>OCVT010000271.1_pt1 | contig 20358 bp, 15 predicted proteins | sample 1539111 | NCBI WGS metagenome assembly OCVT01 (sample SAMEA3991482, study PRJEB22521) | metagenome | biome: anthropogenic terrestrial biome; feature: sewage plant; material: raw primary sludge | place: Sweden | collected 2012-09-26 | reverse complement strand
CCTGCCGACCGATAAGCAAATATTTTCCGTCATGACTGTTAGATTTGACAAAGCCGCGAACTCCATTTCCACCGAAACAAGGGTATTGATATTCGTCGTCTGGATAATCATTTATGTTGCTAGCTGAAATGTGTTGTCCTGCACGCATATTCATAACTTCATTGATAGCCGTCCATTCAACTTCCACCCCATCCAGCAGCTTTTCCATAAAACCCATTTCACGCATCGTCGTTCTCCTTGGGCGCATCCGGTGGTGCCGATGGCAATAGCGGTTTTTCTGGGGCTTGCTGCGTGCCCAGTTGTTTGGCATTGCGGGGGCTGACCACTTTGCGCCCCGTGCTTTTTTCCAATTGCAGGCGGGCGGCCTTGGCCGTTTGTGCGCCCTCCTGGGCCGCCTGGGCGCTTTCTGCAAAGCCTTGGGGCTGGCGCACTTGGGCAATATCGGTGGCGGCCACTTCGGCCAGCATGTTCAGCACCAGCTCGGTGTTGGTCATGTGGTCGCGCAGGTTTTCTTTTTTCAGGCCCTTGTGCTGTTTGTAGTCGCGGATGCTCAGGCCGCTCCAGGTGCGGCTCATCAGGTCGGTCAGGGCGGCGTATTCCTGGCCCTGCTGCACGCCGGCCTTGTCCCATTCATCGGTGAGTGCTTTGCGCACTTCAATGGATTTAAGGCGCTGGTTGATCCACTGCGTGCTGTAGCCCAAGCGCTGGTAGTTTTGTACCGCGCGGTCGATGGACAGCTCGGGGTCTGCCGTTTCGTCCAGCCGCTCGCTGCCCACCTGGGCCAGCCAGAGCTTGAAGGGTTCAGCCTTGGGGGAGGGGATGGACTGAACAATGCGCAAAAGCTGCTCCGTACTGGCTGCCAAGGTTTTACGCAGCTTGCCTGATTCGGTCTGCATAGCTACCTGGGGACAATTTGTCCCCAGGTAGCTGCCCAGCAACGCATCGCGTTTACGCAGTTTTTTTAAGTAGTCCGTTGGGTTTGTGCTTTCTGTTAAAGCACCAATCACATCCACCACAGAAAACCACCAAGTCTGTGCTTCGTCATCCCATTGAGAACGAATCCGGTTGGACTCAAACAATTTGATCTTGCTGGGTGCGTCGCTCATGCCGGCTGCTCCTGGCCTTCTATCTCCGCCACGATGGCATCAATCTCTGCACGCAGTTGGGTAATCTTGGCCACCGTGGTTTTCAGTTCAGCATTGAGCTGGGCAATGTCCACCACTTCGCGGGTGTCTTTGGCCTCGACATAGCTGCTGACCGACAGGTTGTAGTCGTTGGCGGCAATTTTTTCCAGGGGCACCGATTGGGCGAAGTGCTCCACGTTGGCCTTGCTGTCAAACACGGCCATGATTTGCGCCATGTGCTCATCCAGCAGCACGTTGTTGTTGGTCTCTTTTTTGAACAAACCGCTGGCATCAACAAACTGGGTGGTGGTATCCATCTTGTGTTTGGACAGCACCAAAATGTTCACGGCAATGGTGGTGCCAAAAAACAGATTGGGCGCCAGGGCAATCACGCTTTCTACATAGTTGTTATCAATCAAGTATTTGCGGATTTTTTGCTCTGCCCCGCCCCGGTAGAAGATGCCCGGAAAGCACACAATCGCCGCCCGCCCTTTGCCAGACAGGTAGCTGAGCGCGTGCATCACAAACGCCATGTCGGCCTTGGACTTGGGGGCCAGCACGCCGGCCGGGGCAAAGCGGTCGTCGTTGATCAGCGTGGGGTCGTCGCTGCCAATCCATTTCACCGAGTACGGCGGGTTGGAGACGATGGCATCAAACGGCTCGTCGTAAGCAAACTGGGGGTTTTCCAGGGTGTCGCCCAGCGCGATGTTGAATTTGTCGTAATTCACATCGTGCAAAAACATGTTCATCCGCGCCAGGTTGTACGTGGTGTGGTTGAGTTCTTGCCCAAAAAAGCCGTCTTCAATGATGTGCGCGTCAAAGTGTTTTTTGGCCTGCAGCAGCAGCGATCCCGATCCGCAGGCCGGGTCATAAATTTTGTTGATGCGGGTTTGCTTGTGCATGGCCAGCTGCGCAATCAGCTTGGAGACGTGCTGGGGCGTAAAAAACTCGCCCCCCGATTTGCCCGCATTGGCGGCGTAGTTGGAGATCAAAAACTCATACGCATCGCCAAACAGGTCAATTTGGTTGTCGCCAAACTCGCCAAAATTGAGCTCGGCCACGCCCTTGAGCACCGCCGCCAAGCGCCGGTTTTTGTCGGCCACGGTGTTGCCCAGGCGGTTGCTGGTGGTGTCAAAGTCGGCAAACAGCCCTTGGATGTCGTGCTCGGAGGGGTAGCCCTGGGCAGAGGCTTCGATGGATTTAAAAATGTCTGCCAGGTCAGTGTTCAAGCTGTCGTTGGTGTTGGCCGTGGCCGCCACATTGGCAAACAACTGGCTGGGGTAGATGAAGTAGCCCTTGGTTTTGATGGCGTCATCACGAATGTCGGGCGTGATGACGGCATCGTTCAGCTTGGCGTATTGAATGCTGTCATCGCCGCCCTCGATGTAGCTGGCAAAGTTCTCGCTGATAAAGCGGTAGAACAGCGTGCCCAGCACGTATTGCTTGAAGTCCCAGCCATCGACGGCCCCCCGGACATCGTTGGCAATTTGCCAAATGCGGCGTTGCAGTTCTGCGCGTTGTTGTGTGCTGGTCATGGTGATGGATGGGTGTCAAAACTTAAAACGGCGCATCGTTCGGCGCAGTGTCCACGGGGGCTTGGCCTGGCCCGGTGGTGATATTGGTGGTGTCCTTGCCTTGGCGCGGTGGGGTTTTAGCGGGTGCCGTGGGGGGTGCGGCCGTGGTGTTTTCCATGGCCTCTAAGCCCAGGCTGCGCCCTTCGCCATCCAAGGCGGCGAGCAAGTCGGGCACCAGCAAGCGCAGCTCGCCCGTGGCGATGGCCATATCGGCATCCAGGCCGCCCTCGTCTTGGCCCTCGCTTTGTACGGGCTCTTGAAAAATAATTTTCTTCAGCTGCAGCGCTTCGGTCAGCACAAAACTGACGCGCCCCTGCCAGGTCATGGCCAGTTGGGTGGGCAGCTTGCCGTGCGCAATATGGGTGCGCACTTCGTCAATATCCAAAGGGTGGCGGGTGTAGCGCACCACGGCTTTGCTGTCATCGCTGGCTTTGAGCTCGCAGCTTTGGTCAATCGAAAATTCCGCCGGGGCCTCGTGCGTTAGCAGCCACTGCGCCATGGCCGCCTGGGGGCTGGTGCGGGTGTCCACCAAGGCCAGGGCCAAGCCCGGTACATGCTCGACCAAGCTGCTGACCACGGCATCGGCCTTGGTCTGGGCGCTGGCATCGACCACCAGCAAATGCGCCTGCGGGTCAATCCACACCCACACGCTGCTTTGCTTGGTAAATGCCTGGGGCAGCAAGTCCAGCCGGGCTTCTTCTTTGAGATCGCGCTGCTCTTTTTTGCCGGGTTTGCGGCCCGATTCACGTTCAATGGCGCTGCACTTGTCCTGCACCCGTTGCTGCACCACGCTGGCCGGGAGGATTTTGCTTTCGCTGTGAAAGCGCAGCAGCCACTGCCCGCCAATGCTTTCCACCAAGGCCCCATGGGCTTCGCCCCGGGGGGGCACCCAGCCATCAGACACTTCTTGGGTGGCCGAACAAGGGCTGAACAGCGCTTGTTGCAACGCCTGCTCCACCGCCACCAAATCGCCTTGCCATTGCGCCGCAATGCGGTACATCACCATGTTTTTAAACATATTGCTTTATAAAAAAATAGCTACTTGCGCTTTACTGGTAAGCGTTTTTGCCTGTTTTCATTCAAATTAAATAGGCTTTGCGCTACTTTACCTAAGCGCCGCAAAGCCACACCAAAACCTTACATGCGCCCGACACACTAGCGGCCATGCACTGCCCGAAAGCTGAAATTGTTTTTTCTGGCAGCTTTTATTCTCTCTTGTCCCTGCTTTGAAAGGATGGATCATGAACCGCACGTCTGTACTGCGCCTGGCCGCTATGGTCAGTTTTTCTGGCCTGCTGGCCACCACGGCCATGGCCCAAGCCAGCCCCGCTGCTGCACCTGCAGCCCAAACCCAAACCCAAACCCAAACCCAAACCCAAGCGCCAGCGCCGCATGAGCGCTTTGCCCAGCATCAGGCTGAGCGCCACGCACGGCACCAAGAAAAGCACCAGCAGCACTGGGAGCGCCAGAAAAATCTTTTGCAGCTGCAACCCCAGCAACAAGCCCAGTGGGAGGCTTATGTGGCCGCCATGCAACCGCCACCCCGCGTGGCCCCGGCCAAACATCCGAAAGACATGAACACCTTAGAGCGCTTGGACTGGAAGGCCCAAATGCGCACCAGCCACCAAAAACACGCCGAACGACGTGACCAGGCGACGCGCAGCTTTTACGCCAGCTTGAATGCGCAGCAGCAAAAAGCCTTTGACAGCTTGCCCCACGCAGGGCGCGGCCAGATGGGCAAGCACCGGGGTGACTGGCGCTAACGCGGCAGCGGGTGTCATTTTTAACAGGCCTTCGGGCCTGTTTTTTTATGCCCTTTTTTCAAAAATCCGTGTGGATAAGCCTGTGGTGTGTTGGCGATCAACTACTGCCTTGTCCACAGAGAAAAAATTTTTTAGCCATCTACCCACATTCCGGGTACCGCCGCCAGCCGTGCTGACCCCAGGCTTTGACCAAGCGTAAGCCCTTGAAATTTAAAAAATAGTGAGGGTTATGCACAAAAACAGCGGGCCTTACTATTACTACTATCTATCAATATTAAATATAAAGAATAGTGGCGGCAGCCAACAACCCAGCCGTGCTGGCCTTGTTTTGCGCACGCCAGACAGCAAACGGCCAGTTGCTGTGCAGCAATGGCTATCCACAGCCTGAAAATTGCAATAAAACTATTTATTTTCAATAACTTGCTTTGATTTTTTGACCGCACGGGCCTGTGCATCGTTGAGCGAACAACCTTGGGTTATCCACAAATTTTTCACGATCTTGAATATTGTTCAGCCCTTGTTCCTGCGCAAACAGGGCCCAGGCCCCCATGGTTGGCGGCGCGCTAATGCAATGAAAAAAATAAAAAAAACAGGCTTATCCACAAAAAGACAAGCCTTACTACTATTACCTACTAAATATTTAAAATAAATAAAATAAAACTAGCAAAACGCTGAACAGAAAAATGTTCAAAACAACGCGGTGCTGTGGAAATACTTTGAATAATTTGTGTAAATAACGAAAAGAAAAATATTTTTCAGTGAAAACGCTTGTAAAACCAAGGTTTCTTGCTATTTATTTTAAAAAAATTAATTGTGCGCAAGCTGTGCAAAACGCTGCTGGAACGAAAAATCAGGCAAGCTTTTTTGAATTTGCTGGCCATAACTGGTGACACACAGCCGCCGGTCATAGCAATACACCTGGGCCTGGTCGTGCTCGGTGCGAATGGCCCGCCCAACCCATTGCGCCAAGCGGATGGCGGTGGCCGGAACGACCAAATCGGTAAACGGATTGCGCCCGCTGCTGCGCAACCATTCGGCCCGGGCCTCTCCCACGGGGTCGTCTGGGGGCGCAAAGGGCAGTTTGGTGATGAACAGGCTGGCGCACAACGCGCCGGGCAGGTCCAGCCCTTCGCCAAACGATTGCATGCCAAAAATGATCGAGGCTTGCCCGGCTTCAACCTGCTCGCGGTGCTTGTTGAGCAGCGCAAACCGCGGCATGGTGTTTTGCACCAGGACTTTGGAGCGCAGGGCACTGGGCAAGGCATCCACAGCCTGGCGCATTTGCTCTTTGGATGTGAATAACACCAAGGCCCCGGTCTGCACGCTGGCCAAGTCGTGCAGCAAGGTGTGCACCATCTCTTGGGTAAAGGGCCCGGCGTGCTTGGGGTCGGCCTGGGTGTGGTGGGCCCACAGCACGCCTTGGCTGGGGTAGTCAAAGGGGCTGGCCACCTCCAAGGTGGCCAGTGTGGGCAGGTCGTGCAGCCCCACTTCGCGCAGAAAAAAATCAAAACTGCCGCAACTGGTCAGCGTGGCCGAGGTCAGCACCCCGCCGCGCACCTGGCTCCACAAATGCTGGCGCAGCGTGCTGCCGGGCAGGATCGGGCTGGCGTGGGCTTGCAGAGCGATCCATTCGCCATCCATTTCCAGGGTGAACCATTTGGCGGCAGGGGCTTGGCCGGGGGCGGGGGTGTGCAGCAGCAGCTCGGTGGTGGCAAAAACCGCTTCCAGGCGTGGGGCCAGGCTGCCCAACTGCGCGTACAGGGCGGCCAAGCGCGGGGCTTCGTCCGGGGTTTCTTTGATGGTGCTGCGCAGGGCCTTGGCAATGGCGCGCAAAACGTCCAGCAAGCCCGTGCTGTGCGCCAAGACGGCCTCCAGCGGCGGCAGGAGCGCTTCGGGCAGCACGCCCCGGGGGATGCGGGCACTGGCCGGGCCAAAGCGCGCCTCGGGGCTTTTCAGGGTTTCGCCGTACTGCGCCATGGCGGCCTGGGCCAGTTGCCCCATGGCTTGGCGCAAGCCGCTGCTGTGCTGCGGGATGTCGGCAATTTCTTCCACTTCCAGCAGCTGGCCAATGCGCAAGGCCCGGCTGGTGAGCTTGTCCAGCCACTGCAGGCGGGACAAATCCATGCTGTTGGCAAATTGCGCCAGGGCGGTGGCGGGCAGGTGGTGGGCCTCGTCCAGCACCAGCAGGCAGTTGTCCAGCTCGGGCAGCAGGCGTGCGCCCAGGGAGGACAGCAGCAGGTCGTGATTGACGACGATGACCTGGGCGGCGACCAACTCTTTGCGCCGCTCGTAGTAGCTGCAGCTTTGGAACGCCGGGCAATGCCGCCCGGTGCAGGAGCTGCCTTCGGCGGCCACGGGGCTCCAGGCTTCGGGGGCGGGGGGCGTGTCCAGGCTGTCGCGGTCGCCGTCCCAGCGGCCTTGGGCCAGGGCCTCGGCCATGCTGGCGTAGAACTGTTGCTGGGCTTGGCGTTCGGCCTGGGCCACCGGCTTGGTTGGCAAGGTTTCGCCAAATAAATCATCGGCTTCTTCGGGGTACAAATCGCTGGAGCCGACCAGGCGCTCAAGCTTGAGCTGGCACACAAAGCGCCCCCGCCCTTTGGCCAGGGCATAGCGAAACGGCTGGCCCAAATGTGCGGCCAGGGCGGGCAAGTCTTTGTTTACCAGCTGCTCTTGCAGCGCCACGGTGGCGGTGGAGATCACCACCCGCGTGCCCCGCTGCAGGGCCATGGCAATCGCCGGGGCGCTGTAAGCCAGGGATTTGCCCACGCCGGTGCCCGCTTGGATGACGGCGATAGAGGGGGCCACCGCAGTGTTGGGGGGGCTGTCTTCGCCCTCGGTGGGTTTGCCCAAGTGGGCGTGGGCAAAGGTGTGGGCCACTTGGGCGGCCATCTCCCGCTGGCCAGCGCGGGGCCGCAAATGGGCTTGGGCGGCGACCACGTTGTCAAAGGCCTGGAGGGCGTGTGTGGCCCATGCGGAAGTGCTCATAAGGGGAGGGAAAAACAAAAAATTCGACCCTGTGGGCCGATTTATAAAGATTGAAACAGAAGTTGTCGTAGCAAATTTTATGGTGTTTTATTTATGCAGTATTTTTGGCACCCAAAACCCATACCAGTGCAGTGTGGAGCGATGTGCAAAATGCTGTGGATGTTTTGGCCAACAGCTTTTTTTAAAACATGAAAAAACCTTATCAACACGCTGTGCAGAACTGAAAATTTCTTTTCAAAACCCCGGCCAGCAAGCAAGCCACACAGCATGAAAAACAGCCTTCATTTAATAATAAAAAATACAAAATAAAGATTTTAAAAATAAGGCTTGCCGTATTTTGTATTTTTAAATACTGATCAAGCCATCCAACCACGCCCGCTTGGCGGCATCGCTACACTAGGCCCCCTCTTCCTGGCCCTTTGGTGCGGGGGAATTTGTCGTTGATGGATGCGAAAGGCGCTTGTTGTTATGTATGCCGCGTTTGGTTGGGTGGATGCCCTGGTGTTGGGGCTGGTGCAGGGCCTGACGGAATTTCTTCCCATTTCTTCCAGCGCGCATTTGCGCATCCTGGGGCCGCTGTTGCCGGGGGGCGGCGATCCGGGGGCGGCCTTCACCGCCATTACCCAGCTGGGCACCGAGCTGGCGGTGCTGATTTACTTTCGCCGCGATGTAACGCGCATGCTGCTGGCCTGGTGGCGCAGCCTGCCGCGCTTGGGGCGCGAGGCGCTGAGCGTGGATGCCAAGGTGGCCTGGCTGGTGATTTTGGGCACCATTCCGATTTGTGTGCTGGGGCTGCTGCTGCGCGACTTGATTGAGACGACGTTTCGCACCCTGCTGCTTACGGCCATCATGCTGATTGTGTTTGGCGTGATTTTGGCCTGGGCCGAAAGGCGTGGCAGCCAAACGCGCAGCATCGCCCAGCTGACTGTGAAAGATGGCGTGCTGCTGGGCTTGGCCCAGGCGATGGCCTTGATTCCGGGGGTGTCGCGCTCGGGCGGCACGATTACGGTGGGCTTGCTGCTGGGGCTGACGCGCGATGCTGCGGCGCGGTTTTCTTTTTTGCTGGCCATTCCGGCGGTGCTGCTGTCGGGCTTTTACATGCTGTTGTTCAAGCGCGAGCCCATGAGTGGCGAGCAATGGGCCATGACGCTGGTGGCCACGGGCGTGGCGTTTGCGGTGGGCTATGCGGTCATCGTCTGGTTCATGCGGCTGATTTCGACCAAGGGCTTTGGCGTGTTTGTGGTGTACCGCATCGTGCTGGGCAGTTTGCTGCTGCTGGGCCTGGGCGCTGGGGTGGTGCAGTAATTTTGTGAAAGCCTCACCATGCAAGTGCTGATATTGCTTGGGCTGATTGTGTTGAATGGCCTGTTTGCCATGGCCGAGATTGCCTTGGTGACGGCCCGCAAGGCACGGCTGCAAAAATACCTGGATGAGGGGGACCGTGCGGCGGCCGCCGCCTTGGCGCTGGGCGAACACCCCACGCGCTTTCTCTCGACGATTCAAATTGGCATTACCTCGATTGGCGTGCTCAATGGCGTGTTTGGCGAGGCGGCCTTGGCCCAGCCCATGGCGCAGTGGCTGCAAGCGCACGCGGGTCTGTCAGCCAGCAGCGCCAGCACGGTGGGCACGGCCGTGGCGGTGGTGGGGATTACTTATTTATCCATCGTCATTGGCGAGCTGGTGCCCAAGCGCCTGGGCCAGTCCAACCCCGAGGCCATCGCCCGGCTGGTGGCCCGCCCGATTCAGTGGCTGGCGCAGGTGACGCGGCCTTTTGTGGTCTTGCTCTCGCTTTCGACCCAAGGCGTGCTGCGCCTGCTGGGGGTGCGCGAGACGGCGGAGCAAGCGGTCACCGAGGAAGAAATCCACGCGGTTTTGGCCGAGGGCACCACCTCCGGCGCGATTGAGGCGCACGAGCACCGCATGGTGCGCAACCTGTTTCGGCTGGACGATCGGCAGATTTCTTCGCTGATGGTGCCGCGCTCAGACGTGGTGTGCCTGGACATCAACGACAGTTTTGAAACCCATTTGGCGCTGATTGCGGCGCATGGGCACACGCGCTTTCCGGTGATTGATGGCAATCTGGAAAAAATTCTGGGCGTGCTCAATATCCGCCAATGGCTGCTGCACGTCATTCAAAACCAAAGTCCGCGCAGCCTGGCGCAATTTCAGGCGCTGTGGGAAAAGCCGGTGTACATCCCCGAGACCATCACCGGCTTGGAGCTGTTGGAAAACTTCAAAGCCTGCGGGGCGCGCCTGTCGTTTGTGATTGATGAGTACGGCGAGGTGCTGGGCGTGGTGGATTTGCGCGATCTGATTGAGGCCATCACCGGCGAATTTGTCCCGGAAGACCCCGCCGATGCCTGGGCCGTGCAGCGCAGCGATGGCAGCTGGCTGCTTGATGGCCACATTCCTATTTTTGAGCTCAAAGACCGCCTGGGGCTGAAGCACCTGCCCGAGGAAGACAAGGGCCGCTACCAAACCCTGAGCGGCATGCTCATGCTGCTCACAGGCCGCCTGCCGACGGAAACTGACAAGGTCGTTTGGCAGGGCTGGGAGTTTGAGGTGGTCGATATGGACGGCAAGATCATCGACAAAGTGCAAGCCGTGCAGCTGCCCATGCCGCTGGAGGATGATTTAAATTAATAGCTTGAAGCGCTTTTAAATAAACGTTTTTTATGATTTTTTAATAAAAAACGACGTATAAAAAGCGCTAAATGCTATAGTTTATTTTAATTCCGGGGTGGCTGTGCCACGCTTGCAGCAGGCGCTCGGCTTGGTCAATCGGTTGGGGTTTGGCAAACAGATAGCCCTGAGAACGTGTTCACGATCTCCTCATGGGTGTGCGGGCGCGGCTTCGGGCGGTCTGCGTCGTTGCAAATCCTCGCAATAGCCAAGCTATTGCTGTGGTTTGCGCCTCGCAACCCATCCCGAACCGCATCCCCCACACCTTCATTCGAGATCATGAACACGTTCTGAAACAGGTCGCAGCCGTGGGTGCTCAAAAAGGCGTGCTGCGCTTCGGTCTCAACCCCTTCGGCAATCACCTCCAGCCCCAGCGAGCGCCCCATGGCGATGATGGTTTGCACAATGGCCGCATCGTTGCTGTCGTTGGTAATGTCGCGCACAAAGCCTTGCTCGATTTTGAGTTGGTCCAGCGGCAGGCGCTTGAGGTATTGCAGCGAGGAGTAGCCGGTGCCAAAGTCGTCCATGGAAAAACGCACGCCCAGGGCGCGCAGCTGGGCCATTTTTTCGATGGTGTTTTCCACCTCCTCCAGCACCACGCTTTCGGTCAGCTCCAGCTTCAGGCGCTGCGCGGGCGCACCGCTGGTGGCGATGGCCTGGCAGACCTGCTGCACAAAGTCAGGCTGGCGAAACTGCTTGGCGCTGACATTGACGGCGATGCTCAACGCGGCCAAATGGGGCTGCTGCGCCCAGGCGTGCAGTTGTTGGCAAGCGCCCTGCAGCACCCACAGGCCGATGGGCAAGATCAGGTCGCTGGCCTCGGCCAGGGGAATGAATTCGCCGGGCGAGACCATGCCGCGCTGCGGGTGCTGCCAGCGCAGCAGCACCTCGGCCCCGCAGGCGCGGCCTTGGCCATCGACTTGCAGTTGGTAGAACAAGCGCAACTGCTCGCCGGCAATGGCTTGGCGCAAGTCGTTTTCCAGGTGCAGGCGGGCCTCGATGCGGGCTTGGGTGTCGGGGTCAAAAAAGCGCACCAGGCCGCGTCCAGCGGTCTTGGCCTGGTACATGGCCGCTTCGGCGTGCTGCAGCGGCAGGTCAAGATTGCCCAAGGGGGCCTGGAACAGGGTGATGCCGATGCTGGCGCTGATGTAGTGGGTGGTGTGCTGCAGCTGCAGCGGCTCGGCCAGGGCGCTTTGCATGGCCTCGGCCATGCGCTCGGCCTGGGCTGCGGTGTTGGTGGCAGCGTGGCCCAGGCCGGTGAGCAGTACCGCAAAGCTGTTGCTGCCAGTGCGTGCCAGCACTTCACAGCCCTGGGTGGTGGTGCGCAGGCGCTGGGCCACGGCTTGCAAAACCTGGTCGCCCACCTGGTGGCCGCAGGAGTCGTTGATGTGCTGAAAGCCGTCCAAATCCAGCGCCAGCAGTGCCAGCGGGGCGTGGCGGGTCAGCGCCTGCTGCAGGCGTTCGCGCAGCAGGCGGCGGTTGGGCAATTGCGTCAGGGGGTCGTAAAACAGCAGCTCCAAGGCTTGCTCTTCGGCCTGGTGCTGGCGTTGCAAGGCACGGCGAAAGGCCAGCACCGCACCGGCCAGTTGCTGCACCGGGCCATGGCTTTGTTGGTGCAGTTTTTGGATGTGCAGCAAGTTGGGCTGGCTGTGCGGCGCATGCACCATTTGCACCAGCGCATCGGCAATGCTTTGCATGCGCAGGCTGGTGCGCCGGGCCAGCCAGTAGCTGGCGGCCAGGGCCAGCACCAGCCCACCCAGGCCAATGGCCCCCATGCGTTGCGCCAGTTGCTGGTGGGTTTGGCTTTGCTGCGCATTGCGCTGCAGGGCGCGGTCCGTCAGGCGCTACTCAATGCGGGCGGCGAAGAGGGCAAAGTCGTTGTAGTGGCGCTGTGCTTGCGCCCAAAAACGGCTGGCCACGCGCGGATCGACCGCCAGGACATCGGTGCTCATGATGACAAAGCGGCGGTAGTTTTCAAACTCGCGCAGCAAACCGGCCGCGCTGCCGTGGTTGGCCTCTTGCACCAGTGTGGATTGGGCCAGCTGGGCCACTTGCTGGCCCAGGGTATGCAGGTCGTTGGCAATGCCGCTGTGGATGCGGTAGAGCTGCAATTCGTCCAGGCTGGCATCTTGGGCCCCGCTGAAGGCTTGCTCCATGCGCTGCTGGATTTGCCCCAGGTCGGCGGCAAATTGGCTGGCGTTGTGCAGCACCTGCAGGTCAGCGTATTGCGCCTGTTGGGTGAGCTCAAATTGCTGGTTGAGCTGGCTTTGCGTGGTGTAAATCAGCACCAATGCGACCAAGGCCACCAGGAAAAAAGGCAACAGCAACAGGCGCAGCAGGTGGTGGGTGGTTTTCATAATGGGGCCAGCTGGCGCAGCAGCGCGGGCCAGTGGTGCGGCTCAATGCTGGCCAGGTATTCAAAACCCACCGGGTGTTGTGTGCCCAGGGGCCGAAACAGGAGCACGCCGCCCTCGGGCGGGAGGTGGTCCATGAGTTCGGCAATGTTGGGGCCATGCGCGATGACCACGCGGTTGTGCCCGGCGCTGGCCACCGGCAACGAAATCCAGTGGCGCGTGCGCTGCACGGCGGGCTGCTTTTCAGCGTCCGGCATGGCGGCGGTGTAGCGCAGCGCCGGGTCGATGGTGCCGGGGCGGTTGAACACCAGCAGGGCGCTTTCTTGCACCCGGCAAAACGGGCTGATGATGAGCTCGGCGTACGGCAGTTGCAGCTTGGCAAAGTCGCGGCCAATGGTTTTGAGCAGCGCCCGCCCGGCCTCGGACAGGGGGCGCTGGCTGTCGCAGTTGTCCAGTTGCAGCGGCAATTGGTCGGGGCGGTGCGCATCGCTGGGGCCGTGGCGCATATACACCACCAAGCCGCCTTGGCGCAGTTGCTCAACATGCGCAGCGGTGGCTGCGGTGGGGCCGGCAGCCTGGGCATTGGCGCAGAGCGTTACGCTGAGGAGGAGAAGGTAAAAGCTGCGCAGCATGTAAGGGGATGAAAAGTCTGGTAATTGCGCCGAAGTTTACGGTAGTTCCCCCAAAAATAGGAATAAAAGTGGCCTGACGATGGCTCCCTTTGCACACCCCCTTCGCACCTTCCCTGCGTACATACCCCTGCTGCCAATGCCAGTGCCGCCGGGGCCCGTGAGCACACGCGGCGCAGACTTTGCATCATGGGCGCACCGATGGTTGAGGAGTTGCCGATGTCCTGCCCCACTGTGTTGCCTGCTACCGATTTTTCTGAGCTGCTGGGGCGGCGCGTGCCCGTGGTGGCTGCGCCGTTAGGGGATGCCACGGTGGTAAACGGGGTGGGCTGGGATGCAAATGGCGGGCCGGTGTGGCAAGCCTGCCTGGGCGTGCAGTGGCACAGCGCACAGACCGGCCCGTGCGAAAAATGCCCATGGGTGCTTGCGCAGTCGCGTTCTGCTTGGCAGGCCCTGCACGCGCAAGAAGCGGGCGCTGCTGCGGTGGTGGTGCCTGCGGACGAATTGCCAACCGCCTTGGCGGTGCTGGGCATTCCCGTGGTGGCCGATGGCCTTGCCGATGGGCGCAGCCTGGTGCAAGCGCTTGACCAGGGGGCGCACGGCGGCTGCCTGGCTGCGGCTGCCCAGCCCTTGGCCCACGTGCTGGCAGAAGCCAACCGCCTGTGGCCGATGTTTGCCGCCTCCAGCGCCGAGCTGGCCTCCCCCGTCTGCTACGCGCCTGAATTTGAACGCGAGCGCAACGCGCCGCTGGTGGCACAGCTCAACGCCGTGCTGGCCCAAGAGCGCACCCTGGCCCGCGCAGCAGTGCATATCCCGCAATTGGGCGCAGACCACCTGCGCACCACCCTGGCCGCCTGCGCCGCTTTGCGCCAAAGCGTGCGTGCTTTGGAGGCCGTGGCCTGCACCCGCAGCTTGGACTGGTACACGGCGGTGCGGCACGCCCCGGCCAGTGACCGCCTGGCGCTGTGGCAAGCCCAATGGCAGCAGGTGCAAAACCAGTGGGAAAAAATGGCAAAAACCCTTATCCCACTGATGGATAACGCTATCGTTTTAGAAAGTGTTTATGCCCAGCGCAGCGTTGCGGTACGCCCCCCGCCAGCAGGCGCCGATGGAGGCATTGAGCGCCAGCACCGAGGCGCTGGCCGCGCCTGAATGGGGCGCTGCCTGGGTGCTTGGCACGCTGGGCGAATGGGCGAGCCCATGGGGGAGCCAGGCAGTGGGCTAGGATAGGCGGGCTACTTTTCCCTAACCTTTGGAGCCTGCCTATGCCCCCCGCGATGTATATCCGTCGTGCTACTAAAATCGTTGCTACTCTCGGCCCTGTTTCAAGTGATTTAGAGGTTCTAACCCGCATGATCTCAACAGGGGTGAACGTGGTGCGCTTCAATTTTAGCCATGGCAGCGCCCAAGACCATCTTGCCCGGGCCGAGGTCGTGCGCGAAGCCTCGCGCCGCGCCGGGCGCGAGGTGGCCATCATGGCCGACCTGCAGGGGCCCAAAATCCGCGTGGGCAAGTTTGCCCAGGGCAAGGTGCAGTTGCAGGAAGGGGCCAGCTTTACCCTCGATGCGGCCCGCAGCACCCTCGGTGACCAAGGCGGCGTGGGGCTGGATTACAAAGAGCTGCCGCGCGATGTGCGCGCGGGCGATGTGCTGCTGCTCAACGATGGCTTGATCGTGCTGCGCGTGCAGCGGGTGCTGGGCGAGGCGGTACACACCGAAGTGGTGGTGGGCGGTGAGCTGTCCGACAACAAAGGCATCAACAAACAAGGCGGTGGCCTGACGGCCCCGGCGCTGACCGCCAAGGACATGAAAGACATCGAAACCGCCATACAACTGGGCGCAGACTATGTGGCGGTGAGCTTCCCCAAAAACGCCACCGATATGGAAATGGCCCGCCAGCTGTGTACCGTGGCCGCCGCCGGCACCGGCCACCGCCCCGGCCTGATTGCCAAAATGGAACGCGCCGAAGCCATCCCGCACCTGGAAGACATCTTGCGCGTGAGCGACGGCATCATGGTCGCCCGGGGCGATTTGGCGGTGGAAGTGGGCAACGCCGCCGTGCCGGCGCTGCAGAAAAAAATGATTCGCATGGCGCGGCAGATGGACAAACTGGTCATCACCGCCACGCAGATGATGGAAAGCATGATCACCAACGCCCTGCCCACCCGCGCCGAGGTCAGCGACGTGGCCAATGCCGTGCTCGATGGCACCGATGCCGTCATGCTCAGCGCCGAAACGGCGGTGGGCAAATACCCGCTGGAAACCGTGCGCGAAATGGCCCACATCTGCGCCGCCGCCGAGGCCGCCGAAGACATTGGCGCAGACGGCAACTTTGCCCCACGGCACCTGACCCGCATCGACCAATCCATTGCCCTGGGGGCGCTGTTCACTGCCCACCACCTGGGGGCCAAAGCCATCGTGGCCATGACCGACAGCGGCTCGACCGCGCTGTGGATGAGCCGCCACCGCATCCACATTCCCATCTATGCCCTGACCCCAAAAATCGCCACCCAGCGCAAGATGGCGCTGTACCGCAACGTCAGCCCTTTGCTGATGGACACCAGCGCCGAGCGCGACCGGGCCCTGCAGCAGGCCGAAAACCACCTGCGCGAGCGCGGCATTGTGCAGCCCGGCGATGTGTATGCCATCACCTGCGGCGAACCCATGGGCCAGCCCGGCGGCACGAATATGCTGCAAATTTGCCGGGTGGCTTAACCCCGCCCAGGAATAGCCAAGCCGACCCCGTGCATGCAGCAGCCCGCTAAAATCGCCGGTTACCGCCTAGTTACCAGCCTAGTTACCAGTTTTTTCTCTTCTTTTTTTGATCGGACACGACCATGCCTTTGATTTCCATGCGCGAAATGCTCGACCACGCCGCCGAAGCCGGCTACGGCATTCCCGCTTTCAACGTGAACAACCTCGAGCAGGTGCAAGCCGTCATGGCCGCGGCCGATGAAGTGGGTGCCCCCGTCATCCTGCAGGCCAGCGCCGGTGCCCGCAAATACGCTGGTGAATCCTTCATCAAGCACCTGATCCTGGCCGCCACCGAAGCCTATCCCCACATTCCGCTGGTGATGCACCAAGACCACGGCACCAGCCCCGCCATCTGCCAGGGCGCTTTGGAGCTGGGCTTTGGCTCGGTGATGATGGACGGCAGCTTGCTGGCCGATGGCAAAACCCCGTCCGACTTTGACTACAACGTGCGCGTCACCCAGGAAGTGGTGGCCATGGCCCACAAAATTGGTGCCACCGTGGAGGGCGAACTCGGTTGCCTGGGCAGCCTGGAAACCGGTGAAGCCGGGGAAGAAGACGGCGTGGGGGCCGTGGGCAAACTCGACCACAGCCAAATGCTGACCGACCCCGAAGAAGCCGCCCAGTTCGTGCAAGCCACCCAGCTCGATGCCCTGGCCATTGCCATCGGCACCAGCCACGGCGCGTACAAATTCACCCGCCCGCCCACAGGCGATGTGCTCTCGATCCAGCGCGTCAAAGAAATTCACGCCCGCCTGCCCAACACCCATTTGGTCATGCACGGCTCCAGCTCGGTGCCGCAAGACCTGCTGGCCATCATCAACCAGTTTGGCGGCAAGATGAAGCAGACCTACGGCGTGCCCGTCAAAGAGATTCAAGAAGCCATCAAACACGGCGTGCGCAAGGTAAACATCGACACCGACATCCGCATGGCCATGACCGGCGCGGTGCGCAAATTCCAGTTTGAAAACCCCGAGAAATTCGATATGCGCGAATGGATGAAACCCGCGCGCGAAGCGGCCAAGGCCATTTGCAAGCAGCGTTACCTGGAATTTGGTTGCGAAGGCCAGGGCGGCAAAATCAAGGGCTACACCCTGGAGCAAATGGCCAAGAAATACGCGGCCGGTGAACTCAAACAAACCGTGAACTAAAGCGCGCGTTCGGCCCCTGAGCGGCCGCTAAAGCCAACGGCAAACCCCACTGCAAGCCCGCTGTGCCCCACACAGCGGGCTTTTTTTGGTGCGACAGGCGTAGGCAAACGCGATGTCGTATTTCTACAAAAGAAACGACCGTGTGGAAAATAATCTGCAATTTTCATGTAAGCTTTTTATTAAGAGAATGTAAATATTTATGCTTAAAACGCATAAAAAGGATGGCGAACATGAAAATTGGTATTCCCTGCGAAATCCTGCCGCTGGAAAAGCGGGTTGCCACCGTGCCGGAGGTGGTCAGCAAGCTGGTGCAACTGGGCTTTTCCGTGGCCGTGCAATCGGGTGCGGGTGTGGCCGCCCACTGCGACGATGCGGCCTACCAGGCCGTGGGGGCCGAGGTGCTGCCCGATGCGGCCACGCTGTGGGCAGCGTCGGACATCGTGCTCAAGGTGCGCCCGCCCACGGCGGACGAGGTGGCGCTGATGCGCCCCGGCACCTTGCTGATTGGCTTTATCTGGCCCGCGCAAAACCCGGCGCTGATGGATGCGCTGCAGGCCAAGCAGGCCACCGTGCTGGCCATCGACTGCCTGCCGCGCACCCTGAGCCGGGCGCAGAAAATGGATGCGCTCACCTCCACCGCCGGGGTGTCCGGCTACCGCGCCGTGATTGAGGCGGCCAATGCCTTTGGCCGCTATTTCAATGGCCAGATCACCGCCGCAGGCAAAGTGCCCCCGGCCAAAGTGTTTATTGCGGGCGCTGGCGTGGCCGGTTTGGCCGCGATTGGCACGGCGGCCAACCTGGGCGCCATCGTGCGCGCCAACGACACCCGCGCCGAGGTGGCCGACCAGGTCAAATCCCTGGGCGGTGAGTTTGTCAAGGTCGATTACGAGGAAGACGGCGCAGGCGGTGGCGGCTACGCCAAGGTCATGAGCGAGGGTTTTCAGGCCGCGCAGCGCCAGATGTACGCGCAAGAGGCCAAAAACGCCGACATCATCATCACCACCGCGCTCATTCCGGGCAAACCCGCGCCCAAGCTGATCACCGCCGAGATGGTGCAAAGCATGAAGCCCGGCAGCGTCATCGTCGATATGGCTGCCGAGCAAGGCGGCAATTGCGAGCTCACGGTGCCCAACGAGGCCGTGGTGCGCCATGGCGTGACCATCATTGGCTACACCGATCTGGCCTCGCGCCTGGCCAAGCAATCGTCCACGCTGTACGCCACCAACTTGCTGCGCCTGCTCGAAGAGCTGTGCAAGGCCAAGGATGGCGTGGCCGTGGTGAACATGGAAGATGACGCCATCCGCGGCCTGACCGTGGTCAAAGACGGCGCCCTCACCTGGCCCGCGCCCCCGCTCAAAACCGCCCCGGCCCCAGCCCCCAAGGCGGCTGCGGCCCCGGTGGCCGAGAAAAAATCCGCCCACGGCCCGGGCCAACCCATGTCGGGCAAAACCTTGTCGATTGTTTTTGCTGTGCTGGCGGGGCTGTTCTGGGTCATTGGTGCGTATGCCCCGGCAGCCTTTTTGGGGCATTTCACGGTGTTTGTGCTGGCCTGCTTTATTGGCTACATGGTGGTGTGGAACGTCACCCCCGCCCTGCACACGCCGCTGATGAGCGTGACCAACGCCATCTCCAGCATCATCGCCATTGGGGCGCTGGTGCAAATTGCGCCGCCCGAAATGGGCACGGCAGGCCGCCCCGATGGCTTGATTGCCTGGCTGGCGTTTGCCGCCCTGGTGCTGACTGCCATCAACATGTTTGGCGGCTTTGCCGTCACGCGCCGCATGCTGGCCATGTTCCGCAAGTAAGAAGACCAACAAGAAGGAAACATCGACATGTCCCAAAGTCTTGCAACCGTGGCCTACCTGGGGGCGGCCATTCTTTTTATCCTGAGCCTGGGCGGCCTGTCCAACCCGGAAACCTCGCGCCGGGGCAACCTGCTGGGCATGGTTGGCATGGCGCTGGCGGTGCTGGCCACGGTGTTCGGCCCCCGGGTCGGCCCCTCGGGCCTGGCCTGGATTGTGGGGGCCTTGGCCATTGGCGGCGGCATTGGCCTGTACGCCGCCCGCGTGGTGAAGATGACGCAAATGCCCGAGCTGGTGGCGCTGATGCACAGCTTGGTTGGCCTGGCCGCCTGCCTGGTAGGCTTTGCCAGCTATGTGGATACAGCTATTCTTTTAGAAGGGGTGGAGAAAACCATCCACGAGGTGGAAATCTACATTGGCATCCTCATTGGGGCCATCACCTTCAGCGGCTCGTTGATTGCCTTTGGCAAGCTGAACGGCAAGATCGGCGGCAAACCGCTGCTGCTGCCCGCCCGCCACTGGCTCAATCTGGTGGCGCTGCTGGTGGTGATTTACTTTGGCCGCGAATTTCTCAACGCGCCCGATGTGCAGTCCGGCATGGTGCCGCTGATCGTTATGGCGGTGATTGCCCTGCTGTTTGGCATCCACATGGTCATGGCCATTGGCGGGGCGGATATGCCGGTGGTGGTCTCCATGCTCAACAGCTACTCCGGCTGGGCCGCGGCGGCCACGGGCTTCATGCTGTCCAACGACCTGCTCATCGTCACCGGGGCGCTGGTGGGCTCCAGCGGCGCCATCCTGTCGTACATCATGTGCAACGCCATGAACCGCAACTTCATCAGCGTGATTGCCGGCGGCTTTGGCGGCGGTGCGCCGACCAAAAAGCAAGCCGCCGCGGGCGAACCGGCCCAGCCGCAAGGCGAGGTGGTGCCCGTCAGCGCTGCCGATACCGCCGAACTGCTGCGCGAAGCCAAGAGCGTCATCATCGTCCCCGGCTACGGCATGGCCGTGGCGCAGGCGCAGCACACCGTCAATGACATCGTCAAAACCCTGCGCGACAAAGGTGTGCAAGTGCGCTTTGCCATCCACCCCGTCGCCGGCCGCATGCCCGGCCACATGAACGTGCTGCTGGCCGAGGCCAAGGTGCCCTACGACATCGTGATGGAGATGGACGAGATCAACGAGGACTTCCCGGACACCGACGTGGCCATCGTCATCGGTGCCAACGACATCGTGAACCCCGCCGCCCAGGACGACCCGGACAGCCCCATCGCCGGCATGCCCGTGCTGGAGGTGTGGCAGGCCAAGACCAGCATCGTCATGAAGCGCAGCATGGCCAGCGGCTACGCCGGGGTGGACAACCCGCTGTTCTACAAAGAGAACAACCGCATGCTGTTTGGCGATGCGAAAAAAATGCTCGATGAAGTGCTCGGGGCCTTGAGGGGGTAAAAATTTACTCCTAAATCAATAGCTGCTACCGCTTAATTAAAAACAATTTCAAGGCTTAAAACCCTGAATTTGTTGAAACTTAAGCGCTAGCAGCT
>OCVT010000268.1_pt1 | contig 20432 bp, 6 predicted proteins | sample 1539111 | NCBI WGS metagenome assembly OCVT01 (sample SAMEA3991482, study PRJEB22521) | metagenome | biome: anthropogenic terrestrial biome; feature: sewage plant; material: raw primary sludge | place: Sweden | collected 2012-09-26 | reverse complement strand
TTAATACAGAGAAAAGGCCGGAAACTAACCCACGTATCAGCTCTAGAACCATGGCATGAAGTTCACGTCTGTTCTTGCTAAGTTTCTTGGACTGACAGCGCTGCCAATACAGTCTAGGATGAACTGGGTTGTGACTGTAGGTGTTGAATTCAAATGGCCCAATTGTGCCACCTTTCTAATAATTAGGTCAACGTTGGTTTGAACCATCTCACGTAACTGTGGATTTTCAATGATTGGCCGGTGAAGGTTGCTAAACCATGATATGATCTCGTCACGGATGAATAGGGCCAAGTATGTGTTCAGTTCATTATCAGGTTCAATTAATGCACGTGATATGGTAAATAAATTTACCGCAAATATACCTTCTAAAGCAGAATCACCTATCAAAGATTGAATATTAGGCGTCAGTCTGAATGGAACTGGTTCATTATTATGAAATATCGGAGAATCTGGTGGAAGACTTAAGTCATGATTCTTTAGCAATGGTTTCACCCTTTCATATGGAAATCTTGAGGGTAACATTTCTAAAGTAAATACATTACCAGAGGTTTTGTCAACATGGATTTTGTGAGGAGTACGGTTATTGATCATCATCATGTAAGACATGAAGACAAACGAACTGTATTGTGACGCAAATTGTTTACGGAATAACCAGAAATCTTCAAATTGAGTAAACAACGAGGTAAAATGGTCTTTTAAAACATTTGATGGTACAAACATTGTTTGAATTGAATTGAAAATTTCAACTTTCAATATGGTCATATCTGGCGCAGGCAGAGCATCATCATGCGCTGCGTTTAGTTTATCTGCCATAAAATCTTGGATATCATCCGGGTCAAATCCTTTTTTCTTGCAAAATTCATTGTGAATTTCATGAAGGGTAGTAAAAGAAACACTATCATTCATGATACGGACTTGTGGAGATAGCGGGATTGCCATTGGTAGATTGAACTGTATACTGCGACGTCTTGTTTCCACATTCTTGGATAATGACTTGTTGAATAATCTGTACAATTGAAACATCCTTTCTTCTCTTCTTGAATGGCGAACAGCTGGATATTGAACAGCAAATGAATGTACACTGCCATCATGGCCCCGAATCATTAAACGCCTATATGAAGAATGTGTTCCGCGAACAAAATCGACCGTGGGTAAAAATCTGGCAATTTTAATAAAGTGAACATTATTATCCTTGTTCAAAAGATACTGGCCAGGAATTTCAATATCCTCGAATTTTTGGTGATGGAAGTTGCTTAAATGTGGACATAATACTTCTAGATTTTCTTTTTTTGATGCTCTATCAAGCTTGTTTTCCAACCTCCTTCGCCAGTAACGTAATCTCTTGATATAAGTTTCGTAATCCGGTTTATTGTCAATAAAGTCGGCATTGAACTTTGGTCTTATATAAGGCGCCAACAAAGTTGTAGAAAATTTGACCAAATTTTTTTCTGTATTTTCAGGAAGTTTTGGATTTTTCCTAGGAAATGGTAAGCGATTGTAGTTCAGCGTTCCATCGATCAATAGGACATTTATCAACCTGAAAAGATCTTCGTCAGTAGTAGATTTGAAACGGTCGTTTATTTGGGCAACAAGAGACTCTAAGGATAAGGCCAACAATGGATAAGCTGTCTTTAGAATATTGTTTAACTCTTGTAAATATTCCCAAGGCTGGCGCCGTCCATTCCGATCGTTTGTATCTGGTTTATCCCCCATAACAGCCATTGTCTGTCGTTGGATAACGGCGAAATCTTCCTTTGTCGTTCTTAATTGGAAGTGAAGAGCTTGAGGATAACTTTTAGCAATTCTGATTAAGATATGACGAACCATATTGGCCTCCTTATGTGATAGAGAGGTTAATAGTTGCGGAATGAAAGTAATCCAGTACCAAACGGGTATTTCGCCTCTAAAGGAGTCAAATGCGTTTGTGAGCATGCCCGAAGCATCATCTATACTGATGAGCCATAAAATCCTGCACAATAACTCCCTAATCTTCGAGTTCTTATACAGGCCGGCGGCTTGTAAATAACAGCTTATTGCATTACTAGCAAAACTAATGTTGTTTGGCTCTTCTGACAAACGACGGTCATTGAAGAAACCCCATTGGGCCCACGCTTTAGCCAAGTTCAAGTCTATCTGAACAGCTGTTGCAAAGGCTTGATTTGCCTCTTCATATGCGCGTAATTTAGACAAAAACATACCCTTCAATGTGAAGAATTCAGCTTTTTGGACAGTACCAAAGTAAACCAAATTAGTATTACTAATAACATCCAGACCCGTTGTTAATTCGTTCATGTTTTGGTAATGACATTTAGCTTGCTCCCTTAACTTTAGGAAAGCCTCCTGAATTTCTATATTCGGTAGGGTGTAAATACGTGCCAGCTGACTGATACACACGTCAGGCATGTTGTGCTTCCTTGCAACATGTGCAAACCTGTTGATTACCCAGGCAATTTCATGATATCCCCTATATGCATGAGTATTAATATTGCTATTACTGTTTGATTGTTGAAGTGCCGGTATTAATGGGAGATATGCGTTGTTAATAACCTGGAATGCATGTTGTCTCCATGTTACTAGGTCATTCCACATATTCACATCATCCCATGTGTTTGGTAGACGGTCTCTCCAAGCTTGCAAGATGCGCTTAATCTCTTGGGCTTTAGAATCCAGATTCTGTACTGTTGTTGTATGCAAGTTAGCATATATCTGTGCCGCTTCCAAAAATTCCATGTACTGTTGAAACCCATGTAATAGCCACTTATGAGCTGGTGTATATCTAATTGGCAGAGACACCCACTTTATTAGACTTAATTGTATTCCTTCATCGCATAGCTTTCTAACTTCTTGATCTCCTTTTCTGCTTTCTGAGAAATTTTGAAGAGCCAAAAAGGTCTTAAACATTTGCCTTCGTGGAGTTGGAACGTCCATAACGCTTTTTACTGATTGCTCAAGTGCATCACGATCACTGTTCCAATCAGCAACACGCCAACCACATTCTAATAATAAGTCCGTGAACCCTTCATGCTTCGCTAATTCAGTTAATACGTCCCAATGTTGTAATTTTTCAGCACACTGTATCCAGTTATCTTCCCATAGTGCATACTCAGACTGTGAGTAGGGCAAGGCACCACTACGAGCTTTGACCTGTGCCACTTCATAAAGTTGTTGAGCTTTGTCCCAAAGGCCAATTTGTTCATATGATAAACCAATGTTAGTCTCTGTGTATTTTGCTCTACGTCTCCAAAGACCATAAAACATGTCTTCTTCTTGTAGATTGACGTATAGTTCTAATAGCGCATCTTCGTTGGCTTCGATAATTTTTGTATTGTCGATGCTAGTATTGCTTTGAATGGATTCCAAGATGTTAATCGATTGATACCAAGCGTTGTATGATATCGCCAAGTATTTGACCAAATGAGGGGGTAATTCTAACGATTCAATTTTACTTATTGAGTCCAATAGCATATTAATCACATTTGTCCTAGAGGAAATTTGTCTGGTATGATAAGGTTTAGAAAGCAATGTAATGATAGATCGAACAAACCCGTATTTTTCATTCTTTGGAATACTTTTGTATACCTGGGGAAATAACGTAACCCACGCTCTATGAATTGCTTTTGGATCTTGGTAAAATATTTCAATCAAAGAATCGATGAAATCCGAAGAGATTATTCGACATAAACCTTGCATGGAAGCTATATGACCTTTAACAAAGTTTGATAATTCCAGATCGTTTACTTCGGTTACCATTTCAGCATTTTCTGGGAGGTACTCTTGTAAAATCGATGGTGGAGACAAACAATAAATGTTCTTTAAAGATAATTCCTTCTCTCTATTAAAAGAACCATATAGTAATTGTAAAGCTTGATTTAACCATGGATAATCAGCAATAAATTCCCAGTTTTGGTCCCGTATAACATAATATAGTCTCTCTTTGATATCTCTTTCCAAACTATTATCCAAAATAGTCATGAATCTTTTCCTTATACCGATGTCTTCAACACGCGTTCCTACGAGGAAAGGTTGTTCCATTCTAACGGTAATTTCTGTGTTATTAAAATGTTCTTGGTCAAACAGTTTCAAGACTATTTCGTAGAATAGCTTTGACAATGAAGGTTCCCCTCTAATCTCAAACGCCAGCATCTTCGTTAATATAGCCGCTTTTTCTTTAACAGTTGGAAAAATTTCAGTATTGAATATCCAGCTTCTGGACATATTGACAATTTTCCTCAAAAAATTTTGATCCATGGAGTGATCAATCAGAAGTGCCACAGTGGAGAGGAAAGGACGACGGGAGTCACCCAAGAGTGAGACTTTCAAAGATAATATATATAAAACTTTCTCTAAAAGTTTCGTCGTAATCCTTGCCTCTTCCAGAGCCATGGCGTCCTTCGGTTGTGAAATGCTTAAGTGATCTTTGCATAACTTACTGAACGTCTTCATCAAAGGCGTTAATAATGGGACGATGTTATCCGGAAAGTTCATGAAGAGTACCCAAGCTAGAGTTACACCAGCTGTAACTGATGAGGTTTCCTGAAGATCCTGAGTTATCACGGAGGTTAACATTTGGATAAATGTCTTACCAGGGCTTTCTTCTTCAATTATCACTGATACACCCTGAGCTTTTATTGCCTTCATTATTACCTGCAAAACTTTTTGCAGAGCTTCCTGTACATCGTGATGATCAGATTTGATACATTTTTCTAGAAGATTTTGAATGGTAGGTAAGTTTTCCATTATCCATTCTTTTGTCTTATTTTTGAAGAATACATAAAGCACATCCAAAGCATTCATGCAGTAGTAAAGAATATTTTCGGAATCGAGATCTTGAAATATCAAAAACTTCTCGAAGTAAACCAGTTTAACATTGACGTTTGTCCAATGCTTATCTGAGATTAATTCTGATAAAATATTGATAGCTCTTAATCCTAGTTCTGTTTCTATGGCACGGTGATTACTTGCACACACGTATCTTATCAAAAACGCCGTACAAGCCTCGCGTAAATGTAAAGATATAGGCGAGTTGTTATTAGCGTCTACAATTATTGCGGTTGTGTCAGCCTCAACTGGATTAATATCACTTTTAGAATCGGACATTACAACATCTCCGTCGGAATCGGTCTTGGTATTATTTACATTCGTAATTTCTAAGGTCTTGTTCTCCCAATAAAGAATTAATGACGCCAAATCAATAGCTAAAGTATGACTATCAGAGTTTGAATTTGACATGAACGTTATCTTATTCATATGATGAATAATATTTGATATGAACAAATCTCTTGAATTGAAAAATAAATCAGGGTGGCTTATCAAAAATTGGTATAAAATGTTGTTCTGACTAGAAGAATTTTCTACCATTACCCTTTTAACCCAGTTAATCCAGGTATCGGGCGTCCCAGCTGCGTTCATACGTTCATGGAGAACAGGGGTGAGAACGTCCAGCGATTGCTTAACTAAGTACCTAGCTTCGACATGAGAAGAACGTAATAGGGCAACAAAAACCTGGGTGACAACTTTAATAGGGAAATCAAACTTGGATATGAAATATGATGTAACCAGGTACGCGGATTGTTTGATAAGGGTATCTTCGAGCTTTATGAAATTCCAGCAGAATTTTATTATATCTTTCTTTATCTCGGCTATAATTTCTGGATCTGCCTTAATGAAAATTGCTGACAGTTGTAAGAGTTCAAAACGGAATAAATCATGATGGTCTAGAACGTCATATGCTAAAATTGCATTTGAGTTCTTCCAAATTTTATTGTGGAGTAACTCTAACCATTTAGGTTTTTTATCCTCCACAAGATAGCTTTTCAAAGATCCAGATGTTGCCACTTCATAAATCAAAGTTGAATTTATGACATTTTTAAGTACAAATATTCTAGCATCCAAACATTTGTCAGATAGAACGAAAAGTGTTGCATCATTTATGAAGTTATTCTGCTTTTCTTTATTTGAACTTGCTATTATATTATGGAAGATGAATTTCTTGAGGGAATATGAGGCTTTGATACCATTTGAAAAAGAAAAATCAATGAAATCTAGGAGCAGAGGATTTTGATCCCTTTCGGATAATTCAGTGAAACGCAGGTAAAGAGCTTGGAATTTTGCAATACTTTGATTTAATTGTAGATGGTCGATGTAAAACGAGTTTTCCTTTATTGTTTTTAATGTCAAGTTCAGCATATCTTTTAATTTCAAAATCATGTTGCCTTTTTTCTTTAGCCATTCGTCCCCATTCGTGATCACCATTGTATTAAAGAGATCAACCATATTAGTAAAAAAACTAACAACACGTACTTGGTTTTTTGGTATATTGGAAATGTAAAAGTCATAGAAGTTGTCGAGTTCTTTCTCAAAATCTTCGGCCAGCTCCTTTGCTTCAGGTCTTTGCACAATATTGCACATGAAAAGCACTAATTGCCTTAACGTCATATTTTTCTTGAAGTACTCTGTTACGGGGTTATGGAAACGGTTCAGGTACCTCGCTAGTGGTGTACGAAATGGAGAATCCAGTTGAAGACGTAGTTTTCTCTCTAGAAGCATAACTTTGAGCAACAAATCATTTAAAAACATATCAGCTTGTGGTGGCAGTAGATGAAATATATTAATAATGCTTACTATTATTTTAGTTGGCATCTGCTCTGCTAAATCTTGGCCAAATAATGTGTCAAGAACTTCAACACGGCACCATGCCGTGAGGTGATCTAACAACTTTCTTCCGATTTCTACTTTAAAGTATGCAATCAATAACTCGAGAAGCTTCGATAAAGCATCCAGACCAGGGACCGTCAGCTTTTGGTGGTCAGATAAATTCATTAAAAGAGGTTTTAATCCGTTCTGAAGTAACTCTTTCGGCAATTTAGAGTTTTCTGCTAAGGAACCTTTCAAAGCTTCATATGTAGTATTAATAATTTCTGGTGAAGTTTTCAGCATTGTTTTGAAAAAAACAGCTAGAATTCGAATTCTGATGTTTCCTTGTTGAGCTGTGGCAAATTCTTCATTTTTAAGAGCAATCGCAAGTAATTTTATGCACGCTATTCTTAATTGTACTAATTGCTCGGAAGTACTATATTCGGTTGTCTTTTGGATATTGGTGGATAGTGATTCATCTTCTGCATCTGCCAAGACAATAGATTCTTGGAGTAACCTAAACAGTTCTTCATTAAATGTTAGAAATGTGTTTGGTAGACTTAAACAGAATGTGATAGCATCGACATTACCGATTTGCATAGTGAAAGGTAATGCTCTTAAAGGTTTTGCAAATATTGGTGATAGAAGAAATTGTTTGGAATGATCCATCAATTTTACTATAGGAATTCCAGTGAGGTTTGAAATTGTATGTAAGGACTTCTGGCAGGCATTTCTTACCTTAGGATTTGCATTACTTAATTCGCATACTATGTCCGTCAGTGTGTTCTCCAAGACTTTGTTACCCAAATCCTCTTCTTTTACATCCGCGAACGTAATACTTAATAGATCTATTAGTAATTTCTCAGCGCTATCTGTTATAGGAGATGGGGCCTCGCTCTGAGTGTCCTTCAGCACAAATAATAGACCATTGGCTAGGTTATACTGATACTTTTTTAGGAAAACTGAGGACGACTTAACATTATCAATGAGAACTTTTATACCCAAGACACCGCCTCTTTTGTTGTAATATGTTTCGTCGTAACACAAATGGATAAACTGTTTAGCTAATTCCGGTATGAAGGAGTGACTTAAAGCTAGTTCCTCCCCATATATCAGACAACTTTTTTCGTATATTCTTTTGTACACCAAAACACCCACCTCACGAACTTCTGGAATGTAGTACGAAAGGGCAAAGGGAATAGCATCTAGAATCAATGAGCTATCTAGCATGAAGTTTGGGTTCTTTAGATCGATGTTAAATGTCCCATTATAGTTTCTCTTATTAAGCAACGTAGTGTTTACTTGTAATAGGCAGAAATGATCCAAAAGGTTATTCAGTAGGTCCATTGCGTCATCTTTTAGTTCCTTTATCGAAGTTGCGTAAAAAACGCTCTCCAGTAACCTCAAAAACAAATTTTCTTGGTTCGAATAATCTCTCTTATTTACAGTTGGTTCCAAATCAAAGTTTTTTTCTATTTCAATCCTCTCTAGCTTTATAGAATTCACTGCTGTCTTCAACAGTTCCGTGTAATTCGTAGGAAACTCTGCTGATGATTTTGTCATTAACAGTAGTACACAGGTTAGATACTTGTAAGCACTCTTCCTGTAGTGAATATCACTTTTGTAGCTTTGCAATATATTCAAAGCGGACTGGATTCCTGGCGTTACAGAAAGCGGTACATCTTCCGGCATACCATTGATTTTGAAATCTGCTATCGCATCAATGTCTAGTTCCGTTTTTTCCGTGAGGTCCGTTGGTGGCTTTAAAAATTGACGATTTCTACCTCCTAATTTGCCCAGTATTCTGACTACGTTGTGGCTGATAGCATGATTAAATGGTTGAGGTTGCAGAAGGTTAAACAAGGCCTTCGAAACGTCATCGATTACCGGTTCGATTATAGGATCAAAATACTCGGCGGTCAAATTATCAATACATAATTCTAAGGTCCTTAAACCCTGCGAAACGAGATCAGGATATTGCTGTAATGCAAATACCAATGGTTTCATCAAAAATGGCAAATAAGGAGCAAGCACACTTAACCGAACTGGTACAGTGATGCATAATTCCACATAAAGTTCTCTCTCGTGGGGCAATCGTGCAGTAAGTATCATTTGGTTTAAAGATTGTAATAGCACTTGTAGTATGGGCTTAATCGATCTATATAAGTTTTCAAATCTGCCCCCACCTATACTTCTAAAAAGAGTTCTAATAAGATAAAAGTATACTAGAGGCTCTTCTGCTGTAGTTGAGTATTTCAGGGAGTTTAGAATTAGATCGTTTAAGTGTGGAAGAAGAACAACCTCATTGATATTGGGGAAAAGATTGACGGACATAAAGGACAATTTGAAAAGTCGTATTAGGACATTAGAAGTGTTAAAATCAACGTTTCCTAAATCTTTCAATTTCCCTTTCAAGAATCTTAAAAGGATGCCAGCAAAATTTGGGGAGGTTATTTCACTTGTTAAAAAGGATTGCGCGACATGTAGCAGCCCAGAATCCTCCAGCATTCTTTCATAGACAAATGGCAGTTCCTGTTCAATTATTTCATTAAAAGTGGCATTATCCATCTGCATAAACATAAATGCCAAATAGTCCATTAACTCACGAGCATCTTTGGTGGCTGAGACCGGTAGGCTGGGCATTGATATATCAAAATGTTTTTTTGTTGTTTCTGGAGATAATTTTTCATTATGATCTTTAAAAAATTTCAAACCAATAATACATTCGTGAAATAAATCCTTGAAAACAATGACTTCCTCATATGAAAAAACCCTGGAAACAGAAGCCCACAATTTAGGATTAGCAACCGTATATTCGTTAGGAGGTGGGTTAAAGACTTTTAAGTCATGAATTATTGTTTTTAAGAAAGACATTAAAGTTCTGTATAAGTAAAAAGCATCCTTGATGGGATCATTTGTTGGTGTGGGTAGTAATAATATAGGTGCGTAGTTTTTTATGTCAAACATTTCAACGTCATTCTTCACCACTTTGTCAGATTCTGTCATTTCAACATCGGGACTATCATTGATATCTTCTTTTTTAGGCTGTGGCATCAAATGGTCGTCATCGGATGGTTCCAGTACCTTCCTCATAAATTCCTCACTCTCTTTGTCATTATCCTGTATAGAGTTTTTGACCTTTTCTGCTTTCTCCTTCTTATGCGTTTCGTATCTTCCATAGTACTTCATTATTGTATCGTACTGTCTGTTTAAGGTTTTAAATCTATTCATATATGAGTCAATGATTATCATTAACAATTTCTTTGCTCTAGGGGCCTCTTGTGGGTTCTCCTTTCCCAATTTTAATATTCTTTCAACTAAATTAAGCAGCAATTTTGCACTCATGATTTGTACAGTTAAGGCTAATGACTCATCCAATAGATATCCAGTGTAAATCTTTATTGTTTTTTCAATTTCACTTAGTTGTAATTCAGATCTTATATTATGAATGAAATCTGCCACAGTACTATAAGCCAGGGGCCTTAATGTTTCATGCATAGTAAAACCGTTACCAATAAGTATACGTTCGTCAAACAGATAGTCCAATTTGGGTAAAAAGAGCTTTTTGTAGTTTGTAGATAGAATGTGTCTAGTGGCATGCAAAAGTTCCTTCCTAGCAGATGATAGTTCAGAAGGGCAGTCTTGTAAAAGCCTTATGATTAAATCAGGAACAAAATTCACATAATCCTGCAAAAATTCAGGAGCGTATCCTCTAATGAATACGTAAGCCAAGAAAGACGTGGCCTTGATCTGGGCTAATATAAAATCACAGTAAGCCGGTCTGTTGATAATCTCCGTCGATATAGAAGTGAAATGTTCTCCCCGTGATTCCGCCTGTTCTCTCGCTTCCTGTTGTTGTTTAATTTGTATATTCAATAGATTCATAATAAGAGGAGTGAATTCCGGAAGCGAGGTGCTAGTCAACTGCTTGTAAGACGAATATAAAGTGACCATTGTAATAGGGCATTCAGAAAGGATTTTAAAGGAAAACATAGATGACCTCAACCCGTTTGATGAGGTAGAGTTTTCAAACCTTGGCTCCGTGGATGATTGTTTCGATGGAAAGTCCTTTTCTTCATCATTTTTGGAGAATTCATCGAGAAGTTCATCTGCCTGTGGTTCTTTTGGTGAATCCAAATCACCCCGTTCTGCTTTCCCGGCTTCATAAAACGTCTGGTTTATAAGGTTTGGTGTATTTTTATAAATCTGAATAATTATTCGTATGAAGGAGTCGAGTTTGTCCTGTAGTATTGATTTGAATGATTTGAAAAGTGTCGTCAGCACTTTCATACATAATATCCCATTTTCTTCGTTTTCCTTTGGTAGTACTGAAAGTAAAAACTCGAGCACTTCCATTGCGTAGGGTTGAAAGGTTTGGTTCATGAGACACCTGTTGAAAATATCAAGCATAGAGTTTCTCAACTTTTGTTCCGGTGAATGCGCATCATATGAAATAGGAACTTCCTTTAGCTGGTTTAGAAGTAAAGGTATCACAGCTTGTAAGAAAAAATGGTAATCCTCAGGAGAATTCAGTAATTCCATTATGTCGTACAATTCCGATAGAGTGGAATATCTCGATTGTAGAGTGGCATCATCATCGCGAAACCTACTGGCGAATTGCTCGATCTGCTCAGTGAGTGACATCGGCAAAATGCGGTATTCTTTGTAACTATGGAGATATCGTGTGATAGATCTTCTCTGAATTTAATCTTCTTTATGTAATTACGTGTGATACCTCCGATTTTGTTGGTGTTGTTTATTAGAATACAACTAAAAAAGGCTATTAAAGAAAAATGGTTCTTGAGCTTTTTTTTCAGTTTGACCTGGAAAACTGTCTGACCACGTGATCACTTACCAAATTAGGAAACACAAGATTCAAGGTGGTCTTTTGAACAATTGTTGGTTGAATTTGTAATTTGAGGGTACAATAAATGCAGACTGATTTGGTATTCGATACGTGCGTTAGCTATTTTCGTGCGTTTTGTTTGTTCCTATGATCTCAGCGGCGTCCAGATGCTAGTTGAAAAGGCATGAATTATGGCTTTGTCTTGAAATGCGCGTGTCCGTAAAATATTGTCTGGCAGAGTAGCGTACAATTCTTAGTTTTGGCTTTTTGATTCAAGTTGATCTTCAAATTTCACTTATTTGCGTTCTGGCGATCTATCTGAAGGAGTTGATTAGTGGCGGCTAAAAGTGATGCAGCTCGTCCTTCTGTTTGCCCTATTGAAGGTGAAGCCTTCCGTGCACAATGCGAAAAAAATGTTCTTTTTTTTCCTTCGTTTCGTCTCAACGTGGGAACGATCAAACTGGAAAAACCGAAGAGAAAAATGTTAGAAAATAAATAAATAAAAAAAACACGTACGCTGTAACAACTTAGGTCTGATTCAACCAAATCGGAGCTTGCAACTGAAGAAATTAGTAATTTTGAGGGTTACTAAGGAGGCCATTTGCAGAAGAATATTGGACCATCATGTCTCAGCAGAATATTTTGGCAGCTAGTGTTTCAGCGCTCTCTCTTGATGAATCTACTGTGCATACGGGCGGAGCATCTTCCAAAAAAAGTAGAAGACCTCACAGAGCATATCATAACTTTTCCTCGGGCACTGTTCCTACTTTGGGCAATTCACCCTACACTACACCCCAATTGAATCAGCAGGATGGTTTTCAACAACCTCAAGCCTTTACCCCTAAGCAATTTGGTGGCTTCAACAACGGTTCGGGTTCCGTTTTGTCCACGCCTGTAATGGTGAGTCAAGAGCGATTCGGTGCGAGTGAGGCCTCCTCGCCATATGGTCAATCTATGCTTGATATGACAGCGCCTCAACCTACATCTCACATTGTTCCAACTCAAAGATTTGAAGATCAAGCTCAATATTTACAACGATCTTTCGAAACTTGTAGAGATTCTGTTCCGCCCTTGCCGACCACCCAGTTTTATTGTGTTGACCAAGGTTCATGTGATCCGCACTTGATGAGTTTATCCATGTACAATATCCCCGAAAGTGAACACTTGAGAGCCGCCACGAAGCTACCACTTGGATTAACCATCCAACCATTTTCCACTTTGACACCGAATGATACAGAAGTTCCCACAATTCCATTACCAATGGATGGTACGCCTTTGCGTTGTAGACGTTGTCGTGCGTATGCTAATCCTAAATTTCAGTTCACTTATGATTCAAGTGTTATTTGTAATATTTGTAGAGTTAAGATGCAAGTTCCAGGTGAGCATTTTGCGCCCATGGGTCCCAATGGGCAACGAAGTGATTTGAACGAAAAATCAGAGTTATTGCACGGAACAGTCGATTTCTTGGTGCCAAGTATTTACAATGCTATTCAGGAGAAGGAGCCTTTACCACTACACTACGTGTTTTTGATTGATGTTTCATTGTTAGCTAATGAGAACGGAAGTTCTTTAGCCATGGTGGAAGGTGTCAGGTCATGTATTGAGTATATTTCAGATTTCCAGCCAAATTGTGAGGTTGCTATAATCGTTTATGATAATAAGTTGCGGTTCTTTAATTTGAGACCAGATTTAGATAATGCACAAGAGTACATTGTAAGTGAATTGGACGATGTTTTCTTACCATTTTATAATGGATTATTTGTTAAACCCGGAAACTCGATGAAAATCATTAATGACACATTGATAAAAATTAGTGGTTACATCTCCACCGACAAGTATAGTCACGTACCCCAAGTCTGTTATGGTTCTGCTTTACAAGCCGCAAAATTAGCGTTAGACACAGTAACTGGCGGGCAAGGTGGTAAGATTATTTGTTCTTTGAACAGCTTGCCAACGATCGGCAACGGGAATTTATCGCTAAAAAGGGACAATGCACACATTGCTCATGTTAAATGCGACAATGGGTTCTATAAGAAATTAGCATCGGATTTTTTGAAATCCTACATTTCTTTAGATTTATATGTGACCAATGCGGGATTCATTGATATGGCCACTGTGGGCCATCCTGTAGAGATGACTTCCGGTATTTTGAAATATTATCCCCACTTTCAACAAGAGACGGATGCGTTCACTTTGGTTAACGACATGGTTACAAATGTCTCCAATATTGTTGGTTATCAAGCTTTACTGAAAGTTCGCTGTTCTACTGGGCTATCTGTGGAACAGTACTACTGCGATTCATCTGATAATACGGATCATGATCCAATTATTCCTGTATTGACTAGAGATACCACTTTAGATGTCTTACTAAAATATGACAATAAAATAAAAACAGGAACCGATGTTCATTTCCAAACTGCATTGTTATATACTGATATTGATGGTGTCAGAAAAGTTCGTTCTATTAACACGTCAGGTGCGGTATCTAATAACATTCGTGAAATTTTCAAGTTTATAAATCAAAATCCTGTCATGAGAATAATGATCAAAGATGTCATAAAGACGCTCGGTGATTGTGACTTTGTAAAGATCAGAAGATTAATTGATGACAAGATGGTCCAAATCTTGACCCAATATAGAGGATTGGTTAGCAGTAACTCATCAACGCAATTGATACTGCCGGATTCTATAAAGACATTGCCTGCTTACATGTTAGCATTTGAAAAAAGCGAATTAATGAAGCCAAACGCTCAAAGTACCCGTGGTAATGAACGAATTTATGATTTATTGAAGTACGATTCATTGAACTCAGCACAACTTTGCTACAAACTTTATCCACAAATTGTGCCATTCCATGTATTATTAGAGGAAACTGATCTGACCTTTTACGATGCTAATGATAAATTATTACAGATCAACTCCAGCTCTATTAATAATCTATCTGTAAGAGCCTCACACTCTAATTTCATTAACGGCGGTTGCTACTTGATTTTCCAAGGTGATACTATCTATCTATGGTTTAATGAGAACACCAATAGAATGCTCTTGCAAGACCTGCTGTCAGTGGATGAATCCTTGCCCGTCAGCCAAATTTCGTTATTTAGTGGAACATTGCCTGAGACGGGCACCAGCATTAATCAAAAGGCTTCAAACGTCATTAAAAACTGGCAACAAGTAGTCAACAAGTCATCATTGCCGTTAGTCTTGTTGAGGCCTAATGTTGATCAATATTACAGTAATGTGATGAGTCAATTGCTTTGCGAGGACAAGACCGTCAACAGAATCGAATCATATGACAATTACTTGGTGATAATGCATAAAAAAATTCAAGAAAAACTTCAAAAAGACGATTTCATTAAAGTCTCGACTGCCGCAACTCACGAAAATATCCATCAAAAATTTGTGCAGTTTTGAGCCTCGCTCAAAGGAGACCCTGTGCTTACACGCAGAAAACTGGAAATAACGACATATTGTTGTGGCTGTGGCCGATGCGGTTCGTATATCCATTACTAAATAATTAAATACGTAAATGAATGAATAGACTGATATGATTGTGATTTTTACGTGTTGGCTATATTGCGCCTTTCTGCATTCACCTGCGCCTCCTCTTGTAGAAAGGCGTTGATCAAGGGGAATACAGGAGAAGTATTTTTGGGTTCGTGTTTTGGTGGGGTTCCAGCCACAGAAGGGCTCTCGGCAGCGAAACGCTGACTATGCTGAGAATACTGCCAAAAAAAAAAAAAAAGGCAGTATGTGAAACGCAGGCAGAGAAAGGGTGAAATTCTACATAGGATGAGAGAATCTCATAATTACAGGGATAAAACTGTAGCTTTGCTTCCTCTTTTATCTTTATTTTTTCTTGACTGTCTTCTCTGGTAAATCTTGCAAAATTACTACTATTTTGTATTTCAGAAGCGTTTTTTCCAAAGAATACTATATCAAACAGACGCAAATGAATCAAACAGGAAGGACCATAGGCGGTCCTCAAAATGGCGTGAATACAGTGATTAACCCCTTCAGAGTTTCTCCTTCAGAGGACAGAGTACCAAGCAGGGATGAAACGCCCAGGAATTATAAGTATGTGTAGCTCCACTCCCAAAATTGCACTACAGTGTAACTAACAGTCATGACTACTTCAGAATACTAACTTAACTCTTTTTCTCCTTTCAAAATCGATTGAGATAATCCATAATTATTGCAGTAACCCATTTTTAAATGAAGATGACACTAGGAGGGCCCATAACAGTAGCGTTTCCAATTCTAGACAAGAAAGACTCCCATCATATGAAGAAGCTGCGGGGACACCGAAACAGCAAGCTCCATACCCAAAAGAAAAGAAACGCAGTAGTGGTTCAAATAGTCACCAACACAACCACCACCACCATCGTCGTACATCACACGGACATAGGGACAAAGATAAGCAGAAGAGCAAAAGCAGAACCAAGGTTAAGCCCCCTAAAAATGTAGACACTATTGACAAGATGGATGTTACAGGATTATTTGGCGGATCTTTCCATCATGACGGCCCCTTTGATGCATGCACTCCACAGAGAAATAAGAATAATAAAGTGGCGCCTGTACTGGCCTTCCCAGCAGATGGTCCAAATAATACAGTAGGCGGCCGCACAAGTAAGAAGTCTACCTTAGATGAGGTGTTTGGTAGGGAAACAGTAGACGACGATTCTGAGACGCTGAACCAACTACAAGATAGAGCATATTTATTCAATAAGGCCAATTCCAGTACTACGACTTTGGATGCGATTAAACCGAATTCAAAAAATATTACCCAGTTCGACTCCAAAATGAAAACTGAACTAGTCCATGGGCCCACTACGATGGGTCTAGGCTCAACGACGTTCCTGGATGGCGCACCAGCGTCTTCCGCTGCCATAGAGCAAGATGTTATCAACCACGCACAAGAATCTCGTAGGAAAAACAGCATAGCAAGAAAAAAGTCTCTCCCCTCAAGAAGACATCTACAAGTGAACAACAACAATTTAAAGCTAGTGAAAACACATAGTGGACACTTGGAGCAAAAGGACGTAGACGATAATAGAACTTCTGTTCCGGTCACTGCCACCCAAGGAAGCGGTCACGAAGATGTTGTTAAAAAGGAAAACACCGGCAACAAGCTATTAAGGAGGGTGAAAAGCTTGAAAACTAGTAAAAAGCACTGATCAATGCTTCTTTCTTGCGTTCTTTTTGTTGCGCCCATATATTATTTTATTTATTACATTCATATAGCAATATTTACCTTATTTTATTGGTTACTTTTCTATACGCAAAATCACTACACTATGTTATGTTAAGGTCTCCGATACGGGAATATACCAATCAATACTTATCACTTCGGATTTTTTATGGGTCTTATCCCCACTGTTCCATTTTCTTGTTTAAGGCATCCCGGAGGATAAACTAAAAAGGTGGCCCATCCCACCCGAAATGAAAGTAATCATCTGCTAGCAAAAAGTAAAGAAATGAGAGCATGCAGTGATGTACTGGTGGACGAAATTGTGACCCATACCCACCGAAGAAACATCCGCATGACGTGTTACTGTTACTTCCCGGATTAAGGGATGCATTCTAACTCTGTGCGCCCTTTTCTCTGCAGTTGATCCGCATTCCCCGTGGCTGTGCACATTAGGGGACAGTAAGTAATTCACTTTCTGATTCCGCACTCATAGCGATGGAATAATATACCGGATTTCACACCTTGCTATTGAGTGAAGTACTGCTTGGTGAAATGATATCTTTATGTTCAATATTAATGGTCGTGTGGATGAATATATGGGCATGGGTTAATTAGTTTTAGGGGCACGGAGTAAACAAGAAAGGAGGGCCAGAATCATTAGTAGAGTACCTCAAGTTTGGTTTCTTTTTGATTTCACGTATAAAAGAGTCTCTCTCTTTTCCTTTCATGCTAGTCGAACGGTTCTCCCTCTAAGAATAAGAAACTATCAAAAGAAAGAGAAAAGTCGATTGAATAATTTTTCTATATATAATATACGCAAACAAGATTCGCTTTCACTTTGCAATTTTACTTCATAGCTTTGTTAAAACCAGCAAAAAATATTATTTTTCTAGAAAAAAGAATATATTAGAGGTAAAGAAAGAATGTCGGAACTTGAAAACGCTCATCAAGGCCCCTTGGAAGGGTCTGCTACTGTGAGCACAAATTCTAACTCATACAACGAGAAGTCAGGAAACTCGACTGCTCCTGGTACCGCCGGTTACAACGATAATTTGGCACAAGCTAAACCCGTCTCAAGTTACATTTCCCATGAAGGCCCTCCCAAAGACGAACTGGAAGAGCTTCAGAAGGAGGTTGACAACCAACTAGAGAAGAAATCGAAGTCGGATTTACTATTTGTATCCGTCTGCTGTTTGATGGTTGCTTTTGGTGGGTTCGTGTTTGGGTGGGATACTGGTACTATATCTGGTTTTGTCAGGCAAACAGACTTCATTAGGCGATTTGGCAGCACCCGTGCAAACGGGACTACCTATCTTTCCGATGTCAGAACCGGTTTGATGGTTTCTATTTTCAACATCGGCTGCGCTATCGGAGGTATAGTTTTGTCAAAGCTCGGTGATATGTATGGACGTAAGATTGGTCTGATGACTGTTGTCGTCATTTACTCAATTGGGATCATCATCCAAATCGCCTCCATTGACAAATGGTATCAATATTTCATTGGAAGAATCATCTCAGGACTGGGCGTTGGTGGTATTACAGTTTTGGCGCCTATGCTAATTTCTGAAGTGTCGCCTAAGCAGCTGCGTGGTACTCTGGTTTCATGTTACCAATTAATGATCACTTTCGGTATCTTTTTGGGATATTGTACTAATTTTGGTACCAAGAATTACTCAAACTCTGTCCAATGGAGGGTACCATTAGGCTTATGCTTTGCATGGTCTATTTTTATGATTGTTGGTATGACGTTCGTTCCTGAATCCCCACGTTATCTGGTAGAAGTGGGAAAAATTGAAGAGGCCAAGCGGTCCTTAGCAAGAGCTAACAAAACCACTGAAGACTCTCCTTTAGTAACTTTAGAAATGGAGAACTATCAGTCTTCTATTGAAGCTGAGAGATTGGCGGGCTCTGCTTCTTGGGGGGAATTGGTTACTGGTAAGCCCCAGATGTTCAGACGTACACTAATGGGTATGATGATTCAATCTTTACAACAGCTGACAGGTGACAATTACTTCTTTTACTATGGTACTACAATTTTCCAGGCTGTTGGTTTGGAAGATTCATTTGAAACTGCTATTGTTTTGGGTGTTGTTAATTTTGTTTCGACTTTTTTCTCGCTATATACCGTCGATCGTTTTGGTCGTCGTAATTGTTTGTTATGGGGCTGTGTAGGTATGATTTGTTGCTATGTCGTCTATGCCTCTGTTGGTGTTACCAGATTATGGCCAAACGGTCAAGATCAACCATCTTCAAAGGGTGCTGGTAACTGTATGATTGTTTTCGCATGTTTCTACATTTTCTGTTTCGCTACCACTTGGGCCCCCGTTGCCTATGTCCTTATCTCTGAGTCGTATCCCTTAAGAGTGCGTGGTAAAGCAATGTCGATTGCAAGTGCCTGTAACTGGATTTGGGGGTTCTTGATCAGTTTTTTCACTCCATTTATTACTTCAGCAATCAATTTCTATTATGGCTATGTCTTTATGGGTTGTATGGTGTTCGCATACTTTTATGTGTTCTTCTTTGTTCCAGAGACAAAGGGCTTAACATTAGAAGAAGTCAACGAAATGTATGAAGAAAATGTGCTACCTTGGAAGTCTACCAAATGGATCCCACCATCTAGGAGAACAACAGATTATGACCTAGACGCTACTAGAAATGATCCGAGACCATTTTATAAAAGGATGTTCACTAAAGAAAAATAATCTCTTGTAGTGTAGGATCAACTATTTTCGCATACTTGCAATGTTCAGCATTGCACCATTTCAAATTTTAATATTAATATTAATCGTTTTCGTTCATATCTTCATTCATAGTTTACAAATAATGCAATCATATGCAGAGATATTTTGTCCGTGGTTAATAGGGCTGCCTGTTATTCCTTTAATTCAACTAAATTACGTATGTCTAATAATATCAAAATCATCATGACGTTTTTGTTCTTTTTCTTTATTTTAAGTAGGATCAAACCAGGGGAGAAAGGGTTGCTACGCCTAACAACAAGAACTTGTATATCGTTTCTTGTTACTTATACTTTTCTGCCCACTTCTCTCTTACAACTGCTCGAGCTCATCCTTGGTAATAAAACAGTGAGGACGGTTACTCGAGGTTTCAACAGGGGAAAATAAATTTATATGATGAATCAAGAGCCCCGTTCTTTTACCGTATTATCCTTCATACTACATACTAGGGAAAGAACTGAAAACTCCGCTACCTGCTGTAACAGCGCATAATAAAAAGCAAGAATATAGACAGTTACTGTTGTTTACGTTCTTTGATGACATCATTCTCATCAGACATACAGAAACACATCCTTTTTGTCTACCCCGTATTTATTCCAACTTCAAAGTATAGGTACCGTCCGGTTATACTCTCATATACTTTGTGGCAGTTTGCTTCTTTAAACCTTGTTAACCCAGAATATTTTCAGTGCAAAAAGCTTCCGATCCTCAAATACAGTGAGAGAAAAAGCAAACTTGTCTTCATTATTTTTCTGTTTGGCCCTGTCACGGTTCTTTTTATGGCCTTCTCGAAGGATATCCGTAGTCGATTATATTCACGTAGTTGCCAAAAGTAATTTTTGGAAAAGTATTATTCCTCCGAGAAAACCTCACACAGAAATCCTTGCAGGTCTCATCTGGAATATAATTCCCCCCTCCTGAAGCAAATTTTTCCTTTGAGCCGGAATTTTTGATATTCCGAGTTCTTTTTTTCCATTCGCGGAGGTTATTCCATTCCTAAACGAGTGGCCACAATGAAACTTCA
>OCVT010000262.1_pt1 | contig 20615 bp, 18 predicted proteins | sample 1539111 | NCBI WGS metagenome assembly OCVT01 (sample SAMEA3991482, study PRJEB22521) | metagenome | biome: anthropogenic terrestrial biome; feature: sewage plant; material: raw primary sludge | place: Sweden | collected 2012-09-26 | reverse complement strand
ATTTCTACAACGGTGACTACATTGCCGACATCGCCCAGGCCTTCCTGAACAAGGAAACCGTGCAGGCCGATGACCGCGCGTTCACCGCCAATGGCGATGTGGAAGACTACGACAACATCCGCCAGTTCGCCGTGGCTTATCTGCGCAACGAACAAGACAAAGACCTGCAGGCGTTCAACCTGAAGTTCGACGAGTACTACCTCGAATCCAGCCTGTACACCAACGGCCACGTGGAAGCCACCGTGCAGCGATTGATTGCCAACGGCAAGACCTACGAGCAAGACGGCGCGCTGTGGCTCAAGTCCACCGACTACGGCGACGACAAAGACCGCGTGATGCGCAAAAGCGATGGTGGCTACACCTACTTTGTGCCTGATGTGGCCTACCACATTCAAAAATTTAAACGCGGCTTTACCAAGGTCGTAAACATCCAGGGTACCGACCACCACGGCACCATCGCCCGCGTGCGTGCGGGCCTGCAGGCGGCCGAGGTGGGCATTCCCGCCGGTTACCCCGACTACGTGCTGCACACCATGGTGCGCGTGGTACGCAATGGTGAAGAGGTGAAAATCAGCAAGCGCGCCGGCAGCTACGTGACGCTGCGCGACCTGATCGAGTGGACGAGCAAAGACGCCGTGCGCTTCTTCCTTTTGAGCCGCAAGCCCGATACCGAATACACCTTCGACGTGGACTTGGCCGTGGCCAAGAACAACGACAACCCGGTGTACTACGTGCAGTACGCACATGCCCGCATCTGCTCGGTGCTGCGCGGCTGGCGTGAAGACTACGACCTGGCAGCGCTGCGCGAGGTGGACTTGAGCCCCCTGCACGGCGAGCAGGCCCAGGCGCTGATGCTGCTGCTGGCCAAGTACCCCGAAATGCTCACCGCTGCCGCCCAGGGCAATGCGCCGCACGATGTGACCTTTTATCTGCGCGAACTGGCTTCGGCGTACCACAGCTACTACGATGCCGAGCGCATTTTGGTCGATGACGAGGCCGTCAAACTCGCGCGCCTGGCCTTGGTGGCGGCCACCGCCCAGGTGCTGGCCAATGGGCTGGCCATGCTGGGGGTGTCTGCGCCCCAGCGCATGTAAAGCCACAACTTCAAGGAGCGCTGCATGCGACAACAACAACGAGGCGGCACCATCCTGGGCTTTATCCTGGGGTTGCTGGTGGGCTTGGGCGCCGCCTTTGCCGTGGCGGTGTACGTCAGCAAAATTCCGGTGCCGTTTCTCACCATGGATGGGGACAAAACCGCCAGCCCCCGGATGCCGCAAGCCGATTGGAATCCCAATACCGCCTTGGGCGGCAAGGTCACGCCTCCACCGGTTGCGCCCGTAGAGGTCAAGCCCGAAGGGGTCGCCCCCACCGAAACCCCTGCCGCCCAGGCCACAGCGTCGAATGATCCTTTAGGGGACTTGGCCAAGGCCCAAATTGCCAAGGCCGAAGCAGCCGAAAAAGCCAAAGCGGCCGCCTCGGACGGCTTTGTGTACTTTGTGCAGGTGGGGGCCTTTCGCAGCCAGGCCGATGCCGATGCCCAACGCGCCAAACTGGGCCTGATCGGCCAGCAAGCCCGCGTGAGCGAACGCGAACAAAATGGCCGCCCCGTGTACCGCGTGCGCATTGGCCCCATGGCCCAGCGCAGCGAGGCCGAAGCCTTAAAACAGCAACTGGGCGACACCGGCATCGATGCCGCCTTGGTGCGCATTCACCAGTAAGCACGCCACGCGGGCGGGAACCGATTGCCCGCCCCCCACTCTTAGCGGGGCACTATTTTGGAGAAACCTTGAATGAAACGTCGTGAATTTGCCCAACTGGCCCTGCTGGGCGCGGTCCCCAGTGTTTTTTCTTTCGCCGCCCAAGCCAATAGCGGTTACGCCACGTTGAAGCAGCCCGCCTCGGTGCTGGCCCCGAAAGGCCAGATCGAGGTGGTGCAGTTCTTCTCTTACGGCTGCTCGCACTGCAAAAATTTTGACCCGGTCTTTGAAGCGTGGCGCAAAACCGCCGCCAAAGATGTCAGCGTGCGTTTGGTGCACGTCGGGTTCAACAAAAATTTTGAGCCCCTGCAGCGCATTTACTACGCCCTGGAAAGCCTGGGCCAGGCCCAAGCCTTGAACGGCAAAGTCTTCAAAGCCTTTCAGGATGAGAAAAAGCGCCTCGACCAACCCGAGGTTCTCTTCCCCTGGGTGGCCGAGCAAGGCGTGGACCGCGCCAAGTTTGAAGCCGCCTACCAATCCTTTAGCGTGGCCACCCAGGTGCGCCAGGCCATACAACTGCAAGACCAGTACCAGGTGGAAGGCACCCCGGCCATGGGCATTGCTGGGCGTTACTACACCGATGGCTCGATGGCCGGCGGCTTTGAGCGCATGATTCAAATCACCAACCAACTGATTGAGCAAGAGCGCAAACGCACGTAAAGCGTGCTCAACCCCATCGTCACGGCTGCCCAAGCCCGCTTCGGCGGGCTTTGTTGTTGCTGCTGCAGGGTGACTACAATCACACGCAAAAACCATGCCTAATTTATGAAGCGCCTGCCCACCCTCCTCTCTTTCTTGCCGCTGACCTTTGCGGCGGCCATGGTGCTGCCCGCCCACGCCGAGCGGGCCGACCGTGACCAGCCCATGCACATCGAATCGGATGCCCTGCGCCATGACGAGCTGCAGCAAACCAGCGTGTTCACCGGCAATGTGGTGATGACCAAAGGCTCCATCGTGCTGCGCGGGGCGCAACTCGATGTGCGCCAAGACCCGCAGGGCTACCAATATGGTGTGGTCACTGCCGCCAGCGGTAAACGCGCCTTTTTTCGCCAAAAGCGCGATACCGCCCCCGGTGCGCCAGAGGAGTTTGTCGAGGGCGAGGCCGAAGTCATTGAATACGATGGCCGCAAAGACGATGTGCGCCTGATTCGCCGCGCCCAGCTGCGCCGCTATACCGGCGGCACGTTGAGCGATGACATTACCGGCCAGCAAATCACGTACAACAACCTGACCGATGTTTTCACCGTGGACAGCCAAACACCGCAGGCCGGCAACAAGCCCGGCAGCAGCAGCGGTGGCCGGGTGCGGGCGGTATTGGCCCCCAAAGCGCCCCCTTCAGCCAGCCCAGCCAGCCCGGCCGGCACGCCCGCAGCGGGCGCAAGGCTGCAATCCACCCCGCAACTGACCGCTCCGCAAGAACCATGACGCAGCAGCCGCAAGAACCCTCTTTGGCTGCGCTCAGCAGCGCCACCAGCTGCCTGCAAGCGCGCAATCTGGCCAAAACCTATGGCAAGCGCCAGGTGGTCAAAGATGTCTCGCTCACCGTCAAAAGTGGCGAAGTGGTCGGCCTGCTCGGCCCCAACGGCGCGGGCAAAACCACCTCGTTTTACATGCTTGTCGGCCTGGTGCGCAGCGATGGCGGCGATGTGCTGATTGATGGCCAATCGGTCGCCCGCAGCCCCATGCACCAGCGCGCGCGCCTGGGCCTGTCCTACCTGCCGCAAGAGGCTTCGATTTTTCGCAAACTCAATGTGCAGGACAACATCCGCGCCGTGCTGCAGCTGCAAAAAGATGCCGCTGGCAAGCCCCTGGCCAAAGATGAGATCGAGCGCCAGCTGACCAGTCTGCTGCAAGAGCTGCACGTCGAGCACCTGCGCGATGCCCCGGCGCTGGCCCTGTCCGGCGGCGAGCGCCGGCGCGTGGAAATTGCCCGCGCCCTGGCCACGCACCCGCGCTTTATTCTGCTGGACGAGCCCTTTGCCGGCATCGACCCGATTGCCGTGATCGAGATCCAGCGCATCATCGGCTTTCTGAAAGCGCGCGGCATTGGCGTGCTGATCACCGACCACAACGTGCGCGAAACCCTGGGCATTTGCGACCACGCCTGCATCATCAGCGAGGGCACGGTGCTCACCCACGGCACGCCGCAAGCCATCGTGGACAACCCCGAAGTGCGCCGGGTGTACCTGGGCGACAACTTCCGCATGTAAGCCATGGTCGGGGCCGCACCGCATCTCTCGATTCGCCCCGGCATCCAGCTGCAGCTGACCCCGCAATTGCAGCAAGCCCTGCGCCTGCTGCAGCTGTCCAGCCTGGAGCTGCAGCAAGAAGTGCAGCAACGGGTGTTGGACAACCCTTTTTTAGAATTGGAAGAGGCCGAGGCCACCGCCCCATCCACTCCTGAAAAAGAAGCTGTAAGCGCTGATATATCCAGCGATTCAGAATTTAATACCCCTGATAACCAATCAGAAAGCGCGCAAGAAGCTCCTGAATTAGAAGCACTCAGTTGGGAGGGCGACTCCCTCTCCGCCTTCGATTGGGACGATGCCCCCCCCGGCCCCGCGCCCGCCAACGCCGACAGCGAGCAGGCCCTGCCCCACGACTTCACCGCCAGCGCCCCCAGCTTGCAAGCGCATTTGCAAGAACAAGCCAGCAACCTGCGCCTGGCCCCGGCCGAACGGGCTGCGCTCGAGTTTTTGATCGGCAACCTGCTGGACAACGGCTACCTCGATGGCGACCTGCCCGAACTGGCGCACGCCCTGCTGCCCGAGGGAGCCACAGAAGCCGAAACCCCCAGCGCGGCAGAAACCCGCCAAGCCCTCATGCACCACCTGCAGCTGGCCTTGGGCCTGCTGCAAAGCATGGAGCCCGCCGGCATCGGTGCCCGCAACGTGGCCGAATGCCTGCGCCTGCAACTGCGCCACGCCTGGGCGCAAGAAGCGCAACCGGCCCATGCCGACCACGCCCTGTACCAACTGGCCCTGGCACTGTGCGAGCAGCCACTGCCCCTGCTGGCCCGCAAAGATGTGCGCACCCTGGCCCAGCACTGCGCCGCCCCCCCGGAGCGCATCGCCCTGGCCCTGCGCTGGATTGGCCAACTCGAACCCAACCCCGCCCGGCGCTTTGCCGCCATTGCCCAGGCACGCCTCATCCCCGACGTACTGGTGCGCCCCAGCGGCCAGGGCCTGCAGGTGCAGCTCAACCCCGAAGTGCTGCCGCGCCTGAACGTCCACGCCCTCTACGCCCAGGCCCTGCGCGGGCAGCGCAGCCATGCCAGCTACGCCGGCCTGCACAGCCAGCTGCAAGAGGCGCGCTGGTACGTGAAAAACCTCGCCCAGCGCTTTGACACCATCTTGCGCGTCGCCCAGGCCATCGTGCAGGAGCAAGCGGGGTTTTTCAAACACGGCCCCGTCGCCATGCGCCCCTTGGTGCTGCGCGAAGTGGCGCAGGCCCTGGACTTGCACACCTCCACCATCAGCCGCACCGTCAATGGCAAATACATGGCCACGCCGCAAGGCACCTTTGAATTCAGCTACTTTTTTAGCTCGGGCGTGCAAACCGATACCGGCGGCAGCACCTCCAGCACCGCCGTGCAAACGGTCATTGCCCAGCTCATTGCGGCAGAAAACCCCAAAAAACCCCTGTCTGATGCCAAAATCGCCGACCTTCTGGCCGCCCAAGGCATCGAATGCGCCCGCCGCACCGTCGCCAAGTACCGCGAGGCGCTGAACATCCCGGCCACCAGTTTGCGCAAAACGGTTTAAAGCCCGCCAACGCTCTTGCCAACGACGCGGCGCTATCCTTCGCACCACTTATGAACCAACTGCATTTATTTTTGCCCTGCGCCGCTGGCGTGGAAGATTTTTTGGCCGATGAAGTCCACACCATTACCGGTGCCAGCGGGCAGGATTTGCTCGTGGGCCGGGGCGGTGTCATGGTGCGCGGTGCCTGGCGCGATGTGCTGCAGCTCAATCTGCACAGCCGCCTGGCCCAGCGCGTGCTGATTGAGCTGGCGCTGCAGGACTACCGCAACGAAAACGACCTGTACCGCGCCGCCAGCCAAGTGTCCTGGGAAGTGTGGTTTGACCCGCAGCGCACCTTCAAAGTCGAGGTCACCGCCCAGCACAGCCCGCTGACCAGCCTGAACTTTGCCGCCCTGCGCGTGAAAGATGCCGTGGCCGACCGCTTTCGTGCCAAGCGCGGTGGCGTGCGTCCCAGCGTGGAAACGCACCACCCGGACGTGCGCATCCACCTGCACCTGACCACCGACACGGCCACGCTGTACATCGACACCTCGGGCGAAGCCCTGTTCAAACGCGGTTGGCGCGAAGACACGGGCGATGCCCCCCTGAAAGAAACCCTGGCCGCCGCCATGATCGCCGCCACCGGCTGGAACCCGCACGGCGACCATCCCCAGCCGCTGTACGACCCCTGCTGCGGCAGCGGCACGGTGGTGATCGAGGCGGCGCAGATCGCCCGGCGCATTCCGGCTGGCATCCTGCGCCGCTTTGCGTTTGAAAAGCTCATCCCCTTTCAGCGCCACGTCTGGGAAGGCATGCTCGACGAGGCCGAGGCGCAGATTCTGGACACCAGCCCGGTGCCCATCTATGGCTCTGACATCTCGCACCGCATGGTGGACTTTGCCCAGCGCAATGCCGAACGCGCCGGCGTGCTGGACACCATTGAGCTGCGCGGCGGCGATGCCCTGCAGCGCATGCCGCCCTGCGCGCAGCCCGGCGTGCTGCTGCTGAACCCGCCCTATGGCGAGCGCATTGCCGCCGCCGGCAGCTTTGGCCGCAATGCCGCGCAGCGCATGGACGCGGTAGAGCGCATGGGCCGCGAAAGCGCCCAGACCGAAGATGGCGTGGAATTTTTCAGCCAACTGGCCAGCCACTGGAAGAAAAACTTCAGCGGCTGGAGCGCCTGGATGCTCACCCCCGACCTGAAGCTGCCCGGCAAAATGCGCTTCAAAGAATCGCGCCGCACGCCGCTGTGGAACGGCCCGATCGAATGCCGCCTGTTCCGCTTTGACGTGGTGGCCGGCACGCACAAGCCCCGCAAAGACGCACCAGGCGACAGCAGCGTGCAGGGCAGCGGCGCATGAAAATTCTTTTGCGCTGGCCGCACTGCAATGCCGACTACCCCGGCCCCCAGCCGCGCCCGGTGGTGCTGGACACCAATGTGGTGCTCGATTTATTGGTGTTTGACGACCCGCTGGTGCCCCCCATCCGCCAATTGCTGGCCCAAGGCCAGCTGCGCTGGATTACCGACGAAGCCCAACGCATCGAGCTGGGCCGCGTGCTCAGTTACAGCAAGGTCGCCCCGCGCGTGGCCTTTTACGAAAAAACAGCGGCGGGCGTGCTGGCCGCTTTCGATGCCGCCGTGCAGTGCGTGCCCACCGCGCCCAAGGTGCGCTTTACCTGCACCGACCCGGACGACCAGCACTTTCTGGATTTAGCGGCCCAGCACCGGGCGCTGCTCATCAGCAAGGACAAGGCTGTTTTGAAGCAGCGTCGGCGCTTGGCCACTCACTATGAGACAACAATAGGCAATCAACTCGTTATAGAGTAAGCGCAAGCAGCTATTGTTTTTGTGGATGATCGCGGTAAAACAGCGCCCACTCGTCCATCACCACGCCGTCGGCAAGATGGCACACCCCATATTCCCCGCCCGCCCCACGCACGATTTTCAGCGTGCCGCCTTGGGCGATGCAGTATTGCGCTGCAGGGTTGGCCATGCCAGCGGTGGGCGAGCTGGGCGGCGCGGCGGGGGCGGCTGCGGGCTGGGTGGTACAGCCGCCCAGCACCATTGCGCAGCACAGCATGGCCAACGACGGGGCGTGAAAAAAAGTTTTCATCTTTTGGTTTTATCGAGGCGACACCAGGGACTGCGGCAGCTTAAAGCCCGCCACCACGTCTGCCAGGCTGTGCGCCTGCTGCTGCAGCGACTGGGCGGCGGCTGTCGCCTCTTCCACCAGGGCCGCGTTTTGCTGCGTGGCCTGGTCCATGTGGGTGATGGCGGTGCCCACTTCGGCAATGCCAGTGCTTTGCTCTTGGCTGGCGCTGCTGATCTCGGCCACGACGGTGTTCACCTGGCGGATGCTGTCCACCACCTGGGCCATGGTGGCCCCGGCCTCTTGCACCTGGCGGCTGCCGCTGGCCACCTGCGTGACGGAGTCTTCAATCAGCCCTTTGATCTCTTTGGCGGCCTCGGCGCTGCGCCCGGCCAGGGTGCGCACTTCGCTGGCGACGACGGCAAAACCCCGACCTTGTTCGCCCGCCCGGGCGGCTTCGACGGCAGCGTTCAGCGCCAAGATATTGGTCTGAAAGGCAATACCGTCAATCACGCTGATGATGGCCTCAATCTTGCGCGATGCGGCCTCAATGCCGCCCATGGTCTGCACCACCTGGCCGACGACCTCCCCGCCGTGGGCCGCAACGTCTGAGGCTGCGTGCGCCAATTGCCGCGCTTGCTGGGCATTGCTGGCGTTTTGCTGCACGGTAGCGGTCAGTTCTTCCATGGCGGCGGCGGTTTCTTCCAAGCTGCTGGCTTGTTGCTCAGTGCGCTCGGACAGGTCGCGGTTGCCTGCCGCAATCTCGGTGGTGGCCAGGCGCACGTTTTCCGCCGCAACGCGAATTTGCAGCAGCACGGCGGCAATCTTGTCCGCAAACTGGTTGAAGGCAAGGGCGATCTGCGCCAGTTCGTCCTTGCCGGTGGCGTCCATGCGGCGGGTCAGGTCGCCTTCGCCGCTGGCGATGTCGGCCAGGGCGATGAGCACTTCCAGTTGCAGCAGTTCGCGCAGGGACGCCTGGGCATCGGCCTTGTCCACGGCGATGCCCAGCATCCAGGGCGTGCCCTCGACGCGGGCAGCGTAAACGAGCTGCGTGGCGCCGCTCACGTCCACTTCGGTGTGGCCCCCGGATTGGGCCAGCCCTGCCATGAGCGATGTCGTCAGCGCCGGGGCGATGGCGGTGGCGGGTTTCAGCACCAGCTCGGCATTGGCGTAGGCCAGGATGTTGCCGGCGTCGTCCAGCAGGAAGGCAAAGCTCTTGTTCGTGGCGCGGATGCCATTGACCTTGCGGGTCACGCTGTCCAGGTGCATGTCGGTGCCGACGATGGCGGTGAGCGTGCCGGACTCGGAGATTGGCTCGGCGAAGGTGATGGTCAGCTTGCCGGTGGTGGCGTCCACGTAGGGCGCGGTCACGACGGCCTTGTTAGCGGCGGCAGCTTCCTTGTACCAGGGGCGTGCGGTGCCGACGTAGCCATCCGGCATGGGGTGGGGAAAGACGTGCGGGCCGTGGGCATAGACGAAGTAGGCATCGTCAAAATCCCCGGCTTGCTTGGCCGCCAGCAGGAAGGGCACGGGTTCGTCTTTGCCCACGGCCTGCTGGATGGAGCTGGTGATGCGCTGCTTTTCGCGCACCCATTCGGTCAGTTCGGAGGCGTGCAGATGGGTGAGCTGGCCGATGCGCTGGTCCAGCGACTGCTGGGCATCGTCGCGCACCGAAAAAAAAGTGGCCAGCGCCAAGGCCAGCAGGGATATCGTGGTGATGGCAACACAGATACCGATCAGGCGGGCACGCAGACTATGAAACATGATGCTGGCTCCAAAATTGGCTATCGATACAACGAAAGCAGTGCAGAAATTTTTATACCGCTGGCAACCATTGTCCCTATTGGTAAACCCGCCAGTGCGGCCCCCAGGGCCACACATTTGTGGCAAAGCCCCCAAGAACACGCGGAAAACGCAGAAGGGGTCGTGGACAATCGGCGGTATGTTCTTTCCCTTGCACGAGGTTGTATGACCGCTTCTGTCCCCCCCCATAAAGCAGCGGCAATCCCCGCCACCCTGGACACCACCCGCATTGACGACACGCGCATCAAAGCCGTGCGCCCCTTGATCACACCGGCCTTGCTGCAAGAGTGGCTGCCCGCCACCGCGCAGGCGCTGGAGCTGGTCGAAACCAGCCGCCGCGCCATTGCCAACATCCTGCATGGGCAGGATGACCGGCTGATCGTCGTCGTTGGCCCCTGCTCCATCCACGACCACGAACAGGCCATGGACTATGCCCGCCAGCTGCAGGCGCAGGCCCAGGCGCTCCAGGGCGAGCTGCTCATCGTCATGCGCGTCTATTTTGAAAAACCGCGCACCACCGTCGGCTGGAAGGGCTACATCAACGACCCGCACCGCGACGACAGCTTTGCCATGAACGAAGGGCTGGAGATGGCGCGGCGCCTGCTGCTGGAGGTGCTGGCGCTGGGCTTGCCGGTGGGCACCGAGTTTTTGGACCTGCTCTCGCCCCAATTCATCAGTGACCTGGTCAGCTGGGGCGCCATCGGGGCCCGCACCACCGAAAGCCAAAGCCACCGCCAATTGGCCAGCGGCCTGTCCTGCCCGGTCGGCTTTAAAAATGGCACCGATGGCGGCCTGAAAGTAGCGGCCGATGCCATCTTGGCCGCCCAGGCACCGCACGCCTTCATGGGCATGACCAAGATGGGGCAAAGCGCCATCTTCGAGACGCGCGGCAACCGCGACTGCCACGTCATCCTGCGCGGCGGCAAAGTGCCCAACTACAGCGCCGCCGACGTGCAGGCCGCCTGCGCGCTGCTGGAAAAATCCGGCCTGCGCCCGCAGGTCATGATTGACCTGTCGCACGCCAACAGCAGCAAACAACACCGCCGCCAGATCGACGTGGCCGCCGACGTGGCCACGCAAATCGCCGGGGGCGATGCGCGCATCACCGGCGTAATGATCGAAAGCCACCTGCGCGAAGGCCGCCAAGACATCGTGGACGGGCAGGAGCTGGCCTACGGCGTATCGCTGACCGATGCCTGCATCAGCCTGGAGCAAACCATCCCGGTGCTGGAACAATTGGCCGCCGCCGTGCGCCAACGGCGCGCTGCAGCGCAATAAAGCCCTATAAAAAGAGCTGTTGGCGCTTTAACCACATTGATTTATAGGCATTTAGCCCATTAAATCAATACAAAACAAGCGCAGGCAGCTCTCTTTTTTAACTACTGCTCATAGCGCTTGCTGCGCAACAACTGCTTAATGATTTTTGAGTTTTGCTGCACGCTGGGGCCAATTTGCAGCGCCACACAGGTGGCCAGCACATCAATGATGAGCAAGTGCAGCAAGCGCGAAACCATCGGGCTGTACAAGTCGTAGCCCTCCGGGTGATCGGCCGCCAAATGGATGGCGCAGGCTTTGGCCAAAGGCGAATTGCTGGCCGTAATGGCAATCGTCGTCGCCCCCGCCTGGCGGGCCAATTCCGCCGCCGCGATCAAGTCCCGCGTCAGCCCCGAGTTAGAAATCACCACCGCGCAATCGCCCCGGCGCAGCAAGGCCGCATTCATCAGCTGCACGTGGCCATCACTGCAGCTCATGCTGGTCAGCCCCAAGCGGAAGAATTTGTGCTGCGCATCATCGGCCACCATGCCCGAATTGCCCGCCCCAAAAAACACAATGCGCTGGTGCTGCCGCCAAGTTTGCAAAATCGCCTGGGCGGCCGCCTCCAGCGCCTTGGGCGCAGCCGCATTGCGGTACTCCAAAAAAGCGGCCACCGAGTTGTCCACCACTTTGACCAGCACATCGCCCGCCTTGTCATCCACATCCACGCTGCGGTGCACAAACGGCACCCCCTCGCTGACGCTGCCCACCAGCTTGAGCTTCAAATCGGCCAGCCCGTCATAGCCCATGCTGCGGCAAAAGCGCACCACCGTCGGCTTGCTCACCCGCGCCAATTCCGCCAAGGTGCGCACCGGCAACCGCGCAAACGCCGCCGGATCATCCAGCACCAACTGGGCCACCCGCTGTTCGGCAGGTGCAAGCGAGGGGAGAGAGGCAGCAATACGCTCAAGCATGGCAAATCAAAGGGCAACGGGGGCTGAACAACGCGGCCAGATTGTCCAGAACAACCCTTGCAGCCGCGCCATATAAAAGAAAAGCGGCAAAGTTTACCGTGCTGCATCGACCATCCCCCACCAACCTGCGGTTGGCGGCAACAGAAAAGCCCAAGTGCATAAGACACTTGGGCTTTTTTGTTGTTTTATCTGGTCGGGGTGAGAGGATTCGAACCTCCGGCCTCTACGTCCCGAACGTAGCGCTCTACCAGGCTAAGCTACACCCCGCGTTTTTGGAGCAAGATCTTTCAAGATCTGCCAAAGCCAGCGATTTTAGCGCGAATCTTGGCGCTGCTTTAGGTTCGGCGCAACAAAAGCTGGCTGGCCAAATCACGCATGGCCTCGGTGTAGGCATTGCCTGGCAAGGCTGCCAAAGCGGCAATGGCCCGCAGGGCTTCGGCGTGGGCCGCTTCACGCGTGGCATCCAAGGCGCCGGTGCTGCGCACGATGTGCAAGATGGCCTGCAGTTGCTCGGTGCTGCCGTTTTCAATGGCACTGCGCACCACGGCGGCATCGTGCGCACTGGCGCGTTGCATGGCGATGATCAGCGGCAGGGTGTTTTTGCCTTCCCGCAAATCGTCGCCCAGGTTTTTGCCCATTTCCTGCGCATCGCCGTCGTAGTCGAGCACGTCGTCGATGATTTGAAAGGCCGTGCCCAGCGCCTGCCCGTAGGTGGCGCAGGCGGCTTCGACCTCTGCATTGACCCCGGCCAACTGGGCGGCAATTTGGGCGCTGGCTTCAAACAGCTTGGCGGTTTTGGAGCGAATGACGTGCAAGTACCCGGCCTCGTCCAGATCGGCATCGTGGGTGTTGATCAGCTGCATCACCTCGCCTTCGGCAATGATGTTGGTCGCATCCGAGAGCACTTTCAAAATGGGCAGGCTGCCCACTTCCACCATCATCTGAAAAGACCGGGTATGCAAAAAGTCGCCCACCAGCACGCTGGCCGGATTGCCAAAGGTTTCATTGGCCGTGGGGCGGCCCCGGCGCATGGTCGATTCATCGACCACATCATCGTGCAGCAAAGTGGCCGTGTGGATCAGCTCCACCACGGCGGCCAGCTTGTATTTGTCGGCGCTGGCCACGCCCAGGGCACCGGCAGTCAGCAGCACCAGGGCCGGGCGCAGGCGTTTACCGCCAGCGGCAATGATGTAACGCGCAACCTGCCCGATCATGGCGACGCTGGTGTCCAGGCGCTGGGCGATCACTTGGTCGAGCGCCTGCATGTCGCTGGCGATCAGCGCCAGGGGGGAAGAAGAGGGGGTCGGGGATGTCAAGATAGTGGCCACCATGAGAAGCCCGCCATTATAGGAAGCCCATCAATCCCTGTTGGGGCGGCGATCCCACAGGGTTTGGCAAATTTTTAAAATCCACAGTAAAATTGCCGGTTCCCGTAGAAATGGGTCTACGCGGAAAAATTCAAAACTCTGAAAGAGGTTTTATGTACGCGGTCATAAAAACCGGCGGCAAACAGTATCGTGTTGCTGCTGGCGAAAAAATCAAGGTAGAACAGATTGCTGCGGACGTAGGCCAGGAAATCGTGTTGGATCAAGTTTTGGCAGTCGGCAACGGCGCGGAACTGAAGATCGGCACCCCCCTGGTGTCCGGTGCAAGCGTGAAGGCAACCGTGGTTGCCCAAGGCAAGCACGACAAAGTGCGCATTTTTAAACTGCGCCGTCGCAAGCACTACATCAAGCACCAAGGCCATCGCCAGCAGTTCACTGAGCTGCAAATTGTGGCAATTGCTGGTTAATTTTTAGGAGCTTTAGTCATGGCACAGAAAAAAGGCGGCGGCTCTACGCGCAACGGACGTGATTCCAAGCCAAAAATGCTGGGTGTGAAAGCCTTCGGTGGTGAGCTGATCAGCGCAGGCTCGATCATCGTGCGCCAGCGTGGTACCAAATTCCACCCCGGCAGCAACGTCGGCATTGGTCGCGACCACACTTTGTTTGCTTTGGTCGATGGCCATGTATCCTTTGAAACCAAAGGTGCTTTGAACAAGCAAACCGTCAATATCAGCCCCGCTGCCTAAGCGCTGCTGAATGACACCAAAGCCCCGCTTGGTCGGGGCTTTGCTATTTTCCGGGTCTGCTGGCGTATGCTGCGGGCCTTGCTGCATGTGCAGCATTTTTTTGTGAAAGCCACGCCCCACCATGAAATTCGTCGATGAAGCCACCATAGAAATTGTTGCCGGGGACGGCGGCAACGGCGCCGCATCGTTTCGGCACGAAAAATACAAAGAATTCGGCGGCCCCGACGGCGGTGACGGCGGGCGCGGTGGCTACGTCTATGGCGTGGCCGATCCCAACCTGAACACCTTGATCGACTACCGCTACACGCGCCGCTACGAAGCGGGCCGTGGTGAAAACGGCATGGGCTCGGACATGTTTGGCGCGGCCGGCAAGGATATTACGCTGCGCTTTCCCGTGGGCACCATCATTGCCGACCAGGCCACGGGCGAGGTGCTGCACGAGCTGCTGGTGCCCGGCGAGCGCATCGTGCTGGCCAAGGGTGGCGATGGCGGGCTGGGCAATCTGCGCTTTAAAAGTGCCGTCAATCGCGCTCCGCGCCAGAAAACTGCAGGCCGCCCCGGTGAGCGCTTCAGTCTGCAGTTAGAGCTCAAAGTGCTGGCCGATGTGGGCCTGCTGGGCATGCCCAATGCGGGCAAATCCACTTTTATCACGGCGGTTTCCAACGCCCGCCCCAAGATTGCCGACTACCCTTTCACCACGCTGCACCCCAATTTGGGCGTGGTGCGCGTTGCGCCTGAGCAAAGTTTTGTGGTGGCCGACATCCCCGGCTTGATCGAGGGGGCCTCGGAAGGGGCCGGTCTGGGCCACCAGTTTTTGCGCCATTTGCAGCGCACGCGCTTGCTGCTGCACATTGTTGATTTGGCCCCGTTTGATGAGGGGGTGGACCCCGTGCAACAGGCCAAAGCCATTGTCGGTGAGCTGAAAAAATACGATGCCCAGCTGTTCAGCAAGCCGCGCTGGTTGGTGCTGAACAAGATCGACATGATCCCCGAGGGCGAACGCGCCGCGCGGGTGCAAGATTTTGTCAAGCGCTTTAAATGGAAAGGCCCGGTGTTTGAAATCTCCGCCCTGGCGCGCGAAGGCACCGATTTGCTGGCCAAAAACATTTACCAGCATGTGCGCAAAGAGCAGCAAATCGAGAACCCCGACCCGGCCAACATCGACCCGCGCTTTGTGCCGGACGAGAGCGATCCGCGCTTTGCTTCGGGTGCCTAAGAACGTGTTCACGATCTCAGGCGGGCACGCACCAAGTCATAAGTTATAGCTGTTTGCGCTTTTATTTCAATGCTTTTTTGCATAAAAAGACTTGAAAACGCCGTATTTAAAGCGCTAACAGCTCTCGTTTAATTTAACTGCTTTTCTCACCATGTCTGTTGTTCAAGAAGCGCGGCGCATTGTCGTCAAAGTGGGCTCCAGCCTCGTCACCAACGAGGGGCGCGGTCTGGATGAGGCGGCCATCGGGGAATGGGCCCGCCAGTTGGCCGCGTTGGTGCGTGGCCACGAGGGGCCGCCGCGCGAGCTGATCATGGTCTCCAGCGGGGCCGTGGCCGAGGGCATGAAACGCCTGGGCTGGAAAACCCGCCCCAAAGAGCTGCACGAGCTGCAAGCGGCCGCCGCCGTCGGGCAAATGGGCCTGGTGCAGATGTACGAAACCAAGCTGCGCGACCACCAAGTGGGCAGCGCCCAGGTGCTGCTGACCCACGCCGACCTGGCCGACCGCGAGCGCTACCTGAACGCCCGCTCCACCCTGCTGACGCTGCTGCGCCTGGGCGTGGTGCCGGTGATCAACGAGAACGACACGGTGGTCAATGACGAGATCAAGTTTGGCGACAACGACACCCTGGGCGCGTTGGTGGCCAACTTGGTCGATGCCGATGTGCTCATCATCCTGACCGACCAGCCTGGCCTGTACACCGCCGACCCGCGCAGCAACCCTGCGGCCGAGTTCGTGCACCAGGCCCGTGCGGGCGATCCGGCGCTGGAAGCGATGGCGGGCGGCGCGGGTTCCTCGATTGGCAAGGGCGGCATGCTGACCAAGATTTTGGCGGCCAAACGCGCGGCTGGCTCGGGCACCTCCACCGTCATCGCCTGGGGGCGCGAGCACAACGTGCTGCTGCGCCTGTGCCAAGGCGAGTCGATAGGGACGGCGCTGCTGGCCCCGACGCAAAAACTCCAGGCCCGCAAGCAATGGATGCTGGACCACCTGCAACTGCCCGGTGCGGTGCAGGTCGATGCCGGCGCTGCGGCCAAGCTGCAAACCGCTGGCAAAAGCCTGCTGCCCATCGGCATGGTGGCGGTGAGCGGCGAATTTTCGCGCGGCGATGTGATTGCCGTGCGCAACCCTGAGGGCCAAGAAATTGCCCGGGGCCTGGCCAACTACTCCAGCGCCGAGGCGCGGCTGCTGTGCAAGCACAGCTCCAGCGAAATTGCCCAGGTGCTGGGCTACAGCGCCGAGCCCGAGATGCTGCACCGCGACAATATGGTGGTGCTGCACTGAAAAATACACCATCAATGGCATATTTCAGCGCCACATAAGCGCCTATAGCTATCAAAAAAACGGCTGTGATTCGAAAGAATCCAGCCGTTTTTTGTGTCTGGCAAGCGCTTTAGGCGTTTTTCGGGGCCACCGGATACGTTCCTGGCACCAAAATTTTGCTGTCCACGGTTTGGATATTGGTGTGGCCGCAAAACGCCATGCTGATGTCCAGCTCTTTGTGCAGAATTTGCAGTGCCTTGGTCACGCCCGCCTCGCCAAACGCGCCCAGGCCATAGACCATGGCGCGGCCAATCATGGTGCCTTTGGCCCCCAGCGCCCAGGCTTTGAGCACGTCTTGGCCGCTGCGGATGCCGCCATCCATCCACACTTCGAGCTTGTCGCCCACGGCATCGACAATCGCGGGCAGCGCGGCAATCGACGAGGGGGCCCCGTCCAGCTGGCGGCCACCGTGGTTGCTGACCACAATCGCATCGGCGCCGTTGTTGGCGGCCAGCACGGCATCTTCCACTTCCATGATGCCTTTCAAAATCAGCTTGCCGCCCCACTGCTGTTTGACCCAGCGCACGTCTTCCCAGGACAGGCGCGGGTCGAACTGCTCATTGGTCCACGAGGCCAGGGAGTTCATGTCCGACACGCCCTTCACATGCCCAACCAGGTTGCGGAAGGTGTGGCGGCGCGTGCCGGCCATGCCTAAGCACCAACGCGGCTTGGTCATCAGGTTGATGATGTTGGCAAGCGTGGGGCGGGGGGGCGCGGTCAGGCCGTTTTTAATGTCTTTATGGCGCTGGCCAATCACCTGCAAATCCAGCGTCAGCACCAGGGCGCTGCACTTGGCATCTTTGGCGCGTTGAATCATGCGGGCCATGGCCTCGCGGTCGCGCATCATGTACAGCTGAAACCAAAATGGCGCGGTGGTGTGCTCGGCAATGTCTTCGATGGAGCAGATGCTCATGGTCGAGAGGGTGAAGGGGATGCCAAATTTTTCCGCCGCCCGCGCGGCGTGAATTTCGCCATCGGCGTGCTGCATGCCGGTCAGCCCCACCGGGGCGATGCACACCGGCATGCTGGCCTGCTGGCCGACCATGGTGGTGGCGGTGCTGCGCCCTTCCATGTTTACCGCCACGCGCTGGCGGAATTTGATGGCGTGAAAATCGCTTTCGTTGGCACGGTAGGTGCCTTCGGTCCACGAGCCCGAGTCGGCATAGTCGTAAAACATGCGCGGCACGCGGCACTCAGCTACTTGGCGCAGGTCTTCGATGCAGGTGATTTTGGAGAGATCGGCCACGGTGTACCCTTTATTTTTCATTGTGAAATTGAATGCCGCAATGGTAGTGGCTGGGCCACGGCTGCGTGGTGATGGATTTTTTTTGGCGCTTGAAATTTGTGCAGTGCGGCCCTCGCCTGGGCTTAAGACGACACCGCTGCCTGGTAATACACCACCTGGCCGCGCCCGGCTTCTTTGGCTTGGTACAGGGCACTGTCGGCATGGCGCAGCAAGTCAGAAAAATTGGTGCCGTGCTCTGGAAACATGCTCACGCCGCCGCTGATGCTGTACACCTGCTGCAGATCCTCCCCGTGCCACCAGCACGGCGCGGCGCATGCGGCCAGCACGCGCGTGGCAATCTGCTGCACATCGACCAAGGTGCACTCGGGCAGCAGCAGCACAAATTCATCGCCCCCCAGGCGACAAACGGTGTCCGTGCCCCGGGCCACTTGCTGCAGTTGCTGGGCGATGTGCAAGAGCACGCAATCGCCCGCCTCGTGGCCCCAGCGGTCATTGACTTGTTTGAAGCCATCCAGATCGAGGTAGAGCAGCCCCACGGTGCCACCATCGCGCTGGGCGGCCGCCATGGCCTGCTCCACCCGGTCTTTGAGCAAGAGGCGATTGGGCAGGCCCGTCAGGGCATCGTGCAGGGCCATGTGCTGCATGCGGTTTTTTTCTGTGCGCAAAGCTTGCTGGGCACGGCGGCGACGCTCCAACTCGCGGGTAAACAGCAGGGCCAAGCCTAGATTGCCCAGCACCAGCAAAACAGAAAAGCTGCCCAGGCTCCAGGCCGTGCGGTACCAAGAGTGCAGCACCGTCGCCTTAGCCTGCACCACATTCACCAACAGGGGCATCTGGGCCACATGCTCAAAGCTGTGGATGCGCGTTATGCCATCGCGCACCGACGGCGCAACAAACACCCCCACGGGCTGGGCGATGTAACGCTGAAAATTGGCGCTGCCCGCCAATGACCGCAAAGGTGCATCGCTCTGCGGAAAGCGCAGCAGCACTTGCCCATCACGGCGAATGATATTGATAGCACTGCCCGCGCCCATTTCCATGCCGGACAGCCATTGCTCCAGCCGTGCTATCGGCAAGCTGGCCACCACCGCCCCGGCAAAATGGCCATTCTTGCCATACCAAGCCCGCGCAATGGGCAGAACCTGGGGGCCATTTTCCAAGAGTGCCTGGGGGCTGCCAATGGCGACCGCCGCCACGCCGGCCTGGGGGGCTTGCAGCAGAGCTTGAAAAAAATCGCGCTGCCCCAGCGGCTGCGTGCTTTTGCCTAAAACCATGTCGCGCACGCCATCACCGTATTCATCCAGCACCAGCAGCTCGCTGCCCGACAAGGCCAGCACGGCGTGCATGTCCCACGTCTTGTGGTCACGGTGATGCAAGACATTGCGCACCTGCAAAATATCGTGGTCCACCTCGGCCAGCACCCATTGCAGGCCAACGGCCAAGGTGTGGCTCAGGTTGCGGTTGGCCAGTTCGGCGCTGGCCAGGGCGTTTTCATGCACCACCCACAGGTTGCGCGCCAACAGCCCGGCGATGCCCAGCGAAACCAGCAAGGACAGCAGCACCAAGCGATGGGTCAGATAACGGACGAGCGGCATGCGGTTTCACAGTGGGTGGAGCAATTCGGCCAAACTGGTTTCTATTGTAAAAATAAGTATTTATTGCGTCGCTAGGGTTTACCTTGTGGCTTGCCAGACAAACCTGCACCGCGCACTTGCACCGTGACGGCATCCAGCCTGCGCCCCTGAGCATCAACGATTTCTAACACATGCTGGCCGGGCATGGGCAGCCATGCCAATTGCGCCCCGGTGCCCAGAATGTGGCCATTGAGCCGCCAGCGCACCGCCGGGCTGCTGGCCCTGAGCCACAGGCGCTGCTGGGCGGGGGGAATGTCGGGATCGAGCGCCAAAATCGTGCCCGAGGCGGGGCTGTCAATGCGCGGTGCAAAGTTTTTTTCATCCCCGGCCGGTGCAGTCCGCGAGGCGGCACGTGGGGCGTTATCGTCGCGCACAAACCGGGTCTGCTCGGTGCCGCTGAGAAACCATTCTTGCCGGTTGGCATCCAGCCCTTGCCCTGCGGCAAACTGCACGCTGTGCTGCACCACCCCGGCGGGTGGCGGGGGGGCCAGGCTGGGCTGCGCACGGTGCAAATACCCCAGCACCTGCGCCCACACGGGCGCGGCACCGCTGCTGCCGCTGACCTCGTGCATCGCCGCGCCGCTGGCATTGCCCACCCACACCCCGACGGTGTAATGCTGCGACCAGCCGATGGCCCAGTTGTCGCGCATGTCTTTGCTGGTGCCGGTTTTGACGGCGCTCCAAAACCGCGTGGTCAGCACGCTATCGAGGCCAAAGGTCGGTGCCCGGGCCAAGCTGTCAGACAAGATATCGCCCACGATAAACGCCGCCTGCGGGCCAATGGCTTGGCGCTGCGCCGGGGGTGCGCTGGGCGCTGGGTGCAACGGCGCTACCAGCGGCGCAATGGGCTGCCAGCGCCCCCCATTGGCCAAGGCCCGGTAGGCGTTGGTCAGGCGCAGCAAATCCAGCTCGCTGCTGCCCAAGGCCAGGCTGTAGCCGTAATAGCCCGCCGGTTGGGGCAAGTCCAGGCCGAACTGCGCCAGCTGCTGGTAAAAATCTTCCACCCCCACCATGGCCAGGGTGCGCACCGCCGGCACGTTCAGCGACGCAGCCAGCGCCACCCGGGCCGACACCCAGCCTTTAAAGCGCCGGTCGTAGTTTTGCGGGATGTACAGGCCCGCGCCGGTGTTGATGTGCGCCGCAGAGTCTTCAATCAGCGATGCGGCGGTCAAGCGCCGCTGCTGCACGGCCTGGGCATACAAAAAAGGTTTCAAGGTGGAGCCGGGCTGGCGCTGGGCCAGCACACCATCGACCTCGTGCGCCTGGCTCAAGCTGCCCGACGATCCCACCCAGGCCAGCACCTGGCCGCTGGCGTTGTCCAGCACCAGCACCGCGCCGTCTTCAACGTTGTGCCCCTGCAGCTCGCGCAGATGGCGCTGCAGGCTTTGCAGCGCCACCCGCTGCACATCGGCGCGCAGCGTGGTGGTGATGCGGCTGGGCAGGGGCTGCCCCTGCGGCCACTGCGCCAGCACGCGCCGCGCCCAATGCGGGGCCATGCCGCTGCTG
>OCVT010000260.1_pt1 | contig 20680 bp, 14 predicted proteins | sample 1539111 | NCBI WGS metagenome assembly OCVT01 (sample SAMEA3991482, study PRJEB22521) | metagenome | biome: anthropogenic terrestrial biome; feature: sewage plant; material: raw primary sludge | place: Sweden | collected 2012-09-26 | reverse complement strand
CCGATCTGTGAAGTATAACAAGGTTGCTATATTTTCAACGAATATGTATCTGTATTCTGCCATGTCCAGGAGAGTGACAAATATTCTTCGCTCATTTGTCAACCATGTAGAGAATTACAGTATTGACGAGAGTTTCTGCTTTCTGGATGGTTACGAGAAACTGTATAATCTGGAAGATTATATGAGAATGGTCGTTGAAAAAGTGAAACTATACACAGACATTCCTGTATCGGTGGGAATAGCGCAATCAAGGACTTTAGCAAAAATGGGGAGCAAGTTTGCCAAGAATTATAAGGGATATAATTCTGTTTGCATGATAGACACAGACGAGAAACGAAGAAAAGCTCTTTCAATGATGGAATTTTCTGACGTGTGGGGGATAGGCAGACGAACATTACCTAAACTGGAATACTATGGTGTGCATACTCCTTTGGAACTGGCAGATAAGAAAGAGGGATGGGTTAAAAACAGATTCAGTACGCCTATGGTGCAAACATGGAAAGAACTAAATGGAATTTCATGTATTGACACATCAGAGATAGCAAATAAACAATCAATATGCACAAGCAGAAGCTTTGGTGAAAACGTTACAGACATAAATCCACTAAGGTCGGCAGTGGCAAATTTTGCAGCAAGCAGCGCAAACAAACTGCGTGGGCAACATTCTGTAGCGAGTGCAGTAACAGTGTTTATTATGAGTAATCGTTTCCGTGACGACTTACAGCAATACAAAAATGGGTTGACACGGACATTGCCTGTCCCAACTTCTGACACCATAGAGATAACAAAGGCTGCATTGCAGATTGTTGACGACATATATATAAAAGGTATATGCTACAAGAAAGCAGGAGTGGTATTAAGCGACATAACAGAAGATACAGCCATTCAACAAAATCTATTTGATGATATAAAAAATCGTCCGCAAAGATTTATGCTTATGAATACAATAGACAAACTTAACCATCGCTATGGGCTGAAAAGTATTAAACTAGCCGTGGAAGGACATGATAAGGAGACATGGCATTCAAAAAGTGAACACCGAAGTGGTAACTATATATCGGACATAAATGAGATAATGAGAATAAAGATTTGAAGGCAAATAGATAAATCTTATTTCGGCATTCATAAATTCTATTGGGTTATTTTTGTAAGTTGGATGTTTTTATTCTATCTTTGCATTACAAAAAAAATAACAATTAGTAATAAACTAAATAACAAAAAGATTATGAAAAAGAAATTTATTTGTACTGTTTGTGGTTACATCTATGAAGGTACTGAAGCTCCAGACCAATGTCCAATCTGTAAAGCTGACAAGAGCAAGTTTAAAGAAATGGAATCTGTTGACGATGATTTGACTTTCGCTACAGTTCATTACCTAGGTGCTGCTTATAAAGAGGGTGTATCAAAGGAACTAATTCAGCATTGTAAGGAAACATTCGCTGGTGAGTGTAGCGAGGTGGGTATGTATCTTGCGATGGCTCGACAGGCTGATCGTGAAGGCTATCCAGAAATTGCAAGAGCTTTTGAACACTATGCTTATGAAGAGGCTAATCACGCAAGTCGCTATGCTGAACTTCTAGGTGAGGTTTTGGCTGATACAAAGGCTAACCTTGAAGCTCGTATCTCTGCAGAGAAGGGTGCATGCGCTGAAAAGTTTGAATTCGCTAAGATGGCAAAGGCTGAAGGTAACGATACTCTTCACGACACTATCCACGAAATGGCTAAGGACGAGGCTCGTCATGCAGCAGGTTTCGCTGGTCTATACAAGAGATTCTTTAAATAAGATTTTCCTATAAGCAATAGCTCAAAGGATTGGATTTGCCAAGTGTGAATTCAATCCTTTTTTGTATTGTATCAGATTTCTAAATTCATTGTTGCTTAAGATTACTGAAACCAACTAGTCTATCTGTTCGTTCTCCGTTTCCCCTATAATATACCAAGCACTGATATGCGTTCTCTGTCTGGAAAAAGTTACCTTCTGATTGCAAATCATGAGCTTTTCCGTTGTTGTCTATCTCCAGATATTTATATGAATAATATCCCTGTTTCAATAATATAGAGGCTTCATAAAGTTCTGTAGAAGGATTATATGTCATCTTATATTTTGGCAGAAAACTATTATTTGTGAATGCTCCGTCAATGTATATGTCATTGTTTGTAGGAGCAGTCTTCAATGTGAAGTGGGTTATCACGTATTGAGAAAGACGATCGATTTCGTTGTTATCGCTATTTCTTATGCAATACGCACCGTTTGCATCTTCATCATATACATAGTTTATGCGTGGTTCATCACGCCAAATATATGCATTGTAGTTTTTTCCGTCCCAATCTGTTGTCTCAATGCCCATAGTAGGATGCGAGACATCAAGTATTTCAAACTTTCTATATTCGTTTCCTGCATCAAAGATATAATCCTTGCAATGTTTCCATTGCATTCCGTTTGGCATAATATTGTCGGGTCGGGCATTTATGCGGGCGTTGTCCCAACGGCCATTCTGCATTACGATGGTCTTTATCTGTGTATCAGGATTTGAAACAGTAATGTTGTTATATGATAGTGACATATCAACCTGCTGATGTGTGCTGTTTATGTCTATATCAGTATTGGTTCTATACGTCATACCAATATTCACAAGCGGTTCGGCAACCATAAAGTGTGCAACAAGGATAATGCGATTGTTGTCGTCTTCGTCCACAACAGTGACCTTATAGTTGCCACTCAACTTTATATTGCATCTTTCGTTGGGTATTGAGAATGCGAGATGGCTGTATTCAACATTCGTGTTTACCGACTGAGAAATGTCTTCTATTGGAATTCCTTCTGAAAATCCAGTGGCATAATCACTAGCAAACAGTTGATTGGAAACAGACCAATCTGATTCGCAATGCTCAATCTTATAGGTATATCTATGATATTGCTGATTGAAGTCGTCGAAACTGATATTTACTACATCACTGCTGTTGAGGGTGACGATAGGTAGCAGACTTTGCCAGTCGTTACCATTCATCACCTGGAGTGACGCGATATTATCATCTAATATCTCATTGCGCTGTGACATTGCCTGAAAAGGCATTGACAGCATTAATAATGATAATATTGACAACTTCAAGTTTTGCATATTATGTTTCTATATAAAAATCATTCCTATTTGGAATACTAACGTGCTTACCGTCCATGCAAGAAAGGTGGTGTAGCCAGCTGCAAACAAAGCCCACTTCCAACTTCCTGTTTCTCCCTTTATTGCTGCTATTGTTGCTATACAAGGGAAATAGAGTAACACAAATAACAAGAAGCAATAGGCTGTGAGTGTCGCGATTGGTTGAGCTTCTTCATAGTTTATGTTATGTACTCTGGCGATGTCTGATGTCATCTGGCGATGCAATGCTTTATATTTGCTGCTAGAATCTGAATTGCCTGCTACGCTCTCGTCATTGCTATACAGTACGCCGAGCGTACTTGCTACAATTTCTTTAGCTCCAACACCGGCAACAAGTCCGACATCAAGTTTCCAGTCAAAGCCCATAGGTCTGAAAACTGGTTCGATAGTCTTTCCAATCATTCCTATATAACTCTGTTCCTGTTGCTGCTGTTTTGACAGTTTCTCGTCATGAGGGAAATATCCCAATGCCCATACGATGATACTAGCAACAAGAATTATGCCACCCATTTTCTTAAGATACTGTTTACCTTTCTCCCAAGTGTGTCTGCCTATGGCTTTCCAAGTAGGGAAGCGGTAGGGGGGAAGTTCCATTACAAATGGTGTATCTTCTCCCTTTACAAGGAACGAACTAAAAATACGACTCATTATAACAGCCATCAAGATGCCGATAACATATAATGACAACATTATAAGTGAACGATATTTAAGGGCGAAGAATGTTCCGGTTATCATTACATAAATAGGCAAGCGGGCTGAACAGCTCATCATAGGGATGATAAGCATTGTTATGAGGCGTGAACGCTTGCTCTCTATGGTTCTTGTTGCCATTACAGCTGGTACATTACATCCAAATCCCATTATAAGAGGGATGAATGACTTACCGTGAAGTCCCATCTTGTGCATTATCTTATCCATGATGAATGCTGCGCGTGCCATATATCCAGAATCTTCCATGAAACTGATGAAGAAATATAGAATGAGAATCTGTGGCAAGAAAACGATAACGGCTCCTACACCGCCGATAATTCCGTCTACAAGCATCGCCTTAACAGGTCCGTCGGGAATAATATTTGTTATTAATTCTCCCAACCATGATACACAAGTCTCAATAGCATCCATTGGATATTGACCTATTATGAATGTCGCTGTGAACATGATGAACAGCATGAGGATAAAAATAGGAAATCCAAGATACTTATTCGTGATGATGTTATCAAGATAATGAGTCATCTGATAGGTATCTTTTTTCTTTCCAGTCTCGTATTCTGCTTCTTGAAGTGCTCCATGAATAAAACCGTATTTTGCATCCATAACAGCTGTTTCACTGTCGTCTCCGGTTTCATCCAGAACTCTCTGAGCGGCTGCATCACGAGCCTTCAATATGGCATCTGATGTAGGGAGAGTCTTTATTTTCTTTTCTGCTTCAGAATCGTTTTCAAGAAGTTTTATTGCCAAGTAACGTGTGGAATATCTCTGGCGCAAGGCATCATCTTTCTTAAGATATTCCTGTATGTGGCTTATTCCGTTTTCTATTTCGTGTCCGTGATTGATGTGTATATGGCGGAAATGCGGCTTATCATCCTCATTGCTTTCATACAATTCAATTATCTGATGAAACATTTCATTAACTCCGCTTCCATCCTTAAAGACGGTAGGAACCATAGGAACACCGAAAAGCTCAGAAAGTTTGTTGTAATCAACATTATCTCCACGTTTCTGAGTCTCGTCAAACATATTTAAGGCACACACCATACGAAGGTGCATATCAATGAGTTGCGTAGTGAGATAAAGGTTACGCTCAAGGTTACTTGCGTCTATGACGTTTATAATAACATCAGGAGTTTTTTCTATAATCTGCTTGCGAACATACAGTTCTTCTGGGGAGTAGGCTGAAAGGCTATAAGTTCCGGGAAGGTCTACTAGATTAAAATCATAACCTTCAAATTCCGTGTAACCAACCTTTGCATCAACTGTTACACCGGAATAGTTGCCTACACGCTCATGAGCTCCTGAAGCAAAATTAAACAGTGACGTCTTGCCACAGTTTGGATTGCCTACCAAAGCAACATTAATAGTATGCCTGCGCTTTATAGCAGCTTCTTCCAACTGTTCCTCGGTGAGTGGCTGTTCGTCAATGTCTGTGCTGTCAATAATTTCAGCAGTTTGATGTTCATACTTTGAAATTTTGCCCATTTCCTTGGCTTCAGATTCAGAAATCACCTCAATCATTTCAGCTTCAGTACGACGTAAAGATACCTCGTAGCCCATAATCTTGTATTTCACTGGATCCTGAAGAGGTGCATTTAACAACACATCGACCTTCTTTCCCTTGATAAAGCCCATTTCAACGATGCGCTTTCGGAAACCTCCATGACCTGTTACTTTTACAATAACACCATGTTCTCCGGTTTTTAAATCTGATAACTTCATATTTTATACCTGCTATTTTCTATTTGCAAAAGTACTAAAAATAAGTGCAATATAAACAAACATTTATTTATTTGCGATAAAATTACCTAGAAATGATGATGTAAAAACATTATTTGTGATGGTTATTATTACTGAAGTTAGGATTAAAACTCTTATTGCTCTTACCTTTATAGCTTTTTGTTTTTGAAGTTTTGCCATAAGAGCCAACACCAGGATTATCGTATGTACTGCCTACAGGACGGTCTTCATATTTTGAATTGCGACTGCGGGCGGGTTTGCGATTATTTCTGTCAACATCAGAACGGAATTTTTCTGTGCGTGCAGGACCGCTAGGATATAGCTTCTTTATAAGATCATCTCTGCCGATACGACGCAATTCCTGTTCTATATTCCTTCTTTCCTCAGGTTTATACCAGAAGAAGAACTGGCGTTGTGCGAGCTTCTCTCTTGGAGTCTTGGCACTGAATACTGGTTCCAATGTATATGGATCGTAGCCAGTGTACCATGTCTCCGTGGAAATTGTCATTGGAGTAGGGGTAAAATCCTGTACCTGTTCCAAATGAAAATCAAGATCCTTTGTCAGTACAGCCAACTCTGCCATATCCTCTTCATTGCATCCCGGATGGGAACTAATGAAATAGGGGATAATCTGCTGTTTCAGTCCAGCTTCATTGTTTATGCGGTCGAATATCTTCTTGAATTCATAGAACTGGTTGAAAGAAGGTTTGCGCATAAGGCTCAGTACATTGTCCTGAGTATGTTCTGGAGCAACCTTCAGTCGTCCACTTACGTGGTGTTCTATCAGTTCACGTGTATATTCACGTGCAGAAGCATTGGCTTTTTCATCTTTTCCTTTATGTAAAAGCAGGTCATAGCGAACGCCACTTCCTATAAAACTTTTCTTTATTCCAGGTAAAGCGTCTACGGCATGATAGATATCGAGCAGACTTGTGTGGTCGGTATCAAGATTAGGACACACCTGGGGATTGATGCAAGAAGGACGTTTGCAATGTTCACAAGCCTTATGATTCTTACCATGCATACCATACATATTGGCGGATGGTCCTCCGAGGTCGGAAAGATATCCCTTAAAGTCTGGCATACTGATAATCTTCTTTGCTTCACGCAAAATGCTTTCTTTACTTCTGCATACAACGAATTTACCCTGATGGGCTGATATCGTACAAAAAGCACAACCACCAAAACAGCCATGATGCATGTTGATAGAGAACTTTATCATCTCGAAAGCCGGTATCTTCTTGCCTTTGTATTTAGGATGTGGCTGTCGGGTGTATGGCAAATCAAAAGATGCATCAAGTTCCTCAGTTGTCATAGTGGGATAGGGAGGATTTACCACAGCAAAGACCTTACCAGTCTGCTGAAGCAATCTTTGTGCATGAATCTTGTTTGATTCTTCCTCTATATGTCTATAGTTTTCTGCCTCTGCTTTCTTGTTTGCAAGACACTCCTCATGAGAGTGGAGAATGATGTCGTCGTCTTTTATTCCGCCATTGATGTCGCCCTCTTTTGCGAGATAGACAGTCTGGGGAATGTTGTGCATTTCATTTACAGACATGCCAGATTCAATATCTTTGCTTATCTGAATAATGGATTTCGTACCCGAACCATATAATATCATATCTGCACCACTGTCGCAGAGAATGCAACGGCGCAGTTTGTCTTGCCAATAGTCATAATGGGTGAGGCGACGCATTGATGCCTCTATTCCTCCAAGAATGACTGGTATGTCGGGATATAACTTCTTTAATATTTGTGAATATACAATAGTAGGATAATCAGGACGGCAGTCATGGCGACCGTCCGGACTATACTCATCAATAGAGCGTAATCGCTTATTGGCTGTATATTTGTTTACCATAGAGTCCATGCATCCCGGTGAAATACCGAAAAACAGTTTTGGACGTCCTAATTTCTTGAAATCTCTGAAATCTCCATGCCAGTCAGGTTGTGGAACGATAGCTACACGATAACCTGCTGCTTCAAGAGCTCTGCCGATAACTGCTACACCAAAGGATGGATGGTCGACATACGCATCACCCGAAAATAAAATAACATCAAGTTCGTCCCAACCACGGAGTTCACACTCTTTCTTTGTAGTTGGAAGAAAATCTGTCAATTTGTATTGTTCTGAATTCAATCTTATATTATAATTTTATGCTTGACATGCCGAAACATGTCAAGCCATATTGTTTACTATGCTTCCTGTGGACTCTCCACTTCGGAATCTTTGTGTCTGCTCTTCCAGTCAACATACAGCAATACGAAATTGTGCAGTCCTACTGCCTTCATATTATTGTTGTAGATAACGTCAAGACATAAATCAAGAAGATTCTTGTCGTTGCCGTTTTCACTTTCAAGAAGTGAGCGCACGTTAAATCTCAGTTTATCAAGCACAGGCTCATCGATTATTCCAGTACTGTCGATAAGATTACGCATTAACTGATATTTGTCTATTGTTTCCAAATGCTGGTCAGTAATTTCTATTGAACGTGTACCAGACTGATTAGCTTGAATTTTATACATGGTTTTATTTATTTAAAGATTAAACATATATTTAATATCTTGTTTACTTTGATTTTACGGTATCAGGCATCACATAGTTTAGAATACCTCTGATGATATCGTTGCGCTCTTTAGTTGAAGTTATGCACTCCAAAGGAAAACCAACGGCAAAGCTATTATAGTCTTTACCTTGATAACCAACTGCAGCACCGCTACCGTTATTGTATTGCATTGCACATATAGCTCCTGCAATAGGCGTGATTTCGTCAGACGCTGTTGCTGCATAATGCGCTTCGTTAAGTGACCTGAATAAATAGAACTGTTTACCCAGTCCGTTAATCTGTAAATTACTATTGGCAGAATCGGATTCAGTCGTTGTTACCTTCAATATATTTTTCAAGAACATTTTTTCACTGTCTGTTGTCATATCACTTGCAATATAACTACCACTGACGATAATATTACCGTGATTACGTGTGTAGGTCTGTAGAGCATTTTGCATTTCAGGAGTAAATGTCTTGTAATACTTCAAAGAATTCATATCATTTTTCTGGAGTCCAAGTATCAAGTCAATTGCATTATAGTTTGATAGTTTGATGTCACCTCTTTCTATTGCATGCGCTGAACAACTTACTACATTATATTTGCCTGCTGAAGCGATTGCCTCAGTATGTTCTTTGACATAATCAAAGTCATTGCCTGCTATGAAATTACCAGCTAGTTCATCACCACAATATCCTAATCCACCAGGACCTTCTATACCAATCTTCTTTTTGTCAAAACATACTTGTTTGCCGTTCCAGCCTGCAGTAAGACCATAAGATACACCAGGATCTTTGTTAAAGTCGAAGCCTTGAATACTATCATTATCAATGATAGCAGGAGATGAAAGACGGTCGAAACCATTAACGACAAGTACAGTTTTAGTTGCTGATGGTTGATAAAGAGCTGACAACACTTCTGTTGGGAAACTCTCGCCACCACGATTAACAGCTGTTACCTTGAAATTATATTGTATGCCAGGTAGTATATGCAGAATTGCGTAGTTCTTAGTGACCAATGAACCGTTGTCGAAATCTAATCCACCGATAGCTGTATATACATTATAAGCTGTAGGGTAGGCAGAAGGTTCTAATTTATCATCTGTAGCTTTCCACGACAATTTGACATCATTATTATCAGTAAACTCAATCTTGAACATATTAGGTGCAAGTGGCTGAATAACAGTTGGTTTGCCATGAGCATTATTGATATATCTAACAATTGATTTATACAATGATCTGGCCATGCAAAACCTGAAATTAGGATTCTGTCCTAATTTCATATCAGGAAAACTCTGATGGGATAACGTTTCGATAATAGCTGAAGGAACTTCTGGATTTCTTGTCTCAGAATAATTTTTATCCCATAAATATCTACGACTCCATTTACCTGCAAAATCTCCTAAATCTCGATCAAACCCGTCAAGTAAAGTCTTCGCGAAATCATATGATGACATTCTGGAAACTCCAGAATTAAGTCTGCCTTCGTTAAAGTTTGTTGTGCAAACAGCTAGTGAACCGATAATGTCATTCCCAATTTTGTCATATCCAGCATCGCTATGTACAGCCAAAGATAATTCTATTGGAACTTTTTTCCCCTCGATAGTAGGAACATAACAAGAACCACCGGCAAGCCAATTAGTCATGTATGGGCGTACATTTATGTCATCGCCATAATCATTACCGTTGTCTTTGCTGTCATAAACAGTTGTTGGAGCTCCTGCCCATTGTGCAGAATAACGTGCCCCCTCTAAACAACGAGGTAATCCGCTTACGCTTCCACCACGTTCTATATTTCCCATACCGCCACCGAATCTGACAGCATCTGCTGTTACAACTCCGTGGTTATGAGAATTGTTAGTGATTACAACACGATTGTATTGATTGTTTCCTGAGGCAAAGTCGAATGTACCCAAATATACCCATGTGCCGCCACCCATAGTCTGGTTGACTCTGAAATGGGTTTCACTTCCATTATGATAGACTATATATTCAGCATCAGGGACGCTATTTTCCATCGTCTGATAGCTTACATATACTGCATATTTACCAGAAGAAGCGAATGTAGGTTGATATGAAATTAGAGAAAACTTATTTTTGCTTTTGGTTGCCTTAATTGTTCTGGCAGTTCCCTGCTCAAAAGGATTCTCTCCATCATTATATGTTCCGTCATGAAAAGAAAAACCTTTGCCTTCACAGCTTTTCCATTCGCCCTTTACATTGACTTCAAGATAGTTTGAAGCCTTTGAAATATCATTATCAACAATGTATTCATTTTTTTGCCAATCACGTTCCCTTGGTGTAAATACACATGCTCCTGCATTTTGGAGCATGGGGATTAGATAGGGTACAACGATTGTTTGTGTGAACAAATCTTCAGTTGTTCCAAACAGATTCGGACGCTGCCATTTCCAAACATTCTTATCATTATCATAATATCTTCCGTGACTAGCCCACAAAGATATGTGTCGGTCGTAGAGTCCATGCGTAATGTTGTATGGTCTAGATGCATCTGTAACCCAAGGTTCATCATGATAATCTATATCTCCCCAAAACTTATTATTCTCATTATCCGTAATCGTAGCATCCGTGGCTAGCTGCTCTATTGGCATGCCACAAGATATTATAATCATTTTATAATGATCGTATTGCGAAGGAAAGATCTTACTAATCTTCTTATATATTTTCTTTACCGATTTTAACGTAAGTTCTTGTGCGGCAAAAGAATTGCTAATTTCTAACTTAATAGTTTTAGCATTGTCGTCTATATCAAAATTTAGAATTCTTATTTGTTCCGGTAGAGAGTTATTGTTATTATCATATCTTAAAAAATAGTTGCTAATTTCCCTTTGTATGGCTAATTTATCATTTGGTGGCAATGCCATTATTGATGTAGATAAACAAAGTGTGAAAACAGTAACTATTATTTTATTCATAATTTAATGTAATTAGTATGCAAAATTCTTAGGCTTCTTGCCTTTGAAATTTTTGAAATATGCCTTGATCATCGGCATGTCTTTATCTATATCACCTGTAGGAATAAATGCTTCCGTACAACTAATCGTCTTTTTTTCATAGTCTACACCATAAAGAAGAATGGGAATATTGGCTTTTAGTGCAATAAAATAAAACCCCTTTTTCCAGTCTGGATTAGGTGAACGAGTTCCTTCTGGTGTTATGCACAACTTGAATGACTTTGACTTAATTGCAGTCTCAGCTAAATTATCTGTCATACTGTTATGTTTAGATCTCCAGACAGGAATTCCTCCTAACTTGCGGAATGCTATACCAAATGGCCAAAAGAACCATTCTTTCTTCATAAGAAAATTTGTATTCAAGTTTTCTGCATGCGTGTAGAGCTGCCCTATTAGGAAGTCCCAGTTACTAGTATGTGGAGCAAGGCAGATAATGAATTTTTCAGGGTGGTCAACAGTAACATTCTTTGTCCATCCCATTTTATTATACAATATCCAATTACAGATTTTGTTTATCATTTTATGAATTTAAAGATTCTGTATTTGGTCTACAATCTCACTAGCTTGTTTATTGAAATCCTCAATAATGGCTTTGTAATATACCTTTGTTTTCATACCTGGTTCCGGGTGTGAAACGCGACTAATGAAGTCATTATGTATAATGATTATTGATGTCAATAGTGCATCTACATTATCTTTATTAGGTCTTTCGCCATACAAAGAAGCTGCTATAGCTTCAGCAAATAAATCGCTACAAATATAGTTTATAGTTCGTTTTAAATTTCTCTTGTTTGCCATATTTATTCCTTTATTATTGTTTTTTACTTGCCAAAGATAGAAAAAAAATAGGAAAAGCAATACTTTAAAACAAAAAAATGTTCCTAATTTTCTGTTTTATCATTTTTTCTTTCATTATTTCATGGAAAAGTCTTATTTTTGCATGTGTCTTATTGAAAATTCAATTATTCGTTGATTTATAAAAACTAAAAGTAATTATGGAAATTAGCGCATTGCAAAAAGAAAGAGCTGCATATCAGCCTAAGCTGCCTAAGGCTCTTCAAGGTGCAGTAAAAGTTAAAGAAGGTGCTTCTACCAAGAGTGTTGACAATCAGGAAGAAATCAAAAAGTTGTTCCCAAACACTTATGGTATGCCTCTCATCGAGTTTGTTCCAGGTGAGAATGCCGACAAAAAGAAGATTAACATTGGTGTTATTCTTTCAGGTGGTCAGGCTCCTGGTGGTCACAACGTTATTAGTGGTTTGTTCGATGCCGTAAAGAATCTCAATTCTGAAAACCGTCTTTACGGTTTCCTAATGGGTCCTGGTGGTCTTGTTGACCATAACTATATTGAGATTACAGCTGAATTCTTGAACCAGTATCGTAACACTGGTGGTTTTGATATGATTGGTTCTGGTCGTACAAAATTAGAAGAGGAAGACCAATTTGAAAAGGGCTTGAAAATTATCCGCGAACTAGATATTAACGCTATTGTTATAATCGGTGGTGATGATTCAAATACCAACGCTTGCGTCTTGGCTGAATATTATGCTGCTAAGAAATATGGTGTACAGGTTATTGGCTGTCCTAAGACTATTGATGGTGACCTTAAGAATGAGCAGATTGAAACAAGTTTCGGTTTCGATACAGCTACTAAAACATATTCTGAACTTATCGGCAATATAGAGCGTGACTGTAACTCAGCACGTAAGTATTGGCACTTCATCAAATTGATGGGCCGTTCTGCTTCTCATATCGCACTTGAGTGCGCTTTGGAGACTCAACCTAATATATGCTTGATTTCAGAGGAGATTGAGGCTAAGGATATGACTCTTAATCAGGTCGTAGAGAATATCGCCAATGTTGTTGCATATCGTGCAAAGCAAGGCAATAACTTCGGTGTAGTACTTATTCCAGAAGGTCTTATTGAATTTGTTCCAGCTATCGGTAGATTGATTCAGGAACTGAATGATTTGTTGGCAGCTCATGGTGCAGACTACAAGGATTTGGATAAAGAGGCTCAGCGAAAATATATTATAGCTCATCTTTCAAAAGAAAACGCAGCTACATTCGAAACTCTTCCTGAAGGCGTTGCAAGACAACTTAGTCTTGATCGTGACCCTCATGGAAATGTTCAGGTTTCTCTTATTGAAACAGAAAAACTTCTTAGCGACATGGTTGGTGTTCTTCTTGCAAAATGGGCTAAAGAAGGTAAATTCGATGGTAAGTTTGCCGCTCAGCATCACTTCTTCGGTTACGAAGGACGTTGTGCAGCTCCTTCAAATTTCGACGCTGACTATTGCTATGCTCTCGGAACTAGCGCAGCTCAACTTGTTGCAGCAGGTAAAACCGGTTACATGGCTATCGTAAAGGATACTACATCAAATGCCAATGATTGGAAAGCCGGTGGTGTTCCAATCACAATGATGATGAATATGGAAAAGCGTAACGGTGAAATGAAACCTGTTATCCGTAAGGCACTTGTTGAGCTAGATGGCAAACCATTTAAGGCTTTTGCAGCAAAGCGCGACGAGTGGGCTAAGAATACAGAATATGTTTACCCAGGTCCTATTCAATATTGGGGTCCAACTGACGTTTGTGATCAGACTACAAAGACTCTGAAACTTGAACAAGATTAATATAAAATGATATCAAGGATAGGGTAGTCGTCTGGAAAAGAATGACAACCCTATCCTTTTTTCATAAATTTAGTATGACAAATAGTAAAAAGAATATCAGCGGAAAAAGTAAGTCTACGCCTACTAAAAGTAAGCGTAAAGGAAATTCCTCGCAACACAAATTGTCATACCCATTCCATAAATATCCTAAATGGGCAGTAATGCTCGGTGCAATAGGAATTATCGCTTTGTACGTTTGGTGCTTTTATTACTTTTTTGTTAGTCCGACAGGATTTAGATGGCGTGCACTCTATGGTGACGCTAAATATCCAGAAGGATATGAAATACACGGTATTGACATTTCACATTATCAAGATAACATTGATTGGGATCAGCTTTCAAATGCAATGATTAAAGGTTGTCCTGTGAGATTCATAATCATGAAAAGTACTGAAGGTGCCGATAATCTAGATGAGACTTTTTACGAAAATTATCAAAGTGCTGGAGATTATGGCTTTATAAGAGGAGCTTATCATTTTTGGAGTAACAAGTCGACGGCACGTGAACAGGCCTATTATTTTCTAGACAAGGTACATCTGAATGAAGGTGACCTTCCACCAATACTTGATGTTGAGCATAAGCCTAAAGACCAAAGTACAGAAGATTTTCAGCGTGATGTATTAACATGGCTGCATATCGTTGAAGATAAATATCACGTTAAACCTATTATATATACATATTATAAGTTTAAGCAGGGTTATCTTGCAGCTCCGGTCTTTGATGATTATCCATATTGGATAGCCCACTATTACGTAGAAAAGGTTGAATATAAAGGACCATGGAAGTTCTGGCAACATACTGATGCCGGAAGACTTCCAGGTATAAAAGGATATGTGGACTTTAATATTTACAATGGTAGTTACTATGATTTAAAGAAACTAACCATTGGAAATGATAACTGGTAAATATTGCTAAACTTATTGGTTGAGCAACACCAAACAAGCCCATTCACCGTTTTGTTTTCTGCCATACTCTTCAAGACCAAGTTCTTTGGCTTTATCCAATAAAACAGGTATGTCACTCAGATAGAAACCACTTAAAATCAGCAGCGAACCTGTTGTCATCAAACTTTTAAAAGTAGTCATGTCGTTGAGAAGAATGTTCCTATTTATATTTGCCATGACAATATCAAAAACACCTGATATATGGTTGAGTACATTTGCATCACCCTGATATACACTTATGTTCCCAATAGTATTAATCTCAGCATTGTGTCTAGCATTATTAACGCTCCATTCATCAATATCATAGGCAACAACATTTTCAGCACCGAGTTTTGCGGCTGCAATACTTAAAATTCCTGTTCCACATCCACAATCTAAGACCATTTTGTTGTGTAGATCCAAGTGTAAAAGAGTAGAGACAATCATTCTTGTTGTTTCGTGTGTGCCAGTTCCAAAAGCCAGTTTAGCATCAATGAAAATATGTTCTGTGTTTGATGATATACCCTTTGGTAATGGTTTCTTAGCATCACATACTATAATTTTATTGTCTATATTGATTGGTTCGAAGCCTTTTTCTTCCCATTCTTGATTCCAGTCTTTGTCATCTGCATATTTGACATTATAAGATATTTCAACATTTGGAATAATGAAATCTTCGATAGACTTTTTTATTAGATCTTCATCCCAATTGTCTATCTGACAATATGCTATCAGTCCTTCTGATGTTTCTTCAAATGACTCACAACCTGCTTCACCGGCAGAGTCGGCAAGTAGGTCTTGAGCTGCTTGAAATACATCTTTATTACTCTTTATACTAAAACTAATTTCAAAATATTTCATGATGTTGTTAAATTTGAATGCAAATATATAAAAAATAGGGAAAAACCTATCATGGATTAGGGATTTTCCTTACATTTGCACTAAAATAATTAATATTTTTGTAATTGAAATATAGTGTAAACAAATAAAGAGACAAGAAAATGAAGAAATTTATTCTCATCTCAGTCCTTGCTGGAGTTCTACCATTGTCTATGATGGCACAGGACGACGACCTCTACTTCACACCGAAGAAGGATGCCGCAACAAACTCCTATAGTAACTATGGCAATAATGGCAGCAACAGAAATGTTGATGAATATAATCGTCATGGTAAGTTCTGGAGTCATTACCAAAAAATTGGCACAGATAATAAAGGAAATGATATCATACAATTCACCCAAGGGAATGGCTTATATCCAGATTCTACTAATGTTGATACAACGTTTGTAGGTAACTACTATTCGCAAGTGGTTGACAATGATGATGATTATAGATACAGTCAGCGTATGAGTCGTTGGGATGGTTTCTACGATCCATGGTATTATAGCTTGGATTATGGATTCGGTCCGAATTGGGGCTATAGTCCTCGCTGGCGTTATGGATTCTATGATCCTTTCTACAACTCTTGTTTTGACCCATGGTATTCAGGCTATTATGGATATCCTTATAGTTATGGAGGTTGGTATGATCCTTGGTATTCAGGTTATTATGGATACCCATATTATGGTGGAGGATATGTTTCTTATAGCCGTCCGACTGGAACGAGAAACCATTCTTTTAATAATGGCAATAATTCAGGTTCTTTTGCTCAGGGCACTTTTGGTGGTTCACGCGCAAATAATGGAAGTAGATCTTCAGGATTTAACGGTTCTAGGAACAGAAGTTTTGGAACGCAAAACAACTCATCACGTTTTGGAGGTTCACGTGCCATAGACAATCAGAACAATACACGTACATTTGATAATTCTCGCTCATTCGATAGAACTCCTTCGCCTTCTTATAACTCAGGCGGCTTCGGCGGAGGTGGTAGTTTCGGTGGCAGTCGTTCTGGTGGTTCAGGTGGTTTTGGCGGCGGCGGAGGTCACTCTGGTGGAAGTTTTGGTGGACATAGATAAAAGTAACGAACTGAAATTCACAAGAATATGAAAAAGATATATTATTCAATTGCCTTAATGGCATTTGCTGCACTTCCTATAAGTGCTCAGGAAACATACGAGAATACCAAGTTGATAGATAACGACCTTAATGGTACTGCCCGTTATGTTGGTATGGGTGGTGCTATGGAGGCTTTAGGTGCAGACCTTTCTACAATGAGTACGAACCCTGCTGGTCTTGGATTGTTTCGTAAATCAAAAGCAGAAACTTCTTTTGGACTTGTAAATCAGCAAGACGTAAATAAGTTTAGCTCGTTGGGCAAAACTAATGTAAGTTTTGACCAAGCTGGATTTGTTTACAGCTTACGTAATGGACGAAATTCATTTCTGAACTTTGGATTTAATTATCATAAGAGTCGTAACTTTGACCAGATACTGAATGCGTCGGGATCATTGTCAAACGCTTCACAAAATAAACTTACATATCAGAAGTTTCGTAACAACGTTATCACCCAACCAACAGATATGACCTATAGTCAGGTGGACAACCTATATTATAACAATCTGATATATAATTCAACTGATAAAGCATATTACAACTATCCTGCAACTGATTATAGATTTAACCAGCAGTCTAAAGGATATATTGGTGAATATGATTTTAACATCAGTGGAAATATTCAGGACCGTATTTATTTAGGTTTGACATTTGGTATTCATGATGTTCATTATAAAGGATACTCTGAATATTCAGAAAATTATGCTACAAACAATGCTAATATTGATGGTTCAACATTAGCTGATAATCGCGAAATAACAGGTACTGGTTATGATGTCAAAGTCGGTGCTATATTCCGCCCAATAGAGAGTAGTCCATTTAGAATAGGTTTGTATATCAATACTCCTACTTGGTATGATTTAACGACTTCAAATTCTACAACTTTGACTGTTGGAAAAAATAGAGGCAGTATAGGAGAGTCTTACGACTTTAAACTCTATACTCCTTGGAAATTTGGTGTAAGTCTTGGCCATACAATTGATAATTTTATCGCACTTGGTGCTACATATGAGTATGCCGACTATGGAAGTATGGATACAAGAGTTAATGATGGAGGTTATTATGATTCTATGTATGACTCATATTATGAAACAAGTAGTAGTGACAAGAATATGAATCACCATACCGAGAATACACTTAAAGGTGTTCATACATTCAAGGTTGGTGCTGAGGTTAAGATTACTCCTCAACTTGCTGTTCGTGTAGGTTATAATTACCTTAGTGCAATGTATGATAAAAATGGATCTATGAATGGATCAATTTCTTCTCCAGGTTCATATTATGCAAGTCAAACTAGTTACGTTAACTGGAAAGACACAAACAGATTTACCTGTGGTTTAGGTTATACAATTGATAAATTCAATATAGACTTAGCATATCAATATTCAGCACAGAATGGTGATTTTTATCCGTTTATGAATTATTACGAAAATTCAGCTCCATCTGTAGAAGATAATGTAGCTTCAGCTACAAAGGTAAGTAATAAGCATAGTCAATTGCAGTTGACTGTAGGATACAGATTTTAATAATTTGCTACAGATGTTGAAAAAGTATTGAAATAATTAAAAAAACACGTAGAATTTTGGTGATTTAAAAAATAAGTATTACTTTTGCAGTTACCTAAATACACAAAGTGTTTGGATATAAAAAAATGATTAAAGACAATAACTTTAAATAAGATTAGTTTTTTTAGTGGTTAATTTAGTTTTAGTAAGTATGTGGAAGGAATTTGTCGTGAGACAGATTCCTTTCATTCTTTATGGAAGTTATGCTAACTTATCGTATATATAAGCATGATATCATTTATAGGTATATTTGTAACGTCAATAAGGTTACGAGATATTTATATCTAAACAGTTGTAATAGGATTCTGTTTTACAAAAAAAAAGAGAAGACTATGATTAGCCTTCTCCTAAATAAACTTTTAATAATTAATTTATGCTTTCTGTATTGCTATTTTCTTTACGCGACGCTCATGACGTCCACCTTCAAATGAAGCCTTAAAGAATTCATCTAAAATTGTTTCAGCAGTTTTATTATCTATAAAACGACCTGGAAGTACAATAACATTTGCATTATTGTGCTGACGAATCAATTGCGCAACTTCTTTATTCCAAACAAGTCCAGCACGTACACCTTGATGCTTGTTGAGTGTAATTGCCATACCTTCGCCACTTCCACAAATACCGATACCCGGATAAACCTCGCCACTTTCAATGGCCTCTGCCAAAGGGTGAGCAAAATCAGGATAGTCAACGCTCTCATCACTATATGTTCCAAAATCTTTCACAGCGTATCCTTTTTTATCAAGATACTCTAAAACAAATTGTTTTAATGGGAAACCTGCGTGATCGCAAGCTATTCCGACAGTTTTAACTTCCATAGGCATATAAATTTAAGATGTTAAAGGGGGAGTAACTGATTTACAGTCACTCCCCAAATATGTTAACTATTACTTTTCTGCAAGCAATTCCTTAACCTGGTTATAAACGTTTTCAGCAGTGTAACCAAGTTTTTCATCGAGTACTTTGTATGGTGCAGAGAAACCAAAGCTCTCCATACCCCAAACCTTACCGTTAGCACCAACTAAGCCTTCGAGTGTTACAGGTAGTCCAGCTGTCATACCGAAGATCTTAGAACCCTTTGGAAGGATGCTCTCTTGATACTCTTTAGGCTGACTTCTGAACAAGCCTTCTGAAGGTACACTTACTATGCGAACTTTGACACCATCATTATGAAGCAACTTTGCACCTGCCTCAAGAGTAGATACCTCAGAACCTGATGCAAGTAATATTACATCAAAGTCTTCATCTGAAGCTGCAACAATATATGCACCCTTTTCAGCTTGGTTATAGTCGTTTCCTTCTGGCAACATTTCTATATTCTGTCTAGACAAGATAAGTGCAGTTGGGGTAGAAGTATTTTCCATTGCCATTCTCCAGCATACAGTAGTTTCTTCTGCATCAGCAGGGCGTAGAACTCTAACGCTGTCAGCACCATGATGATTCTTTAACTTCTCCATAAGTCTGATTTGAGCTTCCTGCTCAACAGGCTCATGAGTAGGTCCATCTTCTCCTACACGGAATGCATCATGTGTCCAAATAAATTTAACTGGAATCTCCATTAGTGCAGCCATACGGATAGCTGGTTTCATGTAGTCAGAGAATACAAAGAATGTTCCACATGCAGGGATAACGCCACCATGAAGTGACATACCGATGCAGCAGCAAGCCATTGTAAGCTCAGAAACACCAGCCTGGAAGAATGCGCCGCTAAAATCACCACGCTCCAAGTTGTGTGTCATCTTGAGGAATCCGTCAGTCTTATCTGAATTTGAAAGGTCAGCTGAAGCACAAATCATATTTGGAACTTGCTCAGCAAGTACGCTAAGAATTGTTGCAGAAGCACCACGTGTAGCAGCACCAGCCTTCTGATTAACCTTTGACCAGTCAACCTTAGGTGCCTTACCGCTAAACCATACTTTCAACAATGCAGCTTTTTCTGGATTAGCCTTAGCCCAAACTTCCTTTTCTGCATAATGTTTAGCAACAATCTTTTTCAGTTCATCAAGACGATCTGCATAAAGTTTTTGAACGTCAGGGAATACTTTGAATGGATCTGTTGGATCACCACCAAGATTCTTTACTGTATTGATATATGCGTCACCGCCTAAAGGTGCACCGTGAGTCTTGCAGTTATGTTCATAACTAGAGTTATCATCTTTACGTGCGCCTTTGCCCATAACGCAATGACCGATAATTAGGGTAGGGCGTTCTGTTTCGGCTTTAGCCTCATTGATGGCTTTGCGAATTTGTTCGCAATCATTACCGTCAATTTTTATAACCTTCCATCCCCAAGCTTCATACTTTTTAGCTGTATCTTCTATTGTAACAACCTTTGTTTCAGTAGAAAGCTGAATGTCGTTAGCATCATAGAACATGATAAGATTGTCAAGTCCTA
>OCVT010000257.1_pt1 | contig 20716 bp, 15 predicted proteins | sample 1539111 | NCBI WGS metagenome assembly OCVT01 (sample SAMEA3991482, study PRJEB22521) | metagenome | biome: anthropogenic terrestrial biome; feature: sewage plant; material: raw primary sludge | place: Sweden | collected 2012-09-26 | reverse complement strand
AAGGTAAATGTGCTTTTGGTGCCATGATCTATACTATATCAAAATGGGAGGTAACCATACCAAAATGAAAATGAATATGGATTAAATGGTGCAATTTTTCGTCGTTTGTAAAATAATGTCTATATTTGCAAACAAAGGAGGATTATTGAAATCAACTATTAGTATGAATACATTACTTATTATAGACGATGAACCGATTATTCGCAAGCTTCTGTCAAGAATGATGGAACTTGAGGGGTATGAGGTGTGGCAGGCTGCTGATTGTGCCCATGGCATGCAGCAGATAAAGTTACATAAGCCTCAAGTTGTTATTTGCGATGTTTTTTTGCCAGATGGGAATGGTGTAGATATGGTTGCTAAGATAAAGACTGATGAACCACATAGGGAGGTTATTCTGCTTACGGCTCATGGTAACATTTCTGATGGTGTTCAGGCTATTAAAAATGGAGCTTTTGATTATATCACAAAAGGAGATGACAATAATAAGATAATTCCTATTATAAGTAGGGCTATGGATCAGGTGAATAGTAGTATTGCTTTATCTGAAGGTAGTTACGCAAATGACAACGGTAATAAAAAGAAAATAGCTCCTCAAAGTTCTTTTGATACTATAATAGGGAGTTCAATCTTGATGAAACAAGTTGAAGAACTGGCTAGAAAAGTTTCTGCGACAGATGTTCCTGTCTTGCTAACTGGTGAGACGGGTACTGGTAAGGAAGTTTTTGCGCAAGCTATTCATAATGCTAGTTCTCGCCATGGTAATCCTATTATGGCTATTAACTGTTCGGCATTCAGTAGTGATTTGTTAGAAAGTGAATTGTTTGGATATCGTGCAGGATCTTTCACTGGGGCATCTAAAGATAAGAAGGGATTGCTCGAAGTGGCAAATCATGGAACTCTATTTCTTGATGAAATAGGCGAGATGGCGTATCCACTTCAGGCAAAACTATTGAGGGTTTTAGAATCAGGAGAGTATATAAAAATAGGGGATACTGCACCATCAAAAGTTGACGTGCGGATTATTTCTGCCACAAACCGTGACTTGAAAAAAGAAATTTCTGCTAGTAATTTTCGTGAAGACTTATTTTATAGGCTATCAGTATTTCAAATACATTTACCAGCATTGCGTGAACGCCGCAGTGATATACCTCTACTTGCAAAATCTTTCTTGGATAGATATTCTACTAAATTAGGCAAGAAAATAGATGGAATGACTACTGATTTCATAAAAGCCATTACAAATGCAGAATGGCGTGGTAATGTGCGCGAATTGAAAAATGTAATGGAACGCAGTGCTATAGTATGTGATTCGAGTCTTACTTTACAGGATCTTCCGCTTGATTTGCAATTTTCAGAATCTTCGTTTAGCGCATCTGATTTAATTAATGATACATCTACTGAGCGTGAGTCTGGAAATGAACTTGGAGGTACTGATTTTGAACTTGCAGAAATAGAGAAACGACATATAGCTAGAGTATTACAATATACTAAAGGAAATAAGACAGAGGCGGCACGACTACTTAAAATAGGACTTACAACACTATATCGTAAAATTGATGAATATGATTTTAGGTCAGAATAGCTATACAAGATCCTTCGATCTAGGTGATTGAAGTGTATGGCTGAAAAAACTTAAATGGTTGCAAATAAAATTTGCAACCATTTATTTATAATTAATCGTAATAGCCTATTATTTGATGAAAACCAAATATACGGCTGCAATAAGGCAAAAGAATGCTGCAAGGTGATTCCAATGAAGTCCGTTTCCATGAAACATCAAGTTTGCCATTAATCCAAATACTATTAGTGATATAACCTCTTGAATGACTTTTAGTTGAACGAGTGTAAAAGGTCCCCCGTTATCAATAAATCCAATTCTGTTTGCTGGTACCTGACAGCAGTACTCAAAGAATGCTATGGCCCAACTGAATGCTATAACCCCAATTAAGGGCCAACTGCTGCTGACCCCTGATTGTTGTAATTTTAAATGTCCATACCATGCGAATGTCATGAAGACATTACTGCATATTAATAATAAAATGGTATATATTGTGTTCATTTATCCTTTTAATTCTTTCGCCATGTTGGCAGCGGCTCTGCGTCCGTCACCCATAGCTAATATTACGGTGGCACCACCGCGAACGATGTCTCCTCCTGCATAAATATTATTTATGCTTGATTTCATGTTATCGTCAACAACAATTGTATTTTTGCGACCTAATTCTAGTCCTTCAATACTCTTTGGTACTAATGGGTTAGGAGAGACGCCAACTGCAACGATGACCTGATCACATTCTAATGTTACTGTTTGTCCTGTAGTCTCAGGACGGCAGCGACCGCTTTGGTCTGGTTCACCTAATTTCATTACATCAAGTACGGCAGCCTTAACAGCACCATTTTCATCAGCGATATATTCTTTAGGATTGTGTAACGTCATGAAATTAATGCCTTCTTCCTTAGCATGCTTTACCTCTTCCAATCGAGCTGGCATTTCAGCTTCGCTTCTTCTGTAAACGAGAGTTACGTAAGCACCAAGTCGTTTTGCAGTACGGCATGAGTCCATAGCAGTATTTCCACCACCAACAACAATAACGTGCTTGCCTATATTGATAGGTGTATCAGTATGTGGATTAGCAGCGTCCATAAGATTTATTCGTGTCAGGTATTCGTTACTAGACATGATGTTAAGCGCATTTTCTCCAGGTATTCCCATGAAATTAGGAAGTCCAGCACCTGAACCAACGAAGATGCCCTTGAAGTCTTTATCTTCAAGATCTTTTACGCTGATAGTCTTTCCGATAATACAATCAGTTTGAAAATGAACTCCCATTCTCTTGAGATTTTCTATTTCAACATCTACAATTTTGTTTGGTAATCTGAATTCAGGAATACCATATTTCAATACACCACCGATTTCGTGCAAAGCCTCAAATACATATACGTCAAAGCCCATTTTTGCCATATCTCCAGCAAAGCTTAGTCCTGAAGGACCTGAACCGACAACGGCAACTTTAATTCCGTTTAAAGGATCCATTTCTGGTACTGTAGCCATACCGCATTCACGTTCGTAGTCAGCTGCAAATCTTTCAAGGTATCCAATAGCAACTGCTTTTTCACCCATTTTAAGATGAACACATTTGCTTTCGCATTGCTTTTCTTGAGGACAAACTCTACCACAGACAGCTGGTAGGGCAGAAGTACTTTTCAGAACTTTAGCTGCTGCCAGGAAATTTTCTCGTTCAATATTTTTTATGAATGATGGAATATTAATGCTTACAGGGCATCCTTCTACACAAGATGGTTTAGCGCAATCGAGGCAACGGTGAGATTCACTTACAGCCATTTCCTTAGTAAGTCCAATATTGACCTCTTCTAGTCTTGTTTTAGCACGATATTCAGGATCAAGTTCTGGCATTTTGACACGTTCAATGGTCGTGCGCTCTTTGGGCTTCATACTCTTGCGTAGTTCTAAGCGCCAATTAGCATTTCTGTCGGTCAGGTCTTCGATGCTCTCTGTTATATCGTTGTGTTTATCATCATTTGTTTTGCAAGCTTCACATTCTGATTTTTTAGTTGAGTCAATATGTTCCGAATAATGCTCCATTTCTTCTTTTTCAGCATTCTTGAATGTTCCCATACGTTTGAACATTTCGTCCCAATCAACCAATGCTCCGTCAAATTCAGGACCATCAATACACACGAACTTCGTTTCTCCTCCAATAGTAAGTCGGCATGCTCCACACATTCCTGTACCGTCAACCATAATAGTATTAAGAGATACGTCTGTAGGGATGTTGTATTTCTTTGTGAGCATACAACTGAATTTCATCATAATAGGAGGACCAATTGCAAAGACTTTGTCTATTTTCTCTTGGTTAATCAATTTCTCGATACCAACAGTGACTACGCCCTTTTCTCCATAACTTCCGTCATCAGTCATTATGATAGTCTCGTCTGATGAAGCTTTTACTTCATCCTCCATGATTATAAGGTCACGATTTCTTCCTGCAAGTACAGACAACACTCTGTTACCAGCTTTTTTCAAAGCACGAATAATAGGTAGCATTGGAGCAACACCAACTCCACCACCTGCACATATAACTGTACCAAAATTTTCAATATGAGTAGGATTGCCAAGAGGCCCAACGACATCAGCGATATAATCACCTTCGTTGAGGTTACAGAGTTTTGTAGAGGAAAGCCCAACCTTTTGTACAACTAATTTAATTGTACCATTCTCCATGTTAGAGTCAGCTATTGTAAGTGGCATGCGCTCACTATTGTTGTCCACTCTAATTATGACAAAGTTTCCTGCCTTTCTGCTTTTAGCGATTAAAGGCGCTTCAATGTCAAAGCTAAATACTTTCTCCGAAAACTGTTTCTTGCAAATAATCTTGTTCATTGGGTATCAGTTAATATGAATTGATATTAAGTTATAGTTTTATAAAAGATAAATTCAGTATCGTTGATGTTATGTCAATCAATACTGAATTTAATTATTTTTTAATCAAAGTTCTTATCATCTAAGTACTCGAAACCACAGTATGGCACAAGAACCTTCGGAACTTTTATTCCATCTGGAGTTTGGTTGTTCTCGATTATGGCAGCAACTATTCTTGGTAGGGCAAGAGCAGAACCATTGAGTGTGTGGCAAAGTTCTGGTTTCTTAGTATCAGAACGGCGGAAACGGCACTTCAATCGATTTGCCTGATAGCTTTCAAAGTTAGATACTGAAGAAACTTCCAACCAACGCTTTTGGGCTGCACTCCATACCTCGAAGTCGTAGCATATTGCTGAGGTGAAACTCATATCACCACCGCAAAGTCTTAAGATATGGTATGGCAATTCAAGTTTCTGTACCAAACCTTCAACATGTGCTAACATCTCTTTCAGAGAATCATAAGAATGCTCAGGTTTGTCTATACGTACAATTTCAACTTTGTCAAATTGATGTAAGCGGTTAAGACCACGAACATCCTTACCATAAGAACCAGCCTCACGACGGAAGCAAGCTGAATAAGCACAACGCTTTATAGGAAGTTGACTCTCTTCAAGAATCACATCACGGAAAATATTTGTTACAGGAACCTCTGCTGTAGGAATGAGGAACAAGTTATCCAAATTTGCATGATACATTTGTCCTTCTTTGTCAGGTAACTGGCCTGTACCGTATCCTGAAGCCTCATTTACAACATAAGGTGGTTGAACCTCTAGGTAACCAGACTTGCGTGCTTCGTCAAGGAAAAAAGCTTCAAGAGCACGTTGGAAGCGTGCCATCTTACCTAGATATATTGGGAAACCTGCACCTGTAATTTTTACACCGAGGTCAAAATCAACAAGATTGTATTTCTTAAGAAGATCCCAATGACAAGGTGCATCCTCTGGAAGATTAGGTTTTACACCACCTTCCTTTACAACAACATTGTCACAAGCATCTTTACCTTCTGGAACATCATCGTTAGGAATATTAGGAATTGAAAGAAGAACTTCTGTCATATCGGTTTGAGCCTTATCCATGATTTCGTTCAAAGCCTTGTCTGCTGCTTTCAGTTCAGCAACCTTGTTCTTTATATCTTCAGCTTCCTCTTTCTTTCCGTCTTTCATAAGACTTCCGATTTGCTTGGCAAGCTGGTTTTGCTGTTGCTTGTTGATGTCAAGTTTCTGCTGAGCCTCACGACGTACTTTGTCGTATTCTAAAACTTTCTCTATGGCCTCACGTGCACCTGTGAAGTGCTTCTTCTCAAGACCCTTAATAACACGTTCAGTTTCCTCACTGATGAGTTTAAGTGTAAGCATAGCTTGTTATGTTTTATTTATTGTTTACTATTATGACCGCAAAGATACAAATTTTTCGTCAAAAACAAAAGCAAAAATGTTCTATTTCTGGTAGAGGTAACGTTTAATGCTTTTTTTTGGAGTTTTTTCAAACTCTTCTTCGTAAATTCTTATGGCGGCAAGTCTACAGTATGATGGTTGTGTCAGGTTGAGTTCATTACGGTTTTGTTCCATAATGTTTTCTAGGTCTTCTTTTGAAAATCCCATATTTTTAGCCTCGTCATAGTCAGGATGTACAAGTCCTATTAACTTATCTCCTTCTTGTATAACAACACATTCATTTACTAAAGCTAATGAATTGAGTTTATCCTCAATCTCCTCAGGATAAATGTTTTGTCCACTTGCGCCAAGCAGCATATTTTTAGAACGCCCTTTGATGAATACATTTCCATCAGCATCCATAGTTCCGAGGTCACCTGTATGATACCAACCATCCTTGTCAATTGTTTGGCGTGTTATTTCCTCATTCTTGTAATAACCAAGCATGACATTCATACCTTTTGCCAGAATTTCTCCAGGTATGTTTTCTGGATCAGAACTGTCAATTCTCACCTTCATATTTACAACAGAACGACCACAACTTCCAGGTATGTAGTCTTTGTAATCTGCATAGCAAATAATAGGTGCACATTCTGTCGCACCGTAACCGACAGTATATCTAAATCCTATTTGGTGCATAAAATTTTCCATTTCTTGGTTGAATGCAGCTCCACCAATAATAATTTCATAGAATTCACCACCAAAGGCATTTGAAACTTGCTCGCATATCTTGTCACGCACTTTCTTTGCTATGACAGGCATGTGAAGAAGCATTCTCATGCGGTTGTTTTGTATCTTAGGAAATACTTTTTTCTTTATTATCTTTTCTATTACAAGCGGTACGCTTATAATGATTTTAGGTTTTATTTCGCTAAAAGCCTGTGCTATAATTGCAGGACTTGGTATGCGGGTTAAATAGTAAATATGGCATCCCTTTAGAAATTCAAACAAAAATTCGAAAGACATTCCGTACATGTGAGCCATTGGCAGAATACTGATAACACTGTCACCACATTTTACGGCTTTTCCAACAACTTGCTCTGCAAAGTAGGTGTTACTCCAAATAGCACGATAAGGAATCATAACACCTTTAGAGAATCCAGTAGTTCCACTGGTATAGTTTATAAGTGCAAGTTCGTTAGGATCTTGTTCTATATAATAGTTGATATGTTCTTTTCGGAAATACTTAGGGTATTTCTTTCCAAACATCTCGTTAAGATGCTCTCGGGCATATGTTAGTTTATCAGTGCGAGACAATACTAGAGAATAGTCTGGAATATATATAATTCCTTCTAGCTCTGGCATTTTTGTTGCGTCAATTTGGGTTGCAACAATATCGCCTACAAACAAGAGCTTTGCCTCACTGTGATTAACAATATTGTAAATCTGCTCTGGGGTGAACTCATGGAGTATTGGCACTGCAACGGCTCCATAAGTTAAAGTTGCAAGAAAAGCAACAGCCCAATTAGCACTATTGCGACCTGCTAATGCAATTTTATCTCCTTTTTCAACTCCACAGTTTTCAAACATGATGTGGAGTTTCTCTATTTTACGTGCTACATCGTGATATTGCAGTGTTGAACCTTTAAAGTCCGTCAATGCATCTTTTTCCCAATTGTCAATAATTGACTTTTGTATTAGATTGTTGAAACTAGGTATTTGTTCCATAATATTGTTTGTTTCGTTTGTTTTCAATTCTATATATCAACTTAATAGGACGCTACATTTAAATAGCGTCCTGATAGAGATATCTTTTTATGCTCTTTTTAGGAGTCTTAGCAAATTCTTCCTTAAGCATTTTTATTGCAGAAATCTTTGCAAAAGACGGCAGCATAGCGTTGAGTTCTTTTCTATTTTGCTCCATTATATTCTCTATGTCTTCTATAGAGAACCCCATAGAATTCGCTTCTTCAAAGTCTGGATGTACCAAACCAATAAGGCGTTCTTCCCGTTGTACTATAAGACTCTCATTAACCATAGCCATTGAGTTTAACTTGTTTTCAATTTCTTCTGGATAAATATTTTGTCCATTAGATCCAAGTAACATATTTTTCTTTCTTCCTCTTATAAAAATGTGTCCCTCAGAATTCATTGTTGCCAAGTCGCCAGTGTGAAACCATCCGTTATCATCAATGACGGCATTAGTGGCTTCTTGGTTTTTATAATAACCAGTCATCATGTTAAGTCCGCGAGTAACTATTTCGCCAGGGATGTTTTGAGGGTCTTCGCTTAGAATCTTTACATCCATGTTCTTTGCAGCAGTTCCGCAACTTCCACCAATGAAGTCCTTCCAGTCACTGAAAGTAATCATCGGTGCAGTTTCTGTTGTTCCGTATCCCACTGTTAGAGGAAATCCTATACCTAATAGAAAATCTTCTATTTCTTTGTTAAGTCCAGCTCCACCAACAACTACTTCATACATATTATTGCCAAATTCAGCTTTCACTAATTCAAGAATTTTTTCTTTTACCTTCTTATTAATCACTGGCATGTTCATAAGAAGTTTCATGATGTTTGTCTGAATCTTAGGGAATATATTTTTCCTTATTATTTTTTCAATTATCAATGGTACAGAAATAATTACAGCTGGATTTATATCCATAAAAGCTTCTTGTATGATTGTTGGACTTGGAAGTCTTGTCAGAAAATAGATATGGTTTCCAAGACAGAATTCCAATATAAACTCACATGACAAACCATACATGTGTGCCATTGGCAAAATGGCCATTACATCACAATTTGGTTTTAGTTTTGAACCAATTATATCTGAAAGAAAATCATAGTTGCTAGATAATGCACGATAGGGAAGCATTACGCCTTTTGAAAAGCCTGTTGTACCACTAGTGTAATTTATCATAGCTAATTCCTCAGGGGAATCTTCATGATAATGAATATGTTCCTTGCGGAAAAATTTAGGATACTTATGTCCGAAAATCTCATTTAGATGTTCACGCGCATAAGTTAGTTTTTCCGAACGTGATAATATAAGTGAATTGTCGGGTATATAAATGACTCCTTCAAGATTAGGCATCTCATCAGAATCAATCTGTGTAGCGACAACATCACCAACAAATAATAGTTTTGATTCGCTGTGATTTACTATATTATAAATTTGCTCAGCTTTAAATTCGTTTTGAATAGGAACAGCTACAGCCCCATAGGTTAATGTCGCAAGAAACGCAACAGCCCAATTTGAACTATTACGTCCGCATAAAGCAATTTTATCACCGCTTTTAACGCCACTATTCTCAAACATAATGTGTAACTTTTCTATTTTCCTTGCCACATCATGAAATTGAAGAGTAGTTCCTTTGTAGTCCGTCAGAGCATCTTTCTCCCAATTATTGATGATGCTCTGTTCTATATACTTGTTGAAGTTTGATATTGAATTCATTGCACAATTTTCAAATTTGTGTGCAAAGATAGCTACTTATCTGCACATTTCAAAACTTATTGTGCACTTTTTGTTTTCTCCGGCTTATTTTTTTGCATAAAATTAAAATGCAAAATTTTTAGTTTAAAAAAATGTTCTATTTCTCGGATAAATAGTATTATTTTGAACTTATTCGTATCTCATTGATTTTGCTGGATGTATGTGTGATATCAAGTAGCTTGGTGCTATAAGCACAAAGATACTAACTAAAAGCGTTGCGATATTTAGAACAATGAATATAGGAATATTAAATTCAACAGGTACAGTGCTGACGTAATATGTCTGTGGGTCCAGTTTTATCAGTCCTGTGAAATATTGTAATGTTATTAGCCCCAAACCAATGCAATTTCCGATAATCATACCTTTTCCAATAATAAAGGCAGCAAACCACATGAAAGTGTGTCGGATAGTCTTGTTCCTAGCTCCAAGTGCTTTTAATATTCCTATCATAACAGTTCTTTCAAGGATTATTATTAGGAGTCCTGAAATCATAGTAACTCCAGCTACTGCAACCATCAATCCAAGTATTATCCAAACGTTTAAGTCAAGAAGGTCTAGCCATGAGAATATCTGTGGGCTTATATCTCTAATTGTCTTCGAACTATAAGTTTCACCGTATTTGTCAGTTGTTCTATTTACTTTTTTAACAAATTGGTTTTCTACTTCGTCTACCTTATTAAAATCGTTAACGGTAATTTCTGCACCTGTAGTCTGATCATCTTTCCATCCATTTAGCTTCACTGATGTGTACAAGTCTGTAAAGCATATAATGTTATCGTATTGTGACAAGTTAGTCTCATATATTCCCTGAATGGTGAAACGCCTTGTGCGAACGCCATTACCATCAATGAAGTAGGCGAAAATCTTTTGTCCAGTTTTCAAATTCAATTTGTTTGCAATGCTCCTTGATATAAGTAGCTTGTTACTGCTTGTGGCATCACTGAATTTTGGAATACTGCCTTCTTTTAGGTTATTGTGTATAAATGTAGTATCATATTCTGGTCCGACACCTTTAAATAATACACCCAAGAAATCTTTATCAGTTTTTAAAATACCCTGTTTTACCGCATAGCGTTGAACATGCTTGACACCTGATGTAGACTTCAATATGTTCAGCATCGAATCACCCATTTGAATAGGGTAGGAATCAGATGTTTGAAGAGTCATAAAATCCGCAACTTGGATATTGCTGCCAAATCCTATGACTTTATCACGTATTGTATGCTTGAATCCAAGTACAACGCTTATCGAAATCAGCATCACGGCAAGTCCAATAGCGACTCCGGCTGTGGCTATGCTTATGGCAGGGCGAGAAACCTTTTGTTTTTCGCCTTTATCACCATATATTTTTTTTGCAATGAAAAGAGGTAAATTCACTTTTCTTATTCTTCAGTTGTTCGCCCTGGATATTGTTCCAAAGCTTTTCTTAATACTAAAAGTGCGCGTTCTAGATCTATTTTTTTCAGTACATAAGCAATGCGCACTTGGTTTATTCCTGCTCCTGGTGTTGTATAAAAACCTGCAGCTGGAGCCATCATTATGGTTTCGCCTTCGTAATTAAATTTCTCAAGACACCATTTACAGAATTTCTCACTGTCATCAACAGGTAGTTTTGCTACTGTATAAAATGCTCCCATTGGTATAGGAGAGTAAACTCCAGAAATTCTGTTTAGTCCGTCAATTAGGCATTTACGTCTTTCTACATATTCATCATATACATCACGATAATATTCTTCAGGTGCATCAAGTGATGCTTCTGCTACAATCTGTCCTATTAAAGGTGGTGATAGACGAGCCTGACAGAATTTCATAACAGCTTTTCTAACTTCAGCATTCTTGGTTATAAGAGCTCCGATACGAATTCCGCATTCTGAATATCTTTTTGATACAGAATCTATTAGGATAACATTCTCTTCAATGCCTTCTAGATGACAAGCACTAATATAAGGAGAACCCGTGTATATGTATTCACGATAAACCTCATCAGAGAAAAGATACAAATCGTATTTCTTAACAAGATCACGAATCTGGTTCATTTCTCTTCTTGTATAAAGATATCCTGTAGGGTTGTTTGGATTACAAATCATAATGGCACGTGTGTGTTCATTGATAAGTTCCTCAAACTTTTCTACCTTTGGAAGAGAAAAGCCTTCTTCAATTGTTGTTGCAATCGTTCTAATTTTAGCACCGGCACTAATAGCAAAAGCCATGTAGTTAGCATATGCAGGTTCAGGTACAATAATCTCATCGCCAGGATTTAGACAACTCATGAATGCAAAGAGCACAGCCTCACTACCACCAGATGTTATAATTATATCATCAGCAGTTACGTTGATATCATATTTTTTGTAATAATTTACGAGTTTCTGTCTGTAAGTCAGATTGCCCTGGCTTGGTGAATATTCCAATACCTTGCGGTCTATTTTTTTTAATGCATCAAGACCACATTGAGGGGTAGGCAAATCAGGCTGACCAATGTTCAGGTGATATACCTTTATACCGCGATTTTTAGCATCAGCAGCAAGTGGTGCCAATTTTCTGATTGGCGACTCTGGCATTTCTAATCCGCGAACTGATATTTCTGGCATCTTATTCTTTTAATTGTAATGGCTTAATTGCCATTTGTTCTATATCAAGGTGCAAAGATAATAATTTATTTTAAACAAACATAGTTTTGTTATAAATTAATAAACTCGTGGTCCGAAAATAGTAGTTCCGACCCGCACCATAGTTGAACCATGTTTTATCGCTATTTTATAGTCATGACTCATACCCCAAGAACGTTCATTGAACTCTGGAATATTAGCAAAGTATTTAGCTTTTATTTCATCAAAGAAACAAGTTGCAGTGTCGAATTCTTTTTCTATTAGCGATGTCTCATTAGTGTTACTAGCCATCATCATCAATCCACATATTTGCACATTTTGCAAATCTTTCCATTCTCCAGTTTCCAACATGCTTCTGCAGTCATCAAGTGTTAGCCCGTATTTAGTTTCTTCTTCTGCGATATGCAGCTCTAGTAATACTTTAATGATACGGTTATATTTAGATGCCTGCTTGTTTATTTCCTTTAATAATTTATAGCTGTCTACAGCTTCAATCATATAAATGTAGGGAGCAATATATTTAACTTTGTTGGTTTGTAAATGACCGATAAAATGCCATTCTATGTCTTTAGGAAGTGTTTCCTGTTTCTTTGCCAACTCTTGCTCGTGACTTTCCCCGAATATCCGTTGACCTTCATTATATGCAGTCTCAAGATATTCGTTGGGGTGATATTTGCTGATGGCAACCAATCTTACTTCTTTAGGCAGGTTGCCCAGTACTTCATGTAATTTTTTTGCTACATCAACATTCATAATTCTATTTTTATTCAGCTTTTGTTTCTTCTGCTATAGGAGCTTGCTCATATTCAGGAACGTCATTCTTCTCTTCATGCTTTTTTGCAGCATTATGCTCGAATACGTCCATTATCTGAGTTTCCTGAATTGAAGTCATTACGTAATCAATCATGGTTCCGCCCATCACTTCGTCTATGTGCTTAACTGCGCCAGGTAGGCTACCAGCCTGTACAAGGTATGTAACTGTAGATCGCTTTTCTTTTTCTGACTTTTCATCAATGGTAATAAACTGTAATTTAGATTTATACCATTTGTCATCAGAGTCTGATTCACTGAAGAATATTTCTCCGTAAGCAGCCTGTTTGATATCAGTGATTTTGAATTCACCACTCATATATACTCTCATTTCATTGATGATAGAGTTTTCAGCCTCTGTAAAACTCAGAGCGTCAACTACATATTGTTCTGTAGTTTTCTTCTGCATACCATCTTCCATTGTCTTTTCGTAACGTATTTTGGTTTCAAACCAAACCGCGGTTCTACTTCTCATAATCTTTTATTTTTAGTTTTGTTGAGCAAAAGTAGTAATTAAATCTGAAATCTACAAATTAATATTAAATCTATTTGCATAAAGAAATTCAAATAGTCTGCGTTAACTATTTTTTCACTTTTTTTGTGCTAATAATAATATTAAATTACTATATTTGCAATATCGTTATTCAGCATTGATTTTATCAGTCTGGATATCATAATAACATGTTTAACTTTAATATAAAGTGATTATGACAGAACAAAAGCAAATTTATCGTTGTAATATCTGTGGCAATATCGTAGAAGTGGTAGAACCTGCAGGGGGAACATTAACTTGTTGCGGACAGCCAATGGAATTGTTGAAAGAAAATTCTAAAGATGCAGCATTGGAAAAACATGTTCCTGTAATCGAGAAAATCGAAGGTGGATACAAGGTAACTATTGGCGCAGTTGCTCATCCTATGCTTGATGAACATTATATAATGTGGATAGAACTTCTTACTGATGACAAGGTTATGCGTAAGTATCTGAAACCTGGTGATAAGCCTGAAGCTGTATTTATGACAGATGCAAAGAAAGTAATAGCTCGTGAATATTGTAATTTACATGGTTTGTGGAAAGCTGAGTAGAATATAATAAATACAATAAATAAACAAGGCAAACAAATATATCAATATGTTGTTTGCCTTGTTTTTCGTTTTATTTATAAGACTTTTTTAATCTCTTCGTTAATTTAGAAAGTTATATTCTTCATAAAAGGGCAGCACTCTACCAGAAAAAGTTTTTTAATGCCACTAATGTCACTTTGTCACAAACCCTTTGTTTATAAGGGCTGAGCGAGTGACATTAAGTGACATTATCGGGGTAAAAGTGACATTAAGCCCAAGAGTACACCTGTTTTTCGCGTTTTTTTCGCAATTATGCTATTTGCATAATATATATATTATGTTGATGGAGTTTTATTGAATCACAGACAGTCTTTCTGAATAGCATGGATAATACAAATATCTACTCCATACACACATAGACGTGATAGAATGAATTTGAAGTATGCAAATATATTCTGAAACAGAAAGTATAAACTATTACCTAAACTTCCACAACTTTTGTGTAATTCGATTACATTAGCATGTGTGTAATCCAATTACACAACGTGTGTAATCGTGTTACACAACGTATGTAATCGTGTTACACAACGTGAACAACTCGATTACACACGTTAGGTAATTGAATTGCCTAACGTGAAAAAGGATATTACTTGACGCAGGTAAACGAATGATTATCAATAAGACTACAAGAATAGATTGATGACAATGACCACTATTATTGCAGTTGGGTTTTGAGATAAAAACTAAACATATTGCGAAGTATAGCGCACATAATGACAAGTACAGACAATCATAAATGAAAAAGTGTCTATACATGTAATGCATATTTGGTAAAAAATCGCCAAAAACAGGTATGATTTGCAGTTTAATGTCACTTTTACCCCGATAATGTCACTTAATGTCACTCGCTCAACCCTTATAAACAAAGGGTTTGTGACATTATGACATTAGTGGCATTAAAAAACTTTTTCTGGTAGGAGCTCCAAGGTTATTTATGGAGGAGAATCCTCAATAAATAACCTTGGTCTTAAGTAGTTCTACACTTGCTCTATTATACATTGATTTTTAATTATCAAAAGTACATGGAAGGCTCAGTAGCTGATAGAATAACGTTTTGGCTATTCTTATATGCCCAGCATCATTTGGATGTAGCCTATCAGTATTTTGATCATGGAAATATTGTGAAAACTCATCAAGTACAGGATAAAGACCGCATGTCGAATTTAGATCTATAACAGGTAGAGCCCATATATTTCCAGCTTCTTTTACAGAGTTTACATATCTATCAAGATATTCACCACACTCATTTTGGTATTCCTCTGTAGGTTGAATATTTTTGTCGTTAAAGTTTGCTATAGCTCTATGAATTGGTGTTAGCAAAACTATCTGTTTAGTAGGAAACATCTTTTTAAGTGTGCTTAGTGCGATGTTTATACGTCCACGATAAGTGCTATCATTCATTACTATTGTTCGTTTCATGCGTGTAACCATAGCTTTTGGTTTGTGAATAGCTGCCAATACTTTAGTACTGTCTTGAGTAAACCATTCTCCAATAGGAACGCCAGCATTATAGTCATTTGTTCCAATAAAAACCATAATTGCATCAAAGTCATTGCCATGTTCTTTTTTCAATTGTTCTGCTTGTCTTGGAATGTCATTCCATTGCCTTCCGCTTACAGCATACACGTATGGTGTGATACCTAGCATTTCTTGCAAATATGCCCAATAGTGCTTTTTAGCGGCCTTGTTCTTTGGGTCTGTAATAGAATCGCCAAGATATGCTACTCGTTTACCTTGCCATGGGTGTTGAACTTGTGTTGCTGTAATACCAGGTATTGTAATCAATAAACATAGAAAACAGCAAAATATTTTTTTTATCATAATTTGTAGATTAGTTTGTTTCTTTATTTTGACAGATGCTTCTGTCTGTCATTTTTTTCGATGAAAAAGATAGATTTCTGTCTTATTTATGACAACTAGAAAGCAATTTCATATTGTCAAGACAGAAATCTATCTTTGTATTTTGAATCTTATTACAAAAGATTAATATGCAAATAAAGGATAATCCTTCATTGTGGCATTAACCTTTTCGCTAACTCTTGCTATAACTTTATCGTTTTCTGGATCGTTAAGAACCTCCTCAATAAGTTCGGCTATGAGATGCATCATGTCTTCTTTTGCACCACGGGTTGTCATGGCTGCTGAACCAAGACGAAGACCTGAGGTCAGGAAAGCTGATCTGGAATCAAATGGAACCATGTTCTTGTTTGCTGTAATATCTGCTGCTACAAGAGCATTTTCAGCAACTTTACCAGTAAGGTCTGGATATTTTGAACGGAGGTCAACAAGCATAGAGTGGTTGTCTGTTCCGCCGCTTACAATACTGAAACCACGCTGGATTAAGTCATCTGCAAGAGTAGCTGCATTTTTCTTAACCTGCATCGCATAATCTTTCCAAGAAGGCTGGAGGTTCTCACCGAATGCAACAGCTTTGGCAGCGATAACATGTTCAAGAGGACCACCTTGTGTTCCAGGGAATACGGCAGAATTAAGAAGCATACTCATTTTCTTCAATTCACCCTTTTTATTTGTTAGTCCCCAAGGATTATCAAAATCTTTACCCATTAAAATTATACCACCACGAGGACCACGAAGAGTCTTATGCGTAGTACTTGTTACGATATGTGCGTATTTAACAGGATTTTCAAGCAAACCAGCAGCGATAAGACCAGCAGGATGTGCCATGTCAATCATTAATAATGCGCCAACTTCATCTGCAATTTTGCGCATGCGTGCATAATCCCATTCGCGACTATATGCAGAACCACCACCTATAATCAATTTGGGTTTGTTCTCAATAGCCAATTTTTCCATTTCATCATAATCAACACGACCGGTCTCTTTGTTAAGATTATAACCGATAGGATTATAAAGAATACCTGAAGTATTTACATGACTACCATGTGACAAGTGGCCACCATGATCAAGGTTCAAACCCATAAATGTGTCACCTGGTTTCAATACAGCCAACAAAACAGCAGCATTGGCTTGTGCTCCAGAATGAGGCTGAACATTAGCAAATTCAGCTCCAAATATTTCCTTTACGCGCTCACGTGCCAGATCCTCAACCTGGTCAACGATTTGACAACCGCCGTAATAGCGTTTGCCTGGTAGTCCTTCTGCGTATTTGTTAGTAAGGCATGATCCCATAGCTGCCATAACTTCGTCACTGACAAAGTTTTCAGATGCTATTAGTTCCATACCTTTCAACTGACGCTGATGTTCTTTCTCAATAAGGTTGAAAATCTCCAGATCTCTTTCCATCGTGTTAAAATGTTATTTTGAAGTTAATAATCTTTTTTATCTTAATAATACGTGCAAAATTACGCAATTTTCTTTTAATTGCAAAGTTTTTGCTAGCAAAGTTTTACATTAACAATATCTTGTTCCTTGTCGCAGTAATGACATTTCAACAATCCATTCTCTTTGTCAACTACACTAAAGTAAGTCTGCATAGGTTCGTTGTTGGTGATACATTTTGGATTATTACATTTCACAATACCATGAAGTTCATCAGGTGTCTCTACCGTTTTTTTCAGAACAACTTCGTAATCTTTAATAATATTCAATACTATTTTAGGAGCGACAACGCTAAGTCTACTTATTTCCTCATTACTGAAAAATTTATCAGTGATCTTAATTATACCTTTTCGTCCTATTTTTTTAGACGGTAGATTATAACCAATTGTAACAGGAGTGTCCGACTCTCTTAAACCAAGAAGGTCAACTACCTCATAAGTCTTTTCGGCGGGAATATGATCTATCACTGTTCCATTTTCAATTGCCGAAACAAGCATTTCTTTTTTTCCCATAATTAATACTTAGAATTTATAATGGTTTTGTCGTTTTTAATATCTTCGAGTGTAATTCCCAAACAATAGCTGAAAATTGCTTCACGTGCATACAGTCCGTTTTGAGCCTGCTGAATATAATATGCGTGTGGATTATCATCTACATCGTATGCTATTTCATTTATTCGTGGAAGTGGATGCAGAATTTTCATATTTTCCTTAGCCATACTAAGCATATCGTTTTGTAGTATATAAACGTTTTTAACGTGTTCATATTCCATAAGATCAGAAAATCTTTCTTTCTGTACGCGTGTCATATATAATATGTCTGCGTCTGAAATAACTTTCTCGTTGAATGCTGTGTGCTCCTGAAATTTTATGCCATATTGCTTGCAATACAATTTGTATTCCTGCGGCATGGCAAGTTCCTTTGGTGCAATAAAATGAAAAGTAGGATTGAAATGGCGCATCGCCATAATGAGTGAATGTACAGTACGACCATATTTTAAGTCGCCGACAAGATAAATATTTAGATTTTCTAGTGTTCCTTGTGTTTTGTAGATAGAGTAGAGGTCAAGTAGACATTGCGAGGGATGCATATGAGCACCATCTCCAGCGTTGATAATCGGTACTGGTGCTATTTCCGAAGCATATTGCGCTGCGCCTTCAATGTAATGCCGCATTGCTATAACGTCCGCATAATTACTTACCATAAGAATGGTGTCTTTTAAAGTCTCGCCTTTGGAGACACTAGAAGCTTTTGCGTCACTAAAGCCAATCACTCGTGCTCCAAGCCTATTGGCAGCTGTTTCAAAACTAAGTCGTGTTCGAGTTGAAGGTTCGTAGAAAAGTGTTGCAATTACTTTTCCCCTCAGCAAATCCCGGTTGGGATGTTTTTCGAACTCTTGCGCCATTTGAATAAGATACATCAACTCATCTTTATTCAAATCGGCAATCGTTACAAAATTATGCTTTTCCATCTATAATTTGATTGATTGATCCGAATTCGTGTTCAAAGTTAATCATAAATTCTGATTTATATGCTATATTTGCCAGAAAAGTTGTATTTTTGCTGAAAATTCAACAAAATGAGAAAGTCGTTCATTCATTTCCTATGGGGGGGACTGATATTCTTGATTGTGGGAACAATAATTGGTTTTACAGCTATTTGGAATGGCTGGATTGGTTATATGCCTCCTGTTGAGGACCTTCAGAATCCTATCAACCGTTTTGCTACACAGGTGTATTCTTGTGATGGTAAGGTTATGGGAACATATAATTTTAATAAGGAGAACCGTATTGTTATTCCTTATAGCAAGATATCTAAACATCTTGTAGATGCACTCGTAGCCACTGAGGATTCACGTTTTTACGATCATAGCGGTATAGATTTCATCGCATTGGGAAGAGCAATCATCAAAAGAGGATTGTTCGGCCAGGCATCTGCAGGAGGTGGTTCTACGATAACACAGCAGTTAGCAAAACAGCTCTATTCAGAGCAGGCTCATAATTCTCTTGAGCGTATTTTCCAAAAACCGATTGAGTGGGTTATTGCTGTTAAGTTGGAACGTAATTATACAAAGGAAGAAATCATAGCTTTGTATCTTAACTATTTTGATTTTTTGCATAATGCAGTAGGTATCAAGACCGCTGCTAATACCTATTTTAATAAGGAGGCTAAAAATCTTAATGTTGTTGAGTCAGCAATGTTGATTGGTCTTTGTAAAAATCCATCTTTATTCAATCCTGTACGCTATCCTGAAAGGGCTAAGGAACGCAGAAATGTCGTATTGGGACAGATGGAAAAATCAGGATATCTTACTCCTTCAGAATATGAACAGTATTGTGATACTCCATTGACATTAGATTTCCACCGTACTGACCATAAAGATGGAGAAGCTACTTATTTCAGGGAATTCCTTCGCCAGTATATGATGGCCACAAAGCCTGATATATCTAATTATCCTTCTTGGAAAAAGGCTCAATATACTATGGATTCCATTACATGGGTTTCTGATCCATTGTATGGTTGGTGTAACAAAAATTTTAAGAAAGACGGAAAACCATATAATATATATACAGATGGTTTGAAAGTTTACACAACGGTAGACAGTAGAATGCAGCGGTATGCAGAAGAAGCTGTATATGGTCATGTTGCTAAATTCCTACAACCGGCTTTCAATAAAGAAAACAAAACTAAGCGTAATGCTCCATTTACAGAAGATTTGACATACGATCAACTTCGTTCTATTCTTTCTAGAAATGTTAGTCAAAGTGAACGTTATCGCACCATGCGAGCTAACGGTATTAGTGATTCTGAAATTAAAAGGGCTTTTAATAGACCTGTCGATATGACTATATTCACTTATCATGGTGATATTGATACTGTTATGACACCAATGGACTCTATAAAGTATTATAAGAGTTTTCTTCGTGCTGGTTTTATGAGTATGGAACCAAAGACTGGTTCGGTAAAAGCTTATGTTGGTGGACTTGATTATAATCATTTCATGTATGATATGGTTACTGGCGGTAGACGACAGGTTGGTTCTACTATAAAACCATTCCTTTATGCGTTGGCTATGGAAAATGGTTTTTCTCCATGTGATAAGGCGCCTAATAGACAACAGACATATATTGTTGCCGGTCAGCCATGGACCCCTCGCAATTCATCTCATGCACGATATGGGCAGATGGTAACTTTAAAATGGGGACTTGCGCAAAGTAATAACTGGATTTCAGCTTATCTTATGAGTAAATTAAATCCTAGTCAATTTGTGTCTACACTCCATGAATTCGGTATTAATAACCCTGATATACATCCATCTATGTCTTTGTGTTTAGGTCCATGTGATGTCAGTGTTGAGGAAATGGTTAGCGCATATACAACTTTTGCCAATCATGGCATAAGGACTTCACCTATGTTTGTAACAAAGATAGAAGATAATGAAGGAAATGTGATTTCTACATTCCAACCTCGTATGAATGAGGTTATTAGCGCTGAAAGTGCTAATAAGATGTTAGTACTTCTTCAAGGTGTAATCGATGGTGGTACTGGTGGACGCATTCGTTATAAAT
>OCVT010000253.1_pt1 | contig 20772 bp, 21 predicted proteins | sample 1539111 | NCBI WGS metagenome assembly OCVT01 (sample SAMEA3991482, study PRJEB22521) | metagenome | biome: anthropogenic terrestrial biome; feature: sewage plant; material: raw primary sludge | place: Sweden | collected 2012-09-26 | reverse complement strand
CATCACGCGAACGCAAATGCAATCAACAGTGGGGTTTATGCGTTGGAGTTTTATGCGCGAATCACGCAAAATTTCAAATACAAAATTGCGTGTGTGGGGCTATCCGCTTAAATACCCTTCTGCTATTAGGTTTATTGAGCGACATCAAACAACGATACGGGCACAATATTTAAACGCGTGTGGCGGCAATGGGGCGGCTGATGTTCAAACATAAAACGCAACGCCATCGTTGGTGGGTTATTTTATGGGTGGTTCTGAGCGCACACTTGATATTGGGGTATGTGTGGCTCAGAGACGAACAGCCACACCTGATGCCAGCGACAGCGAGTTCAGACCTTGCCGTAGGCGTGCGCTCAGATCCTGTCATAGAACAAACACAGGGCGATCAGGCCGACAAACCTGCTGATCCAACACCACGCACTGAGGTTAAGGTCGACAGAGATGACAATGGATTGCGTGCAGATGTCACACACATGGCGTCGGATGTGGTTGGTTTCTCAAAAAAATCACCTACTGATGCAATTTTTGGAGGTCATTCGGCAGAGCAAGGTACTCAGGGAACGATGAACAATGGTGCTATAGAAAACGAGACGCGCATGGTTGATTGTATGGCAACGCACAAACCCACACGCGTTCCCGCTGGTTTGGATGTCAAAGTGCGGGTTGAGCGCGCAGCAGAGAATCGCGCAGTATTTCGTGGGTTGGTCAATCAACAGGGGGAAGGGAGTCGCTATTTGACCGAGGTCAAACAGGCAGTACAAGGTATTCGATTTATCGCGCAGGATGAGCAGTGCATTGGTGTAACTGTGACTCTCACCGTGCGCGTTGAATAACTTCATAAAAAACCACGCATCATCAATCAAAGGCGGCGTGGCTTTTTTGCGACAGTGCTTGCATCAGATTACTTTTTCAAACTATCACGGATTTCGCGCAACAACAATACATCTTCGGTCGGTCCTGCATCGGCTTCTTGTTCTTGATACAGTTTATTGACCAATTTAACAATGATAAACACGCCCAAAGCCAACAGCATAAAATTCACCAAAACCGTGATGAAGCTGCCATAGGCAAACACATTTGCCCCTGCTTTGGTCAGTGCATCATACGTATGTGGAACGCCTTCTGGTGTGTGTCCCAAGACCACAAACATATTGGTGAAATCGACTTTACCGCCAAAAATCGCACCAATAATCGGCATAATTAAATCTTTGACTGCCGAGTCAACAATTTTACCGAACGCCGCGCCGATGATGACACCAATTGCCAAACTCATGACCGGTCCTTTGAGTACGAACGCTTTAAACTCTTTCCACATAACTGCTCCTTTGTATTGTATTGAATATCCCGAAGTCGAACTAAAATAAAGTGAATCTTGATTTTATTCACGGCAAACCATGGGATAAGTATATCTTTTTTTAAGTCAAAACGCGCATAAGTAAATGAATTTTATTCTGTTTTGACAAGTTTCGTAATAAATGGGCTTTGAGCGTGACTAAGTTTACGATACAATAGCAGGGTTATTTGTGTATGAAAAATGAACAAACAGTTTCTGTGGTTTCTGAATTGATTTCAAAATTGATACGCAACGCATTTTGTTTTATTTTTTTTGTTTTTTTATTCAATTTACATAATGGGGGTCGTTTATGAGCGATCAAAATCCAAAAGAGCTGAACGAAGAACGTCGCAAACTGCTGATTGCAACGGGTGGTGTCGGTGCTTTAGGTGCGGCAGCTTTTGTAACACCAATGGTGGCAAGTTTTGCGCCATCGGTCAAGGCGAAAGCCAGCGGTGCACCAGTTGAGGTAGATATTTCTGCACTCAAACCTGGCGAGCAAATCATTGCTGAATGGCGTGGTAAACCCGTGTGGGTTTTGCGCCGTACTGAAGAACAAACGGCAAAATTGCACGCGCACGATGGCGACTTGGCCGACCCCAAGTCTGAAAAGCCTTACTCTATGCCAGTTCCTGAGTATTGCAAAAATGAGTTCTTCTGTCGCCCTGAGCACAAAGACGTGATGGTGATGGTTGCGGTTTGTACCCACTTGGGGTGCTCGCCAGAGTCCAAATTTAAAGAAGGCGGTGGCGGCTCATTGCCAGAAGGTTGGCCAGGTGGTTATCTGTGTCCATGCCACGGCTCCACATTTGATTTGGCTGGTCGTGTATTTAAAAATAAACCAGCACCACAAAACTTGGACATTCCACCTTATATGTATTTGTCGGATACCAAGTTGGTCATTGGTAAAGACGAGAACGGGGAGGCTTAAATCATGGCGGATATGAAAAATACGGAAACAACGGGTTTAGTGGGCTGGATTGATGCGCGTTTCCCTTTGACAAAAATGTTCAAAGAGCACATGTCAGAATACTACGCGCCTAAAAACTTTAATTTTTGGTACATTTTTGGTGTTTTGTCGATGGTTGTGCTCGCCATCCAAATTCTCACGGGTATTTTTTTGGTGATGAATTACAAACCAGATGCCTCATTGAATGCCGCGGGTGTGCCCGTGGCATTTGCCAGTGTTGAATACATCATGCGTGAAGTATCTGGGGGTAAGTATTTGCGCTTTATGCACTCAACGGGCGCGTCTGCGTTCTTCATCGTGGTGTATTTGCACATGTTCCGTGGTTTACTCTACGGCTCATACCGCAAACCGCGGGAATTAGTGTGGATTTTTGGTTGTTTGATTTTCTTGGCTTTGATGGCTGAAGCCTTTATGGGTTATTTGTTGCCTTGGGGGCAAATGTCGTTTTGGGGCGCGCAAGTGATTGTCAACTTGTTCTCAGCGATTCCTTTGATTGGTCCTGATTTATCGGTGTTCATCCGTGGTGACTTTGTGGTTGGCGACGCAACCTTGAACCGCTTCTTCTCGTTTCACGTGATTGCCGTGCCTTTGGTGTTGATTGGCTTGGTTGTCGCGCACATCATTGCCTTGCACGAAGTCGGCTCTAACAATCCTGATGGTATCGAAATCAAAGCGCACAAAGATGCCAATGGCATTCCTTTGGACGGCATTCCCTTCCACCCATACTACTCAGTGCATGACTTTTTTGGCATTGCGGTGTTTATGATTTTGTTCTTCTTTGTGGTGTTCTTCTGGCCTACGGGCGGTGGTTATTTCCTTGAATACAATAACTACTTGGCGGCCAACCCAATGCAAACACCGAACCACATCGCACCTGTTTGGTATTTCACGCCTTTTTACTCGATGTTGCGTGCGGTGACCAATCAAATGAAATTTTTATTCATGTTCTTGACGGTGTTCGCGGGTGTAATGGCGTATTTGCGCGGTAATTTCAGTGCTGCAACCAAGTTGAAATTCTTGGTCGGTTCGTTGATTTTGGCAGTGTTCATGTACTTCACCGAAGCGGCATTTTGGGGTGTGGTGGTCATGGGCGGCGCGATTGTGATTTTGTTCTTCTTGCCTTGGCTGGACAAATCACCTGTTAAGTCGATGCGCTATCGCCCAAGTTGGCATTTTGGTTTGTTGATTTGTTTTGTGATTAATTTTGTAATTTTGGGTTACTTGGGTGTGCAAGCACCATCACCGATTGGTGAAAAAGTGGCGCAATTGGGTACGTTAATCTACTTTGGTTTCTTTATGTTGATGCCATGGTGGACCTCTGTGGGTGAGTTCAAACAGCCTCCAGAACGTGTTACTTTCAAACCCCATTGAGTCGATAAAGGATAGAAAATGAGATCTACTATTGTTAAATTAGTCTATTTATTGACTGCGGGCATGGTGGCTGCTGTGTTGTATTTGATGTTTTTTGGTGCGGGTCATGCTATCACCCCGCCCCTAAAAGACGCAAAAGTGAATTTGTCTGATAAGGCTTCTCTACAACGCGGTGCGGCGGCTTTTCGTGATTATTGCTTTAGTTGTCACGGCTTGTCAGCGGTGCGTTATAACCAACTCTCTAAAATTGGCTTGTCTGATGACGACATTAAGCAATATATGTTGCCGACTCCGACCACTAAAATTGGTGACTTGATGGTGGTTGGTATGAATGCTGCTGATGCGAAAAAATGGTTCGGTGTCACGCCGCCAGACTTGTCTTTAATGGCCAGCGCAAAAGGTGAAGATTATATATTCTCTTATTTAAATGGCTTTTATAAAGACGATCAGCGCGTTACAGGTTGGAACAATACCTATTTCCCTAATGCTGGTATGCCGCATGTTTTGTGGGAAGAGCAAGGTACTTTAGTTCCAATCATGGAGGACAAACCAGACCCAGCGGATCATACAAAAATGATTCCAACCATCGTTGATTTCACTAAAGCGACGGCAGGGAAAAAAGATGAAGCGCAATACGAACAAATGACAAGAGACATCACCAACTTCTTGTTTTGGGCGGCAGAGCCTGATCGTCAATCGCGTCATATCTTGGGTTATATTGTGATGGCGTTCTTGTTCTTGTTGGCGTTCTTGGCGTATCGTCTTAGCAAAAATTACTGGAAAGATATTCATTAATCAGTGATTATTACCAAAAAGGCAAGCATGGCTTGCCTTTTTTGTTTGAACTTGTCACACTGTCACAGTTTGGATGCGCATGTGCGCTTCAGCCAATAAAAAAGGATAAGATTATGATGGTTTTATATTCGGGTACGACTTGCCCATTTTCGCAACGTTGTCGCTTTGTGTTGTTTGAAAAAGGCATGGATTTTGAAGTGCGTGACGTGGATTTGTTTCAAAAACCAGCGGACATCATGATGATGAATCCGTATGGGCAGTTGCCGATTTTGGTCGATCGTGATTTGATTTTGTATGAGTCAAACATCATCAACGAATACATTGATGAGCGTTTCCCCCACCCCCAACTCATGCCCGCGGATCCTGTCATGCGCGCGCGCGTGCGTTTGATGTTGCTCACATTTGAGCGCGAATTGTTTGTCCACGTACAAACTTTGGAAACCGCCAGCCGCAGCGATGAGCACGAACACGCGCGCAAACAAATTGCCGACCAGCTCACGCAACTCGCGCCCGTGTTTGTCAACAGCAAATACATGCTCGGTGATGATTTCACCATGCCCGACATTGCGATTGCACCGTTGTTGTGGCGTTTGGAATACTATGGCATTGGATTGCCCAAAGCGGCTGCGCCGTTGTCCAAATACGCCGAGCGTTTGTTCTCGCGTCCGAAATACATTGAGGCGTTGACCCCATCTGAAAAAGTCATGCGTCGTTGATGGAAAGCGTGGTATGAATCCGAACCTCTCACAAACCCCGTATTTAATTCGCGCACTGTGGCAATGGTGCACGGATGCGGGTTTGTCGCCACAAATTTTGGTGCACGCCAACGATATGGCGCAAGTACCACGGCAGTTTGTGGTTGATGGTCGCATCGTGCTGGACATCAGCGCGGAGGCGACCAACCGCCTCGAATTGGGCGATGAATGGATTACTTTTCAAGCGCGCTTTGGCGATAAGGTCGAAAACCTCAGTATTCCAGTGGGCAACGTCATGGCGATTTATGCGGAGGAAACCAATCAAGGTATGGTATTTGATGTTTCGTCGATGGATGCTGACGATGATGCCAGCGATGAGGCAATAGATGAAGACGCTCATGAGCATCTGAGCGAAACACCTGAAAAAGCAAGCAAACCCAGTCCACTCAAAGTGGTGAAGTAGTATCGGTACTGTTTGGCTGCTTGTATCAAAATGCTTGCGCAACGCAAGCATTTTTTATGGTTGATTGGGTTTAAAATCAGGAATTAAGCGACAATGTGAGCACCCACTCCGCCGATTTTCCAAGGCGCATTTGCATGAACACGGGTTGCCAATTGCGTGCACCATCGTACCAAACCGACCATTGTTTTACCTCGCCAAAATCGCCTGATGCAAAGGCACGCACGCATCTGCGGCACGGGCTTGCGCTTGGGTTGTCGGTGGCGATGCGCACGGTTTGCATTTGCACACCGCCCACGCCATAAATAGGCAATTGCAATTGTTGTGGTGGTTGGATGCGTTGATCCATCAGTGCACCTTGAATGTAGATAATTAAACTCGCACGGTCTAAAAAGTGGGTGTATGCGCGGAGTTGAGCGGAATGATTGATGGAGGGATTCAATTTCAAAGCACCCAAAGCAAAGCCTTTTGGATGCTCTGGGGTTTTCAAATACGCACCACCGCCGATACCCGTCGGTTGCGTCCCATCTTCGCTGGCGATGAACACAGAATGAAAACCGATGTTGCCATTGCGCGTACCCAACTGTTTGTTGGATAAAACCACCTCGTAACGTTGCTCACCCAAAGCCGTGACCGAGAGTTGTGCGGCTTGCAGGTCTTGTTGCAATGCGCCGTTGCTGATGTGCGCGCTGTAAGATAGTTTTTGCAATGGAATGGGCAATGACCATAAGTCTGCACCTGAGGCTGTTGATGAACTGGATTTGATGGTTTGCGTGCTTGTTGAGGTTAGGTCTTTTTCGGCTTTGATTGATGTGGATTTCGATGGGGTGGCTGGCGTGGGCGCAGTCAAGGGTTGTGCGCCTTTTCGCGCGGTGTCTTGGTTGGTGTTTTTGGCAAGTGGCACTTGAGTCTGTGCTGCGGTTATATTTGACTCAAGTGTTGCGGGCAAGGTTGTTTCCAAGCTAACTGTGGGGGTGCTTGACAAGCGGTGTGTGCGCCACGAGTACCAAGCAATCAACACCAAAGACAATTGAATCAGCGCGCTAATCAGCACAACGCGCCACAATCGATGGCGCGACTTGGCGTGCGCGCTCGATGTTGTCGCAAAGTACTGTCTCAGATAAGCCCACATGGTCAGCGTTGAGGAAGTTGTTTTTTCTTGGTGCTGAGTAAAGTAATCACGCCTTTATCAAAAACGATGTGCATTTTGCGCGGCTCGTAGTTGACTTCGGGTACAAACCAAACTTCAATGGATTTAATACTGGTGCTGTCCACAGAAATTTTAGCGTGGATGGCATCAAAAGCACCATCATACGTTGAAATTGAATCAAATCCGCCAATCGCAATAGAGGCGGTGCCAATGTCTTGTCTTTTGCCAATCGGCAGTGTAATCGTGCCTTGCCCTGCTTTGATATGCCCTGATTGAAAGCCTGCCTGAAGAAAAGCGATGGCAGAGAGGTAGTCGTAAATCGGATCGACGGTCAACTCGCGCTCGTATGGCGTACCACGGTTAACGAAATGAATTTTGCGCGTGGCGTAATTGACTTCAAACGAAGATTGTTTGTCGCTTTTGTTAAACGGCCAAGGCAAATCCATGAGTTCATTGAAACGTTCGGTGGCAATCGTGTCTGCGCGCCAGACACCACCCGAGCGTGTGGAAAAAGACGCACCCGTGCTTTTGGCGGTTAAGTCCGCCGAGTAGCGGTCGCCATTTAAGCGAATGAGTAACTTGGCACTGCCTGCGGCATCAAATCCCTGAAACTTGCCCGTCAATTCGTAATCAACATCAAACCCTCGATTGGGTGCAGGCACGCCGATGGGGTTGCCTTTGGGCAAACTTTTTGTGGCACTGCTACCATTGCCACTGTTGGCTGCTTGATTATTGCCCATTCCATTTTTATCTGGATTAGAAAGTGAGGCATCGTTTTGCTTGTCGGAAGTGGCTTTTGGCGAAGGGTCGGCGATTTTATCAGACGCTATGCGCGTGGACGATGGGGTCGGAAGATTGGGTGTTGGTTTGCTCTCTGGCGGCGGGGGCGGCAGCAGTGTGGCATCAATCGACTCGGGCGGTGGTACTTCAGGTGGATTGATGTCTATCGCAGGGGCTGACCACAGCAGCGCGACAATCAAACCGTGTGCCAATAGACTCAAACTGGTGCCCCACCATGAACGTGGCTTATCAACCGTTTCGATGGATTTTGCACGAACAGGATGGCGCAGATGTAAAGATGTGAGCAAACGATTGAGCATGGGTATCAACAATGGGGTTCAAGACCTTACCAAACCTTAAGAACACACACCACACACATGCGTTGACATGGTCTTTGGGTTTTCAAAAAAACAAGCCCCATTATAGTGAGGTTGAGGCTTGTGTGTTGATTCTGCCTGATTTTATTATACAACGGGGCGGAACTCCTCCACCATCGTTCAAATGATTACTCGGGTTTTAGAACAGCCACCAAGGCTTTTTCTGATAAATATTTTTTCGCCGCTGCGTGCACCTCTTCGGCAGTCAATGCGCGGACACGCTTGGGGTAATCTATTAAGCGCATCAAAGACGTGTCCGTGAGATAGGCTTGCGCTAAGCCTGCCGCCCAAAATTCATTGGTACGACTGTTTTTGGCGTACGTGGCAATTTCGGCTTGTTTGAATTTGAGTAGGTCTTGTTCACGCACGCCGCTGGCAATCAGCTGCTTGATTTCATCTTGTGTGCTGGCAATCAAGGCGTTGACATTCTGAGGTGCGCAGCTGAATTCAGCAGTGAAATCGTACTGCGCATACGGCAGTTTGGACATACTGGCATAGGTATAAGGACTGTACACGCCGCCCTCTTGCTCGCGCAGACGCTCGACCAAGCGAATGTTGAGCGCGTGCGCCAGTGCTTGCAAGGCGAGGCTATCGGTTTCGTTGTATGCGGTTTCACCGCCAAACATCAAACGCACTTGCGCCAAGGCTTCTTTGCCTTTGACCAGCTCAATGCGGCGCGGGGTGAAATCCAAACGTGCGCCTGTATCGCGGGCTTGATTGGTTTGGGTTAAATCCGTGGGCAACCCGCCTAAATAGCGTTCGGCGAGTTGCTTGATGTCTTTGGCATCGGCATTGCCCACGAAAGTGAAGTACATGCCATTGGCATTGGCAAATGCTTGACGATAGCTGCGATAAGTGGTGTCAAAGTCGGTGTTTTGCCAACTTTTCTCAGTCGGGATAACCCCATCAAAACGTGGGTTGTTGTGGTTGAGGGCGGTTTGAATACTTTGTTCAAGCTGCGCATCGCGATTGTCCACAAGACTTTTGGTTGCTGCTGCGCTGCGCGCAAGATGGGTTTTGAAGGTTTCAGAATTTTTATTTACAGCTGTGAGTAGGCTGTAGATCATCTGCATTGCAGACTCGCTGTCTTTGGCGTTGAATTTACCCGTCACGCCCTGAGTAACTTCATCAAAAAACAATTGCATTGCGATGTCTTTACCAGCAAGGACATGACTGGTTTGGGTTTTGGACAGCCCATTGACCCCACCTTCCACCAAGCCATCCATGCCCCAACGAACTTTCACCCAGTCCGCATCAGACAGACGTGAAAACCCACCTTTGGACACGCCACTAAAAATAATCGGACCATCGTTGTAGGGTACGGGACGAAAACCAATCCGCACACCGTTGGACAAAGTCCACACGGTCAAATCAACCTCAGGATGCACCTCGGTGTGCACCACTGTTCCCCCTGCAGGCTCTGCGGTCAGCAAGGTGTCGCGCTCTTGTCTTTCGGTGTAGGCAGATTGCACGGTGGTTTGGTTTAAAATCGCCAACATACGCGATGGGGTTGTTGGCGCGGTCGCGCGATTGCTGTTAATCAGGGCGACGCGATTATTCGGTTGAATGATGCGCCGTGCGATTTGGTTGATTTCGTCCAAGCGAATCAGTGGCAGGTAGTGTTGTTGCGTGGCGCGCTCCCATTCAACTTCGGGCAAGGGTTCATTTTCAACGATGCCACGTACGTATTCGGTGGCTTTTTGTAAATTGTTGGGGTTGCTGTTTAAAAAAGTCAAATGTTCGCGCACGGCGCGATCCAATTCGGATTGGGTAAAGCCATGTTGTATGACGCGCAAAGCCTCATTGTGCAAGGCTGCAAGGGTTTTTTCTTCTTGGTTGGGCGAGGCAACCGCGTACCATTGCAAGGCTTGTTTGCTGCGCACCAAACCCGACAGATAGCCCCACTCAACCGCAGCCTGTAAAAACGACGGGGTTTGGGTTGGCGTATCCAATTGCGCCTGCAAACGCTGATTGAGCATGCTGGCCATCAAACTCATGCGCAAGGTCTCAATATATGAGCCGAGTGTATCGACTGCGACATAATCCTTGCTGTCTTTGTTGGCAATCATCACCGTGCTTTGTGGTAGGGTTTTGTCATAAAACACACCCACCAAAGGCGTGGTGTTGTTGGGTAAAGTATTGGTGGGCGTGGGTGTTGAGGGTTCGGGGTTTTGATAACTTGAAAAATGTTTTTCAATCAGTTTTCTGGCATACGCTGGATTGATATCACCGACCACCACCACGGACATTAAATTTGGGCGGTACCAACGCTGGTAAAAATCGCGCAATACTTGTGGGGGTGCGTGTTGTATGACTTCGATTTTACCCATCGGCATGCGTTCGGCGTACAGCGAGCCTGTGGTGGTGAGTTTGAGGTTGTGTTCTTGTTGACGTGTTGCGGCAGAAAGTGCACTGGCGCGCCATTCCTCGGTAATCACTGAGCGTTCTTGGTCAATGTCTTCAGGTAATAAGGTGGCATGAAAGGCCAGTTGCTCTAAAATCCCCATGCTTTTCTCAAAATTCTTAGGGTTATTCAATGGAATCGGCAGGATGTAAGTGGTTTCATCAAAGCCCGTGTACGCATTCAAATCGGTACCAAATTGCACCCCCATGTTTTCCAATGCATCGATGAGTTGGTGTTTGGGATACAGGCGTGTGCCGTTGAACACCATGTGTTCCAAAAAGTGAGAAATGCCGCGCTCGTGTTCCAGCTCATTGACCGAACCTGCGCGCACCACCAAACGCAATTCAACGTTTTTCGTGGGTTGGGTGTGTTGCAGTATGTAGTATTGCAAACCGTTGGCGAGTGTCCCTTTGAGCAAAGCAGGGTCGGTTGGAATAGTCTGTGCCATTTCACGCTCAGAAATTGGCTCTTTGGCAAACACCAGACCCATGGGTAACGACACACTGAACCACAACGCGAGCAAACAGGTTTTCACAAAGGAATATTTCATAGCTACTTTCAATCAATGATAAAAACTGCGGGCTAAGGCAGGCAGTCACGGTGTCATCATATCAGTTTTAATCCGTCGATATCCGTGGTCAGCAGAATACGAAACACCCGACGGGTGTCTAAAAACCGATATAATGCTGTCTCAAATCAGCAACAATGTAGCAAATAAAAAAGGTTAAATCATGGCAAAAATCGCAATCTACCCAGGCACATTTGATCCGCTCACCCGTGGGCACGAGGATTTAATTCGTCGTGGCGCGAAAATTTTTGATCAGCTTATCGTTGGGGTGGCGGACTCGCGCAACAAACGTCCGTTTTTCACATTGGATGAGCGTGTGGCGTTGTCAACTGAAGTGCTCAGCCATTACCCCAACGTGGTGGTTAAAGGTTTTTCGGGTCTGCTCAAAGACTTTGTCCGTGAGAACAACGGCAATGTGATTTTACGCGGTTTGCGTGCGGTTTCGGATTTTGAGTATGAATTTCAAATGGCGGGTATGAATCGTTATTTATTGCCTGACGTGGAAACCATGTTTATGACCCCTTCAGACCAATACCAATTCATATCAGGCACAATTGTGCGCGAAATCGCACATTTGGGTGGCGACATCAGCAAATTTGTATTTCCAAGCGTGGAGCAAGCAGTCAAACGTAAATATGCAGAGATCGATGAAAATAAAGTATAATATTTCATGTGTTTTACTCTTTACGGAAATTAAAGGAATATATTATGGCTTTGAAAATTACTGAGGACTGCATCAATTGCGATGTGTGCGAGCCCGAATGCCCCAATGATGCGATTAGCATGGGACCTGAGATTTATGTGATTAACCAAGATTGGTGTACCGAATGTGTTGGGCACTACGATGAGCCACAGTGTCAGGTGGTTTGTCCTGTGGATTGTATTCCACACGATGAGGCGAAAAAAGAATCGCCTGAGCAGTTGCAAGCAAAATACGAAGCACTCAAGCAAGCGGGTCATTACAAATAAATGTTTGAGCGGTAGAATAAATAGACTCACGGATGTGGGTCTATTTTTTATTGCATAATGACGCATCTTAACGAGAGCGAGTTTTATGAGCACAGACAACAACCTGATGATGGGCGGTTCTCCACAACCTTTGGGTTGGTCGGTGCAACAAGGCGTGGCAAATTTCGCAGTCTGCGCCCCCGCTGCAACGGCGGTGTGGTTGTGTTTTTTTGATGAGCGAGGTCAGGCAATCGCACAGTATCGGTTGCCTGAGCAAAACGATGGGGTGTGGCACGGTGCTGTGCCTGTCGCAAATTTGCCGCAGGCGGATTGGTATTATGGATTGCGTGCCGATGGTTCGTACGATTTAAAGCAAAGCCAGTTTTTTGATCCCAATAAATTGTTGGTAGACCCTTATGCCAAAGAGTTGTCGGCACCGTTTGTCTATCACCCTGATTTGGCTGCACCGCGTTCGGCGCAAATGGATACGGCTGATTTAATGCCGAAAGGCTTGTTTCGGCAAGCATGGCTGAATTCCGCTGATATTGTCCACACAGAACCCCATCATTCCCCTCGCCCACCTCAATTCATTTACGAAGTGTCGGTCAAGGCCTTGACCCAATTGCACCCCGATGTGCCCGAAGCAGTGCGTGGCACGATTGTAGCCTTGCGTGAGCCTTGCGTGATTGCGCATTTGCAAACCTTGGGGGTTGATGCGGTCGAGTTGATGCCGATTGCCGCATGGATAGACGAACGACATTTGCCACCTTTGGGTTTGCGCAATGCGTGGGGCTACAACCCTTTGGCGATGATGGCAGTCGACCCGCGTTTGTGTCCGAATGGCGTGGCGGATTTACAAGACACCGTGCACGCTTTGCGTGCAGCAGGGATTGCGGTGATATTGGATGTGGTGTTTAACCACACGGGTGAGAGCGATGACCAAGGCGCAACTTTGTCGCTACGCGGTTTGGACAACCGCTATTATTTTCACCATGCTTGGGATGAGGCGCGTGCGCGTTGGTACTTGGTCAATGATACGGGTTGTGGCAACACGATTGATTGCACGCGCGCAGGTGTGGTGCAATTGATGTTGGACACCCTGCGCTACTTTGTAACGTACATCGGTGTGGCGGGCTTTCGCTTTGATTTGGCGCCAATTATGGGGCGCGATGCACAAGGATTTCATCCACAAGCACCTTTGTTGGTGGCGATTGAGCAGGATGCTGTTTTATCCAAAACTTGGCTGATTGCCGAGCCGTGGGATATTGGTCACAATGGTTATCAATTGGGGCAATTCTCCGCGCGCTGGTTGGAATGGAATGACCGTTATCGCGACACCGTGCGGCGATTTTGGCGTGGTGATGCGGGCATGGTCGCGGAATTTGCCACGCGGATTGCGGGCTCGTCCGATGTGTTTGCAAACTCTGTGCAGACGCGCAGTGTGAATTTTATCGCTGCGCACGATGGCATGAGCGTGCGCGATTTGGTGACCTACGCACACAAACACAACATCGCCAATGGTGAAGACAACCGCGATGGGCACCACGAGAATTACAGTTGGAATCATGGTGTAGAAGGCGCGGCGGGTGCAGAGATTGAAACGTTGCGGCAGCGAGATGTGGCGGCGATGCTGGCGACATTACTGCTCTCACGCGGCACGCCAATGATAATGGCGGGTGATGAATTTGGCCGAACGCAACAAGGCAATAACAATGCCTATGCGCAGGACAATGCCATCACGTGGTTGGATTGGGACAATATGGACACAGTCTTGCGAGATTTTATTGGACGACTGGCACATCTGCGCGCACGCACAAATGTGTTGCGTTCATTGGATTGGCTCAATGAGGGTGGACAGGAAAATGCGATACAAGCCAGTTGGTGGCGTGGCGACGATAATCAGCCAATGTGCGCCGAGGATTGGCAAAATCCAATGCGACATCACCTTGGTTTGCAGTTGTATGACCCTTCTGAAAAAGCAATGGGCACAGAGACGGGGAAAATACTGTTGTGGTTTAATGCGCATCCAGAAGATGTGCGCATTCACCTACCCGCGCCGCAAGCGAACGCGCATTGGGTGCTGTGGGTTGATTCCCATCACATGCGGGTGTTTGACTCTGAGATGGCCGTGGATGCCTCAGTGCCACATATTGTGCCCGCTAAAAGTGTGTGCCTGTGGATGGAACGTACGAATAACTTTTAAGAACGATAAAGATGATGACACGATATAACACAAAATCAGGTGTAGCGCGTTGGGGGTTTTGGATGACCTGCGTGTGGTTTTTGGTCTATTTCCTGATAACTCAAGCGTTGTTGCCAGCGTTGGCTTTACTGGGGTTTGCATGGCAGGCGGATTTACCTTTGAGTATTGGGACGGTGCGGCATTTGGCGGACGATACGCAATTGCTGATACAAATTTCACTGGTGGTCAATCTGCTGAGTTTGCCCTTGATTGCGTTGATGGTGTTCAGCAAAAAAGGCAGTTCGTGGCGCGACTACATGGCATGGCGCAGGGTATCTATTTGGCGTGTGATTGGTTGGTGCATGTTGTGTATGTTCGCCGTGTATTTGACAGGTGTAGTGCATCAGCTGTTGGGTTGGCCCGAATCAGACTTTATGGCGAAAATGGCACTCGTGGGTTCACCCGTTGTACTGATTTTAACCGTGGCAGTCGCCGCGCCGATTTTTGAGGAATTGGTGTTTCGTGGGTTTATGTACAGCGGTTTTGAGCGCAGCTTGGGTGCGGTACCTGCGGTGCTATTGACCAGTGCCATTTTTGCCATGATGCATGTTCAATACAATCACTATGAGTTGTTGCATATATTTGTATTGGGATTGGTGTTGGCATGGGCGCGCATGAGAACCCAGTCGCTTTGGACACCGATTGCGATGCACGCGGTCAATAATGGCTTGGCGATTATGACGGTATTGGCAATCGCTAAGTAAGCGACTCACTGTAAAGCAAGCCCAACAATCCCAAAGCAGGTGCGTGACTGATACGCTGTAATTTGCCGAGGGATTGGAGCTGGCTCATCAATTCAGGCGCATCGCCGCCACAGAGTAAAATCTGCGCATTCGTTTGCGCAAAATAAGTGTCAACAAAGCATTCAATCGCGCCAACACTCGCAAGTATTGCGCCCGTATGCAGCGCATCGAGTGTGTTGTGCGGCGCATCGTTGGGCGAAAACGCCCCGCCCGTCAACGGCAATTGCGCGGTGTATTGATGCAAGGCCGTGCGCATCAGGCGTGTACTCGGCAGAATGATGCCGCCGATGTGTTGACCATTTGCTTGGATGGCATCAACCGTAATCGCCGTGCCTGCGCCAATCACCACGAGGTTGTCACTGTGATTCAGTGTGCGCGCGCCGAGCAGTTGCGCATAGCGATCGCTGCCCATTTGGGCTTCATCGTAATTCAGTTGTAGCCATCGGTGTGTGGCGCGTGGTGTCATGCGCACGATGTGGACAGTTCCCCAAAGTTGTTGCACCAAGCCAATCAATTGCTCGTACAAAACCGTTTGTGCCACATGGCTGATGCGCACCTCATCGGGCGTGGACATCGCTCGCCACTGCGCTGTTAATTCCTGCGGCAATTGATTGGTGTGAGGCACAGCCTGCACGTTGGTTGTCGCGAGCACGGGGGTATTTGCGCTGTGCAGATACCATTTGATGCGCGTATTGCCGACATCGATGAGCAGAGTTTGAGAACTTTTCATAGTCTGTTTGTGGGTTGGCGTGTGCTTGGGTCGGGCTGTGCCGAGCGAATTTGACCGCTGTAAATCGCCACTTGCCCCCGACTGCTTTGCATTTGATATGTGCCGTTTGCATCAATGCCCAATCCAGTGCCGTGGTGTTTTTGACCGAAAGGATCTATCCAGATAATCGGTTGATGCAGCCAAATATCGTGCTGATTCCACTGGGTCGCCAGATAGTCGTTCGAGAGTGCGCGCTCACCATCAATGTGCAGTAGAATTTCATCAACGATGTGCATGATGAGGGCTTCGCGCGCCCCTACCTTTGGGTTGAGCCATTGTGCATCCACTTGCGATAAGCTCGTCGGGATAAATGCAGAGTTGGTTTTTTTGCTCAGGGGCAAGTTGGCACGCGAGGCAATATTCATGCCCACGCCGATGACCACCCAATTCATTTGCTCTTGTGTGCTGGGGTTGCTTTGCACCAGTATGCCCGCCAGTTTGCCGTTGTTTAAAATCACATCGTTGGGCCATTTAAGTTGTGCCGCGTAGCCAAAGTGAGCGCATACTTGCGCCAAAGCCAGTCCGACGCGTATCGACAGTGCTTGAATTTTGCTGCTGTGCAGTCGCACACCAAGTGAAAAAATCAAGTCGCCCGAGCGGGTTTGCCATTCACGTTCAAACTGCCCTCGTCCTTGGGTTTGGGTTTCGGTGACGAGTAATGTGGTGGCGTGGCTCGGGCTTCGGTATAATTGTGAATTGGTAGATTCGCACGACGCAATATATTTAATCGCCAGCGGATGGTGCGTGCGACTGTTTTGACTCCACCAATTTTTCAGATGTGCCAACGAAATCGGTGGATAGTGGGCGGGTGCGGTGTTGTGCATGGTTTATTTTAAGTGGGTTGTATTTTAGATTATAGCGAAGGTTTGGGCTTCGCGTATGAATGAGGGGCAATGATGTCAGAACAACAAGGTTATTACAAACACCATATTTTCTTTTGTACCAATGAGCGCGCCGCAGATGATCCCCGTGGCGACTGCGCGCGTTTGGGTGGCATGGCGGCGTTTGATTACACCAAAGGTCGTGCGCATGATTTGGGGCTTTTGGGTGCGGGCAAAGTGCGCGTGAATAAAGCAGGTTGCTTGGATCGCTGCGAGAGCGGTCCTGTGTGTGTGGTCTATCCAGACAATGTTTGGTATGGATACGTGGACAACAGTGATTTGGATGAAATTGTCAGCGAGCATTTACAAAACGGGCGTGTGGTCACGCGTTTGATGCTGGAAAACACCGATGAATAAAACGCAAAAAACCCTCATCACTGGCGCAGTAGGGCAGATTGAAGTGGCGGTGGATTTGCCTAAATCTGCACTCTTGAGCACGCCAGCGATTGCGCTGATTGCCCATCCGCATCCTTTGTTTGGCGGCACGATGGACAATAAAGTGGCGCAAACTTTGGCGCGCACCTTGGCTGAGTTGGGCTATATCAGCGTGCGCTCGAATTTTCGGGGTGTTGGGCAAACCGAGGGCGTGCATGACGAAGGTGTGGGCGAGACTGAGGATTTACTGACGGTATTGGCATGGGCGCAAAATGAATTCGCAGCGCATGGCGCGGTGGTGTTGGCGGGGTTTTCGTTTGGTACATTTGTGAATAGCTTTATCGCGCAACGCTTGAGTGCGCGGAATCAAGCCGTCGCACGTATGGTGATGGTTGGCACGGCCGCAGGCAAATGGGCGGTGCAAACAGTGCCCGAAGACAGCATCGTGATACACGGCGAATTGGATGAAACCATACCATTGTATGATGTGTTGCGCTGGGCAGAACCGCAGGACTTGCCAGTGACTGTGGTGGCGGGCGCGGATCATTTTTTCCATCGAAGATTACAGGTAATTAAAAATATTATTGTGCGACAGTGGTAAATTCACAAAAGGAAAATAATATGTCAGTCAATGACGCTCCAACAGCAATTCCAACACAAGACGCGCCAATGTCTGTATCGATTTGGTTCGATATGCAGCCTGATGCGGTCAATGAATCCACCGTGCCATTGTGGGCGCGCGAGTTGGCGCAGGCGCACGTGGATAACGACGTACATCTGCTGGCGCACCCTGATTCGGTGTATGCAAAAATGGGTTTGGTCTGTGAGATTGCCAAAGAAAGCTTGTGGCCTGATGATGCGTGGTCTGCGCGATTAACGGCAGCACTAAAACTTGCCAAGCAGAAAAATATGAAGCAATTGGTGCTGCTGTTGCCCCACCGCTGTGCACCCGTTTTGTGGGGGCAGTGGTCGTTGCTCTATTTAGAGCGGTGTGGTGGCTACTTAGACAACCTCACGGGATTGTTTCAGGGTATTGAGACTTGGGAGCACGCTTTGCATCGTCCAGATTCAAACCGATGGCTGATGGTTGACCGAGTGATGACCTATGGCACAGGGCTGACTAAACATGATTTTGTACAACAAATGCGCGCTTTTAATCCCATGGCGCGATGGGTGCATGAAGGTTTTTTAGACAAAGAGGTGTTGTTGCAACCCATCAATGCTTATCATACCAACGTACCAATCGCGCGAATTCCGCTTAAAAATGAAGATTTGCGCGCATGGGGCGCAAATAAAGTGGTATATTTCGCAACTTCAAATGAGGTAGATCGCGTTAAAGTGATTGATTTGTTTGAGAAATGGCGACAACAATACGGTCAAAAAATGGTTAAACTTTGGGCGGTGGTTCGGATTAATGATGTGGGTTCGTCGCTTTCAGTGGCAAGCATACACCACCTGTGGGTAGCCCATTTTTCGTCGCACGACGTGCCTGAAAGTCGATTTTGGATTTTGGGTGAAAACTTAAATGCCGCACAATTGCAGGCAGAGTTTGAGCAGTGTGTTGCATAATCAGCAAACACTGGCGTAAAACGGTAGGAGTGAATGAGATGGTGGCAGTAAAAAAAGGTGGTATCACAGAAGCGCAATTGCTCAAGATGCCCGCAAAAGACTATATGAATGAAGTGCAGTTGGCGTTTTTCAAAGAAATGTTGTTGAAAATGCAAGCTGAAATTTTGAGCAATGCAGGCGAAACCACCGAGCATTTGCGCGAGAACGAAGTCGTACCCGACCCAGCGGATAGAGCCACGATTGAGGAAGAGCACGCGCTTGAATTGCGCACGCGTGACCGCGAGCGCAAATTGCTTAAAAAAGTGGCACAGGCATTGGAACGAGTGGCGTCTGGCGAATACGGTTGGTGTGAAGAAACTGGCGAACCGATTGGCGTGGGTCGATTGTTGGCGCGTCCGACGGCGACTTTGTCGTTAGAAGCGCAACAACGCCGTGAAAAAATTCAAAAAATGTATGGTGATTGATTCAATGAATCCAGCAGTCATATGACGATAATGTGCGATACAAATAAACAGGGTGCTCGGTAACGAAGCACCCTTGTTTTTTTGACAAACACCCCGATTTTGGTGAAATAACCGCAAGAATTTGAAAAGGATACAATCAAATGGAACAATACCACGGCACGACCATCGTCTCAGTGCGCCGAGGCGACTTGGTCGCGATTGGTGGCGATGGGCAGGTCACACTTGGCAACACCATCGTCAAAGGCACAGCGCGTAAAGTCCGCAAACTCTACCACGGCAAAGTACTGGCGGGTTTCGCAGGCGCGACCGCCGATGCGTTCACCTTGTTTGAGCGTTTTGAAGCCAAGCTTGAGAAACACAATGGTCACCTCACTCGCGCTGCGATTGATTTGACCAAAGACTGGCGCACCGATCGGGTGTTGCGCCGTTTGGAAGCCATGCTTGCGGTTGCCGACCACACCGCATCGCTGATTATCACGGGCAATGGTGATGTGTTGGAACCTGAAGATGGATTGATTGCGATTGGTTCGGGGGGTGCGTTTGCGCAATCAGCCGCGACCGCCCTGCTCCACAACACTGATTTATCGCCCGCAGATATTGTGAAAAAGTCTTTGGAAATTGCAGGTGACATTTGCATTTACACCAATCAGAACCACACCATCGAAACACTGTAAGCAATCCGTCATGCTGTGCTGGACACGGCATCTCCACAACAGAAAGATTGCGGTTTGCTCGAACCTTTTGGTTCTTCCCCGCAATGACTTCGGCTACGAAAACCACATAAAGAGAATATGATGAATCATCCCGCTGCATTCAATATGACCCCGCAAGAAATCGTCTCGGAACTTGACAAACACATCGTCGGGCAAAAAGACGCGAAAAAATCCGTCGCACTCGCCATGCGCAACCGCTGGCGTCGTAGCCAACTCGCAGAGGACATGCGGGTTGAAGTCACGCCGAAAAACATCCTCATGATGGGGCCAACGGGCGTGGGTAAAACCGAAATCGCCCGTCGTTTGGCACGGCTGGCGGGTGCGCCGTTCATTAAAGTTGAAGCGACCAAATTCACTGAAGTCGGCTATGTCGGCAAAGACGTTGAATCCATCATCAAAGACTTGACCGAAGTTGCGGTCAAAAACGCACGCTCAAATGCCGCCAAAAAAATGAAATCCCGTGCGCAAGACGCAGCCGAGGACAGAGTTTTGGACTGCTTGCTACCGCCCGCACGTGATTTAAACACGGGTGAATATTCACGCGCCGATAATGAGGGCGTGGCGCGGCAAAAATTCCGTAAAAAACTGCGTGAAGGTGATTTAGACGACACCGAAATCGAAATTGATGTGAGTGCGAATGGCAATGCGCAGTTTGATGTGATGAGCCCACCCGGCATGGAGGAAATGGCGGATCAAATTCGCGCGATGTTTGTCTCAGTTGGCAAAGGGCAAACCGCGAAAAAGAAAATGAAGGTCAAAGAGGCCATGCGTTTATTGGTCGATGAAGAAGCCGATAAAATGGTCAATGAGGACGATGTGCGTCGCGATGCTTTAGAAGCTGTTGAGCAAACGGGCATCGTATTCATCGATGAGATTGATAAAATCTGTGGGCGCGAATCGGGTCACTCTGGTGAGGTGTCGCGTCAAGGTGTGCAACGCGACCTATTGCCTTTGGTTGAGGGCACAACGGTTTCGACCAAATACGGCTTGGTGAAAACCGATCACATCTTGTTTGTTGCATCGGGTGCTTTTAGTCTGTCCAAACCAAGCGACTTGATTCCTGAGTTGCAAGGACGTTTTCCCATCCGCGTGGAACTCTCATCGCTTTCGGTTGAGGACTTTTGTGCGATACTCACTTCCACCGATGCGTGCTTGACCCGTCAAT
>OCVT010000252.1_pt1 | contig 20783 bp, 23 predicted proteins | sample 1539111 | NCBI WGS metagenome assembly OCVT01 (sample SAMEA3991482, study PRJEB22521) | metagenome | biome: anthropogenic terrestrial biome; feature: sewage plant; material: raw primary sludge | place: Sweden | collected 2012-09-26 | reverse complement strand
AAATACAGGGACAGGAGCTACAACTTTTCAAGATAATGTAACAGCAACAAATGTAAAAGTAAACGCAGGGACAAGTACTTTCCAAGATAATTTAAGCGCAACAACTACAACAATCACGACAGGAATAGGGAACTTTAATACAGTATCAGGAACAACAAGTTCAGATATAGTGTTTGGAGCAGATGGAGTAGCAAACTTAAATAATGGTTTGACAGGTGATATTAATTTTGCAGGAAATAATGCGACAGTAAATGTATCAGATGGAAAAGGGATATTAGGCTCTATAGAGACTTTAGCAACAAATAATACAGGTATTGTGAATTTTAAAGGTGATGGAACTATTTCTGGTAATATTGGAAGTAGTATTTATGGTATTAAAGAACTTAATATAAACACAAATAATGAACAAAATAATGCAGATGGTGTTTTAGTAACTTTTGACGCTTTAGGAAGAGAAATTTATGCTGATGTTATAGCCCTTAAAAACAATGCAACCTTAACATTATCTGATGGAGTAGATATAATAAACACAGGTTCTGATAATATTATCGTAACTGTTGATTCGACAAATAAAGGAATATTAACTTTCCAAGGAACTTCTAATATTGAGGGCGAAGTAGGACAAAATGATAATGTTTTAAATACTATTAATGCAGGAGCAACTGGAAAAATAGTTACTTTTGATGATATGGTTTATGCTTCAAATTTAAAATATTTAGATAATGGGAAAGTTGTATTAAATGGAGATAATAGTTCAAATGCAAATGCAGAAGGATTAAAAGGAAGAGTAGATTTTGATTCAAAAGCAGGAACTCTTGAATTTGGAGATGATGTAAATCTTACAACGGGAATAACAGGAACTCAATTTATAAATGCAAATAATGCTACATTATCATTTAATGGAACTTCAACTGTAATAGGAAATCTTGGAAGTGAAAATGGTACAAATGATACTTTTAAAACTATAAATGCGGGAACTCTGAACGAAACAGTGAAATTTGAAGATAATATTTATGTGATGGATAGTTTAAATCTTTCTTCAGATGGAAAAGTTCAAATTGCAGATGGAAGTTATGTAAAAAGAAATACAAATTCAGCTACAACAGGAGCTATGATTACCACATCAACTGATGGTTTTGGTGATTTAGAGTATTTAGGAACTACTCTTTTATATAGTGATATTGGAACTTTATCAAAAAAACTTAATAATGTAACTTTTGCTTCATCAGGAACAGCTTCAAATATATATAATCAAGATATAGATAAAAATATTTATGCTTTAAATACACATATTGGAAATGGTTCAAATGAAACTATTTTAAATATAAAAGATGATTTAACATTTGGAGGAAATTTAGATTTAAGATCTAATTCAACATTAAATATATCAGATTATGATGTAATCGTTAATGATAATTTAAATGTAGTTTCTAATTCAACCCTTAAATTTAAAGTTTATACGACTGATATTAGTGCGGGTGAGGCAGTAGAAAATCCAAAATCAGGAAGTATTACAGCTAATACTATAACTATGGCAAATGATATAAAAATCAATATTGAATATGATGGAAGTTGGTATGGGGCTGGGAAATATAATTTAATTACAGCAACAGCAGCCGTAACTGATTATTATGGAACAGAAGCAAATGGCTTAGTAAGTGATAATAGTATTATTGATTCAGTTATTAGAAAAGATGGAACAAATCTTACTTTATTTGCTGATAGAACAGGTGGAGGTTCTTATAATCCTGAAGATTTATATATTATCAAATCAGATATTGGAGAACACTATTCAAATGGAGCTTCTCAATCACTAGCAGGTTATGCAAATGAAGCTCAAAGAGAAGGTGCATTAGCCGATATAATTAGAAAAATGGAAGAGTTAGATGGCGGTGCAGCTGTTTCTGATGATAAAAAAGAAGAGATGATAAAAACTCAAAAATTATTGGCACCAAATCCAAATAATTCAACAATAAAATCTTCATTAATGGCATCAAATTCTGTATTATCAACGGTTGGGGAAAGAATAAATGATATTAGATATTCAACTAATTCTATTCCTTATAATTATTCAGGATTATCATCTGGGAATAATACTCTTGATTATGCTTTATGGATAAAAGGGATGGGTGCAAAAGCAACTCAGAGTAAAGTTGAAGATTACGATGGGTATGACTCAAGCACTTATGGTTTTGTGATGGGAATGGATAAAACTTTTAGAAATGATGTAATAATTGGACTATCAGCAGCTTATTCTACAACTCAAATAAATCAAACTGATTTTAGAGAAGATGATACTTCAGATGTAAAAAGTAATCAGGTTACCACTTATATAGCAAAAGAGATTGAAGATACTTATGTAAATGGATTACTTTCTTATGCAACACATTCAACAGATTCTATTAGAACTGCTAATTCAGGTAAATTGTCAGCTTCTGTAGATGCTGATCAATTAACTGCAAAAATTGAAGCAGGACATAATATCAACTTTGGAAAAGATTCTACATTAACTCCTTTTGTTTCTGTTGAATATGGAACTTTAAATCAAAAAGCATATACAGAAAAAGGAACAAAATATCAAAATGATGCTTTAAAAGTAGATGCGATCAAACTTAATAAAGGTAATGTTGCTGTTGGTGCAAAAGTTTCAACACAGCTAAATTTAGCAGATGCTTTGATTATTCCTGAAGGAAAAATAGCAGTTTATAACTCTATTGGAGATAAAGATATTGATATAAAATCCCAATATACAGGTGGTGGAAATAAATTTGTAACTCCAACACAAGAATTAAGTGGTTCAGGTTATAACGTAGGATTAAGTGTTAGAACACCATTATCTGAGTCGACAAGTTTAACAATAGGTGTTGATTATGATAGAAGTAAAGATGGAGATTTTGAAGGATATTCTGGAAATGTTGCATTTAGACTTAATTTCTAGAATTTTGTAAAAGGGAAGAAATGAGAAAAATTATAACTTTATCATTAGGTAGTTCTTTATTTTGCGTTAATTTGTTTGCACAACAAGGAGAAGTTACTTCTTATACAGCTCAAAAACACAAGGTTGATTTTAATAAACAAGAATCAAAAACAAAAGAGAGTTTAGAAAAAGAGTATCAAAGAAGTGAAAAATTAGCACAAATTTTAGAAAATGGGAAAATGAAAAATGATATAGATTTAAAAGTTGCAAAAGATATAGTTACAATTGATATTTGGAGCAATAAATTTTTAAATAGTTATCAGCCTAGCCAAACAGAACTTCAAGAGTTATTTAAAGCAGAAAAACCAAGAGTTGTTGCAAAATATGAATTAAGAAATATATTGGTTACCTATGAAGAAAATGCAAACAAAATAATGAATACTTTAATAAATAGTAAAACTTTTAAAGATAAACAAGAAACTTTTATTAAATATGTAAAATCAGTTTCTAATGATTTAGCTTCAAAACAAAAGGATGGTTTAATAGATTTAGTAGATGTAAATAAATTAAATGCAGAAATTAAAGTAGCTTTAAAAGATAAAAAAGAGGGTGATATTGTAAAAGTTTCCTTGAAAGATGTGGGTACTCAAATTATTCTTATTGAGAAATATCTTCCTGAAAAAGATGCAACTTTTGAAGAAGCTAAAGGGGCATTAATTAATCTTGCAAAAAGAAAAGCTTTAGTAAAAGAGATAGAGTTATTATTAAAGTAGAAAATGAAAAAATATAATTTATATTTTTTACTTCTTTTAACACTATTTTTTAGTGCTTGTGTAAACTCTATTCCAACGGTTCAAGAGAGAAAAGAAAAAGTTGGAACTCTGATTACTGATAAAAATTATCTTCAAAAAAATATAAAAACATCTTCTTTTAATATATTTTCATTAGAAAAAAATCTAAATGGTTGTAAAAATATTAGAGTTTATATAGAAGGAGATGGATTATCTTGGATTTCAAGAAATGTAATATCACAAAATCCAACTCCAGTAAATCCAGTTGCATTATCTTTAATGAATGAAGATTCAAGTCCGTGTAAAATTTATCTTGCAAGACCTTGTCAATATGTAGATTCAATGCAATGTGAAAAAAGATATTGGACAAGTCATCGATTTAATTCAGAAATAATTCAAAGTTATAATGAAGTTTTAGATGATTTAAAAACTCAATATAAAAACAGCAATTTTATTTTGATAGGTTTCTCAGGTGGAGCAGCAATTGCAGGACTTATAAGTTCATCAAGAAATGATGTAAGGATGTTTATTAGTGTTGCTGGGAATTTAGATACAAACAAATGGACTACTTTACATAATATTTCAAAATTAGATGCTTCTTTAAATCCAGCTGATTTTACAAAAGAACTTGAATCCATAGAACAATATCATTTAATAGGAAGTAATGATGAGATTATTCCTAAAGATATATTTTTATCATATTTTTCAAAGTTTGATAAAAAAGATAAAATCCATGTTTTATATTATGATCAAAATCATAATTGTTGTTGGAGAAATCCCTTTAAAAAGTTATTATTAGAAATAAAATAGCCTAGTTTTCTTAAATTATATTGCTTTTATATGAGTTTTAATTATTATAATATAGGTATTATTCTGTTCAAAATTATATATTTAATATTAATCATAATATTCATGTTGGTTGTAGTATTGGAATATCAAAATTTCCACGAGATGCATAAGATTTAAAAAGTTTATTGAAATACTCAGATATGTTTATGTATAAAGCAAAAGGGAATAGAAAAAACAGATTTGAGTTCTATTGATTAGAACTCAATCTTCATTCTGAAATATCTAGGAAAGCTATCTTTCATATCACTAGGTATTACAATAGGAAAAGTCTTATAAATTGATGGTTTTACCAATTCAAAATACTCTTTATTCCCATCCATAAAAGTTAATTGTTCTTGTTTACCATCTTTTAAAATAGTCAATCTAATATTTATATATTCACCAGATTTTAAAGAAGATTTATCAATATTTGAGTTGATTTTTTCTCTTATTGTCTGATAAAAAGCTTCTGTTTTAGCCTTTTCAGCTGTTAAATTATCTGTTTGTACAACATTTGATTCAAGAGGTTTCGAAGACTCAACAATTTTGGCTTGAATAATTTCTTCTTTTTTTGGACTCTCTTTTTCAGAGATAATTTTATTTTCAGGTGTTAAATTTACTTCATTAACCTTATTTTCAAGTTTTGCAGAAGGATTCTCTTCTTTTTTTATCTCTTCTTCTACTTTTTTCTCAGGTATTATCTCTTTAGGTGTTTCAACTTTTTGTTCAAGAGTAGCTTTGTTTTCCGTTTCTGTTTGTATTTCGTCTGAAGAGAAAAAGATAGTATAAACTCCATATATTAGAAGCCCTATAACAAAAAGTATAATTGTATCTTCAATAAAAGATTTGTTTTTTCCTCTCAAAATTAACTCCTTTTTTTATTTATTATCTGGTGTATAAATCTCATCGAGTAAACTATCTACAAAATCATCAGGCGAAAATTCGATTAAATCATCTTGTTTTTCTCCAATTCCCACATAAAAAATAGGAAGTTCAAGTTGATTTGAAATAGAAAACAAAGCTCCACCTTTTGCCGTTCCATCAAGTTTTGTAACAATGATTCCATCAATTCCAACCATCTCATTAAATGCCTTTGCTTGAGCGATTGCTGTGTTTCCTTGTGTTCCATCTAAAATCATAAGTTTTTGATGTGGAGCATCGATCATTGCTTTACTACAAACTTTTACTATTTTTTTTAGTTCATTATTTAGATTTGTTTGGGTCTGTAATCTTCCTGCTGTATCAATAATTACATTATCAATATCTCTAGCAATGGCTGCACTTATTGTATCGTAAGCTACAGCACTTGCATCATGTCCTTGTTTTGTTTTGATAATAGGAACATCAAGTTTTGCTGCCCAAGTAGAAAGTTGTTCAATCGCCGCTGCTCTAAATGTATCTCCAGCCCCTAAAATTACAGATTTTCCTTCTTTTTTTGTTCTATTTGCTAATTTTGCAATAGTTGTTGTTTTCCCAGCTCCATTTACTCCGATTATTAATCTTACAAATGGTTTTGGTAAATTTGATAAGTCAACTTTTGGTGCATGTTCAAAAAGCATTACTAGTCTATGTCTTAACTGTTTTCTTGTGATTTCTTCAGGAAGTCCATCCATAGCTTTTTCTATGATTTCATATTCCATATCTGCTTCAATTAGAAGTTCTTGAATATCATCAAAAGATATTTTTTCTTTTTTTTGAGGAACTACCGTTTTAATAGTTGCAAAAGTTTTTTCTAATGCCCTTGAAAAAAAGCTTTTCTTCTCTTCTTGTTCAATAGATTCAGTTTTTATCTCTTCTTTTTTTTCTTCAATTATAGGAATAATTTCTTCTTCAACAATTTCTTCTTTTTTCTTTTTAAAAAAACTAAACATTTTTAACCTTTATTTTTCTAATACTTTTTTAATATCTATTTCCATCATTTCAGCAGGAACTAATCCAACATATTTTTGAAATACATTGTGGTTTCTATCAACTAAAAACATTGTAGGAATAGATTTTATTCCTCCTAAACTTTTTGCAACTTCAAAACTCTCAGGTGAATTTGCAACTTCATAATTTATATGAAACTCTTTGATGAAAGCTTTTATTTCATCATTTGTTTTCATCTCTTCAAGTAAAATAGAAACAACCACGAAATCATTTTTATAATCATTTTGTAAGTTAATTAAATTTGGAATTTCTGCTTTACATGGTGGACACCATGTTGTAAAGAAATTTAATAAAACTATTTTATTTGGATAATCTTTTAAGATAATTTTTTCATTTTCAAGTTTTATGTTTATTAAAACATCATTTGTAGTTTTTAATTGGAATTCTGAATCTCTTTCAACTTTTTGAACAGGAGCAGATTGTTGCTGTTGTTGAGTTGTTTCTTCATTTTCTTCTTTAGAATCACACCCTGTAAATAACAAAATAGATAAAATAGACAAAAATGCTAAAGTTTTAAACTGCATTTTAATTCCTTTGGGTAAAATTATTTGTTGGGTAGAAATTTTACCCAAGTGAGGCTTAAATATGAAAAATGGTCACAAAAGTGATTTTAGAAAATCGTGTATAAAAAGATTAGAATTTACAAGCCTTTTTTTAAAGTATTATAGAAATAAGATAATTGTTAAAAAATTAGAAGACTTTATAAAACGAAGTGATTCGAGAAATATTTTATTATATATACCTTTAGGTATAGAAGTTGATGTAAAACCGTTAATTAAAAGTCTTAGAAAAATAAAAAAAAGAGAAGTTTATGTACCATTTATGCAAGGGGAAAGTTTCAAAATTGTTAAATATAGATTACCTTTGCATAAAAAAAGATTTGGAATAAAAGAGCCAAATAATTCATTTTTCAAAGCTAGAAAAATTGATTTAGCTATCGTTCCAGTAGTAGGGATCGATAAGTTAGGTAAAAGAATAGGTTTTGGAAAAGGTATGTATGATAGATTTTTTAGCAATTTAGGCTATAAACCAACAATGGTTTTTACACAGTTAGTACTTTGTAAAAGTGAAAAAATTCTATCTAATGATTACGATATTCAGGCTGATTACATAATAACAAATTAAGGTTTTGAATATGGAATATATAATAGTAAGTGCTTGTGTCGCAGTTTTTAGTTCTGCAATGAGTATATTTATTGTAAAAAAATTAGATAAAGCAAAATTTCAAGTTTTTATTGAACAAGCAAAAGCTAAAGCAAAAGTAATTGAACATGAAGCAGAAGTTTCTCTAAAAGATGCTCAATTAAAGGCAAAATTCGAATGTGATAGAGAATTTAAACACGCAAGAAGAGAGTATGACATTATGCTTTCTAAAATAGAGAAAAAAGAGCGTGAATTAAATGAACATTTAGAATCTGAATTAAGAATTATCAAACAAGAAAAAGAAGAGATAGTTGAGAAAAATAAAAAAATCACAACTTTAAAAGAGGGAATAGAGCAACAAAAAAAGACTTATGAAGATAAAACTTTAGAGGCTATAAAAATCCTTGAAAATGCTTCTGGTTTGACTTTACTTGAAGCTAAAGAGTTGATGCTTAAAAAGATAAAAGAGGATTCAAGAGCTGAAATTTCTTCTATTTTTAGAAAAAAATATAAAATTGCAGAACAAAACTCTAAAAATGAGATAAATAATATGCTTTCTCTTGCGGTTACAAGATATGCAGGTGAATTTGCAGCTGAAAGACTTATTAATAATGTTCCTATTAATGATGAAGAAACAAAAGGGAAAATTATAGGAAAAGAAGGGCGAAATATTAAAGCTCTTGAGATGTTACTTGGTGTTGATATTATTATTGATGATACTCCAAATACTATTACTATTTCATCTTTTAATCTTTATAGACGTGCGGTTGCTACTAAAACTATTCAAGAATTACTTGAAGATGGAAGAATTCAACCAGCTAGAATTGAAGAGATTTATAAAAAAGTAAAATCAGAATTTGATAAAAACATCCAAAAAGAGGGTGAAGATGTAGTTTTAGAGCTAGGAATTAAAACTATGCATCCAGAACTTATAAAACTTGTTGGAAGATTAAGATATAGAGCAAGTTATGGTCAAAATGCCTTAGCTCATACACTTGAAGTTGCACACTTAGCTGGATTATTAGCAGCTCAAATGGGTGGCGATGCAATTCTTGCACGAAGAGCTGGATTATTACATGATATTGGTAAGGCATTAACACATGAAATGCCAGGTTCTCATGTACAATTAGGTGCTGAATTCTGTAAAAGATATGATGAATGTGATACGGTTATAAATGCAATTTATGCACACCATGGACATGAAGAGCCTATAAATGTAGAATCAGCTTCTGTTTGTGCTGCTGATGCATTAAGTGCTGCAAGACCAGGTGCTAGAAGAGAAGTATTAGAAAGTTTCCTAAAAAGAGTTGAAGAGGTTGAAAATATCTCTACAAGTAAATTGGGTGTTTTAAATGCTTATGCTATAAATGCTGGTAGAGAAGTAAGAGTTATCGTAAAAGCTGAGCTTGTAAATGATGATGAAGCGGTGTTATTAGCTACTGAAATTGCAAGGGAAATTGAGCAAAAAGTTCAATATCCAGGTGAAATTAAAGTTAATGTAATTAGAGAAGTAAGAGCAGAAAGTTACGCTAGATAGTTAAAATCTTAATAAAGGTGGAATTATGAAAACTGAAAAACCAACAACAAAGATAATCGCTGGTAAATATAAAGGAAAAATTTTGGAACTTCCATCTTTGGATGTAACAAGAAGTTCAAAAGCAAGACTTAAAGAGTCTTTGTTTAATGTATTACAGTTTGATATTATCGATAAGATATTTATAGAATCATTTGCAGGAAGTGGTTCTATTGGACTTGAAGCAATTAGTCGAGGAGCAAAAAGAGCATATTTTGTCGAACTTGACAGAAATTCATATCAGATTTTACTGAAAAATTGTAAAGCCGTTGATATGGAAAAGTGTCAAACTGTTCAAGGAAATACGTTTGTTCAAACTCCTTTATTTATTGATTTTTTAAAAAATTCAAAAGATGAAATAGTTTTATATGTTGACCCACCATTTGATTATAGAGATGGGATGGAAGACATTTATGAAAAATCATTTACAATGATTAAAAATATAGATGTTGATAATATTTATATGATAATAGTTGAACACGTTTCAAGTTTAGAAATGCCAGAAGTTTTAGGTAGATTTTCACTAAATAAAACAAAAAAATTTGGTAAAAGTGCTTTATCTTATTATTTTTACACGCAAGAATAGAATTAAAAAATATGTTTAAAGTAGCTTTATATTTATTAATAGCAGTTATTTTAGCAATTTTTTTATTGCCTTTTTTTTATACAGTTTCCCCATATCAACTTGACTCTTCAAAAATTCTACAAGCTCCATCTTTAGAACATCTATTTGGAACAGATAGACTCGGTCGTGATATGTTAGCGAGAATTTTAGAAGGTGGTCAAACTTCTTTGATTATTGGATTTTTAGCTGCTTCTATTTCATCAATTGTTGGTCTTTTTATTGGAATAAATGCAGGATATTTTAAAGGTAATATTGATAAATCAATTACAATTACAATTGATTTATTTTTAACATTTCCTACATTTTTTCTTCTTTTAGCTTTGGTTTCTTATATTCAAGCATCGGCAGTTATTTTGATTATAGTTATTTCAATTACTGGTTGGATGGGAATGGCAAGGATGATTAGAAGTGAGAGTTTTGCTATTGGAAATAAACCTTTTATTAAGATTTTAAAGGTTGCAAATGTAAGTACTTTTAAAATCATTTTCAAATATTTTGCTCCACTTTTAGCTCCAATATTTTTAATCTCATTTACTTTTGGAGTTGGTGGTTCGATTTTGGCTGAATCAGGACTTTCATTTTTAGGACTAGGAATTAATCCTCCACAAATGTCTTGGGGAAGTTTGTTAAGTGATGGGAAAGCTGTTATTGATATAGCTTGGTGGGTTAGTTTCTTCCCAGGTTTTATGATATTTTTAATTACCTTTTGTTTAATACAAATTAGTGATTATTTACAAACCCTTGCAAACTCTAAAGAGATAATTGCCTAAATAAAACTAGATTTTATTTAGCAATTTATCCATTAAAGATGTACTTAAAACTCTTTTTAAAAATCCTAAAATATAAGTAGCCGTTGTCACATAATATCTAGGTTTTGGTTTTTGTGATTGCATGATTTTTAAAACTACATTTGCAACACTTGAGGCTGGTAAATTAAATGGTGCTTTATCTTCATTAGTTTCAAGTCTTGCTTTTAACTCTTTATTGTAGACTTTTTCAAAAAAACTTCCTTCAATTGTAATATTTTTATTAAATTTTTTTAGGGCATTTTCTCTAAATTTTGAAGTAACGGGTCCTGTGTTAATAGTGCTAATAAAAATATCACTTCCCATAACTTCTTGTCTTAATGTATCGTTCAAGCCTTCAATTGCATATTTACTTGCATTATAAGCACCTCGAAATTTTAAAGAGATGATTCCTAAAACTGAGCTATGTTGGATGATTTTTCCAAATCCTTGAGTTCTAAATATTTTCATAGCTTGGATGGTTACCTCATGTAATCCAAAGAAATTTGTATCAAACTGTTCTTTCAAAACTTCAACACTCAAATCCTCAACAGCTCCTGGTTGACCAAATCCCGCGTTGTTAAAAACAGCATCTAGTTTTAAATCATTTTCTAATATTTTATTTAGTGCAAAACTTATCTCTTCTTTATTTCTAACATCAATTTTGAAAGTTTCAAAACCTAATTTTTTTAACATTTCAACATCTTTTTCTTTTCTAGCACTTGCGTAAACTTTGTAATTATTCTCTTTTAAAGTAAGTGCAGTTTGTAATCCAATACCTGAAGAACAACCCGTTATTAATATATTTTGCATTATTTTTAATCCATATAAATTTTTGAAATGGTATTATAATCAAAAAAAATATAGATAAGATTTAGGCAAAAGTTATGGATGAAAAAGTTGTAATATTAAGTGGAGCAGGGCTTAGTGCTAGTAGTGGGATTTCTACATTTAGAGATGAAGATGGTCTTTGGGAAAAACACGATATAAAAGATATTTGCAGTGCTGGATGTTTGGATTGGAATTATGATGCAACAATCAATTTTTATAATCTAAGAAGAGAAGATATAAAAGACAAAGTTCCAAATAATGCCCACAAAATGATAGCAAAACTAAAAGACAAATATCCAAATAAAATAGAAGTTATCACCCAAAATATTGATGATTTACTTGAAAAGGCAAATTGCAAAGATGTTTTACATTTACATGGATTTTTAAAAGAACTTCGATGTATGAACTGTGAGGAAATTGTTGATATTTCATATTCTCTTCAAGATAAATCAAACTCTACTTGTAAAAGTTGTGGTGGAAAAATGAGACCAAATATTGTTTTTTTTGGCGAAGCTGCACCAAAGTATGAAACTATGCATAAAATCCTAAAAGATTGTGGTTTATTGGTTGTTATTGGAACAAGTGGTCGTGTGATTGATGTTAGTTTTTTAACCCAATATGCAGATTATTCAATTTTAAACAATCTTGAGCCAAGTGAAGCCATATATGAAGAGTGTTTTACAAAAGTTTATTATGAAGATGCAAACACAGCTTATGAAAAAATAGAACAAGATATAGAAAATTTTATAAAAAATAGGAAATTATGACAACAAAAGACAAAAAAATAAAAGAACTTTTAGACAATGAAGTAAATCAAAGAAATAACAACACAGAACTAAACTACGATAAACCAGACCCATTAATGGTAGCAAGTAGATATGATGATGAGTTTATCATTCTTTTATGTGCTTTATTTGCCTATGGAAATGCAAAATTAATAGTGAAGTTTTTGGATAGTTTGGATTTTTCACTTCTTGAAAAAAGCGATGAAATAATAGATAAAGAGTTAAATAATCACTATTATAGATTTCAAAATGCCCAAGATATAAAAACAGTATTTAAAACCTTTAAACGACTAAAAAATGAAGATAGTTTAAATAGTATATTTGTAAATGCCTATAAAAAAGAGAATAGTATCTTAGAAGGAATTGATGCTCTAATTCAAAAAATCCACAACACAGCTAATCATAAATCTCAAGGGTTTACATTTTTAATTTCAAGCCCATTTAAAAGAGACAAACTTGGAATTATAAAAGAGTTAGGAAATGCTCCATATAAAAGATGGAATATGTTTTTGCGTTGGATGGTTCGTGATGATAATTTGGACTTAGGACTTTGGAGTGGAGTAAATAAAAAAGATTTGATTTTACCACTTGATACTCACACTTTTAAAGTGTCACAAAAATTGGGTTTATTGGATAGACAAAGTTATGATTTAAAATCAGCCTTGTTGATAACTGAAAAACTAAAAGAGTTTGATTCGTTTGACCCTATAAAATATGATTTTTCACTTTACAGAATTGGACAGGAGAAGAAACTATAAATATATCTAACTACCAATAAATAGCCCTTTAAATCAATAATATTAATCTATTACTAAATATAAATAGATATAATTACTAATAGATAAATAAGATATTCGGATACCTAATCGGACACCTAATCGGATACTTAAATTTTAAGGGGTTAGAAAATGAGTAAATTTATTTGGTTCAATATTAAAACCAATAAAGATTGTACAGGGTTGTTTTTACAGGTTGAAGATGATTTTCAAGAAGAGATTAAAACAATAGCAAAAGCAAATGATTTTTTAAAAAAGTATAGTAAGGTAACGATTCAATTAAGAATAACTATTAATAATAAAAAGAACAAAAAGAACTTTACATTTTATTATAATGAAACTAAACCCGACAAAGACAATAATATTGTAAATTCATTTAATATGATTCTTGATATTATCAATTTTAAAAGACTTGATATAAAAGAAACAATAAAAGCAGGTGGAACATTAAGAGAAAAGAAAGTAATTGAACAAAAAGAAGAAAATGAGAAAATTACATTTTTACATAGAGTTGAAGAGTTTCTAAAAAATAAGGAAATATCTGCAAGAAAATCAACAATGACAAATTATAGAACAGCTTTATTATTGCATTCTAAAGAGTTACATAATAGAGAATTTTCAAGTATTACAATAAAAGATATTCAAAAGATTGTTCATAGATTATTGGAACTAAAAAAAGCACCTGCAACAGTTGCATTATATGCAAGAACAATTGGAGCATTTTTCAAGAAATATAAAAAAGAAATATCAATTGATTTTGAAGAGCTTCAATTACCTGAATTTGATAACAAAGTAGAATATAAATTATCTTTAGAGGATACAAAAAGAATTATAAAAGTTTTAAGAGAATATTCAAAAGTTGATTTAGGAAATGGTGAAGTATTTTATCAATATGAAGAGATAAAAAATATATTTGCTTTTTCACTAACTGGTAGAAGAATATCGGAAATAACAAATTTAAAATTTAGTGATTTAAACTTTGAAACAAACTCTTTTAAAATTCCTGCAATAACAGCAAAAGGGAAAAAGGAACTTGATTTTGTTATTGATGATTATTTACTTGAAGCATTAAAAAGTCAAGCACGATTGAGAAATATTGATTTATACTCAAGAAGTGAAGCCAAAATATTTACATATACAAAAGAAACGGCAAGAGTACATTTTCAAAATATAATGAAAGCTTTAAAATTACCGAGATTAAGACTTCACGATATAAGGCATATGTTAGGAACTACTTTAGTACAAAATGGAATTCCTATACAAGATATAAGTAGAATGTTAGGGCATAGTAGTATTTCTATCACAGAACAAAGATACGCTAAAACAAACAAAGACCAAGCAAATAAGGCTACAAATGCCTTTAATAGTTTAATGGATTAGATTATGAATATAAAACTACCAAAGAGAAAAGACCCTATCTATAAAGAGATTGAAGAATTTAAAGATTATGAGTTTACAAATTGTATTGCTTATGAAATGGCTATTAGGAATAAACAAGTAATCAAAATATTTAATAATGAAATTTTGAATATAAAAAGTATTGATATGATAGTAGAACAAATGGCATTTTATAGACTTCAAGAGGATTTAAAACCTTATGGATTATCTGATTGTATTAATTCTTTACTTGAAAAGCCTAAAAATTTATTAGGAAGAACAACATATACAACTAATTATAATGAAGTTGAAATTCAAGAATCAAGACCTAAACTAGATTTTAAAGAGATAACAAAAAAAGCAATATTAGAAATTAATCTAAATTTACCAAAAAATGAAATAATAAAATATTTAGAAGAAATTAAACAAAGATTTGATGATAATAGAAATTTAGTGAAAACACCTTTAGAGATATTAGGTGAAGTTTTTGAAAAAAGTGATAACAAAAAGATAAATAAAAAACTAATTGCAGATAAATTTTTCATTTATGACTATATAACAGCAAGGCAAGAAGAGATAAAAGAAATGAATGAATTACCTATCAAAGAATATGAAGAAGCAATTCAAGGAATTAAAAATGATAAAGAGTGTACGGCAAGTGATAGAAAAATACAACTAAAGGAGCTAAAAAGAGAATTATTTGAAAATATTATTAACATTACAGATAAAGAAATATTGGAAGAACTAAAGAAAAAAGAAGATATTTTATATGGAACAGCAAGAAGATATTATGATGAAATAAGACCTTTTATTGATGATTGTAAATATAAAGAGCTAATAACTGGAATAAAACTATAACTTTTTATTCTCAATTTTTCACTCAAAAAGTGAGAATTTGAAATAAATGCTTTTTTGTAAGATTCACTTATAAATAAATATAAGGACTTATAAATGCAAACAAAAGCAAACTACGAAAACATAATCCCAAAAGGTGTACTTTTTAATTTAGGACAGCTTCAAGAGCTAAACATACTAAAAACCCCAACAGCAAAAAAACTAATTTATGCAGGAAAACTTGAAGCAATTAAAATTGGTAATAAGTTACATATTTCAAGAGCTGAAATAATCAGATACTTAGAAGACAGAACCTTAAAAGTAAATGTTGCTTAAAGAGTTGAATATGACAGATATTAAACAATTAAAAAATGAAGTAAAACAGCAACTAGATAATAAAACAGTTGCTGAAATATTAATCTTTATAGGATATGAAATATCAAGAGATTATAAATTTGTAAATGATAAATCTTTTTCTATTTCAAAAGATGGTTATATAAAAGACTTTGGAACAACTGGTTTTGCAGGTGATATTTTTGATTTTATAATGCAAGAAAAAAATATTTCACTACCTCAAGCAATTAAATTTGTAGCTGATTGCTTAGGGGTGAAATATGAGTAAATTACCAAACCCAAAAGATTTTGTAAATTTTAAAAAAGATTTATCAAAAGCAATTAAATTTGATGAGGTTGCAACTAATTACAATTTAGAAGAGATTTATAACTCAATGATAAATAATTCTATTCCAAGTGGATACATTTCAAAGCTGATTGATTTGCAAATATTAGAACATAATCCAAAAGCTAAAGGGATTCTAAAAAGATTTATTTGCTACTCAAAACTAGATGATTCAATAGTTATTGTTTTAAAGGATAAAGAAGAAATTAAAACAATTGCAATAAATCGAGCTAAAGACAAAGAGGGCAACCTCATCAAGTGGAAAACATTCGGAAGTAAAAAATATATCCAATATAAAATAAAAGATGATTTTGTATTCATAGTTTATGGAATGGCTGAAATAATTCTTTGTGAATTATTTGATATTTCTTACATAGCTTTTCAAAGTGATTCTATTGCTAAAAATTTGCAGAACCATAAACAATGGAATGAAGAGATAAAACCAATAATACAAGATAAATATTTGATTCTATTACTTGATAATGATGAAAGTTGCAGGAATACAATTAATCCTATAAAAGAAGAACTTGAAAGCCCTAGCAATGCAATAATAATTGAAATGATAGATTTACTTCAAACAAAAACTTTTTTAACTGATACAACGGGGATTGTATCAAATGAAAGTAAGAAGAAATGGCAAGAATACAAGCAAGGAAATCTAATCAAAGGTTATGATTTGAGGGATTTTTGCAATCAAGTAAAGAACCCAAAAACAATAGAAAATATTTTAAAAAAAACTATAAAGGCTAAATATGAATTTTGATGATATAAAAAAAGAAATTGAAGAAAAAGCCCCTCTTAAAGAAGAGCTTCATAACAAAATAGATAACAACATTATAACAAAAAGCGTTGAAGATGTACATAAAAAAGAGGGTAAAGAATTACCAAAAATTACTCCTGAAATGTTACCAAGTGAATTGAGTAAATGGGTAAGAGATGTTTGTGAGAGAATTGAAAGCCCGTTTGAAATAGGGGTTGTAAATGCTTTAACTCTTATAGGTAATTTAATAGGTAATAGAGTAGCAATCAAACCAAAAGAAAAAGATTTTAATTTTATGGTTTATCCTAATTTGTGGGGATTAATAATCGGAAAACCTAGTATTAAGAAAACCCCCGTTTTTAAAGAAATATCAAAATCTATTGATAGGATACAAGCTGAAGAGTCAAAAAAATTTAAGGAAGATTTGAAAAATTACCATAAAGAAATGGAATTTTATTCAATAAAAAAAGATGAATTTTTAAAAGAGTTTAAAAAATCAAAAGAAGATAATAAACCAGTTTTTACAATGGAAGTACCTGAACCACCAACTAGAAAAGTACATATTACTCAAGACGCTACGATTGAAGCAATAGCAAAAATCATAAATGATAATCCAAAAGGCTTATTAGTTTTAAGAGATGAGATAAGTGGATTTTTAAAAACTCTTGATAGTTCGGGAAAAGAAGAGTATAGAGGATTTTTCTTAGAGGGTTGGAGTTCAGGAAGCAAAAGTATTGAAAGGGTTGGAAGTGGGCATTTATATATTCCAAAATTAACTTTAGGTATTTTAGGGAATATTCAACCTAGTATTTTAAAGCCTTATATTTACGAAACAGTAAAAGGAAAAAAAGCAGATGGATTATTACAGCGTTTTCAGTTATTAGTTTATGCAGAACCTTTAGAAATAAAGGGGGTTGATAGAACTCCAAACAAACTTGCAAGAGATGATTTTGATTCAGTTATAAAGTATATTGTAGAAGCTGAAGAGTTTGAGGGTGCTGAAACAAATGACTACAACAAACAGCCGTTTTATAGCTACTCAAAAGAAGCCCAAGAACAATATACTAAATGGTATATAAAAATAAGTGAAGAAGCAAGAAATAGTGAAAATGAAGCACTTGAAAGTCATTTAGCAAAATATACAAACTTAATAAATGCACTTTCTTTAATATTCCATATTTGCGAACTATCAAAAGGCTATGATAGAAATGGGGATTATAGAATAAGCTTAGATAACTTTAACAAAGCTTTGAATATTACAAATGTTTTAAAAGAACACGCCAAGAAGTTATATTCTACTTTAGAAGTTGAAGAACAGCATAAAGAAGATTTATATTACAAGATAGAAAATAAAATCATAGAGTTAAATAATACAAGTAAATTACCTTTAACATTCGGGAAAATATCTCAATTAATAGCAAATGCAAATGCAAAAAATGTTGAAGAAGTTGCAAAAGATATTGCAATCATAAAAGGGAAAAAGGTTATTAAATTACAAAACTCTTAAGTAAATCTAATATCTAAAATCTAAAAAGTAACTCCAAACCCTAGAGAATGGGCGTTATAAAGTTAGATTTAATTATCTAATTAGATTTAAGATAACAAACCATTAAAAAGAATTTATCTAATTAGATTTTTATATCTAACTTTTTAAATTCGATTTGATGGGTATTATATAGAGTTTTAGATAATTAGATGTTAGATTGATAAAAAATATAAATATAAAAAGGAACAGATTTAAAATGACACCACAAACAAAAGAAGAGATAATAAAATTGTTAATAGTTGCAGGATATGAAAAAGAATTAAATGATATTTTCTTTATAGAGGATATAGAACCCCTAGAATTAGAACCAATTAATTTTGATTTAGAACCAATTGAATTTGATGAGTTATATTAAAAGGATTTGACAAATGAGAAAATTATCACAGTTTAAAAATATCTATTTATTTTAGGGGTCAGTTTTTTTCAGAATGTTCTGTGTATTCAAAGAAATCTTTAATATCTACATTAAGGATTTTAGCTATTTTTTGTAATTGAGCAATATTAAATTTTCTTTTGTTTTTATAAAGTTCTGCTGATGAAATTAGACTTGTGGATTTATTTCCCATTTCTAATGACAATTCTAATTGACTTATATTAGCTTTTTTTCTAAGTCTTGCAACATTTTTCCCAATTAAAATATAAAGTTCATCTGTAGAAAGTAAATTTAAGTTTTTTGACATTTTAACCTACAATAGTAATGTGTAAGTATATTTGTGTAACAATTCTTTATCAAGTTACAAATGTAGTGTGTAGAGGAATGAAAATGAATTTAAAGAAATGTAATGATTGTCATCAAGAAATAAGTATTAATGTTGATAGTTGCCCAAATTGTGGCTCAAAAAAACCATTTAAAAATATAAAGCTCTCAATTGAAGAAACAAAGCAATTAAATTCTAATGAAAAGAAAAACTTTTTAAAATTAGGTGGAGATGTTTCTTATACAAAGATTCAGAAATTTTTTGGAACATTGGTAATTATTTTTATTTTAATACTTTTATTGCCAGTATTACTACCTAAAAGTGATGAACAAATTAAAAAAGAAAAAGATGAGCTAATTCAAAATGTAAAATCATTATCAAAAGATGATGTAGATGGTAATTATAGAGGATATGAAAAATTAGTTGAATATTTTCCTGAAGATAGTCAATATAAAGAAAAATTAGATTTTTATCAAAATAGAATAGATATGGCAATGAATTGTCGTATTTCAGCAAGGGAACAAAACAAAAGAATACTTAATAATCCCACTACTTATGATGATAGTTTTATGGACAATTATAGAATAATGGAATGGAAAAATCTAAATGAATATATCTTTCAAACTAGCTTCAAGGGTAAAAATTCTTTTGGTGTTGAACAAAAACTTGTATCTAAATATAAATGTATCTATAATAATGGAAAAATGAAAATAGAACAAATTAGTTTAAATAAAGCTTTGGATTAATTAGTATGATAAATTTTATAAAAAAAATATTTACTAAGAATGATTTGGAAGAAGAGCTTTTAAATGATGAATTAAAAAAAGTGAATTTTTTTCTTCTTGAAAAAAAAGATTTAATTCTAAAACACATAAAAAATGAAATTAATTTAAATGTTTCAAATTATTATTTAAGTAAAGAAGAAAAAGAAAAATTAGGATTAAATGCAAGATTAAAAATATCGAAAGAGCTAATTGATATTTTTAATTTGGCAGAAATAAAAGAGCAAAATCCAAAAGAATTATTACATGAATTGAATTTAAGAATCACACATAAAATTTCTATGTTGAGAGATTTAAGAAATTGTAAAAATGCAGAAATAAACGAAATTAAACTCCTTTCTATGGGAGATGAGAGAACTTGTAAATGGTGCTTAGATATAGAGAAAGAAATTATTGATATTACAAAAATAGATTTAATAAAGTTAATAGATAATAATTGTACTTGTAAATATAATCGCTCAACTATAATAGGAGTATTTGAATAATTTTTAATTGGGAGTTTTTACTATAATAATTAATATATCAAATTTGATTAGGTAAAAAATGAAGAGATTATCAAAACTACAATATGAAGTTATATTCCTATATTCTAAAGGATTAACATTTAAAGAAATAGATATATCACTTGCAACAGCTTCAAAAGGTGTTTATTCTCAAGTAGTAGCAAAAGACAAAGGAAGAGTAACAAGAGCTAAAAAGGCAAGAGAAACTAATTTAAACAGCTACAAAATAGAATTAAATAAATATATCAAAGAAGTGAAAAAGAATAATAAACATTATAAAAATTATACTCAATGGATAAAAGAAAAATATGTAATACCAATTGAAGTAGCAAAAGATGGATTTAGAAGAAAATATATAAATGACTCACTTGATAAATCTTATAAAAGTTATAGTAAATATAAATTAACATTTCTAAAAAATCATCTTGAAAAAGTTGCATAAAAATATAATAGTTTCGGGAAAAAGAATTCAACAAAAAGCAACAGTAAATTAAACTATTTGTATATCAATTTAAGTTTACTAATTTATAGCCACTACAAACCCCTTAAACAATACCTATAAAATGGGAATAATGAATAAAATCTTATTTGAAAGTGAACGCTATTTTATAAAAGATAGTG
>OCVT010000244.1_pt1 | contig 20978 bp, 18 predicted proteins | sample 1539111 | NCBI WGS metagenome assembly OCVT01 (sample SAMEA3991482, study PRJEB22521) | metagenome | biome: anthropogenic terrestrial biome; feature: sewage plant; material: raw primary sludge | place: Sweden | collected 2012-09-26 | reverse complement strand
CGACTATGGACCAAAAAGTAAAAAATCTGCTGGATGACTGGGAAATTGACAATCCCGCCTTGTATGAAATCGCGAGTAGTGTGCGCACGAAAATATTGCAAATAGCCGATACAGTAGACGAGGAAGTGAAATATGGCGGTATTCTATTTGCCGCACCTGTACCCTTTTGTGGCATTTTTGTTTATAAACAGCATGTATCTGTTGAATTTAGTCATGGCGCAAAGATAGAAGACCCATACGGTTTATTAGAAGGCAAAGGCAAAGGCCGTCGTCATGTCAAATTACATACGCTTGAAGACCTAGAAAAAAAGTATTTGACGGATTACTTACGATTGGCGCAAAAGGTAGCAGAATAAGATGCCAGTCTTCTAACTCAGTTTCCTGAATCAGCCATCACAGCCAAAGTTGTTGCCCTATCGGATAGGGTAGCCCAACTATTTTCAGACAGGAAAAAGTAAGTCAGGCGGACTGACTCGTAAAAAAGTAAAAGCCCTCGTGAAAGGGCTTTTACTTTTTCCTAAAATGCAATCAGTTTATTGCCGCTTTTGACGCGGCTGATGGCCATGGCGATGACAAAGTAGAAGAGGGCAAAGAGGAGGAGGATGCCAATAGTCGGCAAGTAACTGGCAAGGCTGCTATCCATGGTCTGGTTGCTTTTGACTACATAGTAGACGGGGAAAAGTTTGGCAAAATTGAGAACGGGGTCCGATAGAACTTCTAAGGGAACAAAGACTCCCGATGTGAAGGAGAGGCCAAGTCCGAGGACAGTGGACAAACCTGAGTAGAGGAAGCGGTTATTGCCAATGATGACAGACGCCAGAAAGGCCATGGACAGGGCAGCAGCTGCAAAGGCTAGAGATACCAGCACATATTTGAGAAAAATGGGCTGGGTGACAAGGCCTGGCCTGAAGACCAAGGCACCGAGGATAAAGAGGGCTGTGATAAAGAAGGCCACAAAGCCACAGGCCATTAACTTGGACTTGTTGATAGATACGAGGCTGGTGGATGAAATCAACTGCCGTTGCAGGACCTTTGTTTCCTGAAAGTTGGACAAGAGCAGGCCGAAGAGACCGATAAAGATGGCAATCAGGGCATAGGTCATAAAGTTAAAGTAGAAGCTGGCCCATATGCTGGCTTCGGTTTGTTTGTTTGATTCCTGACCTTGCAAGAGGGTTACTTTGGCTTCCTTGGAAAAAGCTTGATTGAGGGCTTCAAAGTCAGTCTGACCAGCGGTCAGTACCGCATTGGCAAAGGTGAAGTAGCCATTGGTCATGGAATGAACCAGACTGGAACTATTGCTATTATTGGTGATGATTTGGACAGGGGAAGTCTTCTTCAAAATACCTTCTTCCAAATTTTCAGGCAGGACAATGATACCATCCATTTCCCCGATAAAAATGCGTTCCCGCAATTCTTCAACAGGCTTGCTAGACAATTCGACATCGTGGTTTTCTTCCAAGTAGTCTTGGAAGGCATCGCCTAGTTTGCTGTCTTCCTGCCGAACCAGAACCAGATCTAGACGGGTGTTTGAAAAATCTCCTCTTTCCTGAGGGTCTAGGCCCTGGTTGACTGCCGAAAGGATAAAGAAGATAAGGGCATAGGTGAAAATGTGCCATTTCATCCGCCAAATACTGGTCATCAAGTATTTAAAGACTGTCATAGCGATTCCTCCTCAACAATAGGGTGGCCAAAGCAAGGGCCAAGAGGGCATAGACTCCCAGAACGCTGGTTGCAAAGAGCAGGTTGTCTCGATTCGCCAGATTGTTTACCTGATAGAGGGTATCCGTTAGAATGGACATGGGATTGTATTTGGCAAAGAGTGGAGCAACTTTGTAGATGAGGAAGCGAATATTCAAGGACATCATACCCGCCGCAAAGGCTAGGAAATTGGTCAAGAGGACAGCAATCATGGTTTTGGTTGCTTCCTTGAGTTTCTCAACAGCACCCAAAGCATATCCCAGAGCTGTACCGCAGAGATTGCCCATGAAAACTAAGAGTAGGCTTTCTAGCGGCTGCAAGAAGACTTGAACCTTCAAGATGTAGACCACATAGGCATACAAGAGCAGATTGGCTATCATAGTCAGGCTCATGGTGACGAAAAAGGATGACAGGATGAAGGTTGACTTTTTAAAGGGGGAGGACGTCAGGCGGGCACCCAGTGTAGATAAATTAGGCTGGATAATGATGCAGCTGGAAATGGCTCCAAACATGGAATAGAAGCAGGCCATGGCAAAGAGGGAGTAGAAGTAAACCGCCATGGGATTCGTTTTTTGCTCCTCTTGCCGGACAGGGGAGTTTGAAAAATCAAGATAGTTAGCATCCTCTCCCAAAAGCATGATTTGTTCCATTTGGCTGAGGATGGAACGGATAATGGAGGGCTTGACACCGCTCAGGCTAGTCACCACCATCTCAGAGTCCTTGTTAACATAGGCTTCGACCTTTTTAGCTTCCAGCAAGTCTATACCTTCCTCATCATTTTCAACAAGGGTAATGTCAAAGAGTCCTGTTTCAGGAAAGACATAGGCAGCAAAGGATTCTTCTTGTACAGCGACAGGAATGCTTTCCACCTTAAAGGTAAAGACATTGGAGAGAGCTACATGGTAGAAGGTGGCCAGCAGGAGAGGAAAGAGCAGGACCCAGAAGGTAAAACTCTTCTCCCGCAGGGTCGCCTTTGCCAGATAAGTAGCAGATCTTAGAAAATCATTCATCTTAATCACGTAACTCCTTTCCGGTAAAAGATAGGAAGACATCGCTGAGACTTGGCTGCTCACTATACAGTTTTAAGTAGGCCAGCCCATGTTGGTTCAAGAGCTGGGCCAGGGCAACGATGTTGCTTCCTTTTTGGGTAAATTGGAGAGTATAGACTGCCTTATTTTTATCCAGCAGCTGCAGATGAGGCAGACTTTCCATTTTCTTGATGATTGCATCTGAAGCCTCTTCCACCAATTCCAGGTGGATGATTTCCTTGGTGGCAATCATGGATTTGAGTTCTTCTGGGGTACCATCCACCACATTGTGGCCCTTATCCATGATGACAATGCGGTCGCATAGCTGATCTGCCTCATCCAGATAATGGGTGGTATAGACAATGGTTGAGCCTTCTTTGTTGAGTCGTTTGATACCTTCCAAGATGAAATTCCGACTTTGAGCATCCACAGCGACAGTTGGCTCATCTAGGAAAATCAATTTGGGTCTGTGGGCGATGCCGCAGGCGATGTTGAGGCGGCGCTTGAGCCCCCCACTCAGTTTATTGGGAAAGAATTTCCGATAATCTTCCAAGCCAACAAAGGAAATGGCTTCTTCGACCAAATTTTTCCGTCTCTGCTTGTCTTTGATATAGAGACCGCAGAAGAAGTCGATGTTTTCATAGACCGTCAGCTGTTCAAAGTAGGCCAACTCCTGAGGCACCAAGCCAATGTTTTTCTTGATATGGTAGGCGTTTGGGACCATGGCCTCCCCAAAAACCCGAATATCGCCCTTGTCATAGGTCAAGAGCCCCAGCATACAGTTGATGGCAGTGGTTTTACCACAACCATTTGGACCCAAAAAGCCAAGGATTTCACCTTCTCTGACTTCCAAATTAAAATGATCCAGAGCAAGGAGTTCCTTGTAACGTTTGACCAATTCTTTGATTTCAATGGTTTTCATTTTTCTCCTCCTTTTTAAACAGACATTTCGCCTTTTACAATTCTAGTATAGTCTTTTTGGCAAACAGTCACCAGTGTCCCCAGTCATATCTTGATATGAAAATAGTCATATTTTCCCTTGAAAGACTATCATTTCTGGCTGAAATACCGTATACTAAAACTAGATTGGATGTTCTTGGTGAAAGGAGAAGGGATGCGTACCATCATTGAAAAAATTCTGTTGAGCACGCTCTCCTATGCAGCCTTGCTTCTGCTGGATAGGGGACAAAATAGTGTGGCTTTCTTGCTCCTATCCCTCATCTTATCTTTCTTGCTGGAGCTGTTCCAGCAAAAAAGGATACAAGTGGGGTTATTACTGACCCATGGCCTGTTGTTTCTGCTGAAGCCAGAAGCCCTCTTTTTCTTTCCCCTCTTTGTTTACTCGGTCGTACAGATTATTCCTAATTGGAGTTGGCTTTGCTTCTTCGTCCTCTTTTTCTTACCGACTCCGCTGACCATTCTCTTTAGCCTCTTAGCGGCCTACTTGGCCTACCAAAGGCTGGCAGATCAGTCTTTTAGGAAGCAAAATCTGCAAATCCAGAATCGGCTGGCCCAGGACAAGATGGCCCTGCGTCGCAAGCAGCAGCAGTTGGAGCAGGATCAGGTCAAGAATCTGGAAATTGCCACCCTGTCTGAGCGCAACCGCATTGCCCATAGCTTACATGACTCCATCGGGCACCTGATCAGCAGCAGTATCTTGCAGCTGGAAGCCCTCCAGATAACCAGTCAGGAACAGGCCACTCGTAACAGATTGGAAATCTTGTCAGAACACCTACAAACAGGTATGACCGACATCCGCCAGACCCTCCACCAGCTTTACAATGAATCCTTTGACCTCCACCAGCGCCTAGAGGAAAGTTTGAAACCGCTTGGCAATCGGGGATTGACCTTTCATTATAGTGTGGAGTCGCCCTTGCCCCTCTCTGTCAAACTTGACCTCGTAACCATTGTCAAGGAATTGGTGACCAACTGCTGCAAGCATTCCAACAGCAGCCAGGTAAGGCTGGTCTTGGTGGAGCAGCCCAGCTTTTTCAGCCTGACCTACAAGGACAATGGCAGTCTGCTTTCCCAGAGTCAGAAAGGAATCGGGCTTTATTCCATAGAGGAAATCGTCCAAAAATACAAGGGAAATATGACCATAGACCAAGCAGATGGCTATCACCTGCACTTGATTTTTAGAAAGGAGGCCATTGAGCTATGAAAGAACTCGTGATTATCGATGATGATTATTTGGTGGTTCAGGCCTTGGAAACCATTGTCAATTCCAAGGAAAATCTAACTGTCGTGGCAACTGGCCACAGTGGTCAAGATGCCATTGATCTCTATCAGCAGCACCAGCCCGACCTCCTTTTGATGGACATCCGCATGGAGCCCATGTCAGGCATAGAGGCAGCGGCCAGCATACTGGAGGAGCATAAGGAAGCCAAGATTCTCTTTATCACCACCTTTCAGGATGATGACTATATCACAAAGGCCATGGCTTTGGGCTGCCGCGGCTACATTTTAAAACAAAATATCAAGGGCATCGTTCCCGCCATCGAAGCTGTTGACAATGGCCACCTAGTTTTTGATTCTCAAATTATCCAGTCTATCCATCCCAGGAAAGAAGCAGGGGATTTGCAGCACTTGACAGAGCGTGAAAACCAAGTCCTGCGCCTGGTTGCAGATGGTTTCAACAACAAGGAAATCGCAGACCGTCTTTTTCTGAGCGAAGGGACCGTGCGCAACTATGTGTCTGCCCTAATGGACAAATTAGAACTGAGGGATCGGACTCAGCTGGCGGTCTATTATTACAAACACCAGTCATAATGGGACTGCAGTGAGATGTGAAAAGGAGAAAACGATGTCAGAAATCTGGGATGCCTACGATAAGGATCGCAATCTGCTCCTGGGGAAATCCATCAAGCGCGACACTTTTTCCACGGATGATGACTACCATCTGGTTGTCGAAGTTCTTCTCCTTCACGAAGAAGACAATAGCGTCCTCTTTATGAAGAGGAGTCCAGAAAAACCATCCTTTCCTGACTATTATGAAGCAACCGCAGGCGGATCCGCCTTACAGGGCGAAAGCTCTGAGCAGGCCGTCCGCCGTGAATTGCTTGAAGAAACAGGTTTGACAGTTAGTCGCTTACAGCTTTTCTACCAGACCACCGAAGACAAGTACCATATGCACTTTGACAAATATATCGGTTGGACCAAGGAAAGCAAGGAGGCTATTTCTTATCAGGAAGGAGAGACAGTTGGCCACGTCTGGGTCAAACCCCGGGATTTGAAAACTTTTCTAAAAAAAGAAAAGATAGTTCCTTCGCAGATTGAGGAACTAAAGATTCTTTTTAATCTGGATGCCATACAGAAAAAGCGATAAACTCTAAGAAAAGTTTATCGCTTTATTTATGTTAAAAAAGGAAAGAAATCCATTATTTATTGAAAAATTGTTGAATCAACTGACCACCGTAAATCCAAAAATAGCTGTATGCAATGATAGAAAATGGTCGACAGATTAGGATAATCGAAATGAACTTCCGATAGCTCATACTTGTCAGTCCAGAAATCATCACAACAATATCGGCTGGAGTGAAAGGGAATAACATACAGAAAACGAAGAATATTTCATAACCTCGCTTATTATCAACTTTCTTTTCATGTTTATCGAACGTTTCTTCGTTCATAAATAAGAGACAGAATTTTTTACCATATCTCCGAGCGAGCCAGAATAAAATAATACTTCCAATATTTATTCCAATGTAATTTAGGATGAAACCCCACCAAAATTTAAAGACAAGGAAACCAACGACAGTTGTTACCCCGCCAGGAATGATAGGGAAAACAACTTGAATAATTTGTAATCCTATAAAAGTTAAGCTGCCATAGACACCTTGATTTTGTAATAAATTGGATAATGCATTCTGATTATTTAATATTCCGATTTTGTAAAGCCAAAAAAGGAATATAGCTGTTCCGATCAATACAAGCACACTTAGAACTTGTATAACTTTTTGAAAGAATTTATACATAATTTCATTCTACCATATTTCTTTTGTAATTAAATTTCAGGAACATAAATAAATATTCTTTGCAATTCATTCAAGAATCTGATATAATAACTCTCGTATCTAACCCACGGGGTTGTTACGGATTCGACAGGCATTATGAGGCTTGTTCTGCAACCCATCGGCAGATGTAAAAATGCCAGTTAAATATAACTGCAAAAAATACAAATTCTTACGCATTAGCAGCTTAATAACCTGCTAGCGTGACCATTCGCAAATTGCTTGTGTTTGTTGATTGGTCTTAATTTTACAAGCTACGTTGGAATTGAGTCAGGCTGTTCCAAAAGAGATTTACTGACTCGCTTGTACTCGGTTTGAGTTATGTATCAAGTCCAAGTTAAAGTAAGACATAACCTATGGTTGTAGACGAATAAGTTAGCAGATGTTTGGACGTGGGTTCGACTCCCACCAACTCCATATATGGAAGATTACTCAAGAGGCTCAAGAGGCCGTGTTGGAAACGCGGTAGGCGTGTAACAGCGTGCGTGGGTTCGAATCCCATGTCTTCCGTATTGCAAGAACGATTTAAAATCGTTCTTTTTTATTTTTCAAACGAGTCTTTCCATCAAAGACGTTCATTTTAAGGTACATACACCTTGATTTTTAAGGAAAATGTGGTATGATAAGTGACAATATACTCATGAAAGAGATGTAAATACTATTGAATGTTCAGAAATTAGCCAAAACCGAGTTGCATTGTCATCTAGATGGTTCATTGTCGCTTTCACTTATTCGAAAACTTGCTCAATTAGCTAATCTCTCTCTCCCAGAAGAAGATAGTGATTTACGTCAGTTAGTCAGTGTTGATGGCAAGGTGGATAGTTTGATGACCTATTTGAAAAAGTTTGATTATACTCGTCCACTGTTACAAACTTCTGAAGCTCTCGAATTAGCTGCGTACGATGTTGTGCAACAAGCTGCAATGGATAATATTTTGTATATTGAAATTCGTTTTGCACCCGAGTTATCAACTGATGGAGGTCTCACTGTCCTAGAGGCCGTAGAAGCAGTTTTGGCAGGATTAGAGCGCGCTCAGAAAGATTTTCATATAATGGCTAAATTATTGGTCTGTGGATTAAAACAAACCAATCCAAGTCAGACTAAAGAAATCTTTTCAGCCATTGCAGATTTGGCCCTTAAAGGCTTAGTTGGTTTTGATTTTGCAGGAAATGAGGCTGAATATCCAACGGAGGATTTAGAAGAGCTCATCCAATTTACACAATCCTTGGGCTACCCTATCACATTTCATGCTGGTGAATGTGGCTGTGTGACCAATGTTGCTCATGCTCTGGCACTTGGTATTAAGAGGATTGGACACGGAACCGCCCTCTATAAGAACCCGGAGGTTATTCAGGGACTTATTCATAGTGGAGCAACGGTCGAAATGTGTCTAACATCAAACCTCCAAACTGGAGCTGCCTCATCACTAGCAAGCTTTCCTTATTCTCAACTGATAGAGGCGGGAGCAAAAATCACAATCAATACCGATAATCGAACCGTTTCAAATACAAACTTAAATAAAGAGTACCAACTGTTTGTCGAACATTTCGGTACAACTAAAGAAGATTTTTATCAATTTAATCGTCACGCCATTCATGCAAGTTTTGCTAGCGAGAAAGAAAAGGAAAAATTGTTACGCATTCTTTCGCTAGCCTACCAACAATTACCTGTAAAAAGAAAGCTCTAGACCACGTCCGAGTGACATGGGAAGAGCTTTTTATTATTGTAGGTTCAACTTCTTGGTCATGATATAATGGGTACCAAAGTAATACCCAAAGGCCAAAACAATATTTAATAATACAAAGAACGGATTTGGATATAAAGAGCTAATGGTATCTGCATATACATCTCCTTGGTTAATATAATTGAACATACTGATTGAGCCTGACAAAATACTGATACCGATGTAAGTTAAAATGGCAAATAGTAATCGATGATCTCGAAATAGTTGACCAACTGAAATAGAGAAGTAGATAAGTAGGATTCCCCTTATACTCTCAATCAATGTACTAAGAGCATATGCGATGAACACACCGATATCAACTTGCTGAAACACGTATTGCAGTTCAGGAATTAATAATTCATTCGTTGACATAAGTACGAAACTGATTACTATTCCAATAGCTAGGAGAGCAGTTATTCCTGCCAAGAAGTACCATACTAAAGAGGCGACTAGTTTACTAAGGATCAGTTGGTGACTATTGACTGGAAGGGTCATGGTTAAGTATCCTTGTCTTCCGTAAATATTGCTTCTAAAACGGTTGATGACCAGAACGAAAGTTGATAGAAAGAGTGCTGCAATTAGAATACCGAATACCATTGATGAAGTGCCGAAAAGGAACATTTCTGCGTTTGCAGTACTCACAGCAGATGTAGTTGATTTTAATACCAAAGCCTGTATCCAAAAACCTAATACGACTGAAAGAATAATGACTCCCAAGTAGATTCCTAAATACCATTTTCCAACGGATTTGAATTCATATTTTAATAGTTTTTTAAACATTACAATCCCCTTACATGTTCTGCTTTAAAATCTTGACGGAAGAGTGAATCAATGGATTCTCCTGTTTCAATTCTCAAATCATCTACGTTCCCTTGTCGGATAACACTACCGTACTGTAGGAAAATGACTTCATCTAATATTTGTTCAACATCAGCAATTAAATGAGTAGAGATGATAACGGAAGCCGTTGGAGAATAATTATTGATAATCGTACGTAAAATATAATCACGTGCTGCAGGATCAACTCCGCCAATTGGTTCATCTAATACATACAATTGCGCTTGTCGACTCATAACTAATATCAATTGAACTTTTTCTTTGTTCCCTTTTGAGAGATGTTTCATTCGACTATTCAAATCAATTTGCAACTCCGTTAAGAGGGTGCAGGCACGTTCTATATCAAAATCTTTGTAAAAATCTGCAAAAAAATGTACAGCTTCAATTACTTTCATTTGTTCGTCCAAATAGGTTGTATCTGGAAGATAGGAAACGATAGCTTTTGTTTCTGGTGAGGGGGTAAGCCCATTAATGAGAACTTGACCATACTCAGGTTGAAGTAAGCCGTTGATAATCTTAATCATAGTTGTTTTTCCTGAACCATTTGGACCTAACAAGCCAATTATTTTTCCAGCTGGTAATTTCAAGTTAACATTGTTCAGTGCGACAGCACCTCCATATGACTTGGAAACTTGTTGTAACTCGACCAGTGTAAACGCATTATTCATAAGAAACTCCCTTCAAGAAATCATCTAGTTGTTTAACTAATTCGTCTTGCTTGAAACCTAAATCAAGCATATTTGTAACAAAATTATCTACTTCATTCTGTGCTAATTGGAGACGAGTTCGTCGGATTAATTCTTCGTTATCTGTCACATATCTGCCAGTGGTTCTAACGGAGTAAACGAATCCTTCTGTTTCAAGGTCAGACAACGCTCGTTGGACTGTGTTGGGGTTTACACCAGCAGTCTCAGCTAAATCTCGGACAGTAGGAAGTTTGTCTCCTGATTTTAATTGGTTTGTTACTATTTGCAATTTTATGGTATTGCTTATCTGGATGTATATTGGGATGTTATTATCAAATTTCCAAGCCATGATTTGTGCCTTTCTATAGGTTAGGTTGTGTTTGTATTTTTGTTCTATATACATAATACAAAAAAAAATCTTGGACTGCAAGAGAAATGTTACATCAAGATGTATTTTTGACAAGAAATATGAGGTTAGAATGATTTTTGAATTGAAAATCAGGTGAAGATAGGTTGTAAAACTTGAACTCTGAATTTTGGAATTACCGAACCACGCAATGCGTGGTATCGATATTTTTGGTATAATGTATATAATAATAAAAGGAGAACACCATGCTAGCGCAATTAGATACAAAAACCGTCTATACCTTTATGGATAGCATGGTTACAATTGAAGAATACGTTAAACGTGCAAAAAATCTCGGCTATCAAACTATAGGAATCATGGATATTCATTCTTTGTACGCTGCATATGGATTTTTGGAAGCCTGTCAAAAAGAAGGGCTCAGACCCATCATTGGTTGTGAATTGGACTGGAAATATAATAATGGCCAGTCAGAAATTTTAACGAAACTGATCGCATTATCGACAAAGGGTTACCAAAACCTGATGAAAATTTCTACCGCAAAAATGACCGGTCAAGATGATTTTGATTCGATTCGTCAATTCCTTCAAGATATTGCAGTTATTGTCCCTTTTAAAGATGGTGTCGATAAACTTGATTTAGGGGTAGACTATTATATAGGTATTTATTCAGATACACCAGTTCAGTCTTTTGACCATCCTGTCCTTCCGTTACATACAGTGCGTTATTTTCAAGAAAATCAACTAGAGAGTCTTCAAGTTTTACGTGCTATCAAAGACAACATTCCTCTTAATCAAGTAAACGAAATTGAACACCAACAAGTTTTACTATCTGCTGAAAGATTGACGATGAGCTTCATGGACCGATATCCTCAGGCAATCTCCAATCTTGCACAATTAGTGGAGAATGTTTCTTATCATCTTGATAAAAAAGTTAAACTTCCTCGATTTAATCGTCAGCGACCTGCAGTTGAGGAATTGAGAGAAAAAGCACAGGCAGGCTTAGTGGAAAAACAATTGGATTTCCCCCTTTATCAAGAACGTTTGGATAAGGAATTGGCCATCATTCATCAGATGGGATTTGATGATTATTTCCTGATTGTATGGGATTTACTTCGATTTGGTCGTACCCAGGGTTACTATATGGGAATGGGACGAGGATCAGCTGTAGGAAGTTTGGTTGCTTATGCATTAAATATTACAGGTATTGATCCTGTCAAACACAACTTGCTATTTGAACGGTTTCTAAATAGTGAACGGTATTCTATGCCTGATATAGATATTGATATACCGGATGTCCATCGCTCGGATTTTATCCGTTATGTTCGTGATCGCTATGGTACGACGCATGCAGCTCAAATTGTGACCTATTCTACTTTTGGAGCCAAGCAAGCTATCCGCGATGTCTTTAAGCGTTTTGGAACACCGGAATATGAACTGACCAATATTACTAAAAAAATTTCTTTTCGTGATAGTCTGGAGTCCGCTTATCAGAGAAACGCCGCATTTCGCCAAATCATCAATAGTAAAATAGAGTATCAAAAAGCCTTTGCTATTGCTAGACAAATTGAAGGCCAGCCAAGGCAAACATCAATTCATGCTGCGGGTGTTGTGGTTAGTGACGAGGACTTGACGGATACTATTCCATTAAAAATCGGCGACGATATGCTGATAACGCAGTATGATGCTCACGCGGTTGAAGCTAATGGACTTCTAAAGATGGATTTTCTGGGGTTAAGAAACCTGACATTTGTTCAGAAAATGGCGGAATTGGTCAAGAAGAAATATAATAAAACGATTGATATTGCTGCAATTGATTTGGAGGATTCGGCAACTTTAGAATTATTTGCCAAAGGGCTGACCAAAGGTATTTTTCAATTTGAACAGCCAGGTGCTATTAGCTTATTAAAACGTGTAAAACCTACTCGTTTTGAGGATATCGTAGCTACTACAAGTTTGAACCGCCCTGGTGCGAGTGATTATTCAGAGAATTTTGTTCAACGAAAACAGGGCAAAGAAGCAGTCGTCTTGTTAGATCCATCAATTGCTTCCATTCTTGAACCGACCTACGGGATTATGCTTTATCAAGAACAGGTCATGCAGATTGCTCAAGTGTATGCTGGATTTACACTTGGGAAAGCCGACTTGCTCCGTCGAGCCATGTCTAAGAAAAATGCTCAGGAGATGCAAGCGATGGAGGCTGATTTTTTAATAGGAGCTGAAAAGAATGGCCATGAGAAGTCAAAAACCAAAGATATTTTTGCGATGATGGCCAAGTTTGCTGGCTATGGTTTTAATAGAAGTCATGCCTATGCGTATTCAGCCCTTGCCTTTCAGATGGCCTTTTTTAAAACTCATTATCCAGATGTATTTTTTGAAGTGATGTTGAATTATTCGAATGTAGGTTATATTCATGATGCCTTGCAATTCGAATTTCAGATTGCCCCATTGTACATCAATACCATTCCCTACCATGATAAATTTGAGAAAGATAAAATCTACATGGGTCTAAAAACTATTAAAGGATTATCTAAAGATTTCGCTATTTGGATAATAGAAAATCGACCATTCATTACATTCGAAGATTTTATTCTACGACTACCTCATCAATATAGAAAAAAAGAACAGTTATTGCCGTTGATACAACTTGGTTTATTTGATGAGATTGAGTCGAATCGGAAGAAAATAGTTGAAAATCTTGAAAATCTGTTCGTTTTTGCGGAAGCATTTGGGACATTTTTTGCGGAGGAAGCCTATAGTTGGAAGCATGTGGATGACTATTCCAATATCGAGAAATACAACATGGAACAAGAAATAATTGGTTTGGGAATTAGTCCACACCCTCTCATTCAATTACGAAAACAATCTTCCCAACGACTTACTGACATTGTAGATTTAGAAACTGAAAGCAAGGCAACAGTTTTGGTTCAAATTCAATCTGTGCGTGTTATTCGAACCAAAAAAACTGGGGAGCAGATGGCCTTTTTACAGGTGACTGATACGAAACAGAAATTAGATGTTACCTTGTTCCCTGAAACTTACAGGAAGTATCAGTCATTATTAAAGGAAAATAGTTTCTGTTATATCACGGGAAGGGTTCAAGAAAGAGAGGGACAGCACCAACTTGTACTAGACCAGTTGGAATTGGTTTCTCAGGAAAAATGTTGGATTTTGATAGAAAATCGGGAAAATGATTTTGCGATTGCTCGAATCTTAGACAGATACAAAGGCCCCATCCCAGTTATATTACACTATCAAGATCGGAACGAAACAATAAAAGTTGAGCAATTTAGCGTTGTAAAGTCACCACAATTAGTAGAAGAGTTGGCAGAGTTTGTTATGAAAACGGTTTTTCGTTGAAAAATAGCAAAAAGTCAAGCATCTTCCTTGCAAGTATGTTATAATAAGGCAGTTAAAATGAAATTTTAAAGGAGCAAATGAAATGAAGCGTATTGGTGTTTTAACCAGTGGTGGAGACGCACCTGGTATGAATGCTGCCATTCGTGCCGTTGTTCGCCAAGCAATTTCAGAAGGAATGGAAGTATATGGTATCAATTATGGCTATGCTGGAATGGTAGCTGGAGAAATTCACCCATTAACTGTCCGTTCCGTTGGAGATATCATCTCTCGTGGTGGTACATTCCTTGGTTCTGCTCGTTATCCAGAATTTGCCAAGTTGGAAGGTCAACTAAAAGGGATCGAGCAATTAAAAAAACACGGAATTGAAGGTGTTGTAGTTATTGGTGGCGACGGCTCTTATCATGGAGCTATGCGTCTTACTGAACATGGTTTCCCAGCAATTGGGTTACCTGGTACGATTGATAACGATATTGTAGGAACTGATTTCACTATTGGTTTTGATACTGCTGTTACAACAGCCATGGAAGCTATCGATAAAATTCGTGACACTTCTTCAAGTCACCGCCGTACTTTCGTTGTTGAAGTAATGGGACGTAACGCTGGGGATATTGCGTTGTGGTCAGGTATTGCATCTGGTGCAGATGTTATCATTATCCCAGAAGAAGGATTTGACATTCAAGATGTTGTTGAAAAAGTTAAATCTGGCTATGAAAATGGTAAGAAACACAATATCATTGTATTGGCAGAAGGTGTTATGCCGGCTAGTCAATTCGCTAAAGAATTGAAAGCAGCTGGTGACGTTAGTGATCTTCGTGTAACTGAACTTGGTCATATCCAACGTGGCGGTTCACCAACAGCTCGTGATCGCGTGCTCGCATCTCGTATGGGCTCACATGCAGTTAAATTATTGAAAGCAGGCCGTGGTGGTTTAGCGGTCGGAATTCGAAATGAAGAAATGGTTGAAAATCCAATTCTAGGGACTGCAGAAGAAGGTGCATTGTTCAGCTTGGCTGAAGATGGCAAGATTATTGTCAATAATCCACATAAAGCCGATTTGGGACTTGCAAAGTTAAATCGTGACATCTCAATCTAATAAGTCACACATCATAGATTGTAAACAAGGGTCATAAGACCAGTTATTTATAAAAGGAGTTTTATTTATCATGAACAAACGTGTCAAAATCGTTGCAACTCTTGGTCCTGCGGTTGAAATCCGCGGTGGTAAAAAATTTGGTGACGATGGTTACTGGGGCGAAAAATTAGATGTTGAAGCATCTGCTCAAAAAATTGCCCAATTGATTACTGAAGGTGCTAACGTATTCCGTTTCAACTTCTCACATGGTGACCACCAAGAGCAAGGGGAACGTATGGCAACTGTACGTCGAGCTGAAGAAATTGCTGGTAAAAAAGTAGCTTTCTTGTTGGATACAAAAGGTCCTGAAATCCGTACTGAGTTATTCGAAGGTGATGCAAAAGAGTATTCTTATACCACTGGTGACCAACTGCGTGTAGCAACAAAACAAGGTATTAAATCAACTAAAGAAGTGATTGCTTTGAACGTTGCAGGTGGTTTGGATGTGTTCGACGACGTTGAAGTTGGTAAACAAATTCTTGTTGATGATGGTAAGCTTGGATTGACTGTTATCGCAAAAGACGAAGAAACTCGTGAATTCATCGTTGGTGTTGAAAATGATGGTGTTATCGCAAAACAAAAAGGTGTAAACATTCCTTACACTAAAATTCCTTTCCCAGCTCTTGCAGATCGTGATAATGCAGATATTCGTTTTGGTCTTGAGCAAGGTTTGAACTTCATCGCAATTTCATTTGTACGTACTGCAAAAGACGTTGAAGAAGTTCGTAACATCTGTAAAGAAACTGGTAACGATCATGTTCAATTGTTCGCAAAAATTGAAAACCAACAAGGTATCGATAATATTGATGAAATCATCGAAGCAGCTGATGGTATTATGATTGCGCGTGGTGACATGGGTATTGAAGTACCGTTTGAAATGGTTCCAGTCTACCAAAAAATGATTATCACTAAAGTGAATGCGGCTGGTAAAGCAGTTATTACAGCAACAAACATGTTGGAAACAATGACTGAAAAACCACGTGCAACTCGTTCAGAAGTTTCAGACGTGTTCAACGCAGTTATCGATGGTACAGATGCCACAATGCTTTCTGGGGAGTCAGCAAATGGTAAATACCCTGTTGAATCAGTACACACAATGGCAACTATTGCTAAGAATGCTCAAACATTGTTGAATGAATACGGTCGTTTGACTTCAGATCACTTTAACCGTGCTTCTAAAACTGAAGTTATCGCATCTGCAGTTAAAGATGCTTGTCATTCAATGAACATCAAATTGGTGGTAACTGTGACAGAAACTGGTTTCTCAGCTCGTCAAATTTCTAAATACCGCCCAGATGCAGACATTCTTGCAATTACTTTCACAGAGAAAGTTCAAAAATCATTGATGGTGAACTGGGGTGTTATTCCAGTAGTAACTGAAAAACCAAACTCAACTGATGATATGTTTGAATTGGCAGAACAAGTTGCTTTAGAGCAAGGTCTTGTTGAATCCGGAGATAATATTGTGATTGTTGCTGGTGTACCAGTTGGTGTATCAGGTTCAACAAACACAATGCGTGTTCGCACTGTAAAATAATCTATAAAGAAAAAGCCTATTGTATCAACGATTATTCGTTGTACAGTAGGTTTTTATATGTTTAGCAATTTCAAGTAGTATGAATCAGTTCTCAAATATATTAAATAAAGGGAAAAATAAAAGAGTCAAAGGCTAGTTTTTGACTCTTTTTATATAATTATTAGGTGAGTATGGTGTACGATCAAAGTTTGTTTCGTATCCAAGAATTTCATTTGCGATTTGCCAACCGATAATTGGCCCATTTGTTAAACCAGTCGAGCCTAGACCGCTAGCTACCCAGACATTAGGCATATCCTCAATATTTCCGTAGAATGGAGAATAAGTTGAAGTATAGGCTCGCGTTCCAATGCGAGTTCTTGCTACAGGATAATTTGCCAAATCAGGCATGAATTCGGCTATTTTATCATGCATGGCTTGGATTTTTTCAGGGTCTAGTTCTAAATCGTACCCCATATCATCTTCATGAGTTGCACCAATAATGATTTTTCCATTTTCAAATGGTAGAATATCAATCTCTCCGTAAGGCATACAAACTGGCCAATCATCTGTATCGAATTCTGTATCTAATTCTAACAATTGTCCTTTTTGTGGTCGAACATCCACTTGATAACCAAGAGGTTCAAGAATATGTGGCAACCAGGCCCCTGTGGCTAAGATTATATGGTCAGCACTAAGCACTTGATGTTCTACTTCGACTGTATTGGCATCTAACAGTTTTGCCTGTCCTTGTAGAAGCGCTCCGCCATTTTTTAACACTTGCTCTTGAAGGATATCGATTAAACGACCGCCATCTATACGACCGCCACCTTCTAAATGAATTCCAAAAAAATCGGGTTTGAGCGGTGGAAGGTACTGGCTGATTTCTGCGCCAATTAAAGGGGTGATTTTCCCAATAGTTGGAGTGTCAACACGACGGTCCTCCGCTATTTTTTGGATTTTATCAAGTAGTTCAGGCTTGCTTTTTAGGCCGATAGTTCCAGTCTGTTTGAAGGGAATCTCAGCAGCACCCGATTTTTCCAAATCGGCTACCAATTGACGGTAGAAAACAGCACCATCGGATGTTAACTTATACCAGTCTTTATTTTTCTTTTGAGCCATCCATGGGCAAATGATACCAGCAGCAGCTCGAGTAGCTGTTCCTACTCCAGAGTCTATTAGTGTAAGGTCAATTTGTTCTTCTTGGGAGAGATAGAAGGCAGCTGTTGAACCGACTATTCCTCCGCCTATAATAATAACTTGTTTTTTCATAAGTTAATTATATCACAAATTCATAAGTTTATTTATTTTTTTCAACATGATACAATAGAAAATAAGAAAAATTGAGGAGTTCGTGTGTCAGATATAATGTATCCTGAGGTCCTAACCGTTGGAAGTGGGGCCGTAAAAGTTGCAACAGTCGGAGATAGTTTGACTTATGGATATGGCTTAGAGAATCGTGAAAAAGATGCCTATCCTTTTATTCTAGCTGAGAAACTTGGCTCACATTATCAAGTTTCAAATTATGGTTTGAGTGGGCGTTCACTTCAGTCAACTGCAGATTTTCCTTATTTTAATGAGAAAAATGCTCAGTTATCTTTGGATAGCGAAGCGGATATTGTGATCATCATGATAGGCAGTAATGATAGCCGAGCGCCTTATTGGAATAGAGAACGGTTTGTTCGGGAGTATAAAGAAATGGCAGAGCGTTATGCTAATCTCTCAAGTCAGCCAGATGTATATCTAGTTATTCCACCTTTCGTTCCAACTAGTCGCTTTGGATTGAATAATCAAATTGTTGAAGCAGAACTTCAAACAATTATTGCTGAAATAGGGAATCAATTGGATCTTCCAGTTATAAATCTCTATTCGGTAACAAAAGGTCATAATGAGTATTATAGTGATGGGCTCCATTTGAATCCACTAGGAAACCAAGTAATTGCTTCTGAAATTTACCGTCATCTCGTCAATGAAATAGTTTGAAATATGATATAATGTTAAGTGAAAGGGTGAGATTATGGTTAAAAGAGATTTTGTAAAACACATTGTATTGTTATTATTGTTACTAACGGGAATCATTGGTTTACGTGTTTGGTTTTTTGAGCCAGTAACAATTACCAAAGATGAATCAAACACTTATTTACATGAAAATGATTCCATTATTGCATTTAAAAATGCAACGATTGAACATGGAGATTTCATTTTGTATGAGATTGATGGTCACGAATATGTCAGCAGAGTCATTGCGATGACTAATGAGAGAGTTACTTATATGGATGATGTATTATATCGAAATGATGTCGTAGTGGATGAAACTTATTTGGATGCTCCTCAATTTCAAGAATATTATACGGAGGATTTAACGGTGGCTACCATCACAGATGGAAAGCTTCAAGTAATTCCAAGGGATTATTTTTTGGTTTTGAATGATAATCGCACGAATAAAGATGATAGTAGGACTTTTGGATTGATTCCTAAAAAAAATGTTATTGGTCGATTAACGTTTAGGATTAGTCCGCTTTCAGATTTTGGTTTTATAAAAACAGGATTAGTAAACGAAAACTAGTCCTATTTTTTTGCTTACATAAAGAAAAGGGCTATACCAATTTTTGTGTTGACAAAAAGAAACGCTTATTGTATACTGTTTTTACTGGTTTATTGACCTGAAATAGGGCTATACCAATTTTATTGATAATGAAAGAATATGTTAGTAAACATCTTAGGTAAATAATATGTGTGGAATCGTTGGTGTCGTGGGTAATGCAAATGCAACTGATATCTTAATCCAAGGTCTTGAAAAATTGGAATATCGCGGTTATGATTCAGCAGGTATTTTTGTAGCAGATGGGGACCAAGCGCATCTTGTAAAAGCAGTCGGCCGTATTGCTGAACTATCAGCAAAGCTTGGCGATAAGACTGAAGGAACAACAGGAATTGGTCATACACGTTGGGCAACACATGGAAAACCGACTGAAGACAATGCTCACCCTCATACATCACAAACTGGTCGTTTTGTTCTCGTACACAATGGTGTGATTGAAAACTATCTAGAAATGAAGAATGATTTTTTAGAAGGCCACAGTTTCAAAGGACAAACAGATACAGAGATTGCTGTCCACTTGATTGGTCAATTTGTTGAGGAAGGTTTGTCAACTCTAGAAGCCTTCAAAAAAGCATTGAAGATTATTCAAGGTTCATATGCCTTTGCCTTGATTGATGCTACGGATGCAGATACTATCTATGTTGCCAAAAATAAATCTCCACTTTTGATTGGATTAGGCGATGGTTATAACATGGTCTGCTCAGATGCCATGGCTATGATTCGTGAGACAAGTGAATATATGGAAATTCACGATAAGGAATTGGTTGTCGTGAAAAAAGATAGTGTTGAAGTCATGGACTATGATGGCAATGCGATTGAACGTGGAAGTTATACAGCTGAGCTTGATTTGTCAGATATTGGTAAGGGAACTTATCCATACTACATGCTCAAGGAAATTGATGAGCAACCAACTGTTATGCGTAAATTGATTAGCGCATATACTAATGAAGCTGGTCAGGTAACGGTTGATGCGGATATTATCAAGGCAGTACAAGAAGCTGACCGTATCTATATATTGGCTGCTGGAACTTCCTATCACGCAGGATTTGCCTCAAAAGACTTCTTGGAAAAATTGACGGATACACCAGTAGAGCTGGGAATTTCTTCAGAGTGGGGCTACAATATGCCGCTTTTGAGTAAAAAGCCGCTCTTTGTCATGATTAGCCAGTCAGGTGAAACTGCTGATAGCCGTCAGGTATTGGTTAAAGCTAATGAAATGGGCATTCCAAGCTTGACAGTAACCAATGTACCAGGCTCAACACTGTCACGCGAAGCAACTTACACTATGTTGCTCCATGCAGGTCCAGAAATTGCGGTAGCTTCTACAAAAGCCTATACTGCCCAAATTGCTACCTTGGCAGTTTTGGCCAAGGCTGTCGGTGATGCAAATGGCAATGCCTACGCAAAAGATTTTGATTTGGTACATGAATTGTCAATCGTTGCACAATCCATCGAGGCTAGCTTGTCAGAAAAAGATGTGATTGCTGAAAAAGTGGAAAAATTGTTAGCTACAACTCGTAATGCATTTTACATTGGACGTGGAAGTGACTATTACGTTTCTATGGAAGCAAGCTTGAAATTGAAAGAAATTTCATACATCCAATGTGAAGGTTTTGCGGCAGGTGAATTGAAACACGGTACCATTTCATTGATTGAAGATGGTGTTCCAGTTTTGGCCTTGATTTCAAATCATCCACATCTCGCAAGTCATACTCGAGGCAATATCCAGGAAGTAGTGTCGCGTGGTGCCAATGTCTTGACAATAGTAGATGAAGCAGTAGCTAAGGAAGAAGATGACATCACTGTTACAACTGTTCATCCATTCTTGTCAGCGATTGCTATGGTCGTTCCAACACAGTTGATTGCTTACTATGCAACATTACAGCGCGGTTTGGACGTCGATAAACCACGTAATTTGGCGAAATCAGTAACAGTTGAATAATTTGTAGAGGAGGTTTGGTGAATCCAAATCTTCGGCTCTTTGTCAACTGTAGTGGGTAGATGAAAAGCTAACACCTAGAGAGGA
>OCVT010000240.1_pt1 | contig 21179 bp, 17 predicted proteins | sample 1539111 | NCBI WGS metagenome assembly OCVT01 (sample SAMEA3991482, study PRJEB22521) | metagenome | biome: anthropogenic terrestrial biome; feature: sewage plant; material: raw primary sludge | place: Sweden | collected 2012-09-26 | reverse complement strand
TGTTAAAAAACTTGGGAAATATCAATAACAGTATCTCCTAGGTCTAACATGGCGTTTATCAGCGATATAGACTGAAAATGAGGAAGATCGATGACACGTATTTCACATTCTGCCAACTGACCTGCATCTATCAGACTGCCGCGTTTGGTGCCTTTAAGCAAAGGATGGGCAGGAGTGAACCATTGTTGGCCATCGTAGAGTGCGACGTTAGAGAAAGAGGTGTCGGTTATCAACCCATTCCGCACTATCAGCACCTCATCGGCCAATCCCCGCTGACCATGCAGGGCATCAAGCACAGAACGGTCTTCCCATTTATAGGCATAACTGACACTATTGGCCACCACACACCGCAGCGAGGTGATGGGCCGTCTGATATACGGCGAACAGGTGATGCCCATCAGGGTATCGGCATACACAATGTGGCACTTGACTTTGCCCAGTGTGGCTGGCAACTGGCTAAGGGGCTGACCAAGACTAAGCGGGACAGAATCGGGGAAAAAATGGGCACGGGTGGCATTCATCCGCTGATTATGATAACTCAGATTGAGCGGCTTACCATCAGTAATTCTTACGGTTTCAACGAATCGGAGCATAGGCTTTTTGTATCATTTCTTGATATTCGCTGGCTGCATCACTCTGGCTGGTTATGCCACCTCCACTCTTGAACAGCATCTGCCCGGGCCCCAGCTGCTCCACATAACGGATGATAACGGCACTGTCGAGGCTGTATCCATCAAAATAGCCACAGATGCCAGTGTAGAAACCACGGTCGTAGCCTTCGGCCTCGCTGAGGAGTGTGACGGTGGCCGTTTTGGGGGCGCCAGTAATGGAACCAGCAGGCAACAGGCGGAAAAGGATGCTGCCCAGATGTTGAGAAAAATCACATGGCAAAAGGCCTTCAATCTCCGAACTTGTTTGCAACAAGGGGCCATGGCAGGTATTGACACGACTGATGTAGCGGTAACGCACCACCCTGACGTGCGAGGCGACCATGCTCAAATCGTTACGGATAAGGTCCACAATGGTGGCATGCTCGGCTTTCTCCTTGGGAGATGACAGCAACTGCTGTTCAGCCTCTGGCAGATTGCCGTCGATGGTGCCTTTCATCGGATAGGAGGTGATACGCCTGCCGTTGATACGGACAAACGATTCGGGGGAAAAACTGACAAAATGATTTTTAAGCCAGAGTTTGTAGGGAGCCTCGGTGCGGGCATAAATTTCACGCAAGGTGCAATCGGTGGTGACGGGCGTGGCACAAGTGAGATTGGCCAAAAAACTGTCGCCACGCAGCAGGTGGCGGTGCACCAGTCCAAACGAGTGCAGATAATGTGCAAAGCTGCACGGATGAACCGTCCATAACGGGGTGCGTGCCGGGCAAGACGCATCAGTGGCAGCCTGCTCATTGGTATGGCCATTGAAATTATAAACCAGCGTATCGGAGCAAGAGGGCTCCTCAATAAGCGTACAGTTGCGGGCATAATTGACCACAAAGACGAAAGGGTGCGCCTCACATCCATAACGATTCATCCATTCAATGGCTTCCTGCCGGTCACATATAATCATTGTCTGCCTGATATGATAATACAAAGATAGACAAAACAGCACATGACGGCAAAAAATCAGACAAAAGACAATCTGACCTAAAAAAGGCCACGTTGCCTACACAACGCAGCCCCCAAATAATGAAAACAGAGAACAAATTATAACTTAATACATGAAAAAAACGAATTACTTGCTGCCACCTCCCACAGCATGATAAAGCAGAATGGCCGCCTCCACCTCGTTGTACTTGTCGGAAGCGAGCGAGAGCTGGGCACTCAACAACGACTGACGGACGGTGAGCACCTCCAGATAATTGGAAGTGCCATTCTCCATCAGCAACTTAGTGTTGCCAAGTGCCGTCTGCAACTTGTCCACCTGCTGGGCCTCAATGGTCTGGGCAGCTTTGGCGGTCTGACACTGCAAGAGGGCATTGTTGACCTCCTGCCCTGCATTGAGCAAGGCCTGCTGAAAACTGAGTTTGGCCTCCTGCTGCTGGGCTTGCGCTATGCGCAGGTTGGCCTTGTTGCGCCCATTGTTGAGCAACGGCTGGGTAAGACTGCCCATGGCCGTCCACAACATCTTGCCCGGATTGACAATGGCAACACCCGAATTGTTGGTCCAGCCCAGGGTGCCACTGAGGGTCAGACTGGGATAGAAAGCTGAACGGGCAGTATTGGTGGCATAAAAAGCCTTCTCGAGCTGACATTCGGCCTGACGCACATCGGGGCGGTTGGCCAACGCGCTGACTGAGATGCCAGAGGCAGTGACCGCCGAAAAATCAGCCTTATCGAGCGAGGAACGGCTGATGGCCCGAGGCGCCGAACCTACCAGCACCGACAACGCATTCTCCTGCACGGCAATCTGCTGCCTCAGCGCAATCTGCTGCGCCTGCGCACCCAACAGACTCGCCTCGTTCTGCGCCACCGCCACCTCAGTCTCCTGACCAGCTTCCATCAGCGCCTTGATGGTCTGTACATATTCCTGCCACGTCTGCACCGTCTCGGCAGTAATCTGCAACTTGCGGTCGAGCAGCAGCAGCGTGTAATAGTCCTCGGCTATGGTAGCTATCAGTTGCGTCTGCACAGCCTGCGCATAGGCCTGGGTGTAGCCAAGAGTGGCAGCCGACTCCTTACGCTGGTTGCGCAGCGAGCCAAAAGCATCGGCCTCCCAACTGGCACTGGCCCCCAGATTGTACGTCTTGGAGGGCGAACTGCCATCAAAACTGCTGAGCTTGCCATCGGCTCCCAACGAGAGCGAAGGCAGATTGGCAGCCTTGGAGGCATGGAGCGAAGCCGCAGCCTCCTCCACCTTCAGACGGGCGGTCTGCACATCGGCATTATTTTTAAGTCCCTCCTCTATCAGACTCACCAGCTGAGGGTCGGTAAACAACTGCCGCCACGAGAGGGACGAAAGAGAATCGGCTCCATGTGCGGATACGGTGTCGGCCGAGGCCAGCGAGCTGCTGACAACCGACGAAGTGTCGTGACGCAACAGGCTGTCGGTGGACAAGCCGTCGGGACGATGATAGGTGGTGTAGATGCCACAGCCGCCAAGCAGCAAGGGCAGTGCTAAAACGGACAATATATTCTGGAATTTCATAACGCTATTCATTTAAACTTAAATCGCGGTGAGGCATCACGCGCTCCTCCACCGTCTGGAAAAAGATGAAAAAGACCGGTGTGATAATCAGCAGAGCCACGGTGCCAATCAGCATTCCGCCAACCACACCCACACCCAGCGACTTGTCGCCATTGGCCCCGGCCCCAGTGGCAAACACCAGCGGCAGCATACCCACTATCATACAGATGGCCGTCATAAGGATTGGACGCAGCCTGACAGTGGCAGCCGACATGGCGGACTGCACAATGCTCATGCCTGCCTTGCGGCGGTCTGACGCGTACTCGGTAAGCAGAATGGCCGTCTTTGAGATAAGACCTATCAGCATTATCAATCCCGTCTGCATATAGATGTTGTTCTCGATGCCGAATATCTTGGCAAAGAGGAAACTGCCCAACAGTCCGAACGGAATGGACAACATCACTGCCAAAGGAATGAAGAAACTCTCGTAGAGCGAGCAGAGGATGATGTAGACAAAGACCAGACAAATGACAAAGATGATGACCGTGGAAGAACCCGAAGAGGCCTCATCACGTGAGATGCCACTATACTCATAGCTGTAGCCCGACGGGAGGGTCTGCGAGGCCACCTCCTTCACAGCCTCGATGGCGTCACCCGAACTGTAGCCATCGGCTGGCGAAGCGTTGACAGGTATGGCGCCAAACAGATTGAAACGGGTGAGAATCTCGGGGCCATAGACCTTGGTGAGTTTGATAAACTGGCCAATAGGCATCATATTGCCCGACGAGGAGCGCACATACATATTGTTGAGCGACTGCAAATCGACCCGGTTCTCGGTGCTGGCCTGTATCATCACACGATAGAGTTTGGAGAAGCGGTTGATGTTCGACACATAATTGCCGCCGATGTATCCGGACATCACACTGAGCACATCCGACGGCTCCACATCGGCCCTGAGGCATTTGGCGGCATCCACCTCCACCATGTACTGCGGAAAACGGGTGTTGAAGGTAGTGGTAGCGCTCTGAATCTCGGGACGCTTCTGCAAGGCTGCTATAAACTGATTGGTATATTTTGAGAGGTCCTCAACAGACCCTCCCTTGCGGTCCTGCACATATATCTCCAGTCCGTTGCTCACGCCATAACCCATAATCATAGGGGGAGCGAAAGCAAAGACCTGCGCATTCTTGATGTCGGCAGTGCGGGCAAATATCTGTCCGATAACGGCATCCTTGCTATCCATCATAGACTTGCGCAGGCTCCAGTTTTTGAGTTTTACAATGAAAGTGCCACTGCTGGTACCAGCACCTCCGCTCAGCAGACTGTAACCGTCAATCCGGGAATAAATCTTAATCTGCGGAATGCTGTCGATACGGTGCTTCACCTCCTCCATCACCTTCTGCGTCTGAGCGAGCGTGTTGCCGGGTGAAGTGGTGACCGACACAAACACCGTGCCGGTATCCTCATCGGGCACCAGACCCGTCTTGGTGGTAAACAGCAGCACAAACAGCAATGCGGTGGCAACAGCCAGCGACGCACCGACTATCCATTTGCGGCGGAACATAAAGTCGAGCATCCGCTTATACTTGCCCAGCACACGGGTGAAAGCGGTATCGAAAGCCACATGAAAACGGGTGGAGAAACTGAGTTTCTGCCCCTTGTCCGCCTCGCGGTGAGGCGTCATGATGAGGGCACAGAGGGCAGGACTGAGCGTGAGGGCATTGACTGCCGATATGGCTACCGCTACCGCCATGGTGACACCAAACTGAGTGTAGAAGGTACCCGAAGTGCCTCCCATGAAGCAGACCGGCACAAACACCGCCATAAACACCAGACTGGTGGTGATGATGGCCGAGGTGATGCCGCTCATGGCATCGACCGTAGCCTTGTAGGATGACCGGCAGCCGTCGTCAAACTGCGACTGCACGGCCTCCACCACCACTATGGCATCATCGACCACCGTACCGATGACCAGCACCAGGGCGAACAACGTGAGCAGATTGATGCTGAAGCCCGCCACATAGATGAAGGCGAAAGTGCCGATAAGCGACACTATGATGGCGGCAGTAGGGATGATGGTGGAACGGACACTCTGCAAGAAGATGTAAACCACCACAATCACCAGCAAGACAGCCTCAATAAGGGTCTCCACCACATTGCTGATGGAGGCGTCGAGAAATTCCTTGTTGCTCATCAGGTCAGTAAGCACCACCCCCTCGGGCAGTTCGGAGTTGATTTCCTTCTCCAGCGCGTCAATGTTGGTAATAATCTCATTGGCATTCGAGCCGGCAGTCTGCATCACCATGCACACAGCGCCAGGCTTTCCGTTCACCTCGCTGTCGTAGCTGTAGCTGGCCGAACCCAGTTCAATTCTGGCCACATCTTTCAGCCTCAGCACATCGCCGTTGGGCAGTGCCTTGATTACCAGATTGCCATACTCGTCGGCATTCTCGTAACGTCCGCGGTAGCGCAGTGTATATTGAAAAGTGTTTTTGGAATCCTCACCCAGCGTGCCGGTAGGCGACTCAATGTTCTGCTGGCCCAGCACATTGGTAATGTCAGCCGGCACCAGTCCATACTGCGCCATCACATCGGGCTTGAGCCAGATGCGCATGGCATAATCGCTACCCATGGCCTGCACCTCGCCTACTCCCGAAATACGCTGTATGCGCGGCACCACGTTAATCTTGAGGTAGTTGTTGAGGAAACGGGTATCATATTTTCCATCGGGGCTATACAATGCCATAATCTTCAACTGGCTGGTCTGCCGCTTTTCGGTGGTGACACCAATCTTGGTGACCTCGGCAGGCAGCTGTCCCGTCACCTTCGACACCCTGTTCTGCACATTCACGGCAGCCATATCGGAGTTGGTGCCTTGTTTGAAGTAAATGCTGATGGTGGCACTGCCCGAGTTGGTGGCGGTAGAGGTCATGTAAATCATATCCTCCACACCGTTGATGGCCTCCTCGAGCGGCACAATCACACTCTTCTGCAAGGTACTGGCGTTGGCGCCGGTATAGGTGGCCTGCACCACAATGGTAGGCGGGGCAATCTCCGGATATTCCTCCATAGGCAGCTGACTAAGGCCTATCAAGCCCAGCATGATGAGCATAGCCGAGATGCAGCTGGCCAAAATGGGGCGGTCAATAAACAATTTTGCTTTCATAATCTTGTCCTCCTGTTATCATTCATTAAATTGATTATTTGGCAGCGGGTTTGGTGGCAACCTCCACACCGTCTTTCAGCAATCCGGCACCGTCTGATACAATCACATCTCCCACTTTCAGCCCCGACTCCACTATGTAGCTGGTGCCGTTGGTGATGGGGGTAACGGTGATAAGCGTGGACTGCGTCTTGCCAGCCACCACCTTATAGACGAAAATCTTGTCCTGAATCTCGAAAGTGGCGGCCTGGGGTATCACAATGCACCCTTTGCGCTGCAAAGGCAACAGCACATTGCCACTGCTGCCGCTGCGCAACAGATGGTCGTGATTGGCAAACACCGCCCTGACAGAAATGGCGCCGGTGGACTTGTCAACCACCCCACTCACTGCATCCACTCGGCCCTTACGGTCATACTGGGTACCATCACTCAGCTGCAAGACGACCTCAGGCATCAGCTTGGCCACATCGGTCAGTTGCCCATTCTGCCGGGCCAATCCCAACAGCTGATTTTCGGAGACCGAGAAGTAAGCATACATCTGACTGTTGCCCGAAATGGTGACCAGCGGCGACGACATGCCAGCCGAGACCAACGCCCCCACCCTGAGCGACACCATGCCAGCTACCCCATTGGCGGGACTGGTGATGGTGGTGTAAGAGAGGTTGTTTTTAGCTTTCAGCAAATTGGCTTTGGCCTGCAACAGAGCTGCCTGCTTGGCCCTGAGGGTGTTCTGCGCCTGCTGCAAGTCGAAAGCCGACACCACTTTCTGCGCACGCAGTTTCACCTTGCTCTCGCAGGTGAGCTGGGCATTGGCCACATCAGCCTCGGCACTCTCAACGGTGGCCTTGGCGTCCATATAGGCAGCCTGATAGGGCACCTGGTCAATCACAAACAGCGTCTGACCCTTGCGCACATTTTCGCCGTCCTTCACACACACACGGGTGATGGTGCCCGACACCTGCGGATAGATGTCAACATCCTGCGCCCCTTTTATGGTGGCCGAATAGCTCGATTGTATGGTATCATCGGTGGCAGCAAGCGTCATCACCGGATAAACATTGCTCGTGGGCATACTCATCTGCCGTTTGCACGACAACAGGGACAAGCCACTCACAATGGACAACAACATCATTATTACATTCTTTGTTTTCATATTATTTGTTTTTAAATGCTGGGCCAAAGGTAACGGGCCCAAACAAAGCAGGCGGTGACAATAAGTGACCTAAATTTGTCAATGTTGAAACATTAATAAAAAACAGTAGCAATATTTGTCAATAAATGACGTATTTTTGTCAAACATGAAACAGAAGGACACATGAATCTGACCGAATACATAAACAAGAACCAAGACTGTTACTATCTTGACGGAGATAAGGATGAGACAATGGGGGTGAGCCTGCAAAAAGTGGACACGGTGGAGAAAATAAAAAGGATTGACACCACGCTCCTCACTGACTGCCACCAGCTCTACATCACCGCCCGCGGGAGCGCCCTGGCCAGCATCAATGGCAAACGGTATGAACTGAACACAAGCAACTATGCCGACTTGCTGCCCAACAGCCACTGCCAGCTGCTGAACGCCACAGAGGACATACAGCTCTACATCATACTGATGAACGAACCTTTCCTGATGGACATTCTTAAAAACAAACCGCCGTTTCCAGCCAATTATGTCATGAAGCGGAACAGCAATCCGGTGGTAAACATCAACATAGGCCAAATGCCCAATGTAACAGATGGATTGGAAATGATTATCAGACTGTTTGACGACAAGGGGCACATCTTCAGAAAGGAGATGCTGCGGTGCACCTTCAAGATGCTGCTGCTCGACCTCGGAAGTGCCGTCATCAGAACCATGAAAAATACAGAAATGAAAGACAACACCACACGGCAGGATGAACTGGTCAAACTGTTTATCGGGCTGGTGCACGAGCGCTACAAGGAGGAACACACGGCCAACTATTATGCCGAACAGCTCTGCGTCACGCCACAATACCTCAACCGGGTGGTGAAAAAAAACATCAATTCCACCATCACTGAGTGCATACAAAAAATATTGATGGGCAACATCTGCAAACAACTAAAGGAAAACAACCACAACCTGCAACAGATAGCCAACGAATTCGGGTTTGCCGACCAAGCCACTTTCACCAAATATTTCAAGCGAAACATGGGGTGCACTCCTAAAGAATACAGAGAGAAATAAATCAACGCACAAATTTCTGTCTATCATTGCTTTAAGTTTTCAACAAAGAAACAACTTTGTAATAAAAGGGGAAAATACAACCTATGCTGCCATCACAGCTGGCAACGGGCCGCCAACTCAATGCCAGCCGCATAGAGGGGCACATTCTCCATCCACGATTGGCAACGGTAACCCGACATGGAAAAACGCATACCCGTCAGCCCTGGATGTGAATCGACAAACTGATGCAACGATTTGGCCCGCAGGTTCTCTTCGGCCTTCACCTCCAAAGGGATGACAGAAACCCCGCACTGCGCCATGAAATCAATCTCTACCTGCGAATCGCTGCTGCTATAATAGAACACCGGAATGGAATCAATCGCTTTAAGCTGTTGCAACACAAACAACTCGGTAAAAGTTCCCTTGTATTCCTTAAAAATGGAATCACCCACCAGAATAGCCGCCGCTGGAGTATCGGTCATGGCTCCCAACAATCCACAGTCGAGCAGAAAGAGTTTGAAAGCCGAAAAATCCTCGTAAAACTTGAGCGGCATCAGCGGCTGCTTCACTCGGTCAACCTTATAGACCAGCCCAGCATTGACCAGCCACTCAATGGCCAATTCAAATTCAGACGCGCGGGCTCCCTTCTTCAGCGCACCATACACAAAACGCTTGTTCTCCTTAGCCAACTGTGAGGGGATGTTCTGCCAGACCATGTTGATACGCTGGGCAACCTGTTTCTCCACATGTTTGGAAAAATCGTTTGAATAGGCAAACAGAATGAGTTTCTGAATCTCACGGACACGGTTCAGTCCCTCCCCGTTGACATAGGCCGCCACCGCTGCCGGCATTCCCCCCGTAAAATAATATTGGCGCAATTCTTCCACAAATGCCCCATTCAACGGGTTTATCACATCATAATCGCGTGCACGCAGAACCTCCAACAACTGCAATTTGCCATGCGCCTCCAGAAACTCATCGAACACCATGGGATAAACCTTAATCATATCCACTTTGCCAACGGGAAAAGAAAATCCCTCGTGCAAAAAGACACCCAGCAGACTGCCTGCCACAGCAATATGATATGCAGGTGCATCCTCACAAAAGTATTTGAGCGAAGTGATAGCCACTGGCAACTGCTGAATTTCATCAATAATGATGAGCGTTTTGCCAGGGAGGATGTCCACCCCCGAAAGAGCACTAAGACTGCGTATGATGCGGGTAGTATCGAAATCCATGGCAAAGACCTCCTTCAGTTCGGCCATACGGTCGCACGAGAAATAAGCGACACTCTCAAATTCATTTTTCCCGAACTCACGCAACAGCCAAGTCTTTCCTACCTGCCTTGCCCCATTCAGAATCAATGGTTTGCGATCCTTTCTGTTTTTCCACTCCAATAGCTGACTATATACTTTTCTTTTCATATCTACACAAATTTGGACGAACTTTCGCCGCAAATTTACACAAATACGGACGAAGTTATCAACAAAACATACACAAATCCGGACGAAGTTTGCAATAAAAAAAATCGGGCTCGCAATAGAAGCAAGTCCGATTGAAGAAGATTCATATAAGAATATTCACAAGAGGGTCTGGTCACAGATTCACCTCTCAGATATTCATCATCCGGTTATACAATTTGCAGATATTCCTGACAAACAGGTTGGACATATCCTCAAGAGGCATGACGACAGATTCTGGTGCGGGCTCTCTCCTCTTGGACTTCTTGCTCATCACGCTGAAGTCCATACCCACCTCTGACACAGACAGAACCGACATGCCCTCACAAATTTCCCCGTCAAAAGAACCAGCAATGCGGTGGCGGATATCCCTCAAGGCACGGGAGCGAAGCGTATCGATATAGGAAGACTTCAGTTGCTTGTCCTCTTCAAGAGTACCCTCTTCATGCTTTTTGCCCGTCAGCATTTGGGCTATCTCATTGCTCTTGTATCCCTCGACGGTCTTCAGAAGGACATAGCGGGAATCCTGATTGGGATAGCTGTTGATGGCATCGACCAGCGCGAACATCTCAGAGGCATCGACACCCGACACCGCACACTGCACCGTCTCCACATCCAGCATAGGCACCTCCTTCTCCCTCATGTCATACAAAAGGTTGTGGGCAATCTTGCTCAGATAAGTCTTAAACAGTGCCTTGCTTCCGTCGAACAAGGAGAGAGCAGCGCATCGGCCGGCAAACAAGCGGATATACAACTCCAGCATGAAGTCGTCGGACTCCATGTGGAGTGCCGCCTGCTGATTGAAGATGCACAGCAGCATCTCGGCATAGCGCCCAAACAGGAGATAAAACAGAGCATCGCCAGCGCGATTCCCGCTCCTGATGTCCGATAAAATCTCATTGTCAGCCCGGTCCTTGTATCTCGGTCCAAGTTCCGCAACCGCTCCCCGAATGACGTTGTTCATCTAATTATTTCTTAGTGTCCTTTTTTTTACTTTTCTTGAAATAGCTGTTACTGACGGCCTCTTTCACTTCCAAAGGCGAACCATAAACAGCCACACAATCGTAGAATTCCTCCCTCGACTCGCACTCCATATCCATCATTGCTTTCACACCCGCAGGTGTGGCATCATATTCCAGTCCGTTGTCAATATGCAGCTCACGAGCCGTCTTAATGGCATCCTGATTGGCACCGATATAGGTAATCATCCAGCCACGACTCTTCATTTTGTCCATCAGACTGGTCACAGCCATGTAGTCATACTCATGCGAATTATTCTCCAGTCCGTCGGTGATGATAGTCACCAGCACCTGGTCATCGTCCGTCACCCCGCGGCGAAGTTTCGCAATTCCGCTTCCGATTGCGTCATATAGCGGTGTGCAACTGTCGGGCACATAGTCCTTGCCGTCAAACAGGTCAATATCTTTGGCAGGAGTACAATCGTAGTGATACTTCATACCCTCGCTATTGAAAGACAACAGACTCACAAAATGTTCCTGCTCAGCGTGTTTTTCCTGCGCATTCTTGATGCTCTGAATCGTCTCGTTGAGCCCCGATACGGTAGCCTGCTCAATGCTGCTCATACTTCCACTTTCGTCTAAAATAATCAGATTGAATACTTTCTTTGTCATATCCGTATATATTAATGGTTATCGCACCCCGTTCATCGGAATGCTTTACCCTATATACTTCCGAAAGATTCAAAATCTGTCAGATTATGAAATATTTTTTAAAAAATCCTTCTATCATATTGAAAATCACAGACCAATATTTCACCTCTTTAAATCCTTGAATACGGCTTCAAATACACGCAATACAAGTGCGGAATTGCCTGGGCTGGCATTGAAAATGACATCAGACAAAGACAACATAGGCTTTGCTCCATCGTAAGGGACCTGCAAATCTGTTTCTGCTACTAGAGACCTACTACTAGGCGTATTCTTTACCAACAATCGATCATCATAGATTCCTCCAACAACCTTACCATCATAATACAGCACATACTCTCCCATCATAGCTCGCCAAGTTACATGTTCAGATGGTCCAAGTTGCTGAAGCACCCATTCCAGCGTTTCATGTTTAGAAGACATAAAATACGTTGATTCAAATTATTAAATTTATCCATTTCATCGGGATATTTTCAATAAAAATCCCCACCATTCACCAAAAACCTCACAGCAGTGCCTTCACCGCCTTCAGCAGGGCATCGGGCTCGTTCTGCTCAATGCGCACCGACTGCTTCACACCGGCATTCTCACCCGCCTGCACATCACGGTCGCCATCACCAATCATAAACGAATTTTTGAGGTCGATGTTCCAATCCTTAGCCGCCTTCAACAGCATGCCAGGAGCCGGCTTGCGGCAGTCACACTTTATCTTGTACTCCTTGCGCTCCCCCTCAAAACCACTGTCGGGGTGATGAGGGCAAACATAAATGGCATTGACGTAGGCATGCTCGGCACCCAGCAGCGTCTCCATCTTATCATGAATCTGCCGCAGCTGCTCCCAAGTGCACTCACCACGGGCAATGACAGGCTGATTGGTGACCACAATGGCGAGATAACCTTTCTGATTGATATAACGCACAGCCTCTGCGGCGCCCTCCAGCAGCTCCATTTGGTCGGGGCTGTGCAGGAAGTTCACCTCACGGTTGATAGTGCCGTCACGGTCAAGGAAAACGGCAGGACGGGCATTCTTCCAGTTAAGGCGTGCCACCTTACCCGACATCACATCATCACAAACGGCATAATAGCGGTCGGGGGTGCCCATATCCTTGATATATTCGGGTGAGATATAACCAAAAAGGGCCAATCCATCGGCCAAACACTTGGGCAATACATTCTTTTCGATATGCGACTTCACTCCCACTTCAATGCGTTGCAATATGGCGGGACTGAAAATGAAAAGCGCGGCATTTACCACATTGCGACTGATAAATCCGTCGGGATGCGGTTTGATGAAGAAGTTGCGCACCCGTCCGTCCGTGTCAATATCCACCAAGTCAGAGTCGTAAGGATGATCGTTGGGATGCAGCAGCAGCGTGGCATCGGCTTTATGCTGGCGGTGGTAACTGAGCATCCGCTCCATATCAATATCCATAATGGTATCGCCATAAAAGACGAAAAAATCATCGGTGAGCTGGCCTTTCAGATATCCCAAGGCACCAGCAGTACCCAGCGGAGCGGTCTCCTGATAGTAATCGATGTGCACTCCCCACTTGCTGCCATCGCCAAAGTATGCCGAAATCTGGTCGCCAAGGTGGCCGATGATGAACAGAAAATCGGTATAGCCATAGCGTTTGGCCATCAGCACCTGATATTCAAGAATGGGCTTGCCGTCAATCGGAATCATGGCTTTAGGGATATCGGCATTCACCGAAGCGATACGCGTACCTTGCCCGCCGGCTATTATCACAACTTTCATGTTATTTCTGAGGTTTCAAATTTCCAAAAATGTTTTCTTCAATGATACAGCAGATGATGTGGCCGATAAGGGTCTGACACTCCTGTATGCGGGGCGTTTCGGTACTTGGCACCTTGATGGTGAAGTCCGACACGTCCATCTTGCAAGGGTTGGCACCCGTGATGGCGACGGTGGTGATGCCACGGAGCTTGCAAACACTGATGGCCTCCACTATGTTGCGCGAATTGCCAGAGGTGGAGATGCCGATAAAGACATCGCCAGACTGTCCGTTGGCCTCTACCTGCCTAGCAAAGACACGATCGAAACCATAATCGTTGCCAATAGCGGTGAGGATGCTGGTGTCGGTGGTGAGCGCAATGGCAGGCAAGGCGGGCCGGTCAAAATAGAACTTGCTCACCAGTTCGCCCGCCAGATGCTGGGCATCGGCAGCACTGCCCCCGTTACCTGCAAACAGGCATTTCTTGCCATTGCGGTAAGCCTCGGTACACACCTCGGCCACATGGGCAATCAGTGCCAATGTCTTTTCATCGGCCAGCAAACGCTCTTTGGTCTGTGCCGAATCGGCGACTTGCGTCTTGACAATATCTAATGCGTTCATTATCAGAATAAAATTTCGTTAATCAAAAAATTTTCCAGCCATGGGCGCCATCGGGTGAGAATTGGAACGGAACTACCATTCCATCGAGTTTTTCCAGCGCTTCGGTCACACTCTTCTTTAGCGTAGGCTCCACCACAAACATGATGAAGCCGCCACCACCCGCTCCCGACACTTTGCCGGCTATGGCTCCTGCCTGCATAGCCACATCAAAAGCGGACTGTATATTGCTGTTGGTAATGCAGTTGGCCATTTTTTTCTTGTTTTCCCAAGCCTTGCCAAGAATAGCGGCAAAAGCCTGAATATCACCTTTGAGCAAAGCGAGCTTCATATCGACAGCCGACTGCTTGATGCCGTGCATAGCGTTGATAGCCACCTCGTTACCACTCTCGGTATTTTTCTTTTGTTCGTCAATGATGGCAGCACTGCTGCGCGAGGCACCCGTATAGTACAGCACCATAGAGGCTTCCAGCTCATCGACAATCCAACGTTTTATTTTCAGCGGATTGACAATCACGAGGTCGTTCTTGAGAAATTCCATATAATTAAACCCGCCAAAGGTGGCGGCATACTGGTCTTGCTTGCCACCCGAAAGGCCAAGGTTGATACGTTCAATCTCATAGGCGAGGCGGGCAATCTCATAGTCACCCAGCGGCAGGTTCTGCCACTCCACAAAAGCCTTGAGGATGCACACCACCATGGTGGACGAGGTGCCCAGACCAGAACCGGCCGGTGCATCGTTGTAGGTGGTAATGCGGAACGAAAGGGGTTGAAGATTAAAATCCTTCACCACCCGATTGTAAACCCCCTTGATAAGACTGGCTTGCCCATCGATGTTCAGCACCTTGGCCGAAGTCAGCGTCTGCTGGCAATGCGCATCATACGAGTTGATGGTGATATTTCCGTCAGAGGTTTCTTCAATAGTGCAATAGGCATACAGATTGATGGTGGCATTCAGCACCAAACCGCCATATAGGTCGCTATAAGGTGACACATCGGAACCGCCACCTGCAAGGCCCAATCGCAAGGGCGCCTTACTTCTAATTATCATGAATCAAAATTAAAAATTGATACTCGTTCTACAAATTTAGCTCAGAAGTGCCAAACGACAAAGAAAAATAAGAAACAAAAGCACATTCCTCAAAAATAAGACAAATCTGTAAAAATATCCAAACCATTGCCTGTCAAAATAATATATTCAAAATTGGATGATTTGGCGGAAATTCATTGGATGATTTGGCGGTTTTTTATTGGAGAGTTTGGCGGAAAAAGAAAGAAATGAAAATGAAACGAACCATAAAAATGCCGAAAGATGAATTTCAGAACTTGATTGACATTTCACATGGATGCAAATATTCTTCCGCAAATAGAAATAGAAAAATCAGGCAACGGAAAAATCAGGCGAAAGTAGAACGAAAAAAAATTACAGTTTTATAAAAAATTCATCCACTCAAAAAATTTTTGATTACAGCCTCTCTTCAGATTTTTCTCCTTTAAAATTTTTCGGGCAATTAATCACAAAAAACAGAATATTGAAATCTCAGCGGGTTAAATGTGAGATATTTCAGACATCAACCAACTATTTTATAGTTAATTAGACCTCAAAAAGAAGGCAAATTTACATTCAACCAAATTTTGCCGAATAATTTAAAAAACGCCCATTTCACCGAAAAAAACACAAATTTTGAAATAGAGCAGACAAAATGCCAAAAAAAGAGGACAACAAAAAAACGGGCGACAAAATTTCAAAAAACAGCGCGGTAAAAAAAAGACGATTTTTATAAAGCGTAAAAAATTTTTAGCTTTGCTATAAATTATCAATTCAACAATATGGAAAAAGAAACTCCATCGCGACTTAAACAGATTGTACTGTCATTACCCGACAGTCCTGGCGTCTATCAATATTTCAACAACAAAGGCGAAATAATCTACGTGGGAAAGGCGGTCAATCTGAAGCGACGTGTTTCATCCTACTTCAACAAATATCAGACCTCCATCAAGACACGGATGCTGGTCAGCCAGATTGCCGACCTAAAATATGTTGTAGTAAACAGCGAACAAGATGCGCTGCTGCTTGAGAATAGTCTGATAAAAAAGCACCAGCCCCACTACAACATCCTGCTGAAAGACGACAAAACCTATCCCTGGATAGTAATCAAGAACGAGCACTACCCGCGCATATTCAAGACGCGGCAAGTAATACATGACGGATCGTCCTACTTCGGTCCCTATACCTACCTGCCCGCCATGCGCACCGTGCTGGAACTGGTACACGACATTTACAAAATACGCACCTGCAAATACAACCTTAGCCCCGAAAACATCAACTGGGGAAAATTCAAAGTCTGCCTGCAATTCCATATCAAAAAATGTCTGGGCTGCTGCGAGGGGATGCAGAGTGAGGAAAAATACAACAAGAACATCGAAGAGATAAAATACATATTGAAAGGTGACCTTGACAATCTGGAGAATTATCTGAAAGATGAAATGAACAAGGCGGCCGAAGATTTGCGATTTGAGGAGGCACAGGAAATCAAAGAAAAGCTCGAATCCATCGGAAAATTCAAATCAAAATCAACCATTGTAAATCCGCTACTGCACAACATCGATGTCTTTGCTATCGACATTGACGATGATAATGCCTTTGTCAATTATCTGAAGGTGACACATGGCACCATATCGCAAGCCTACACCTTTGAATACAAAATACGGACCGACGAGGAAAAAGAGGAGATACTGGCAAGTGCCGTAGAGGAGATGCGCGAACGATTTCACAGTCTGTCGCACGAGATAATTCTTCCGTTCGAAATCGGTTATCAGTTTGCCAACGCCACCATCACCATACCACAACGGGGCGACAAAAAGAAACTGCTTGACCTCTCGGAACAGAACGTAAAGCAATACCGCTTCGACCGTCTGAAACGGATGGAGAAATTCAACCCGGAACAACGCGCCACCAAATTGCTAAAGGACATTCAAAATGAGTTGAAACTGGACGCACTGCCCGTACAGATAGAATGCTTCGACAATTCCAACATACAAGGCAGTGATGCCGTAGCCGCCTGCGTGGTATTCAAGATGGGTAAACCATCGAAAAACGATTACCGAAAATATAACATCAAAACAGTGGAAGGGCCTGACGACTACGCCTCGATGCAAGAGGTAGTACGCCGTCGCTACAGCCGAATGATAAGCGAACAGACACCACTGCCAAATCTGATTATCACCGATGGCGGTGCCGGACAAATGGAAGTGGTACGCCAAGTGGTAGAAGACGAACTGAATCTGAATATACCGATAGCAGGACTGGCCAAAGACGAACACCACCGCACCAGAGAATTGCTATTCGGTTTTCCGCCAAAAGTGATAGGCATGAGTCAGGAAAGTCAAGTGTTCAGATTGCTGGCACACATACAAGATGAAGTGCACCGCTTCGCTATCAGTTTTCACCGAGACAAGCGCAGCAAACGGCAAGTACATTCTGAGCTCGACATTAAAGGAATAGGAGAAAAGACCAAAGAGGAACTGATAAAAGTGTTCAAGAGCGTAAAGCGTCTGAAAGAGCAAAACGTGGAAGACATTGCAAAAGTGGTAGGACCCGCCAAGGCACAACTTATATATGATGCACTGATAGCACCAAACAAAGAGACTGAACACACAGCAGAAAACAAAGAATGACTCTACCCCATTTCTCGATTAAATCGAAAAAAAATGTATGTTTCACGTGAAACATATTAATAAGAAAAAAACAAAAAGACAAATATATGAGAGTTTTGATACAACGGGTAACCCATGCTTCGGTTACCATAAACGAGAAAGTAAAATCAGCCATTAAAGGTGGTTTATTGGTATTGGTGGGAATAGAGGACAGAGACACCGATGAAGACATTGAATGGCTATCAGGAAAGATTACCAATATCAGAATATTCAACGATGAAGCGGGAGTAATGAACAAATCGGTGAAAGATGTAAATGGCGAGATACTCGTAGTGAGTCAATTTACATTACAGGCACTGACCAAAAAGGGAAATCGTCCTTCATACATAAGAGCGTCAAAGGCAGAATTTGCGATACCGATGTACGAGAAGTTCTGTGCACAAGTCAGCAAAGATTTGGGTAAAGAGATAGGAACGGGTGAATTTGGAGCAGATATGAAAGTGGAACTATTGAATGATGGTCCGACAACAATTTGGATTGATTCAAAAAACAGAGAGTGACATTTCACGGAATACCAACTTAGAGGTAACAAAAAATATTATTACCCCAGATAGGCCTAAAGGCTTTTCTGGGGTACTTTCATATAATAGAAATAACTTACAAATTATAGAATAGAAAATAGCACAGTTATAAACCATATAGACCTTATTATGTTTCACGTGAAACATAATAAAACACATTTAAATTTACGATGCTCGACCTACCTGCATTATTCACACCACAAGAAAGATTCATCACATAAACTAATCTGGGAGAGAAACATTTTAAAAGTGAAAATAGCAGCCATAGCAAATGAAGAATGTTTCACGTGAAACATAGAATCAGACATACATTTTCAGCCAAAATAATCAGTATATCTCAAAAACTCAAAGAAAATAACCTGGCAGAATTTAGGTCAATCAAAAGTCAAACTGGATAAGCTAAACCAAATTTTACACTCACAGGAGTTCTCACCAGAGGGAAAAAATACAAATAATACAAAATAGAACTGCACACGACCTAGACAAAAGTAAAATATAGTTATGTTTCATGTGAAACATAATAAACAAATATATAGCAAAACCAAAGTCGGGAAAATATAAACTTTGAATAATATTTAATAGTTTGCAAACTTTATTATAAAGAAACAACACAAAAAAACAAGATAATTATGTTTCACGTGAAACATGGTATAATCTGCTTTAATCATACACAGCCAAACAGCCACAATTTGAAAGAACCTAAAAGAAACTATCCAAAGAAATGAACATCTATCAAGAACAAAAATAAAACAACAGAACTCAGTAAAAGAGGAACTTATTTATGTTTCACGTGAAACATAGAAGAAAATAAACATCCGAATATAAACTACATTACGGAATAAAAGCGAAAATAAATGGTCAGCAATGTTTCACGTGAAACAAAAAAATAGGATACTAAAAAGTATCCTATTAAAGAATATGATATGTTTCACGTGAAACACTATTCCTTTAAATCAGGGGTAACATCCACCATTTTGTAAACTTTATCCGATGGACGAACCTTAACAGGCACTTTCATAGAGAAAGGAATACCTCGACCGACTGTTTCAACCACCTTGTCGTCAATCATCATATTTTCGGCTTTTACCTCCACTACTCCAGTGGTAGGACCAATAATTAGAAGATTATCACCCGTAGAAATGCCAGTTTTTGTTTCGTCAAGCATCTCGGCAACTTCCAATTTGGAGAAATACTTAACTACCTTGGCAACATAAACCTTACGTTTGGTGGCCTCAGAACCATAAACTGACGACCACTCACCCAGACGCTGGCCTAAATAATAACCGTTCCAAAAACCACGGTTAAAGACCGTCTTGAGACGACCCGTCCAATCCGCAATTTTATCTTCGGTATAACTACCATTCAGAACAGAATTGATAGCCTCATTATAACAAGTAACAACTGTCTTGACATACTCAGGACCTCTTGCACGACCTTCAATTTTGAATACGCGAACACCTGCATCAATCATTTTGTTAAGAAAATGGATGGTACGCAAATCCTTTGGAGACATCAAATATTGATTCTGCACCTCGATTTCATCGCCACTTTCAACATCAGTCAGACGATAAGAACGGCGACAAGCCTGGTAACAAGCACCCCGATTGGCAGAAGCATCAAACTCGTGCAGACTCATATAACACTTGCCTGAAACAGCCATGCAAAGTGCACCATGACAAAACATCTCAATACGGACCAATCTACCAGAAGGACCTTTAATCTGCTGCGACTCTATGTCACGATGAATGGCTGCCACCTGCTCCATATTCAACTCACGAGCCAAAACAACCACATCTGCAAACTGGGAATAAAACTTCAAGGCATCTACATTGGCGACATTCAACTGCGTGGAAAGATGCACCTCCACTCCACACTGATGGGCATAAAGCAGAACGGAAACATCCGCCGCAATAATGGCGCTGACCCCTACCTCTTTGGCAATATCTACAATTTCACGCATCAACGTAAGATCATCATTATACATCACCGTGTTGAGCGTAAGATAACTCTTCAAACCATTTTCCTTGCAGATACGGACAATATTGCGCAAATCGTCAGTAGAAAAATTATTAGCCGAACGGGAGCGCATATTCAACTTATCGATACCAAAATAAACCGAATTGGCACCTCCCTGAATGGCAGCCGCCAGACTCTCATAAGAGCCGACAGGAGCCATGATTTCAAAATCACTTCTTTGTAATGCAGACATAAATAAGAATGTTTGAACACAAAGTTACAATAAATAGGCGTTACCAACGAAAGATATTTTGCAGAGAAAGAGAATAAGGCTTAATTTTGCAGAAAGAAAAAGCAAACAGATGAAAATAGGAAACATAGAATTTGGAAAATATCCATTATTTTTAGCCCCGATGGAAGATGTGACAGACCCAGCCTTCAGAGTCATCTGCAAGCGATTCGGAGCGGATATGGTCTATTCTGAATTCATATCGGCCGATGCCCTGATACGTGACATAGCAAGCAGCACAAAAAAACTGACCGCCTACGATATGGAACGGCCATTCGGGGTACAGCTATACGGGCGCGAACCCGAACCGATAGCCGAAGCCGCAAAAATAGCCGAAGCCAGCCACCCCGACCTGATAGACCTTAATTTTGGCTGTCCGGTAAAGAAAGTGGCAGGTAAAGGCGGAGGAGCCGGACTACTGAAAGACATACCGAAAATGCTGGAAATAATAAAAGCAGTAGTAGCCGCCGTAAAAGTACCCGTAACTGTGAAGACCCGACTGGGCTGGGACGAACAAAACAAAATAATAACCACACTGGCCGAACAGATACAGGACTGCGGCGCACAGGCATTGACCATACACGGGCGAACACGCGCACAAATGTATACGGGCGAAGCCGACTGGACCCTGATAGGTGAGGTAAAAAACAACCCGAAAATAACTATTCCAATCATAGGAAACGGAGACGTTACCACCCCGGAAAGAGCAAAAGAGTGCTTTGAAAAATACGGAGTTGATACCATCATGAT
>OCVT010000239.1_pt1 | contig 21191 bp, 29 predicted proteins | sample 1539111 | NCBI WGS metagenome assembly OCVT01 (sample SAMEA3991482, study PRJEB22521) | metagenome | biome: anthropogenic terrestrial biome; feature: sewage plant; material: raw primary sludge | place: Sweden | collected 2012-09-26 | reverse complement strand
CTTCTAAGTTCAAGGAGAAGCACCCTATTTATGGTAAATTTGTCCAGAAGACAAAAAAGTACCATGCTCATGACGAGAAAAATGACGCAAATGTAGGTGATACAGTGCAGATAATGGAGACTCGTCCTCTATCTAAGACAAAGAGATGGAGATTAGTACAAATTGTTGAAAAAGCTAAGTAATTATGATACAGGCAGAATCAAAACTTACAGTATGTGATAACAGCGGCGCACGTGAGGCAAAATGCATCCGTGTTCTCGGTGGTACCGGCCGTCGTTATGCTAGTGTTGGTGACGTTATAGTAGTTGCTGTACAAAACGTCATCCCTTCTAGTGATTTGAAAAAGGGTGCAGTATCAAAGGCTTTGATCGTACGCACAAAGAAGGAAATTCGTCGTGCTGATGGTTCTTATATCCGTTTCGATGATAACGCATGTATATTGCTCAATAATGCAGGTGAACTTCGTGGTAGCCGTATCTTCGGTCCTGTAGCTCGCGAGCTTCGTGCAGTAAACATGAAAGTCGTATCTTTGGCACCTGAGGTTCTTTAATTAATCATAAAACAAGTAAGTAATGAGTAAGTTACATATAAAGAAAGACGACACAGTAGTTGTTCTTGCCGGTGGTGACAAGGGCAAGACTGGTAAGGTGCTCAAGGTGTTGGTTGAAAAGAGCCGTGCTATCGTTGAGGGTGTAAACCTCGCGTCTAAGAGCACTAAGCCTTCTGCTAAGAATCCTCAGGGAGGTATCGTTAAGCAAGAGGCTTCAATTCATATTTCAAATCTCAGTCTGATCGATCCAAAGAGTGGTAAGGCTACTCGTATTGCTATCAAGCATGATGGCAAGAATGTGATTCGTATCGCTAAAAAGTCAGGGGAGGAAATCAAATAATGGATACAGCACAGTTAAAGAAAGTATACAAGGAGACTATTGCTCCTGAACTTCAAAAGCAGTTTAACTATTCTTCAATAATGCAGATTCCTGTTTTGAAGAAGATTGTTATTAATCAGGGTCTTGGTGACGCTACACAGGACAAGAAAATTGTTGATGTAGCGGTTAATGAGATTACTGCTATTACAGGTCAGAAGGCTGTAGCTACATATTCTAAGAAGGATATCGCTAACTTCAAACTTCGTAAGAAGATGCCTATCGGTGTCATGGTTACACTTCGTGGTGTACACATGTATGAATTCCTAGAGAAGCTCATCCGTGTATCACTTCCACGTATCCGTGACTTCAAAGGTATTGAAAGCAAACTTGATGGTCGCGGTAACTACACTTTGGGTATTACCGAGCAGATTATCTTTTCTGAGATAAATATTGATGAGATTGACCGTATTCAGGGTATGAACATTACTTTTGTAACATCAGCTAATACTGATGAAGAAGGTTATGCTCTTCTTAAGGCATTCGGTCTTCCATTCAAGAACGTTAAAAACGATTAAGGAATATGGCAAAAGAATCAATGATAGCTCGCGAAGTAAAGCGCGCAAAGCTAGTTGCTCGTTTCGCAGAAAAGCGTGCAGCTCTGAAAAAGATTATCGCTACTTCTGAGAATCCTGCAGAAGCTTACGACGCAGCTCGCAAGCTACAGGGTTTCCCAAAGAATTCGAACCCAATTCGTCTTCACAACCGTTGCAAGATTACAGGTCGTCCTAAAGGATATATCCGTCAGTTCGGTCTTTCTCGTATTCAGTTCCGTGAGATGGCATCTGCTGGTTTGATTCCAGGAGTTAGGAAGGCAAGCTGGTAATGATAATGATATTGTGATTAGTGATAAGGGGTAATGTTTTGGCATATACCTTTTCACTAGCACTTTTTCATGATTCAACAGATTTTTTTTAATATTGTCGGGGTGTCCCGATTAATTAAACATTTATATTTTATGACAGATCCAATAGCAGATTATCTGACAAGGCTCAGAAATGCAATTATGGCTCATCATCGTGTTGTTGAGGTTCCTGCATCTAACTTGAAAAAAGAGATTACAAAGATCCTTTTTGAAAAAGGTTACATCTTGAACTACAAGTTCGTTGAAGATGGTCTTCAAGGTTCAATCAAGGTCGCATTAAAATACGATCCTTCAACAAAACAGAGCGCAATCAAGAGTTTGAAGCGCGTGTCTACACCAGGTTTGCGTCAGTACACCGGTTATAAAGACATGCCGAGAGTAATTAACGGATTAGGTATTGCAATATTATCTACATCTAAAGGTGTAATGACTAATAAGGAAGCTGCTGACTTTAAGATAGGTGGTGAGGTTCTTTGTTATATTTATTAATTGGAGGATTTTATATGTCAAGAATAGGTAAATTGCCAATTAGTATCCCTGCTGGTGTTACAGTTAGTTTTGATAAGAAAACCGACGTTATTACAGTTAAAGGTCCTAAGGGAGAACTTTCACAAAAGATAGATTCTTCAATCATTGTTGAGAACAACGAAGGAACTATTACATTCACTGTTGATGAGAATAGCCCAGTTAATACTAAGCAGAAGCAGGCTTTTCATGGTCTCTACCGCTCATTGGTTAACAATATGGTTATTGGTGTAAGTGAAGGTTATAAGAAAGTTCTGGAACTTGTAGGTGTTGGTTATCGTGTATCAAATCAGGGTAATGTAATCGAATTTTCACTTGGTTATACTCACCCAATCTTTATGGGACTTCCTGAAGAAGTTAAGGTTGAGACTAAGTCTGAAAGAAATCAGAATCCAATTCTTACACTTGAGTCTACTGACAAGCAATTGTTAGGTCTTATTTGTGCAAAAATTCGTTCTTTCCGTATGCCTGAACCTTACAAAGGAAAGGGTATCCTGTTCCAGGGTGAGGTTATTCGCAGAAAGTCTGGTAAGACAGCTGCAGCTAAGTAATTTTAATTGATTTTACGATTATGACAACAAAGAAAGTAGAAAGACGAATTAAGATAAAGTTCCGCATTCGTAAGAGTGTAAATGGAACAGCTGAGCGTCCACGTCTTAGTGTTTTCCGCTCTAACAAGCAGATTTCCGCTCAGGTAATTAATGATTTGACAGGTAAGACACTTGTTGCAGCTTCATCTCTTGGTCTAGAAAAATTGGCTAAGGTTGATCAGGCTAAGAAAGTTGGTGAACTTGTTGCCGAGAAGGCAAAGGCTGCAGGTGTTGAGTCTGTAGTTTTTGACCGTAATGGCTATCTCTATCATGGTCGCGTTCAAGCTCTTGCTGACGCAGCTAGAGAGGGAGGATTAAAATTCTAAACGATTATGGCAATGAATAAAGTAAAAGTAAATAGTGAAGCAGAACTGAAAGATCGTTTGGTTGCTATCAACCGTGTAACTAAGGTTACAAAGGGTGGTCGTACATTCACATTCGCTGCTATCGTCGTTGTAGGTGATGGCAAGGGCGTTATCGGCTGGGGCTTAGGAAAGGCTGGTGAGGTTACTGCTGCTATAGCTAAGGGCGTAGAGGCTGCTAAGAAAAATCTTGTTAAGGTTCCTGTACTTAAAGGTACTGTTCCTCATGAGATAGAGGTTTCATTTGGTGGTGCTCAAGTTCTCTTGAAGCCAGCTGCTGCTGGTACTGGTCTAAAGGCCGGAGGTGCTATGCGTGCTGTTCTTGAGAGTGTTGGCGTTACAGATATTATCGCTAAGTCTAAAGGCTCATCAAACCCTCACAACCTCGTAAAGGCTACTATCGTTGCTTTGTCACAGATGCGTGACGCTTATACAATAGCAGGCAACCGTGGCATTAGTATGGACAAAGTATTTAACGGTTAATAGGAGAATAAACAATGGCAACAATAAAAATCAAGCAGATAAAGAGTAAAATCGGTTATCCAGTTGATCAGAAGCGTACACTTCTAGCCCTGGGTCTTCATAAGATCTCTCAGGTTGTTGAAGTTGAGGACAATCCTAGCATCCTCGGTATGATCCGCAAGGTTCATCATCTGGTTAACGTAGTTGAATAATTAATCTTTTAATATCGAATAGATTATGAAATTAAATAATTTAACACCAGCTGAGGGTTCTACACATTCACGTCGTCGTATTGGCCGTGGTACGGGTTCTGGACTAGGTGGTACTGCTACACGTGGTAATAAGGGAGCTAAATCTCGTTCTGGTTATAAGAGAAAAATTGGTTTTGAAGGTGGACAGATGCCTCTTCAGCGCCGTGTTCCTAAGGCTGGTTTCAAGAATATCAACCATAAAGAATATTTCGCAGTAAACCTTTCTGTTCTACAGAAGATTGCTGAGGAAAAGAACCTCACAAAGATTGGCATTGCTGAACTTAAGGAAGCTGGTCTTACTAATGGCAAGCACCTTGTAAAGGTACTTGGAAACGGTGAGTTGAAAGCAAAACTAGAAGTTGAAGCAAATGCATTCTCTAAGACTGCCGAAGAAGCTATTAAGGCAGTAGGTGGTAACGCAACTATAATCTAAGTAAATGAAAAAGTTTTTTGAGACACTAAAGAACTGTTGGAAGGTAGAGGATTTGCGTCAGCGTATCCTTATTACCGTTCTCTTCACGGCAATCTATCGTTTCGGGTCGTTCGTTGTACTTCCAGGTATCAACCCGGCTAAGTTGGCAACACTTCAGTCACAGACTGCGGGCGGTCTTATGTCGCTGTTAGATATGTTCTCTGGTGGTGCATTTTCCAATGCGTCAATATTCGCACTTGGAATTATGCCCTACATCTCAGCTTCTATCGTTATGCAGCTCCTTGCTGTCGCTGTACCTTATTTCCAAAAGATGCAGCGTGAGGGTGAGAGCGGTCATAAAAAGATAAATTGGTATACTCGCTTGCTCACGATAGCCATCTTGGTTTTCCAGGCACCTGCATACTTAATGAACCTAAAGGTGCAAGCTAGTCAGGCTTTGGCTAGCGGCATCTCTTGGACTGTCTTTATTATTCCCGCAACAATCATCTTGGCAGCAGGTAGTATGTTCGTCCTTTGGCTTGGTGAGCGCATTACTGATAAAGGTGTCGGAAATGGAATCTCTTTGATCATTATGATCGGTATTATGGCACGTTTGCCTCAAGCATTCGTCCAGGAGGTAAGCTCACGTTTTACTGCCATATCTGGTGGTGGACTTGTGATGTTTATTGCTGAGATTCTTATTCTCTATGCAGTTGTTTGTGCATCAATTCTTTTGGTGCAGGGAACTCGCAAGATACCAGTACAGTATGCAAAACGTCTTGTTGGAAACAAGCAGTATGGTGGTGCTCGCCAGTACATTCCATTGAAGCTATTCGCAGCTAATGTTATGCCAATTATCTTTGCTCAGGCATTGATGTTCATTCCTTTGGCTATAGTTCAATATCAGAGTGAAAATGCCTCATGGGTTGTTCGTTCATTGATGGATAATCACAGTGCACTGTATAATGTCGTTTACGTTGTTTTGATTATAGCGTTCACGTATTTCTATACTGCGATTACATTGAACCCTACTCAGATGGCAGAGGACATGAAACGTAATAATGGATTTATCCCCGGTATTAAACCCGGAAAGGATACGGCTGAGTATATTGACACCATAATGTCTCGTATAACTTTGCCTGGTTCTCTGTTTATTGCGTTTATCGCTGTTATGCCTGCTCTTGCTGGTCTTCTAGATGTTCAGCAAGCGTTTTCACAGTTCTTTGGTGGTACATCTCTTTTGATTCTAGTTGGTGTTGTTATTGATACACTCCAACAAGTAGAGAGTCACTTGATGATGCGTCATTATGACGGACTTTTGAATTCAGGTCGCACTCGTAACAACGGTGGCGTTTCAGCATATTAATCAGGTTCTTGGAAATGAAAATATTTCTGAAGACTGAAGATGAAATAGACCTAATGCGCCGAGCAAACCGACTTGTCGGAGCGACTTTGGCAGAATTAGGTAGAAATATAAAACCCGGTGTCACGACTCTCCAATTGGATAAAATTGCGGATGAGTTTATAAGGGATCACGGCGCAACGCCTACCTTTAAGAATTTTCCCAATCCATTTGGTGAGTCTTATCCGGCTTCAATCTGTACTTCTGTTAACGACATTGTTGTTCATGGTATACCAAGCGATAAGGTCGTTCTAAAAGATGGTGACATTATATCGATAGATTGTGGAACGCTTTTAGACGGATACAATGGAGATTCTTGCTATACGTTTTCTGTAGGCGAAATATCTTCTGAGGTAAGTAAGCTTTTGCAAGCTACTAAAAAATCTTTGTATCTAGGGATAGAACAGGCTGTTGCAGGAAAGCATGTGGGCGATATAGGTGCAGCTGTACAGGAATATTGTGAAGGATGTGGTTATGGAGTTGTCAGGGAATTGACTGGTCATGGCATAGGCAAAGAAATGCATGAGGCACCTCAAATTCCGAACTACGGTTCAAGAGGAAATGGAGTGTTGTTGAAGGCTGGAATGTGCATAGCTATAGAACCAATGATTACTATGGGCGATTGTAAGATATGGATGCTTCCTGATAAGTGGAGCATAATAACTAGAGATCGTAAACCGGCAGCTCATTTCGAGCATACTATTGCAATACGTAAAGGTCAGGCTGAGATTTTATCAACGTTTGAAGAAATTGAAAATCATTAAGTAGAATAATTATATGGCAAAACAATCCGCTATAGAGCAGGATGGAACAATTGTGGAGAATCTCTCCAATGCAATGTTTCGTGTAGAACTTGAAAATGGAGTTCAGATTATAGCCCACATCTCTGGCAAAATGCGTATGCATTACATTAAAATCCTTCCTGGTGATAAGGTGAAGGTAGAGATGAGTCCTTATGATTTGACAAAAGGCAGAATCGTTTTCAGATACAAATAATTCATCATACATACAGATATGAAAACAAGAGCATCATTAAAGAAGCGTACAGCAGACTGTAAGATCGTTCGTCGTAAAGGTCGTCTGTTCGTTATCAACAAGAAAAACCCTAAGTTTAAATTGCGTCAGGGTTAATGTTAAAGTCTCGTAAATGTTGGTTTAAATGAATTTTTATTTCTAACTTTGCAAGTTCTTTAACGAGAATTAAATTTTAAGTATTAAATTTTTTATTCAATTTAAAAATGGCAATAAGAATTGTTGGAGTAGATTTGCCCCAGAATAAGCGTGGCGAAATCGCATTGACTTATATCTATGGTGTAGGTCGAAGTAGTTCAGCAAAGATATTGGATAAGGCCGGCATTAGCCGCGACCTGAAGGTCAGCGATTGGACTGACGATCAGGCAGCCAAAATCCGTGAAATTATCGGCGCTGGGTTCAAGGTAGAGGGTGATCTTCGTTCAGAGGTCCAAATGAACATTAAGCGACTGATGGATATTGGTTGCTATCGTGGAGTTAGACATCGTAATGGTCTTCCTGTTCGTGGTCAAAGCACTAAGAACAACGCTCGTACTCGTAAGGGTAAGAAGAAGACTGTTGCTAATAAGAAAAAGGCTACTAAGTAATTTTAAAGGAAATTAATTATGGCAAAGACAAAAGCAACATCTAAAAAAAGAAACGTAAAGGTTGACGCAATTGGTCAGCTTCACGTTCATAGTTCTTTTAATAATATTATCGTATCTCTTGCTAACAGTGAAGGTCAGATTATTTCTTGGTCATCAGCTGGTAAGATGGGTTTCCGTGGCTCTAAGAAGAACACTCCTTATGCTGCTCAGATGGCAGGTGAGGATTGCGCAAAAGTAGCGTTTGAATTGGGTCTTCGTAAGGTTAAGGCATACGTCAAAGGTCCTGGTAACGGTCGTGAATCTGCAATTCGTTCAGTAAACGCAACTGGTATTCAGGTTACAGAGATTGTTGACGTTACACCATTACCACATAATGGTTGCCGTCCTCCTAAGCGTCGTAAGGTATAATATTAAGAAACAAAAAATAAACGCACATATTTTTATATTATGGCAAGATATATAGGTCCGAAATCTAAAATTGCACGTCGATTTGGTGAGCCAATTTTCGGCGCAGACAAAGTTTTGTCCAAGAGAAACTTCCCTCCTGGACAGCATGGCAACAACCGTCGCAGAAAAGTGTCTGAGTACGGTGTCATGTTGGCAGAGAAGCAGAAAGCTAAGTATACTTATGGTGTACTAGAGCGTCAGTTCCGTAATATGTTTATAAAGGCAGCAAAGTCTGACGGTATCACAGGTGAGGTTCTTCTTCAGGGTCTCGAGTGTCGTCTTGATAATGTTGTCTTCCGTCTCGGTATTGCTCCTACACGTGCAGCAGCCCGCCAGTTGGTTGGCCACAAGCACATCACTGTAGATGGCACCGTAGTGAACATTCCTTCATTCTCTGTTAAACCAGGAATGATAGTTGCTCTTCGCGAAAAGTCAAAGTCTCTTGAGGTTGTTGAAGCAGCTCTTGCTGGTTTCAATCACAGCAAGTATCCTTGGATGGAGTGGGACGAGAATACTATGAGTGGAAAGTTCTTGCACAAACCTGAACGTGCAGACATCCCTGAGAACATTAAGGAACAATTAATCGTTGAGTTGTACTCTAAATAAATCATTGAATTAATGGCGATATTAGCATTTCAAAAACCTGATAAAGTTGTAATGTTGGAGGCTAATGACAAGTTCGGCAAGTTCGAATTTCGTCCTCTTGAGCCTGGCTTTGGTGTTACCGTAGGTAACGCACTGCGCCGCATTCTCCTTTCATCTCTGGAGGGTTATGCCATCAACACAATCCGTATTTCGGGTGTTGAGCATGAATTTTCTTCAGTACCTGGTGTAAAGGAAGATGTAACCAACATTATCTTGAATTTGAAACAAGTAAGATTCAAGCAAGTAGTAGAAGAATTCGAGAATGAGAAAGTTAGTATCACAGTTGAGAATTCTACGGAATTCAAGGCAGGTGATATTGGCAAGTATTTGACTGGATTTGAAGTGTTAAACCCTGATTTGGTGATTTGTCATTTGGATGCCAAAGCCATGATGCAGATTGATCTTACTATTAACAAAGGTAGGGGATACGTTCCCGCTGATGAAAATCGTGAGTTCTGCACTGATGTCAACGTTATTCCAATAGATTCTATTTACACCCCTATCCGCAACGTAAAATATTCAGTTGAACCATATCGTGTTGAGCAAAAGACCGATTATGACAAGCTGGTTATTGAAGTTACTACGGACGGTTCTATACAGCCTAAGGATGCCCTTAAGGAAGCTGCTAAGATACTTATCTATCACTTTATGTTGTTTTCTGACGAAAAGATTACATTGGAATCTCCAGATCAGGAAGGCAATCAGGAGTTTGATGAGGAAATCCTGCACATGCGCCAGTTACTCAAAACTAAGTTAGTTGATATGAACCTCAGTGTTCGTGCACTTAATTGTTTGAAGGCTGCAGATGTGGAGACTCTTGGTGACTTGGTACAGTTTAACAAGACTGATCTTCTTAAGTTCCGTAACTTTGGTAAGAAATCGCTTTCTGAGCTTGATGATTTGCTGGAAAGTCTGAATCTGTCATTTGGAACCGACATTTCAAAGTATAAACTGGACAAGGATTAACAAATCCCGGTCCTCTAATAGAAAAAACAAAAATGAGACATAATAAAAAATTCAACCACCTGAGTCGTACTGCATCTCATCGTGACGCCATGTTAGCTAATATGGCAATATCACTGATAATGCACAAAAGAATCACTACGACTCTTGCAAAGGCAAAGGCCTTGAAGAAGTATGTTGAGCCGTTAATCACACGCTCAAAAGAAGATACAACAAACTCACGTCGTGTAGTTTTCCGTTATCTTCAGAATAAGTTCGCTATCAAGGAACTCTTCGGAGAGGTTGCATCTAAGGTGGCTAGTCGTCCTGGTGGTTACACTCGTGTTATTAAGTTGGGTACACGTCAGGGTGATGCTGCTGATATTGCTTTCATCGAGCTTGTAGACTTTGATGAGAACATGGCTAAGACACCAAAGGCGGCAGTTAAAAAGACTCGTCGTAGCCGTAAGTCAACAACGACTGAAGCTGCTGTTGAGACTCCTGTTGCTGAGACTGAGGAAGCTCCAAAAGCAGAGTAATTAAAACGATAATACTTTACATAAAAGAGAAGCGCAATGTTTATACATTGCGCTTTTTTTATTTTTAGGGATTTCCTATGAATATTTAGGTAAAATCCCTTTCATCCAATCCTATTTTGTTGTATCTTCGCAATATAATTATCAAAGCAAAATTATGAGAAAGACTATAATCATATTTGCTGCCATAGCTTTGATACTTGGTAGCTGTGGTACTTATACAGGCGATGGTGCCTATATAGGTTCTAATCTAGGTTCTATACTTGGAAGTGCTATTGGAGGCATTACCAATGGTTCACGTGGCTCAGATATAGGAACGATCGTAGGGATGGCTGGAGGTGCTGCTATAGGTGCTGTGGTTGGTAATGCAGCCGATCAGCGTAAATCTACATACGACTATGATTCCGATCAGACTGTTGGACAGGAGCAGTCACGCAGTGTACAACCACAATATCAAGACAGTATTATTGATGAAAGTAACTCTGGTGACGACCGTATTTACGATTTTGAAAGTTCAGATTATACAACTTCTAATAGCACAATACTTCCTGTAAGCAGGGGACCTTCAGCTGCTGGTGCTGGAATTTCATATCAGCCTACTGTTGAAATACGTAAAGCTCGCTTCCTAGATGACAATATGGATGGTAAGATACAACGTGGTGAGCTTAGTAAGGTAATCTTTGAAGTTATTAATCATACTTCCGACACGCTTGTAGATGTTCAGCCACAAGTATTAGAGGCAACTTATAACAAGCATATTAGGGTTTCTCCTAGCATACATATAGAAAAAATACTACCAAGTTGTGGCATTCGCTATACAGCTCTTATTTTGGCAGATCATCGCTTGTCATCAGGTAGTATTCATTTGATTTTGTCTGTGTTGGCAAATGGAAAGCAGCAAACATTTCCAACAGAGTTTGAAATACCAACCATAAAATGACTTTTAAAAGTGATTTGTCATTGCAAAAAACATTAATAATTAAAGCTATAATGTTGAAAATGATACAAATAATGCTAAAAAAGCAGTTTATTATTAATGTAGCTCTTGACAGCAACTATTATTATTATTATATTTGCGACAGGATGTAATATCGCATTTGACTAAACGCAATGATCATGAAAACTAACAAGGAATTACAAGAGCAAATCCTTAAAGTCTACACTCGTGACGAGGAGAATGATAAAGGATCCACACAAGTTCAAATAATTTCTACCGATGTGTGGTACAATTGAATTATGAGTGAGTTTTCCTATATGTGATATGTTAATGATACGCTTAGCTAAAGTAACTTTCACTATAGGAGAATAATCTATATGAGTTATAATATAATTATAATTCTATAAAATTTGGGAGCTTTTCTATATATAAAGAAATGCTCCCGAATATTTTTTATTCCTCAGCTGATTTTAATAAATATCAAAAACTATATAGCATATTCTTTTGTAATTGTCTAATATACTGTATGAAATAATAATAGATGAAGATGATATTTAAAAAAACAATAGGTTGCCTTTCCTATTGACATAACGTTGAAGATACGCCATACATGGGAAAACAAATTAAAACACGTTTTATTTTGCTTTTCCACTCGTTTGCAGTATCTTTGCAGAAAAATTAGGATTTGATGAAGATATTAGGTATATTGGGCACTATCTTGTGTAAAATGTTCAGCCCGATAAAAGCCAATGCATTGTTTTTTATATTTATGTATCTGCTTGGGTGTCTGTGTGCTTGGACTACATTGCCAGGTACAAAGAATGCAGAAATTTATGAAAACTTGTATTTGGAATTGTTTTTTGACCTTTTCGTACTATGTGCAATTCTACTCGCTATTCCGGCAAAAATACGTAGATGGGTCAAAATGTCTTTGTATGTGCTGCTTTATGTTGTGGCATTGGTAGACGTGTATTGTTTCGTGAATTTTGATTCTACTTTGAATCCTTCTATATTGATGCTTATTGATGAAACTGATAGCCGTGAGGCAGGAGAGTTTCTTTCTACTTTAGTTTCTCCCGACTTGATATTCAGTAATGTTGGGTGGATTTTACTTTTGATAATTGTTAATGTCTTCGTGGCTTATTCGCCAAAGATGAAAAAAGTGAAGTTACCGAATTTCAACTGGAATGATAGATATACACCTTATGCCGGGCTTTTATGTATAGTACTACTTTTATGGGGCGGTTTAAGTTCTTCTCAAAATAAAATAGCTACATATAAATTAATGTCGGGAAGTAGTGTAGGTGATATTGAACACACTTTGACTGAAGACAATCATGCAGTTTTGTATACACCAATCAGTAGACTTATATTCAGCATATACGCAAACTCGCTAGCTTCAAAACAGATTGATAAACTTGTAGCTTCTGCTAAAAGTGTTAAGGTGGATAGCTGTTCTTATCGTTCACCGAATATAGTACTTATTATTGGTGAGAGTTATGGCAAGCGCCATTCAGAACAATACGGATATTTTATGCCTACCACTCCACGTCAGATAAAGCGTGAAAAAAGCGGACTCCTTGTTCCTTTTACTGATGTTGTAGCACCGTGGAACTTGACAAGCTTTGTTTTTAAGAATGTTTTTTCCTTGCATGTGATAGGAGAGAAGGGGGAGTGGTGTGATTATCCGTTGTTCCCTGAATTATTTAGAAAAGCCGGATATAATGTATCTTTCATTACCAACCAATTCTTGCCGCAGGCAAAGGCTGCTGTTTATGATTTCAGTGGAGGCTTCTTTTTGAATAATCCAGAACTAAGTAAGGCTCAGTTTGATATCCGTAATGATAAACTACATGTTTTTGATGATGGGTTGCTTACTGATTATGATAATTTTGTGAAGAATGGAAAGATAAAGCCCGATGGACATAATCTTACAATATTTCATCTTATAGGTCAACATGTGAACTATCGCACACGCTGTCCACGCAATCAGTTCAAATTCTTTGCCAGTGATTATGAAGACAAACGTCCTGACCTGAATCCAAGAGAGCGCAAGGTGTTGAGTTATTATGATAATGCGGTACAATATAATGACTCCATTGTAGACCAGATTTGCAAGCGTTTTGAAAATCAGGATGCAATAGTTATCTATATGCCTGATCATGGTGAAGAATGTTATGAGGATAATCGTGGTTTTATATGTCGTAACCATTCTGCCTCAATAGACTGGCCATTGGCACATTATGAGTTTGAAATTCCATTCTGGATATATTGTTCTCCTAAATATGCCCATAGTCATCCTGAGATATTCAAGGAAATTGTGCAGGCAAGAAATCGTAGACTTATGACAGATGCATTGCCGGACTTGATGCTGTATCTTGCCGGAATTTCATCTAAAGACTATCATGAGGAGTATAATATTCTTAGTAATAAATATGATGAAATGCGCCCACGAATACTTAAAGGCACTACCGATTATGACAGATTGCGTGACGCTTATTTAAAGAATAAGAAGAAAAAATGAACGAACAATTATTGAGTCGTACTGAGTGTAATGCTATGCGCGGGTTGGCTATTATTGGTATATTCCTGCACAACTATTGCCACTGGTTAAATCCCGTGGTGAAGGAGAATGAATATCAATATTTCCAGCAAAATGTGGATTGGATGGCTTCTTCTATTTGCACTCCAGATAGTTTATTGCCAATGCATATTTTTTCGTATCTAGGACATTATGGTGTGCCTATATTTCTGTTTCTCAGTGCATATGGACTTGTTATGAAGTATGAGAAAAAAAAAGCAGAACTGCCTTCATCGCTTAGTTTCATAAAGTATCATTACATGAAACTTTTTAAGATGATGATAATTGGTTTTGTTGCTTTTACCATGCTAGATCTTATAACTCCTGGAGCTCATAATTATAAGTTTCTTGATATTGTGGCTATGATTGGTATGTTCAATAATGTACTCCCCAAACCTGATGATATCATTTGGCCTGGTCCATATTGGTTCTTCGGTCTAATGCTACAATTGTATATTGTCTACAAATTGTTTTTGTGTCGTCGCAGTAGTATTATTGTCCTTGTTTTTATAGCGGCATGCGTATTTGGACAATTGTTTTTTGATGCAGAAGGAGAAGCAATTAATCGTTATAGATATAACTTCATGGGAGGAATGCTTCCGTTTGGATTAGGTGTTCTCTATGCTCGTTATGGTCACAGAATGACTATGTGGGGATATGCTTCAATGTTTGTAATGTCATCATTACTTGTATGCGTACTTAGTTGTAGTTTCCTTGGCTGGACATTTGTCCCGGCATTCGTTTGTACTGCAAGCATAGGATTGGTGAAGATTTTAAACGTCAGTAAATTTACCTCAATTAAGACATCATTGGTTTGGATGGGAAGCATCAGTGCAGCATTGTTTGTTTGCCACCCAATAACTCGCAAGATATTTATTCCGATAAGTAAAAATGGCGATTACTATGCCGGCTTTCTTCTATATGTAATTACCAGCATCTGTCTGGCTTGGTTGTTTAATGAACTAATAAAACGTATACCATTGAAATGAAGATAAAGAATATTGAACTCGCCAACATCTCGCGTTATCGTGGGGAATTGATGGGAATAGCAATGATTTTCATCTTCCTTTTTCATGTTGCACTTCCTCGCAGCGATATGTTTTTTGGTTTGCGTCGTGTTGGAAATATTGGTGTTGATATGTTCCTTTTTCTCAGTGGAGTCGGTTTGTGGTTCTCATGGATGAAGCATCCTTCACTAAAGCATTTTTTCAAACGCCGATATCTCAGGGTTTATCCTGCATGGTTCATAATCTCATGTCTTTACTATATCCCTCATTTCCATGGTGGTGGTGTGCGAGCATGGGTCGATCTTATTGGAGACATCACAATAAATTGGGACTTTTGGTTGCATGATGAACTTAAATTCTGGTATATTCCTGCGATGATGATGTTGTATCTCTTCGCACCACCATATATGCAACTTATTCGTCGTCATCCTGTTTATCGTTGGCTTCCTGTAGTGATGATATTGTGGTGCATACTTGTACAATATGTTTCTCCAATTCATAACGCTGTTGGTCATATAGAGATCTTTTGGAGCCGTGTACCTATATTCTTTATTGGAATAAACATGGGTGAAGCTGTGCGCAGAAAAGATAAGATGGACGGCGCTAGTATATGGATGATATTAATAGTGTTCGCAATGACTCTTTCTGCAAGTATATTCTTAGAACAGGAGTTGCATGGGCATTTCCCAATTTATGTTGAGAGAATGTTATATATTCCACTAACCATAACGACAATACTCTTACTCAACCGTGTATTCCGCAGAACACCGAAATGGTTCAACACAATATTCAAGTTTGTTGGTGCGTTAAGTCTGGAATGCTATCTTATACATATACACTTCGTGCTCGACTACATACCAAAGACATGTGGTTACTGGACAACGTTTTTGGTATGTGTAGTGATAACGATGCCTTTGGCGTGGTTGTTGAGTAAGATTGTGAATTATATATCAAAATTTATAGAAAATAATATATGGACAGCAAAGCATATTTGAATCTAATCCGTCCGAAGCAATGGATAAAGAATCTCTTCGTGATGGTTCCTTTGTTTTTCGGGGGAGCACTTTTTGATTTTAAGTCTCTCATTGCCGGTGCTATAACCTTTATAGCATATAGTTTCGCAGCGTCTTCAATATATTGTTTTAATGACATTCATGATGTTGATGATGATAGGCGTCATCCTGCGAAATGTCATCGTCCGGTAGCTTCTGGTGCAGTGTCGATATTTCAGGCTTATGTCCTTATGGCGTTGATGATTCTACTTTCTATGATATGTATCATCTTTTTGCCTGAAAACAAATTTGAGACAGGTGGAGTCATCCTTTTCTATTGGGTGTTGAATATAGCCTATTGCGCAAAACTAAAGCGATATGCCATTGTTGATGTCTGTATTGTGGCTTTCGGTTTCGTACTGCGTCTTTTTGCAGGTGGTTTTGCTTCAGATATCTTACTCAGTAAATGGATTGTTCTTATGACATTCTTGATAACTTTGTTTATGAGCTTTGCAAAGCGACGTGACGATGTATTGAGAATGGAAGAGACAGGAGAAGCACCACGCCGCAACACGATAAGATATAACCTCACGTTTATCAATCAGGCTATAACGATAACTGCGTCTGTTACCTTGGTATGCTATATAATGTACACCGTAAGTCCTGAGGTAATAGAGAATTTCCATACAGATTACCTTTATCTCACAAGTGTGTTTGTACTTCTAGGATTGCTGCGTTACATACAGTTGGCTGTGGTAGACAAGGAAAGCGGCGATCCTACAAAGATTATATTGAAAGATCATTTCACTCAGTTGATTGTCTTTGCTTGGCTAGTTTCATTCATAATAATAATATATGTATTTAAGCGATGAGAGAAAAAATCTTGTTTTTTGATTTTGACGGTACTATAACGACCAAGGATACGTTGCTTGAATTTATACTTTATTCTTGTGGTAAAGTCAAGTTTCTATTAGGTTTCTTACTTTATAGTCCGTTATTGATCTTAATGAAATTTGGTCTATATCCAAATTGGAAGGCTAAGCAGCATGTCTTCAGCTATTTCTTCCGTGGTATGAAAATAGATGATTTCGATTCCGTTTGCCGTAGATTTGCTGTAGATTGTCGTTATCTTCTTCGTCCAGAAGCCGTTAAGGATATGGAAACCGCAATGACTGAAGGCATAAAAGTATATGTAGTAAGTGCAAGTATTGATAATTGGGTGCAGCCATTTTTTGAGTTTGCTAAAGTGTTGGGTACTCAGATTGAGGTGATAAATGGAATACTCACAGGGCGTTTCATGACGCCAAATTGTTATGGGCCCGAAAAGGTGAGACGTATAAAAGAAGTATTGACAGAACCTCGTTCTCATTATTATATAATAGCTTATGGCGATAGCCGTGGTGATAAAGAAATGCTGGATTATGCAGATGAAGAACATTTCAGACCGTTTAGACACTGATAAGCGTGAAAAGATAGGCGAAATTCTAAGATTTGGAATTGTCGGTATCATTGCCGCATTGTTGCAATACGGTGTGTATCTTATTATGCTCTTTTTTATGTCTCCCGGCATAGCCAATACTGTTGGATATATAATAAGTTTTATATTCAATTTCTTTGCTAGTACACATTATACTTTCAAGGTAAAGGCTAATGCTAAACGAGGAATGGGCTTTGCGTTGAGCCATGTTGTGAACTATTTGTTGCAGACCGTAACGCTGTTGCTTTTTATATATATAGGTGTACCAAAGGCTTATGCACCTATCCCTATGTTTTGCGTATGTGTACCAGTGAATTTCATCTTGGTGCGCTATTTTCTAACAAAAAAAATCATTAGATGACAAATATTTTTAAGATACGTAAAGAAGAACGATGGCTCGCTTTAGGAGTCTTTTTATATACGCTGATGCTCAATGCATTAGTGATAATAAAGTATTATGATAGGTTCACCAGACTGTCTAATAATTATCGTAACCTTTTTGTAAAGACATTCCATATATCTGGTTATGATCCGCTTACTTATGAAGTCGTTTCCAAGTGGACAACATCGTATAACATACATCGTCATCCTTTATTGGCGTTCTTTATGTATATTCCCAATCAAATAAATCAAGCATTGATTATGTTGACTGGTCATAACTGTGTGCAGTTTGTAGTAGCTGCTATTTTGGTATTCTGTGCATTCTATTCATTCATATTTTTATATAGAATATTCCGTGAAGTCCTAGATTTGCAACGCTTTGACGCATCTGCTTTGACAATATTCACATTTTCATTTGCCTATGTAATGGTAGCGTCAATGGTGCCCGATCATTTCATTATGTCAATGTTCATACTGATAATGACATTGTATATAAGTGGATTGAAAATGAAAAAACATTTGCCACTGTCTAGATGGCAGACAATATTATTGTTTGTATTTACGGCAGGTGTATCTCTTAGCAATGGTGTTAAGACTTTTCTTGCGGGTATGTTTACTAATGGAAAACGTTTCTTTCGTCCTTTAAACATCATTCTTGTCGTCGTCGTTCCTTCTGCACTTATATGGGTGTTCTCCAATTACGAATACCAAACTCTCGAGTATCCTCGTTGGCATTCTCGTCAAGTAGCTAAGTTAAGACTGGATGAGAAGCATAAGAAGAAAGTTTTTGAGATGTATAAGGATACAGCTCATATAACTGATTCAGCAGAGATAGCCTTTAATGTAAACAATATATTGAGCAGACAAGCTGTAGATGCGTATCGTAAAAAACAGCAGAGTCCTAATGTCGCTCATCAAGGCGAACCAATAGCTAAGGGAGAATATATCGGTTGGACTGATATTTCTACGCCTCGTATTATGACTGTTGTTGAAAACCTTTTCGGAGAATCTATTCTGCTGCATCAAAACTATCTGTTGGGCGATACGCTTACGGGCAGACCTGTGATTGTGCATTACAAATGGATATTTAATTATGTTGTTGAAGGCATCATTGTAATACTTTTTGCATTAGGCTTATTCTGTGGAAGAAAAAATAAGTTTATGTGGATGGCGGTGTCCTTCATGGCTTTTGATATGCTGTTGCATTTAGGGCTAGGCTTTGGCATAAACGAAGTTTATATAATGAGTCCTCATTGGGCTTTCGTTATAACGATAGTGATAGCTTGTCTTGCTAAAAAGTTGACTGAAAGAAGACTTGTGGCGTTCCGTACGTTGATATGTTGTCTTGCTGCATACTTGCTTATTTACAACACTGCACTGATAGTGGAATACCTCACAATACTTTAATAGTGTATGAAAAGAAACGACGATATAAACTATACAAGGACAATATTGATATTGTTGGTGATATTGGTACATATAGTACCTTTCACCATATTGCACCCGCAATTAAAAGCGGCAATACTTTCATTCATGATGCCTACTTTCCTGCTCATCACAGGTTATCTAGTAAACATTAATAAAAGCTTACGCAAATTTTCAATTTATTATCTTGGCATACTTGTTCCTTATGTCGTGATGACAGTTGCTTATTCTGTTGTTTCTTATTATATGCCAGTACGTGATGGTATACATGAATTGTCGGTAAGTGTTATTCTTGATAAGGTATTAGTAACATCTATTGGTCCGTATTGGTTTCTTCATACAATGTTGATTTGTGGATTGCTGTATTATGTATGTTTCGCAATTCCTTTACGCAAGGAATATAAGATAGAGCGCTTGATTGTTTTTGGAGTATCATTGCTTCTTTTATCATTATTCACTCCTTTGCAATCATTAAAGATAAGTTCATTTTATTTCATAGGCGTTTTACTTAGACAGACCGATTGTGATTTTGATAAGGTTTTCTATAAGTCACCACTGTCATTCATTCCGTTCTGCATCTTGGTATCTGATAAATCCTTCTATGATTGGGGACTGATCACAGTAATAGCAATGGCTTATTGCTTCATTTCTTTTTCTTCATGGCTTTACGGTTACATCAAGGATAGGAAGGTAAATAAATATGTTATTATAATAGGAATGAATACATTCCCAATATATATATTCCATCCTGTATTCACGATGGCTGCCAAGTTCTATAAACCCTGGTTGGCTTTTGATGCATCAGGTTGGTTGTTGGCAATTGTCACAATAATAATCGCCATATCTGGAAGCCTTGTTATGGCGTGGATATTAGACAAGACAAAGACTTGTTACTTGTTGGGAAAGGAAAGTATATTGAGATTATGACAAATAGCTTAATTTCATAATCAGTCGTTGTGATAGATAAGTATTAAATTAATGAATATTTTTAAAATACATAAAGAGGAGCGTTGGATTGCGCTGCTTGCACTATTGTTCTTGTTGTTTTTGAATTGGATGCTGATATCCAATTATCCTGATAGTTTTACGAAAGGTGGTAATCTTGGTTATTGGTCTATTTTTTCTAAGAACTTCCGCATGTCTGGATATGATTGCTGGTCTTATATTATGCTTTCAAATCTTCGCATACATTTTGAAACATCCCGTCACCCTTTATTCCTGTCAATATTATATCCGCTATATTTGATCAATCATTGTATGATGTGGCTGTTTGGATCTAATTTCGCAGTTTATTTCATTGCGTTATTACTTCTTTTCTGCTCAGTATATTCTGTGTTGTTTATGTATCGAATCTTTAAGGAGATTTTGGAATTGCGCAAGTTTGACGCTTTGATATTTACAACAATGTTCTTGTCTATAGCCCATGTTATGGTCGCAATGATAGTTCCCGATCATTTCGCTATTTCTCTTTTCCTGCTCACGATGACATTATATATAGCAGGAGTGAAGATAAAGAATAACAGTTACTTTAAGTGGTGGCAGATAGCAGTGTTGTTTTTTGTTACCAGTGGAGTTACATTGACAAATGGTGCAAAGACATTATTGGCTGCTTTGTTCGTTAATGGCAGAAAGTATTTAAGTCCTAAATCAATTGTTTTAACGATATTCCTTCCACTTGTCTTGTTTTTGGGTGTCTATTGGTTTCAATATAATGTGTTTGAACTTCCTCAGAAGCAAGTCATACACAAGATAGAAAGGAGCAATAAAGAGAAAAAAGCTGATGAAGTTGCCAAACATTATGCTATTAGAAATAAATGGATGAGCGAGCATACTGGTAAACCAATAAGTGATGCACCTTTACTTAATATGACAGATGTCACGACTCCTCGTGTAAAGACGGTTGTAGAAAATCTATTTGGTGAATCAATACAATTGCATCAGAATCATCTTTTGCAGGATTTGTCTTTCACGCGTCCAATTTTTGTTAGTTATAATCATTGGTTTAACTATGCTGTTGAGGCTATAATAGTATTGATGTTTGCTTTTTCGTTATGGGTTGGTCGCAATGTTAAGTTATTGCGCATGTGCATGTCTTGGTTTGCTTTAGACATGATCCTTCATCTGGTATTAGGATTTGGCATCTCTGAAGTTTATATAATGTCGGCCGACTGGATCTTTATTATTCCATTGGCATTGGCTACATTGATGCATTTGTCAGATGATAGGTATAAAATAGCATTGCGCATTGTTTTCTCATGCATAACGCTATACCTTCTGTTGTGGAATGCCAGTCTTTTGGTTAGTTATCTTAATACGCCTTTTGATCAGATCCCTAAGTTCTAGAGCTATTTATTACGATGAAATATGTAGTTCATACATTCATCCAACATCTTAACTTTAGCAAGTT
>OCVT010000237.1_pt1 | contig 21261 bp, 24 predicted proteins | sample 1539111 | NCBI WGS metagenome assembly OCVT01 (sample SAMEA3991482, study PRJEB22521) | metagenome | biome: anthropogenic terrestrial biome; feature: sewage plant; material: raw primary sludge | place: Sweden | collected 2012-09-26 | reverse complement strand
TATTTATTAATTTTCTATTTGGTGAAAAATTAGATGATTTTTTTGATTTTTTTCGTGGTTTCTTTTGATTCATATAAGAAGTTTCATTTAAGGAAGAAAATCTTCCTTAAATAATTTTTAGTTAGTTGCTTGATTAACAATTTTGTTTGAAGAAATCCAAGGCATCATTTCTCTTAAATCTCTACCTGTTTTTTCAATTAATGAAGCTCTAGCGTTTGCTCTTTCAGCATTCATTCTTGGGTATCCAGCTTGACCTTCTAAGATGAAATCTTTTGCAAATCTACCATCTTGAATCTCTTTTAAGATTTCTTTCATAGCAGCTTTAGACTCAGCATTGATAACTCTTTTACCAGATACATAATCTCCATACTCAGCAGTATTAGAAATTGAATATCTCATATCAGCAATTCCACCTTGGAACATTAAATCTACGATTAATTTAAGTTCGTGTAAACACTCAAAGTATGCAAGTTCAGGAGCATATCCAGCTTCTGTTAAAGTTTCGAATCCAGCTTGAACTAAAGATACAGCTCCACCACATAATACAGCTTGCTCTCCAAAAAGGTCAGTTTCTGTTTCATCTTTGAAAGTTGTTTCAATAATTGCAGTTCTTCCACCACCAATAGCTGATGCGTAAGATAATGCTAATTCTTTAGTTGTACCAGTTGCATCTTGGTGAATTGCAATTAAATCTGGAATTCCTCCACCTTTAACAAACTCTGATCTTACTGTGTGACCTGGAGCTTTAGGTGCAACCATCATTACATTGATGTCTTTTTTAGGAGTAATTCTTCCATAATGAATGTTAAATCCATGTCCAAATGCAATTGTTGCACCAGCTTTTAAGTTAGGAGCAATTTCGTTTGCATAAATATCACCTTGATTTTCATCAGGTAATAAAATCATGATAACATCACATTCAGCAGTAGCTTCAGCTACAGTTTTAACAGCGAAACCTTTAGCTTCAGCTTTAGCCCATGAAGAACCATCTTTTCTTAATCCAACAACAACTTCAACACCTGAATCTCTTAAGTTTTCAGCGTGTGCGTGACCTTGAGAACCAAAACCAATCATTGCAACTTTTTTTGATTTAATTAAATCGATATTACAATCTTTATCATAGAATACATTTAAACCCATTAGTAAACCCTCTAAATATTAAATTTTCGAGATTATACAAAAAAGTATCTAAATCTTAGATAACTTGGAAAATTAAAGGGAAGAATACTTTTGTTTAGCTACTATTACAGGATTATTTCAAAAGGATTTAACTTGTTAAAAGAACTATTTATAAAAATTCAAACTGATTGTAAAACTTATTCTGGGAATGAATTAAATGAAATAGAGAAGTTTTTAAAAGAAGAAATCATAATAAAAAAAGAAGATGAAACTTATGAATTAAACTCTAAATATAAAGTCGCTCTTGTAAAAGTAGGAAAAAATTTAGTAGTTTTAGAAGATTTAATAAGTGAACATAAAAATATAAAAATAGAGTTTGATGATTTAAACGGTGCTTATGATGGAGATTTAGTTCTTGCAAAAAGAGTTTTTAATCCAAGAAGTAGAACAAAAGCAAAAATTGAAAGAATCCTTGATGGTAAAAGAAATGAAGTTTTAGTTTATGTAAAAGATAAAGTTTTTTATACAGTAAAAGAAAATATTAAATTAGAAAATAAAAATGCTTTAAAATACCAAAATGGTGATATTTTACTTGTTGAAAATAAATCATTAGAACTTATAAAAAATTTAGGAAATATAGAAAATCCAAAAATGGATGAACTTATTTCATTACATTTATATAATGAAACTTATAGATTAGAAAAACATCTTGAAGTAAGTGCTCTTATGGATGATACAAAACAAAGGGTTGATTTAAGGGATTTATATTTTTGTACAATTGATCCAAATAGTGCAAAAGATCATGATGATGCAATCTATTTTGATACAAAAGAGAATATTTTATATATTGCAATTGCAGATGTTTCATATTTTGTAAAAGAGGGCAGTGAACTTGATTTATTAGCATTTAAAAAATCAACTTCTGTTTATCTTCCAACAAAAGTTTTACCAATGTTACCACCAATTTTAAGTGAAGAGATGTGTTCATTAAAAGAAGGAGTTGATAGATACTCTTTTGTTTTTAAATTACATTTAGATTTAGAAAATTTAAGTGTTAAAAAAGCAGAACTTTTTGAAGCAATTATAAATTCACATAAAAATTTCTCTTACGGAAGAATTGATAGGGTAATTGAGGGACATCTTGACCAATATTCAAAAACTGAAAAAACAATATTTGATTATTTGATTCCTTTATATGAAATTACTAAGAAATTTAGAAAAAGAAGATTATTAAAAGGTTATGATTTTAGAACTACTGAAAATAGATTAAAACTAAAAAATGATAAATTAGAATCAATTGAAGTTGAAACTTCAACTGCCTCACATCAACTGGTTGAAGAATGTATGCTTTTAGCAAATATAGAAGCGAGTAAAAAAGTAAATATGGTGGGAATCTATAGAATCCATGAAGAACCAGCTTTTAAAGCTATTTCAAAACTTGTTGATGATGTGAATATTTTAGGAGTTAATGTAACACTTCAAAGTGATGTTCACGATACAATTGTACATATTCAAGAAAAAGCAAAAATTTCTATGATGAGTGCTGAAATTGATGAGCTTATTATTCAAGCTCAAACTCAAGCAAAATACTCTTCAAAAAATTTAGGACATTTTGGTTTAGGTTTTACTTCTTATTCACACTTTACATCTCCAATTAGAAGATATTCTGATTTAGTTTTACACAGAATCCTAAAAACAAAGCAAACACCAAAAAATATAGAAGATATTTGTGAATATATCTCTTTAAATGAGAGAAAAATTGATCAACTTGTTTGGGATTTTGAAGATAGAACTTATGCAAGATGGGCAAGTTTACATTTAGGTGAAGAAATAAAAGTAAAAGTTGTTGATACGGAAAAAGCAAGAGCCGTTTGTTATGAAAAAATATTTGGAATGAAAGTAATTTTGGAAAATTACAAAGGGCAGAAACTATTTTCTAAAATGAGAGTGAAAATAAAATCTGCCGACATTGTAACAAAGGTTATCGTTGCTACTATAATGTAGCACACTTATCAATAGATGCTAAATATGGGTCAACTTGTTCACTAGTAACATATTGACCAATAAGTTTCTCTTTTTCATTTATAAAAATTGGTGAAACAAGATTTATAATTGAATGTTCAATTGGTTCTTGAGAAACTACAGTGAAATACGTATCAAAATCTTCTTTTGATTTAATTTTTAATTTTTCTAAAACATCTGTATCTATTTCAAAATCAAATGATACTTTGTTTAAAACATTGATGTTTACAACTGTTATTTTCGTTTTTTCATCAAAAACCAAAAAAGAGAAAAAATCATCAATTTTTTCGACACTTAAACTTTTACAATCTTCAAACCCTAATATTGGTACTACAATCTTATACATAGCTAAGTCCTTTGAAATAAATAAATTGTATTGAAAGTAAACTTAGGATACTATTTTATTTATGTATAAAAATGAATTTGATAACTATTTAAAACAAAATAAAAAGTTTAAAGCCTATATGTTTTATGGGCAATCTATTTTTTTAGTAGAACAGTATGCTTTAGTAATTGCTCAATCATTAGGAAATGATGATGAAATAGAAAAACTTTATTTTGAAGAGTATGATTTCAAATACACAAAAGACAAACTTTTACAATCCTCTTTATTTTCAAGTAATAATATTATTTTAATAAAATTAGATAAAAAAATTCCAAAAAAAGAAGTTGATTCTTTAATCGAAGCTTGTAATTTAAATCCTGATAGTACACTTATATTCGCTTGTTTGGGTGATAGTGATTTTAAAACTATGGAAGCTAGTTTTTCTTTAAAAACAAACTCAGCAGCTGTAAGATTTTTTTTACCAACTGACACTGAAGCTATTAAATTTTTAGAATATGAAGCAAAAATGCTAAATATGAAAGTTGAATCAAGTGCCTTAAATCATCTATATTTTATGCATAAAAATGATTTAGCATTATGTGTAAATGATATGAAAAAATTAGCAATTTTTGATGAAGTTATTACTACTCATTTGGTTGATGCTCACTGTTTTGGTATTGGAGTAGTAAATTTTGAAGATTTTTTACACGATTTATTAAGTGGAAAAGACATAAGTTCAGATTTAAGTTTACTTCTTGAAGAGGGAATGAATGAGATTTTTTTACTAAATCAAGTTACTTCTTTTGTTCAACAACTTTTTATGATTAGTTCTTACGCAAGAACCATTGGACAACCAAATCCTAAGGAGATTTTAGGATTTATTCCACCAAAAAATATATGGGAAAAAAAATCAAAACTAGCAATTAATAAAAAACCTGAAGTTTTCCAAGAGATTTTAGAATATTTATTAAATATAGAATTAGATTTTAAAACTTCAAAAATTGATAATCAAAGTTTATACCTTCAAGCAAGTCTAAGAAAGTTTACAGTTTTATTTAGATAAAATCTCGAACTTTACAAAAAAAGAAATCCTTGCTGATATTAGGAAATGTAAAGAATACCGGCACAAACTATAAGGAGAATTAATGTCAAAAATCAAACATTACGAAACAATGTTTATCTTAAAGCCTACATTAACTGAAGAAGAAACTGTAGCACAAATCGAAAACATCAGAGCAATCATTGAAAAAAATGGTGGAACAATCGTATCTGCTGACAATGTTGGTCAAAGAGAATTAGCTTATGAAATCGAAAAATGTAAAAGAGGTTACTATTATGTAATCTATTTCCAAGGTAACCCATCTGGAATTGCAGAAATCGAAAGAAATTACAGAATTAACGAAAACTTAATTAGATTTATCTTCATTAAATATGATAGCAAAAAAGAAGTTGCATCATGGACTAAAATGAGTGATGAGGCAGCTAAAAAAGCTAATAAATAATAATATTTAGGAATCTTACATGTATAACAAAGTAATAATGGTAGGAAATTTAACAAGAGATATTGAATTAAGATATTTGCCTTCAGGTTCTGCAATAGCAAAATCTGCAATTGCAACATCTTATAAATACAAATCTTCAACTGGTGAACAAAAAGATGAAGTTTGTTTTTTAGATTTTAATATTTTTGGAAGATCTGCTGAGGTTGCTAACCAATACTTGAAAAAAGGTTCAAAAGTTTTATTAGAGGGAAGACTTGTATTTGAACAATGGACTGCCCAAGATGGATCAACAAGAAGTAGACACTCTTTAAGAGTAGATGCTATGAAAATGTTAGATTCTAAGGGTGAATCAATGAATGTTGGGGACAACCAAGGTTATAATCCGCAAGGATCATATAATCAACCAGCAGAACAATACAATGAACCATCTTCTCCAGCAAGCTATGGTGGTATGAATCAAGCAAAACCTAGAGTTGAGCAAAGAATACCTGAAATTGATATAGACGAAGACGAAATACCGTTTTAGAAAAGGAAAATCAAATGGCAGAAAGAAGAAAATACGGAAAAAAATATTGTAAATATACTGAAATGAAAGTTGATTTCATCGATTATAAAAACACAGAATTATTAAAATTATCTATGAGTGAAAGAGGTAAAATTATGCCTAGAAGACTTACTGGTAACTCTAAAAATTCACAAGAAATGGTAGAAAAAGCAATCAAAAGAGCTAGACATATGGCATTAGTTCCTTATATTGTTGATACTAAAAATATCACTGATTCTGCTTATGCAAGATCATTTTACTAAGATTTATTTTTAGTAAATAAAAAGGGGAAGAAGTCTGACTTCTTCCCCTTTTTTTATTTTCAAAAAAAAGAAGTTTATGGAAAATCAATTAAAAATAGCTTTAAGATTACGATTTGATTATTATAATTTGTATGAGGGGAAAGAAGATATTTGGCATAAAAAGTATAAAGAGCATAATCTTTATAGTGTTGTTGTAAAAAGTTTTGAGTATAATTTTAAAGAAATAGCTCAGATGATGCCAAAACTAATAGAACAGAGTGAGAAAAATTTATAATTTTTCCCAAACAGTTCCATTTATTGTATCCATTAAAGAAATTCCAAGTACAGATAATTCATTTCTAACTGCATCAGCAACTTCAAAATTTTTCTCTTTTTTAGCTTCATTTCTTTTTGTGATTAACTCTTCAATTTTTGATTTTGTTTGCTCATCTATTCCAAATTGAAAATATTCATAGGCATCATTAAAGCCAATTCCTAAAATATTGTTAATAAATAAAATATTTGAAACTAACTCTTTTTTTAGATTTTTATCTTTTGGATTTGCATCTAATTTATCGTTTGCATTTCCAATCATTTCATCAATTAAAGATAAAGCAATTGAAGTATTCATATCATCATTTAAAGCATTTAATACATCATCTTTAAATTTTTTATTTACACTTAATATGTCTGATTCAAGGGCATAAACTCTTTTTTTAACTCTATAAAGTTTATCGAGTCTTTTTTTAGAAGCGATTAAATCCTCTTCATTGAAATTAAAATTAGCTCTATAGTGTGCAGACATCAAATAAAATCTAATAACCTCACCAGAGTATGATTTTAGAACATCTTTTAGGAAAAATGAGTTTCCTAAAGATTTACTCATTTTTTCTCCATCGATATTTACAAAACCATTATGCATCCAATATTTTGCTAAGTTTTGTCCACTTGAACATCTAGTTTGGGCAGCTTCATTTTCATGGTGTGGAAAAAGTAAATCAGCACCACCTCCGTGAATATCTATTTGAAATTCTGTATCTTTGTACGCTAAATGTTTTTCAATCATGGCAGAACATTCAATATGCCAACCAGGTCGTCCTAGTCCAAATGGGGCTTCAAAACTCACATCATTTGTTTTTGCAAATTTCCATAAAGCAAAATCGGATGGATTTCTTTTCTCAATATTTCCTTCAACTCTAGCAATTGAATTTTCATCACTAGCTTTGTGTGACAACGAACCATAAGAGTTATCTTTTGAAGTATCAAAATATACACTATCGCTTGTTTTGTAAGCAATATCTTTTGATATAAGATTTGAAATCATCTCTTTCATACTCTCAAGATTTTCTGTGGCTTTTGGTTCGATTGTATTATCTAGGATATTTAAAGCTTTCATATCAGCTTTATAAGTATTTATATAAGTAGTTGTAATTTCTTCTAGGGATTTTGATGTTTCATTCATCTTTTTGATGATTTTATCATCAATATCAGTGAAGTTTTTAGTCATTATAACTTCATAATTATTCTCTTTTAAAACTCTATGAAGTAAATCAAATGCAATTGCACTTCTAGCATGACCTAAATGAGAATCATCATAAACAGTAGGACCACAAACATAAATTTTTGCTACATTAGGAATAATAGAGTTAAACTCTATTTTTTCCTTTTTTACTGAGTCGTAAATATGTAGTAACATGTTATTTAAATAGTGCTTCTAAAGATGCTGTATCTGTTGTTTTTTCTTCATTTACAACAGCTTTTTCATTGTTAGATACAGATGTTGCTGATGCAACTTCAATTAATTCAATATCATATTTTGTAAGCATAGATGCAAGTCTAATATTTAAACCAGCTTTTCCAATAGCTTTTGATTTTTGATCACTTGGAATTGTAACAATAGCCTTACCTTTTTCACCGTAACTTGGATGTTTCTCAATTTTTACACTATTTACAAGTGCAGGTGATAAAGCTCTTGAAATAAACATTTCAGGAATTGTAGAAAATTCAACACAGTCGATATTTTCCCCATTTAATTGTTTTGAAACAGAACCAATTCTAACACCTTTTACTCCAACAACAGAACCAATTGGGTCAATTTGTGCATCAATAGTTGAAAGTGCAATTTTTGATCTAGTTCCAGGAATTCTAGCACTTGCTTCAATATTAACTTTTTTATCTTTTAATTCAGGAACTTCAAGAACTAAAAGATTTTCTAAGAATTTTGGAGAAGTTCTTGAAATATCAATTAATAAACCATTTATTTTATCAATATTTACACCTTTAACAATAGCTTTTACAACATCACCAACTTTAAAAGTTTCACCTTTTATTCTGCTTTTTCTTTGTAAAATACCTTTTACTTCACCAATCTCGATAAATGTATTTTCTTGTCTATCGATTCTTGTAACAGTTCCAGCAATAGTTTTTCCAACTTTATCTTTGTATTTGCTAACAAGATTTTCTTCAATAAATCTTTGAAGTCTATATTCGAAATTACTATGTAGAATTGTGGCTGCATTTCTTCCCATGTTTTCGAATTCTAAATCATAATTCATAAAATCACCAATTTCTAAATCTGGGTCAATTTCTTTTGCTTCTTCAAGAGTAATAAAATTTTCATAATTAATTGCTTCACCATATTTATTAACCGCATTTGCATTTAGTCTTTCATCATCTTCAGATACAACTTCAATTTTTTGGAATAGTTCTAATTTTTTATTAGCTCTATCAATATTTGCATCAAAAGTTAATGTTTCATCTACCATTTTTTGGGCAGTTTTAATTAACGCCTCTTTAAGTGCATTTTCAACATCATCAATTTTGAGACCTTTTTCATATGCAATTGAATCTAAAATATCTATTATTTTATCCATTAATAACCTTTTATTTGTTGACATTGAAATGATTGTTTTGATTTCCAATGTAGTATAGGTTATTAGTATATCTAAAATAGCCTTTTATAGAAATTAAAGTAATTTTGAGATAGAATGTAAGACTAATTAAAAAGAAAAAGGCTTAATAAATGGAATTATTATTTGCAAGAAATGAGTTAAATGAAAAACCAAAAAAAGTGCAATTAGATAAAATAAAAGAAGATTTAAAAAAAGATGGTCAAAAGATTTTTTATTTTGATAGAGATAATTCTCACAAAGATATGATGGCATTAGTTGACGCTTTAGAAGCTGAGGGTTTCAATGTTTATTTTAGAGAAATCAAATATGGTTTAGCTGATGATGAGTATATGTATGAGGTTCATGCACTTTAATATTTAGGTATTTAAGTAAAAAAATTATGAGTTTAAACAAAAAATTATTTATACAAACAATAGGCTGTCAGATGAATGACACTGACAGTCAGCATATTCAAGCAGAACTTGAAAAGCACAAAGGTTATACTGCAACTGATAAAATTGAAGATGCAGATTTAATTATTATTAACACGTGTTCTGTTAGAGAAAAACCAGTTTCAAAACTTTTTTCGGAAATAGGGCAATTTAATAAAAAGAAAAAAGAAGGTGCAAAAATAGGTGTTTGTGGATGTACTGCTTCACATTTAGGACATGATATTATTAAAAGAGCACCTTATGTGGATTTTGTTGTAGGTGCTAGAAATATTTCTAAAATCAAAGATGTGGTTGATATAAAAGGTTCAGTTGAAATTTCAATTGATAATGATGAATCAACTTATGAATTTGCAACTGCAAAAACAAATCAATACAGAGCAAGTGTAAATATCTCTGTAGGTTGTGATAAAAAATGTACTTATTGTATAGTTCCAAGCACAAGGGGTGAAGAGATTTCTATTCCACCTGAAATGATTATTGATCAAGTAAAAAAATCAGTTGCTTTAGGTGCTGTTGAAGTAATGCTTTTAGGTCAAAATGTTAACTCTTATGGGAAAAACTTTTCTGACGGAAGAGGTAAATATTCATTTACAAACCTTTTGCAAGATATTTCAAAAGTAGATGGATTAGAACGAATCAGATTTACATCGCCACATCCTTTACATATGGATGATGAGTTTATAGAAGAATTTGCTAAAAATGACAAAATCTCAAAATGTATTCATATGCCTTTACAAAGTGGTTCTACAGAAATTTTAAGAGCTATGAAAAGAGGTTATACAAAAGAGTGGTTTTTAAATAGGGCATCAAAATTAAGAACATTAGTACCAAATCTTAGAATTACAACAGATATAATTGTTGCATTTCCAGGAGAATCACAAAAGGATTTTGAAGATACTTTAGATGTTGTAAATCAAGTTAAATTTGACCAGATTTTTAACTTTAAATATTCTCCAAGACCTGGAACTGAGGCTTTAAATTTTGCTGATAAAGAAATTCCTGATGAAATTGGAAGTGCAAGATTAATTGAATTAATAGAACTTCACAAAAGACATCTTGAAGATACAATGCCTACTTATGTTGGAAAAACTTTGAATGTTTTAGTTGAAAGTTTAAAACCAAACGGTGAAGTTTGTGGTTTTACAGATAGTTATTTACAAGTATTTACAAAAGGAAGTGATGAACTTCTAGGTAAATTTGTAAACGTAAAAATTATTGAAGCTTCACGAACATCTTTAAAAGGTGAAGTTGTTCTTTAATGAAAAACTATTTTAAATTTAATATATTACCTTTTGTATTATATTTAGTAGTAAGGGTAATATATTTTACAAATAAAAAAGTTTTCCATCATCCAAAATTAGATGAAAGTGAAGCTTTTATATTTGTTGCTTGGCATGGGGATTTAGTTTCTTGTCCTATAAATTACTTTAAAAATCGACCAAATGGTAAAGTAAAAACTATGATTAGTCAAAGTAAAGATGGGGAAATTATTTCAAAAATTTATGCTTTTTTTGGTGTTGAATCAATAAGAGGTTCTTCTTCTAAAGGTGCAACTAAAGCATTAATTAGTACAATAAAAGAGATTAAATCAGGATGTGATGTTGCTTTAACACCAGATGGACCAAGAGGTCCAAGATTTAGTATTGCTGATGGTGTTATTGCAATTGCTCAAAAAAGTGGCGCTAAAATTGTTGTTCTAAATTCACAACCTTCAAAATATTGGCAATTTAAATCATGGGATAAATTCATATTACCAAAACCTTTTGGAAAAATAAATTTTTATATGTCAGAACCTTTTGATATAGCAAATTTAGAATTTGAAGAAGCAAGAAATTGTATAAAAGATAAAATGATGTTAAATGCAACACTTTAAAAGAAGATAGATAGGAAATATATGTTTACTAAAGAATCTTTATATATTAATGTAGTGAAATATGATAATCAGTTAAAACTTGATTATAAAAAATTAAGTAATGAACAAATTACTACTACTGATAATTCAGTATTTTTGGTTGATAATGATTCAGGTTTACCCTTAGATATTGCACATAAGTTAAACTCATCTCAATCTGAAATTGATAATACTTATATATCTACACTTTTAATAAATGATACAACAAAACTTATTCCTAAAGTTTTATCTTCAAAATTAAAAGACTGTGAAATAGCTTCATTTAATAATGACTTTGATATTGCTGTTCTTAAAACTACTCTTTTTGAAACTAAAAATTATTTTGCTAAAACAGGAATAGATTATATTTATTCAGCTTTCCACCTAATAAATCTTCACATTGATAAAAATGTATCAAGAAGTGAGATTATTGTATTTTTATTTAATAGCAAAGCTTTTATTGTTATTTTGGATGCAGCAGGAATTATAGTTCATAATACAATTTTAGATTTAGCATGTTTTGATACCATTAAAAAAACACATTTTTATGAAGATGATATTGATGGACAAAAACTTTTTGATGAAATATATTATTTAGAATTAAATGAAATTATTCATAATACATTAAATGCATTTTATGAGAAAAAGAGTAATACCTTTGTTGAAAAAGTTACAATACTTTATGTGTTAAAACAGTTAAGTGAAGAACAAACTAAACAATTATCTGAAGATTTATTATTAAAAGTTGAATATCATCCTATAAATATTGATGAAGATGTTTTTGAATTATCTAAGGATAAACATTTAAAGAAAAGTTTTGTAAAACCAAGAAAAAAGAAAAAGAAAAGAGATTATACAAATTTATATATATTCTTATTTATTTTATTGGTGGGATTTATATCATATCAGGTTTATTTAAAAGTTGATTTTAAATCACTTTATTCTGATTACTTCAAAAAAGAAGTAGTTATTGAAAAAGCACAAAATGTAAAAAAAATAGAGAATGTTTTAGAACTACCTAATCATATAACTTTAAATGATAAAATAGAACAAAAAGTAAAAGCAGTTCTTGAAACAATTCCTAATGATATGTATATTAAAGAGTTAAAAATAGATAAGGATGTTTTAGAATTAAAAGGTCATATTCTAAAAGAGAGTACATTTAGTGATTCTTTAAAACCAAATTTAGATAAGTTATATAGAGATGTTACATATACATCTTTAGTTCCTGATAAAAAAGTTAATATTGAAAGCGTAATTTTTGCTAAAAAAGAGATTGAACTAAGTAAAACGTATAAGTTTTATAATAAACAATATTTAACCGATGAATTTATGCAATTAGATAGAGTAACTGAGCAGTTAAAGATTTTAATGCCAGTTGGGTCTATTATAAAATTAAATACTACAACAAGTAGTAGTAATGTTACAAGATTTATGTATACAATTAATATTTTAATTAAAGAACCAAAAGAGTTTTTTGATGTTATTGAAATATTAAATAATGAGTTATATTCAATTCATATTTCATATCCACTAAGTATGGTAAAAACACTAGCAGGGATTGAAGCAGAGTTTATTTTAGTATTTAATCAACAAAATGAAGTAACTGCAAAAGAACCTACAAAATAAAAACTTGGAGATTTACCAAGTTTTTATTTCATTATAAATCGAGTCTCTTTCAACTGGAATAAATCCAGAATTTTTAATCAAATCTACAAATTCCAATTGAGCTATTCCATTTGCACTAGATGCTCCTGCTGCACTTTGAATTGCTTCTTTTTCAATTGTTCCATCAACATCATTTGCACCAAATTCTTGAGCTATTAATGCAAGTTTTACAGTTGAAGTTGCCCAATAAGCTTTGATATTTGGGATATTATCAAGTAAAATTCTAGCTATTGCATAAGTTTTTAGTATCTCTTGACCAGTTAATGGTTCTTTTACTTTTAAGTAATTATTCTCAGTTTGATAAACAAGTGGAATAAAGGCATTAAACCCACCTGTAATGTCTTGCAAGTCTCTTAGTCTTAACATGTGGTCAATTCTATGGTTTCTGTCTTCTACATGTCCAAAAAGCATTGTTGCATTACTTTTCTTTCCTTTTTCATGCCAAAGTTTATGAATCCCTAACCATTGTTCAGAAGTAACTTTCCCCCCACAGATTCTTTTTCGAACTGTTTCATCGAAAATTTCAGCACCACCACCTGGCATTGAATCAATTCCATGTGAAATCATCATATTAATAATTTCTTCATAAGAGAGTTTATATTCTGTACTTAAAAAGTGAATTTCTGCAGCGGTTAAAGCTTTTACATGAATGTTAGGGAAGTTTTCTTTTATCTTTTTGAACACATCCATATACCATTGTAATCCTGTATGTGGATTATGAGCTGAAACAATATGAACTTCTTTTATATTATTTTTTGAAGAATTTTTTACAACTTCAAGTATTTCTTCATGACTCATTGTGTATTGATGTGGATTTTTTCTGCTTGCACTATATGCACAAAATTGACAAACATCTTTACAAATATTTGTTGGATTTATATGTCTATTTATATTAAAATAAGTTTTTTTACCATGTCTATTTATTCTAATTTTATTAGCATAAGAAGCAAGAGTAAATAGGTCTAAGTCATATAATTTAACAGCATCTTCGTAATTTAATCTTTCGTTTTTTTCTAATTTTTCTATAATACTCATTGTTGTCCTATTTACAGTTAAAATCTTTTGAATATGATTCTTGTTTACCTCTATGAATAAAACCTATACAACTTTGGTTTAAGTCATTATCATAAAATAGAACCTTATACACAGTACTTTTATATCTTGTTTCACTATCTTCAACTTCTAATTTGTTTATAACTTTTAGTTGAGTTATATTTTTATGACCAATCTTATGTAAAACTTCTGTTAATTTTTTCTCTTTTAAATCTTTTATTACATAAAAAATTGCAAAAGCGATAACTATAATTACACTAATTACAATTACAGTTTTTTTTGGAAGTTTTCTTATTTGATGTGTATTCATATTAATTTTCCTTTAGGGTTTCAAACGAACACTCTTCTCCATCGTAATATTCAATAGTACCATCTTCAATTTTATAATACCAACCATGAATTTGTAATTCACCACTTTTTACTTTTCTTTCAACTTCTGGGAAAGTTAAAAGATTTTCCATTTGGTGAACTATTGAAATTCTCTCTGTTGCTCTATAAAGTTTTTCTTTATCTGATTTATCTTGAATTGCTAAAAGAGTGTACTCTTTTGCTCTTTTTCCAAGTTCTAGCCATTTTTTTACGTGGATTAAATCAGGTGAATTTCCTATGTCGTGATATAAACTTTTACAAGCTCCACAATGAGAATGCCCACAAACAATAATATGTTTAACTCCTAAAACAGAAACAGCGTATTCAATTGCTGCCGAACTTCCATGATAATCATCATCAGGATTATATGGTGGAACAAAATTCCCAACATTTCTTAGAATAAACATATCACCTGGTTTTGTATCTAACATCAAATCAGGAGTAACTCTACTATCACTACATCCAATAAATAAAACTTCAGGTTTTTGACCAGTTTCAACTAATTGTTTTAAATCATCTTCATATTTAGGAAAACGAGCTTCTCTAAATTTTTTATTACCTTTTATTAAGTCATTTATTAACATTTGAATCCTTTATTAAGTTACATATTTTTGTTAAATTATTTTCATTTATATCTATTTTTGCAATTAATCTAATAATTGCCTCTTTAACCGTAGGTTGTCTAATTGCGCCAACTAAAAAACCATTTTGTTTCAAATTTTCTTGAATTTTTTTTACTTTCTTATTATCACCAATTAAAATTGGAATAATCAAGCTTTGGGAATTTAAACCCAAGATGTTTTTAATAATAGTTAAATTATTTTTAATTTTTTCTTTTAATAAATCTTTGTTTTCAATAATATAATCCAAAGATTCATTTGCAAGTGCAGTATCAAATAAAGATGGTGCAGTTGAATAAATAATTGGTTTTGCTCTATTTATTAAAAAGTCAATAATCTGTTTAGAAGCTAGTATATATGCCCCATAAGAACCGTAAGCTTTTCCTAAAGTTCCCATTTTTACATGGTATTGTGTTGGTTTAATTTTATAATAATCAAAAATTCCTAAAAGATTATCTCCAATTACTCCAAAACTATGAGCTTCATCAACAATCAAAATTGCTTTTTTCTCATCTGCAATTTGAAATATTTCAATAGGAGCTAAATCACCACCCATAGAATAAACACCTTCAATTGCTATGATGTTTCTGCCACTTCTTTTGTTTGCTGAAATCTTTTTTTCTAAATCTTTAAAATCATTATGAGCAAAAACTATTACTTGCTCAGATTTTAGAAGTTTAGTTGCTAGAATTCCACTTGCATGGTACTCTTCATCTATAAATAAAGTATCGTTTTTTCTACAAAGTGCCTCTATCATAGAGATATTTGCCAAAAATCCAGAGCCAACAATTACGCCTGCTTCAAAGTCATTAACTTGGCATAATCTATCTTCAAATTTTTTGTGGATTTTACTATAACCATTTACTAACATAGAAGCTTTTGGTGAGTGATAATTTTCTTTTAAAACATTTTTATAGGCATTTTGAAAAAGAGTTTTATTTGTAGAAAGTCCTAAATAATCATTTGAAGCTAAATCAATTAAATTTTCATCAAATAGTTCTCTAGTTCTAAAACGATTTGATTTTTTTATAGATTCTATTTCTTTTGAGTACAAATATTTCTCCGTAAGTATTTGTATATGATAACTAAAAAGTGCTAATAAGAAATTAAATTTGAGAATTTGTTTTACTTGCTAGATTATTGCTACTTTGAGTTGTTATAATTCTACATACTAATTTTACAAACAAGTCCATAATGGTAAGAGGTGTTTTTTTTGCGACCTTCACCTCTTACTTTTATTTAAAATCCACATTTTCACAACTTTAAACAATCTTTTGTAACCATTTAAAAATAATTATTGTAATATTGTATCAATTAAACTTAGAGAGATAAAATAATAATAAATGATGAATATTGAATTATTTAAAACACTAAATATTTTATATGTTGAGAATGATAAAGAATTAGAAAGAAATTTTTCTCAAACATTAAATAACTTATTCAAAAAAGTTTTTCTTTCTTTAGATGGCATGGATGCCCTAACACAATTTATTCAACATAATAATAGTGATGAAAAGATAGATGTAATCCTTAGTGAATACAATATTCCTTCATTAAATGGATTAGAACTTTTATTACAAATCAGAAAAATCAATCATACCGTTCCTTTTATTTTTATTACTCAAGAAACAAGTATTGATTTATTGCTAAATTCATTAAGATATGATGTTACTGATTATTTTATAAAACCGATTGATGAAAATGAAATATTAAGAAAAATAGAAGAAGCTTGTTTTTCAAGACAACAAGAAGATGAAATAATAAAATACCAAAATGAAATTGAAGAGTATTTAGAATTAATAAACAAAGTTGCAATAGTTTATACATTTAATTCTGATATGACAATAACTTATGTAAATAATTTCTTTTTAGAATTAATAAAATATGATGAAGATGATTTAATGGGAAAAGATTATAGAAATCTTTTTCATTATGAAATGCCAAAAGTAATCATAGAAGAACAAACATTAACTCTTCAAAGTGGAGCTAAATGGCAAGGAAAAATAAAATATTTAACAAGTATAGATTCTTTATTTTATACAAATTGTACAATAATCCCTGTTTTTGATAAAGATAAAAATATTACCAAATATATAAGTGTTAATTTTCTGACGACAAGGGAAGAGAATGAAAAAAGAGAATTTAAAAAAAAGGTTCTTTTTGACCTACAAGAAACAAAAAGAGTCTATTCTGTTGCACAAAGAAAAATTAATGAGTTAGATAATATTTTACTTTCATGTTCTGATTATGATGAAATAAAAGAGACTTTGCAAAAAGAACAAATATTAAATCAAAATAATTATAACAAATTGCAAGAATTAGAAAATAGATTAAAAGTTGCAAAAGAAAGATATGACCTTTTAACCTATGGAATAAATAAAAAAATAGGTCAAATAGCTGTTATGATTAATGAAATGAAAGATATTGAAGAAAGAGCTAGTAAAAAAGTAATAAAAGTAACTGATGAAATAAAATCAAAAGATTTCTTAATAGAAAGAATAAAAGAAGAAATAGTGCTAAAAGCTTCAAAAATCACTGACTTAGAAGATGTATTAACTCATAGGAAAAATCCATTAGAAAATAAAAAAGGCAATAATTAAATGTTTAATAATAGTTTTCTAAAGAAATTAAATATTCTTTTTATTGAGAGCAATTCTGAAGATAAAGAACATTTTTCAAATATATTATATAAATTTTTTAACAATGTGATTGTGTGTAGCACAGGAAAAGAAGCTATTGATAGTTTTTTAGAAAAAAGAAATGATTTTTTTATAGATATTATTATTTGTGATAAAACTCTTGAAGATATGACAGGAATAGATGTTTTAACACAAATTAGAAAAATAGATTTAGAAGTACCTTTTATATTAACAAGTTCAAAAATAGAAGTTGATGATTTATTAGTAGCTATTAAATATAAAGCTACAGATTATTTAGAAAAGCCAGTAAATGCGAAAAATTTGATTTTTTGTATTGAACAGGTTTGTCACAACAAATATCATGAAAGATTAAAACTCTTAATGCAAGAAGATTTGGAAGATTTAAAAACGGTTATAAATGAAGTTGCATTGGTTTCAAGAACAGATTTAGAAGGAAATATAACTTTTATAAACAGTTATTTTAGTGAAGTTACTGGTTATTCTGAAGATGAAATAATTGGTCAAAATCGTTTAATATTAAAAGATGAAAATACAAGTGCTTTGATATATAAAGATTTGTTAGAAAAAGTAAAATCAGGGATAATTTGGGAAGGAAAATTAAAAAACATATCAAAAACAAAAGAATTTTTTTATGTATATTTAACTGTACTTCCAATTTATTGCAAAGAGACTTCTTTAGTAAAAGAGTTTATTTGGATAAGTTTTTTAACAACAAATGAAGAACTAGAGGAAAAAGAGTTTAAGAAAAAAGTAGTTAAGAATATGTATGAAAATAGACGAATTAACAATGAAGCCCGTGAAAAAATAGATTTTTTAATGAATAAAATTTCTGACTATAGTAATATGAAAAATTCATTAATAACAGAAAAAGAAAGAGCTTCTAAATTTATTAGTCAAATAAAATTTTATGAAAAAGAATTAGTAGAAATAGAAGAAAAAGTAAAAGAGATAAGTGAAAAAGCTAGTATAAAAATCAAACAAGTTTTAGCAATGGAAAAGGATGTTAGAGAAAAAAGGGATAGTGTTATTTCTTTATTAAACGAGTTAACAAAAGATTTAGATGTAAAAAATAAATCGGTTCAAGAATTAACAAAAGAGTTATCATCTCAATTAACATTGATTAAAAGATTAATGACAAGTATTGATGCAATGGAAGAGATGATGGGATTAAAATAGTTAGATACTTAGGTTTTCAATAAAATCTATGGACTCATCTGTAACTATAATCGCATCAATACAAAAAGCAACATCAAGTTTTTTAGTTTGTAGATAATAATCCACACTTCTTTTTATTTTTGATAATTTAGATTTTGTAATATTATTTATAGCAGTTTCATAATCAAGTGCAGATTTTACTTCGCAAAAATGGTAAGTATCATTCTTTTTAGCAATGATGTCAATTTCGCCAAGTTTTTTTGCGTAGAAATTTTGTTCAATTATTTGAAAATTTAAATCTTGCAAAAAAGAGATTGCTCTTTTCTCTGCAAAATTTCCTTTTTCTCTACTCATACTTTTTTGCTTTTATTCTCATCCACCACCGACAAATTGAAGAAGTTCGATTTTGTCATCATTTTTTGGAATAAAGTTACTCCATTCATCTTTTTTTACAATATTCATATTAACAGCTGCTGCCATTACTTTATTTTCGATTTGTAAATTTGTAATAATATCTTGAAGTGTTGATGAATCTTCAAACTCTTTTGTTTCACCATTTATTATAAGTGTCATTTTTATACCTTCTTATATTTTTTATAAAGTTTGATTATACAAATAGTTTACTTATTTTCTAACATTCAAAGTTTTGAATCTATCGCCCATTCCGGTTGGCTCTAATAAAACTTTTACTTGTTGAGTCTGCTTTAAATATGTTTTTTCATCCACATTTGCTTTTAAAATTTCAAGTAAATCTAAAATCCCAAACTCTACTAAAGATTTTAGTTGAGTGTTAAATTTTACATCCAAAATATTGTTACTCAAAAAACAATCTTTTAAATAATTAAAATGAACATCATAGGTAATATCTGAATTTTTAAAGAGATTTTCTAAAGGTAAATTTTCTTCAAAAATAGGATAAACAGCATGTTTTTCATAGACTCTTGCGGAAAAATCATTTCTTGGAAATCTATCTCCATAATCAAAAGTTAAAAACTCAAAATGAGTTATATTTTTGCAAAGAATATCTACAAAATCTTTGTATGAAAGGCTTACTTCACCTTTTGTAATAGAGTATTTTTTACAATGATTTATAATATTTTCATCAAGACAATCAATAAATTCTATTTTATGATTTGATACAAAGGCTTGTTGTAAAACTCCATCTTTATTTGTATAAACTAAATCACAAGCAAAAGCATCAAATATTTCATTTGCTATTATGTAAGCATTTTCTAGCTTCACCTCACTTATATCATCATAATGTTTTAGTTTTATAACATCTCCAAAAGATTCATTTATATACTTTTTTTGTTGTTCTTGCAGATTTGAAAATCTTTCAACTATGGCAAAATTAAGTGTTTGTAAAAGTTGAGGTTTTAAAGTATAAATAAATTGAATAATATCTGCTAATAAATATCCATGATGTGCACCAATTTCTAAAATAGTTGTATTGTTTGGTAAAAATCCATCTTCAATAGAACTTATGATTTTTTTAGCAATTGAGCCACCAAAAAAAGATGAGGTTGAAACTGAAGTGAAAAAATCCCCATCTTTTCCTATTTGTTTGTAATTTGAATAATATCCATCTTGACCATAAAGCCAATCATTAAAATAAGTACTAAATTTAATCATAAACTATTTATCTACAAACATCAATTACAGATTCTTGATTAGGATATAAGTACACTTCAACTCTTCTATTTAATCCCATATTTGCATCGCTGTTATTTAAGGCTACTGGTTTATCAAATGAACAACCTTTTGAGAAAATTTGGTTTTGAACACCTGTTGAGTTAATTATATTTCCAACATTTGTAGCTCTTTTTTCTGAAAGAGTTAAATTATAAGGATGAGTACCTCTATTATCTGTATGACCTACAACTTGAACTAAAGTATTTGGATATTTTTGTAAAACAGTTGTGATTTTTGCTATTTTAGTTCCAGCAATATATGTTGGATTTTCAGAGTTAGTTTCAAACATCATATTATCTCTAAACATTATTTTCACATAATTATCTGTATTTGAAACTATTAAATCTTGATTTGGATCAAGTTCGGCTGTTGGGCTGTTATTTACATTTGTATTTAAACTTTCAGCTACTTCTTTTGCTTGATTGTCCATACTATAACCAATTGCTCCACCAACCGCAGCACCTGCAACTGCTCCAATTGCTCTATTTCTTCCTTTATCTCCTCCACCAACATTATTTCCTAGTACAATACCAGCTATTGCTCCAAGTGTTGTACCAATTATTGCTCTTTGATTATCATCAAATGTTTGATTTCCTGTTTTTTGTGAACAACCACTAATCATTGTAGCAATAGCAAGAGATGAGATAATAGTTTTAAAATTTATTGCTTTCATTATAAGACCTTTTTAATAGTTTATTTCATTTTTATTAGGGATTTTATCATTTTTTTTGTGAAATAATTGTTGCTAGGAAAAGTTACTTGACTTGTAACTTTAGTAAAACTGTTTTGAGAATCTTAGCTAAAATTAGCTAAAAAAAGAGCAAAAATCGTGTTTTCAATAACTAAAAAAACCTTAGAAAATCCTTATATAATCGGTGTCCCCTTATATTCCCCCTTGACTTTTATGAGGTATTATGATGGGTGATTTTCTTATAATAGTAATTAACTTTATTGATATTAAATTTAACAATGAAAGAAATAGGATTTTTAATTTTCTTATTTTTTGATTTAGTAATATCTTTTTTAGTTTCTAATTCTTCAAGTAAATGAACTTTT
>OCVT010000232.1_pt1 | contig 21392 bp, 13 predicted proteins | sample 1539111 | NCBI WGS metagenome assembly OCVT01 (sample SAMEA3991482, study PRJEB22521) | metagenome | biome: anthropogenic terrestrial biome; feature: sewage plant; material: raw primary sludge | place: Sweden | collected 2012-09-26 | reverse complement strand
TTCAGACGTGTGCTCTTCCGATCTAGGGTGGTAAAGGGTAGGGGGTGTCTCCCAAAAAAGGAGCAGCCGTCAATCAATAATTAGGGTTTTGTACCTCATTGTCGCGGACAATATAGATGTCGTTGGCCATGTCGGGGAACGCCGATTTGAGCGTTCTGGCCAGCACCATAGCATCGGCATGGTTGCGGAAGTCGCCAATTCTGAGTTTCCAGAAAGGAGAGGAGAATGTAAGATAGGCGTTCAGTTCCGGATATTTGTTTTTGATGCGGGCCTCGCGGCGCTGAGCCTCGGCTTTGGAAGTACGCTGTCCGTTGCCCATGTAGGCCTGCACGCGGAAACCCGAAAAGGTGAGTTTCTTCTTGTTGGCCCATGCAGCCTTCTTCTTGTCGAGCAGGTTCTTCATCTGTTCCGACATGTGGATGGTAACGTCGCCATCACCGCTGTTATTGCTGTTGAGGGCGTTGAAGATGTTGTCGGCGCTGGCCGAGGCGAACAGCAGCAATGCCAATCCTGCGATTATGCATGAAATGTGTTTCATATACGCTTCAAAAATTTTTATCATTCAGAATGGGTCTCATTTGTATGGGGTTACCTATAAGTTGAGATGCCCATCTTGGCTACAAAGATACTCAATCTTCACCTAAAAGAGTATAAAAAAGCAGAGAAAGAGAAGATTTACCGCTCATTTTACTTTAAAGTGAAATATTATTTGTACTTTTGGCTAAGAAATAACTGGCAAAGATATGAGTGAGGTTGAATTATTACTGGCCAATGAGGCGGATAACTGCTTTCAAATCAAATACTCATTTTGGGGAATGGAGGAGCCAAGAACACTAAAACCTATAATGAGGATGATACGTTGAAAGGTTATGTGTTGACGCTTCAAAAGTTTGAAAAACTGCTTAAGGAATGCGTAAAAGATGGTTCTGTAGCCATCACTGAAAATACAATAGAAACCAATAATACTTTTGACCTATGAGAACGATTCAGAACAAATTCAAAGACATGGTGGCACAAGTTCCGGCCAATGTAAAAGATGAGGTGAATTTGTCTTTTGCTATAGCAGACAGATTATATGCTTTGATGAAAGAGAGAGGCTTGTCGAAGAAGGAGTTTGCTGACGCTATTGGCAAGAGACCCAGTGAGGTGACAAAATGGTTGAGCGGACAGCACAATTTTACTATCCGTACACTTAGTATGCTTTCTGTTTTCTTTGGTAAATCACTGATTGTGGTGAAGTGAATCAGAAAAAGTCGGAAATCTGTCTGTTCCTGTAGTTTTTCTTTTGATTCTATTCCCGTTCTTGTCCGTGTCTTATCTCATTTTCCTCAATGAACAGCAATTGCTGTTCCAGCATCTCCACCTTGTGCAGGTGGCAGCCCGCAGCCTTGGCAATGGCAACCGGGTTGCTGTATATGGCCTTTATTTCCATAGGGCGGTGGTGGTCATAGTCCAGCCTCATGCTGGGTGCATAAGGCTTCATGTGGTCTGTGTTGTCCAGCATCCGTTGCACAAATTCGTCGCCTATGTCAGCACCGCAAGCCTTGGCACCATTCACCACCTCCTGCATCAGGTCTGTCACCAGCGCCCGTGAGGCAGGGTCTTTCATCAGGCAGTCGGTGGTGGTGTGCAGCACCACGGTCAGTCCGTTGTAGGGTATGTTCCACACCAGTTTTCTCCATCTGAACAGATTAAGGTCGTCGCCCTGGGTGAAGGGCACCCCCGATTCCTCAAAGTCTTGCTTTATCTGGTAGGCAATGTCGGGGTTGATGTGGTTGTGCAGATAACTGACCGTCAGCGCACCATAGTCGGCATGGCAGATATGTCCAGGGGCAATGCGTGATGCGCAGATGAAAGCCATGGCACCGCCTATCGGGTTTTGAGGAATCGCTTTTTCCAGTTCCTGTTCCAGTCCCAATCCGTTCTGCACCAGAATAATGACCGACCCTGCGTGGAGCAACGGGGGCAGCATAGTGCGCAGTTGGTCGTTCTGGGTTGATTTCATGGCAACCAGCACCACATCGCATGGCGGCATTTGTGAGGTGCTGCTGTAGATGTTCATATTGCTGAGATGAAAATCGCCGTTCACCGAGTCCACTTGCAGACCATGCGTTTTCACATAATCATATTCGGAGTGATAGAGAAAGTGGACCTCATGTCCGTGCTGGCACAATTTGCCACCATAGTATCCGCCCAAGGCGCCCGTCCCGATAATAGCATATTTCAAATTCATCTTTTTCCGGTTTTCTCAGCTGCAAATATACAGCTTTTGTTTCATTCTTGTCTTTCGTCCCTTGGCCATTCCATACAAAAAGGGACCCCGCAAACGCGAAGTCCCTTTTTTATAGTGAAAAATTATCAGTCTTGCTTATTTGGCGATAGCAGGCTGCTTTGACTCTTTCTTTGCCTCCTTGCCCAATACCATAAAGGCAGTAGGAGAAGCGACAAAGACAGAAGAATAAGTACCAACAATCACACCAATCAGCATGGCGAAGATGAATCCGCGAATCACCTCACCTCCGAAGAAGAAGATGACCACCAATACTACCAGCACACTCATGGAGGTACTGAACGTACGGCTCAGCGTAGAAGAGATGGCATCGTTGAATACCGAGTGCTGGTCGCGGTCAGGATACAGACCACGATACTCACGGATACGGTCGAAGATGACCACCTTATCGTTGATGGAGTAACCGATGATAGTAAGGATGGCGGCAATGAACTGCTGGTCAACCTCGAGTGAGAATGGCATGAAGGTGTAGCAGAGTGAGAATACACCCATAATGAGCAAGGCATCGTGTGCCAAGGCTACTACTGAACCCACACTGAAGGCCACGTCACGGAATCGGATCAGAATGTAGAGACCGATACCCACCAAGGCCAGAACGACAGCAATGAAGGCATTGACAATCATATCGAATGCCATGGTTGGTCCCACCTTGGTGGAACTCTGGATACCATAGCTGTCGGCATCATTGTCGCCTGCCACTTTCACCTTGCCACTGTTGACCACATATCTTTGTGTGAACATATCCTTGGTGACCTGCTGGCTCATCATAGGCTTCAATGCCGTGTAAAGACGGTTCTCAATGTCGGCATCCACATTATCCGCCTCGTCCTCGATGCGGAAGTTGGTAGAGATTCGTACCTGATTGGCAGCTCCAATGGTGATTACATTGACGCTCTCTCCGTTGAATGCTTTGTCGAGCAATCCCTTCACTTGGTCGGTAGCGACGTCCTTCTCGAAACGGACCACATAGTTGCGGCCACCCGAAAAGTCGATGCCTCTCTTCAATCCTCTTGTGGCGAATGACACGCAAGAGATGATAATCAGCAATCCGGAAACGATAAGGAATGTCTTGCTCTTGCCAATGAAGTCATACTTGATATTCTGCAAGAAATTCTTGGTGAAATCAGTAGTGAATGGCAGATTATGATACTTCTCATTCTTCAGCAGCTTGTTGAATATCAATCGGCTGAGGAAGATGGCAGTAAAGAACGAAGAAAGGATACCGATAATCAGCGTGGTAGCGAATCCCTTGATAGGGCCCGTACCGAAATAGAACAGGATGACACCGGTAAGGATGGTGGTAAGGTTGGAGTCCACAATGGCACTCATGGCATTGCTGTATCCATCATCGAGGGCATGGTGTATATCCTTGCCCTTGGCCAGCTCCTCTCGCGTTCGTTCATATATCAGCACATTGGCGTCGACCGCCATACCCAGCGTAAGCACGATACCCGCTATACCTGGTAGTGTCAGTACTGCCTTGAAGGAGGCCAATATACCGAAAATCATAAATACGTTGCCCAGCAGGGCAGTATCGGCTACCAGACCGGGAACCAATCCGTAATAGAAAATCATGTAGAGCAGCACAACCACAAAGGCGGCGATGAATGATATCATACCGTTGGTGATGGCCGATTGACCCAGTGAAGGGCCTACAATATCCTCCTGTACAATCTTGGCAGGGGCAGGCATCTTGCCACTCTTCAGCACGTTGGCCAAGTCCTTGGCCTCGTCGGGAGTGAAGTTGCCGGTGATGGAAGAACGTCCGCCATCAATCTCGCCATTGACGCGAGGGTAAGAATAAACATAACCATCCAAAACGATGGCGATGCACTTCTTCACATTGTCGCGGGTAAGGTCGGCCCATTTCTTGGCGCCCTCAGCGTTCATTTCCATGCTGACGCTGGCTGCGACCTGTCCTTTTTCTATTTCAGCGTTGGCATCTGTCACAGCATCACCTGTGAGCGGTGCCTTGCGTGGTCTGCCCTTCATGCCCTTGGCATACAGTGCAATCAGTGCATAAGCATCGCCGTCACCTTCTGGCTTGACAGTCCATGCTGGCATCAGGGTAGGAGGCAGAATGCCTTTGGCAATACCCTCACGGAAGTAGGCAGCCACTTTGGCTGTATCTTTAGCTGTCGCCCAGCCGATGCGAGGACCAGGCATCACCTGTCCCTGCTGGGTAACACACAACTGGAAGATAGAGAACAATGGATTCTCAGCCTGAGCATCAGTTTTGGCAGCCGATGCACCCTTCTTGCTGGTATCGGCACTCAACTTTGACAGCAGAGCGTTATCGCTCTTGGCGCTGTCCTTTTTGGTGCTGTCGGTAGAGACGGTGGCCTTTTTGCCTTTCTTGGCGCTGGCCTCGTCTTTCAACATATCGTTCAGTGCAGAAATGTTTTGTGCAATATCACTGAGCTCGGTAGTTTCCCAGAACTCCAGATTGGCAGAGCCCTGCAGCAACTTGCGTACACGTTCTGGCTCCTTGATGCCTGGCATCTCGATGAGCACACGGCTTGAACCTGCCAGACGCTGGATGTTAGGCTGTATGACTCCGAATCGGTCGATACGGGAACGCAGCACGTTGAAAGAGTTGGTCATGGCGGCTTCAATGTCGTCACGCAGCACTTTCACCACTTGCTCGTCTGTGGCATCACTCTTGATAAGATTTTTCGAGTCCCGGTTAGAGAAATAGCTGGCCAGTGGTGTTCCAGGGTCGTTCTGCTTCAATGAAGCAACGAACAGTGTCAGAAAATCCTTTTGGCTGGATTTCTGTGCCTGCTGCGCATCCTTGATGGATTTTGCAAAAGCTGGTTTCAAGGCTTGGTCTCCTGCGAGTGATTTCAGAATGTCGGGAACGGAAACTTCCATCACGACGTTCATACCGCCCTTCAAGTCCAGACCAAGACCTAATTCGTTTTCACGACATTCTTTCACGGTAAAGCCGAAGAACCAGCCTCCCAATGGTTTCTCTTTTGATACTGAGTCCATGAAGGCATTGTATTTCACATTGTCGCCGGCAGCATACGCTTCCGCTTCACTCTCATAGTGTTGCGAAATGACGCTGAAGGAGAGGTAGTAAATACATACCAAGGCCAGTATCACAGTAATGACCTCTACAAAGATCTTTACAATTCCTTTGTCTTGCATTTCTTGATATTGTTATTATTATTAATTTGACTTTTTATGGTTTGTAACAAGGTGCAAAGATAATGTTTTTTTATTCTTAAAGACGATTTGTGAGTGGTTTTTTGCTTTTTCAGTTTTTTTATCGGAACATTATTTTGCTCATTTCCCACAATTTTGCAATGAATGAGGAGGCTTTTGTTATTTGCATATAGGGTACTTGGGTGGTACCAAACTGGTTGTAGGAGTTTTCGATGCTTTCTTGCATGCTGCCTTCAAAATCGAAGCGGAGCGATTTGCGGTGTGCCAGCTGTATGGCACGCCATATAATGAGGGAGGAGGCGCCGGTCTCTTTGTAGTCGGGGTGATTGGCTGGTATCAGATAGTAGGCGGTCTGGCCGTCCCACACCATCAGCAGGGCCGACTGTATATCGGGGCTGCCCGGGGCGTTGATGCTCAGCAGCACGCCTTGTCCCCGTTTGATAGCTTCGCGACAGATGCCCGTCTCCACTACTTGGGGGGTGCTGTCTTTTTCTCCTTTCAGGGTCAGTATCTGACAGTGAAATTTATAAAAATCTTCGGCCGACAGTGCATTTTGCTGGCATTCCAATCCGTTGCGTATCCCTTTTCTTATCTGCCGTTGTTTGGCTGGGGTGAATTGTGCAAACACGGATTCCAGATTGCTGGTATCGTCAATCCGGTAGGTGTATCGGGTGGTCTGCTGATAGTGTTTCCAGCAGAATGGCAGCCAGTTGGTAAGCTGAGGCTCAAAGTTCTGCTGGTAGTAGTCAATGTCCAGATGTCCTATCTGGTTGATGAGGTCGTAGCAGAGGTCTTTTTCGTAGGTGAGGCGCTCACGCTGCGTCTGACCATCGGGATAGAGCAGGTGGGGACCATTGGTCTGGGTGAGCGGAGGCATCAGTATGTAGCTGAACCTCCATTTGTGCCCTATCAGATAGGGAAGGGTAGCTACTATCTTGTGTGCCTTGTTGCGGACAATTATCACATCCCACTGCTTACCTGCGCAGACGGCCTCCATCCACCAGTATTGGGAGTAGATGGGCAGGTCGGCTTGGTGTTCTTCGCAAAAGATGCGATAAAGTTCTTTGTTTGTCATTTTGCAGCGGTGTGCTATTTGTCTGAACAAATTTAAATAAAAAGTGTGTATTAGATGTGCATTTCTATGGAAAAAAGGAACCTTAGTGGAAGCGAGGTGCAAAAAAAGCGGAAGCTCCGATAGGAACTTCCGCTTCTGATGTATTGAAATACAGTTTTATTTCTTTACGAACTCCTTGACATAAACGCCGTTGGCAGTGAGCAGACGCAACAGGTAGATGCCCTTGCCCAACTGTGAAACGTTGATTCCGTTGGCCAGCGATTTACAATCGGTGTTCTGCTCAAACAGCATTTTCCCGGTTGTGCTCATGATGCTTACATGGGCATTACCCTCTTCGTTGAGGCGGACGGACAGAAGGTCTTTGACAGGATTAGGGTAAACCTCACAAATTGAGTTCTTTACCTCTTCAATGCCAGTGTCCTTAGGTCCATCGGGGTTGTAGGTGGCTAGTGCCATTGCTCTGCCGCATCCGCTGCCAGCTTGTATCTGCCAGTTCACAAGTCCTGGCATAGGGTAAGTGGTGCTGGTTGTGTTTTTGCAGCCAGTGAAAGTGATGACATCCGCATTGCCTTGGTAAGAGTCGTAGGCAGGGCCGTCTTCGAAGTAGCCCACCGAGAACTGACTGCCGCTGGCGGTCAGTGTGTAGTTGCCAGCGGCGGTTATCTCAACCGGGTTGCTGAATGTGAAAGTATAATAGCCAGCTGCGTTCAGCGTGGTATTGGCAGAAGTGTAGGCGGCAATGTCAGTGCCGTTCTGCGACAGCGTCAATGTCAGCGCCTGGTCGCCCTTGTTGTAGACATCGTTCACATAAATGGTGATGCCCTTTATCAGCAGCGCCTTCTTGGCAGTGAAGTTGGCACCGATGTTCCCCCAGTTGACAGCTGTCTTGGTGAAGGATTTTTCGGTTGGCCCGGCTGTGAATGCGACCGAAGAGGCATCCTGAACGTAAAATTTGGTATCCTTGCTGATAGTGGTGGTGAAGGTCTTGCCACTGCCCAGCTTGTTGCCGTCGGTGGCAGCGTCATACCAGTCGTAGTCTCCATCTCCCTCAACAGTCAGTGTCACTTTCCCATCGGAATAAGAAGAAGCGTTGCTGACAACTGGCAGATTGGAAGTCACTGTCACCTCGTCGGTACGGCTTGCACACCCGGTAGCAGAGACTGTCACCTTGTAGGTGCCTGCCTGATTGACTACATAGGTGGCCGCAGTGGCGTTGCTGATGGCATTGCCATCCTTGAACCACTGATAGGTGACGTCCGCATTCAGTGTGGCATCCAGCGTATCGGTGGTAGGGTTGCACAGTGTGGCATCTCCTCCCAGGTTGAGTGTTGGCAGCGTGTCCATGATGATTACACTGCCAGTTGTTTGCCATTTGCCGGCTGAGTCGATGGTGCAGGCATAGGTTCCTGCCTTTGTGGCCGTATATGTGTTGGCCGATGTTGACGAAACCAGCTGGGTGCCGTTGAGTGTCCATGTAAATGTCTTTTTGCTGTCCGCGCTTACTTTGCTGTCGAGCAGTATGGAGGTCTTGCCACAGATGGACTGATTGTCGCCCAAGGCTGGAGATGGATGACCGAACTTATTGGTATTGACAGTGTTGAGTATGGAATTGATATAACCCAAGGCACCTACCAGACCTGCATTATAGTCTATGCCACCTTCTGAGTAGGTGTAGCTTTTCTCGGCGTCGGTATAGGCTCCGTCGTTCAGTGACCCGCCTACCATATAACCCAACTGCATGTATTTGGCCTGCGTGGTGAGGCTGCCCTCATCGTCATTGTCCAGACCGTAGAAGTTGCGGTGGTGAGGATAGTGCGGATAATTGTCGCCCAGACCCACAATGTAGCTAAACTTCTTGCTGTTGCTTCCCATTATGTATTCGATGGTACCCAAAGCGTATGGATCGACGGTGGTCATTGTTCCGTTCAGTTTGGCATACAGTCCATATACAAAGGCCTGATTGGCAGGGTAGCGCAATACTCCCCATGCGTCATTCTTTACATTGAGAATATAGCCCGAAGTCGGTTTATAAAGTTCATTGACATAATAGGTCAGGCGTGTTTTCGCCAGCTCACTGCCGCCGTATTCCGCCAGCAGATAGTAGGCCAGGTCTTCCGTGTTGTTATAGCAGAGGGTGAAATTGTGGTTCCATGTAGCGTCGCCAGTCATGAAAGTGCTGTTGTTGTTGGCCGCAGTCAGATAGCTGCTTTCACCAGTTGTGCGGTATAGCTCCATGCAGAGAATCACCTCGTCTGGCTCGTATTTGCCTTTGGCGCCATAGAAACCGCCGCCTCCCGTATTCCCTTTGGTGGTGTTCATCACATACTGATAGGCCGTCTTTGCCTTTTCAAGACACTGCGCGGCATAGGCGGGGTCGAATGGCTTGTACACGCGAGCCATTACTGCCAATGCGGCTCCGCATAGCGAGGTCATACTGGTGGTGTTGCCCGTCGCTTTTGAAACGGGGCGGGAGCCATCAGATTCGCCGCCCTCGCTCACCGTGAGGGTGGACTTTACCGAGGAGGTGCACCAGTGCTTGTGGTCCTCGTCGCCGTCACCCACCTGATAATAGAACTGAGAACTGCTGCGGACACATTTCATGAAGTAGTCGGTGGCATATTTTGCCTCGTCAAGAATGTCTGGAATACCGTTTGGGGTGCCTTTACCGCCCTCCCATGTGTAGTCGCTGGCTCCGATGTAACCTTTATAGTCGGCAGAGTAGTAGTCGTCATATCCTGCAGGAAATTCCGAATAGCCGAGCAATAGCATGTAAGCCGAGTAAAATTCGGTCTGACCGAACTTCACAAAGTCGCCGCAGTCGTACCAGCCTCCTGTAAGGTCATAACCGTCTGTATCAGCGTCCTTCACATACGATTTGCCCTTGACAAAGGCTTTCAGATTCCCGGAAATGCCGTTGGCGGTCTTTGTGGGTTCGTGCTCGGCAATCAGCCAGTTTGGTCCGTTGCCGGAACGTTGAGCCCCGTAGAAACGGGTGGTCATCCACAATGCCTTTTTGTATAGGGCTTTGTCAAAAACCTGCGCATGGACGGCCGTGGTGCTGGCTGCAAGCAGCATCGCTCCCGCAATAATGTGGTTAAAGTGTTTCATATCTTTAATTTGTTATTTCCCTTTATATATAAATATAGGTATATTTATCGGCCTTGTCTTTATGGCCTGCTATTAACTTTCAAATATAGTCAATATTTTAAAAACCAGGAAAATTAACAAACGTCTCTTTCCATTTTTATCTTTATTTAAGTAAATGCGCGAATATTGAATGGCGTCCACTGACTGATATAAAAAAGCCTTGGGCAACGTGACCCAAGGCTTCGTACATGAACCTTTCCAAAAAGTTTTTTTGTTTGAAATATATAGTCAGATAGATTTCAATTTTATTCTTTTATGAATTTTGTCACATAAGTGCCGTTGATAGAAGAAATTTGAAGTAAATAGATGCCGGATTGCAATCTGGAAATATTGATGCCATTGTTCCCCTTTTCTAATAAAATGGTTTTATTCATCACTTGTTTTCCCGCAAGGTCTGAAATTTCAATCTTAGATTTTCCCTCCTCTGAAATCTCGAAATAGAGAACATCTTTAGCAGGGTTAGGATACGATTTGCAGATAGTGTGGCTGAAAATGCTATTGACAGTTTCGTTGCTCTTTACAGGGTTCATAATAGAATTGATGTAGCCCAAAGCCCCTACCAAACCAGCATTATAGTCAATGCCACCTTCAGCCATAGCGTAGTTCTTTTCGTTGTCCTCATATTCTCCATCGTCAAGAGTTCCGCCAACCAGATATCCCAGCTGTTGATAGTTGGATGCAGGTGGTACCAAAGAGGCCTCGCTGTCGTTATCCAGTCCGTAATAGTTTCGGTGATGCGGGTACAACGGATATTTTTCTCCAAAGCCGACGATGTAGCTGAAGTTCTCACTGTTGCTCCCCATCATATATTCGATGGTAGCCAAGGCATAAGGGTCCACTGTGACCATGTTATTGTTCATTTTTGCATATAGTCCGTACACAAAAGCCTGATTGGCAGGATACCGCAATAATCCCCAACTGTTATTTTTTACATTGAGTATATATCCGTCGCTTGGTTTGTAAAGTTCATTGACATAGTAGGTGAGTCTTTCTTTTGCCAAGTCGCTACCTCCATAAGCGGCCAGCAAGTAGTAGGCTAAATCTTCAGTGTTGTTGTAGCATAGCGTGTAATTGTGGTTCCATGTGGTGGCTCCTGTCATAAAAGAACTGCAGTCGTTGGCCTCAGAGAGAAAGGTGCTGTCGCCAGTAGCTCTAAATAGCTCCATACAAAGCACCACCTCGTCGGGTTCATATTTACTTTTGGCTCCGTAAAATCCCCCAGTTCCTCCAAGATTTCCTTTTGTGGTGTTCATTACATAGTCGTAAGCCACTTTTGCTTTTTCAAGACATTGCGAGGCATAGGCAGAATCGTATTTTTTGTAGAGTCGGCTCATGGCAGCCAATGCGGCTCCACATAGGGCAGTCATGCTGGTTGTCTTGCCTGAGGCTTTTGAAACAGCGCGTGGGCCTTCAGCCTCGCCACCATCGGCCAAAGGCAAAGTCGATTTGACAGAAGATGTGCACCAGTGCTTATGGTCGTAGTTCCCATTTCCTATCTGATAATAGAAAACACTGTTGCTGCGGACGCATTTCATGAAAAAATCTGTGGCATATTTCACTTCGTCCAGTATGTCAGGTATTCCATTGGGTATCCCTTTGTTCCCTTCCCAAGTGTAGTCACCCGACCCGATGTATCCTTGGTAATCGGCGGAGTATTTATCATCGTAGCCAGCTGGAAATTCGGAATAACCCAGTAGAAGCATATAGGCCGAATAGAATTCGGTTTGACCAAACTTTACAAAATCGCCGCAGTCGAACCAGCCGCCAGTCAGGTCGTAGCCATCGGTGTCTGCATCCTTTAAAAAAGACTTTCCCTTGACAAAAGATGTCAGGTTTGTCGATAGCCCTGTTGCCGTCTGGGTGGGCTCATGCTCGGCAATCAGCCAGTTTGGTCCGTTGCCGGAACGTTGGGCCCCGTAAAAACGGGTGGTCATCCATAGGGCTTTTTGGTATTGACTCTTGTCAAAAACCTGCCCTACTGCTGCGGTGTTGCCTGCTATTAGCAGCAAGACTCCTGCCATCATCTGATTAATGTGTTTCATTGATATTAGAATTTTTAAACAGTTGCAAATATAACATATAAATTTATAACCTGTTTTTTTTCAGGTGCTTATTTGGTATGTGAATTTTACGCTTCGGCTATTCGGGTGTATCATTTCAGCATCGGCTTTACCTTATTATATAGAATGTCGACCACCTCGCCAGGTGACAGTTGGGCGGTGTTGACTATCAAATCATAACTTTTGGCATCGCGCCAGTCTTTTCCTGTGTATTTCCAGTAATGGTTGGCCCTTGCCGTGTTGGTCAGTTCTACTTTTTTCCGGGCATCGTTCTCGTTCAGGTTGAAGAGTTTCATTGTCTTTTTTATCTCAAAGTCGTGATTTGCAAAAACGAATACGCTGATTTTGTTTTTATGGTTGCGCAGAATCCAGTTGGCACATCTTCCCACAATCACGCAAGGCTGTCTCTCTGCAATCCGCATGATGGTCCGACTCTGAGCCACAAAAATGGCATCGTCTTTTGATGGGTTCATTGATTCGGGAATGCTGTTGTCGGTAAAAATCAGTTCCCACAGCTTGGCTGTTGAAATGTTCTGCTCATTCTCGGCCACAAACTCGCTGGAACATCCCATCTCTCTGGCAGTCTCGTCAATCAAATCTTTGTCGTAGAGTTTGATGCCCAGCCGCTGGGCCAGCTGTTCGCCTATGATATGTCCGCAGCTGCCAAACTCACGAGAAATGGTCACCACCATTGGCGAATTGCCGGTAGCAGGAGCAGGTGCCGCCAATGGTGTCTGGTAGTTCTTGTTGAAGAAGGTTTCTAGCCAGTTGAAGTGCGGACTGAATTTTCTGACCATAAATCCGACGTAGAACATGGAGAACAGCGTGCCGGCACCAATCATCTCCCAGTGCCATTTGCCAAAGAAGATGAACATAAAGACCACCCCGACGGCCACCAGACCCGTGTCGCTGCACATCTTCACTTTCCCGAACTCGGCCTTTGTCACTTTGGCAATGGCCAGCGGAAAACCTTCTCCAGCAAGCATCAGCGCATCGCAATGTACCTCAAAGGAAATGCCGTAAGCCAGTAGACCGCCTCCTACGCAGAGTTGCAAGGCACGAGCCACGTAGTCGATGGGGGTGTCACCAAACTGGAATAGACCAGTTATCCACATGGTGAGATCGGTGTAGAATCCGAAAAGAAAACTGACCACAATCTGCAATAACTGAATGATGGGATAGTTCTTCCTCAACATCAGTATCTGGGCTGCGATGAAAAAAATGTGCATGCAGATGGTGAACTGTCCCATGGTGAGCTGTGCTCCATGGGTGAGGCTGAGCACATAAGGAGGGCACGATATGGGGGAGGACCCCAGATTGGCACGAATGGACATGGAGGTGCCCAAAGCTATGATGAACAACGCCACGATAAAACTCAAATACCGCTTTGCAATTTCTTCCGCACTTCTGTCCGTCTTTATTTTTATCATGTCCCTCATTTTTTTGTTGTCACAAAGTTACGGCCTTGCGTTCTTTTTCTTATCTTGTGTATTATTAATAATAATCATCAAAACTATTGATTTTATAAATGGAACTGACTCAGCTCAAATATTTCATGACCCTATATGATACGCTCAACTTTACGGAGGCGGCCCGTCAGTCGTTTATAACGCAGAGCTCATTGTCGTTGAGCATAAGACATCTGGAGACGGAAATAGGGGAACCCTTGTTCAGCAGAATAGGCAAGCGCACTTTTCCCACCGAGGCGGGCGATTGTCTGGCGCGCCATGCCCGCCGTGTACTGGCTGAGGCCAATTCTGCCGTTTGTGAGCTGAAAGAATTGCATGGCGCACTTGACAGCAAGATGCGGATAGGGGTGGTCTATAGCCTTTGTGATGTGCTGAACGACTCCATGCTGAAATTCACGGCCTTCTATCCCGAAACCCGTATCAGCGTAGTGGAACGCAATTCGGTGTTGGACATAGTGTCGTTGCTGCTGAACGGAAAAGCTGATTTTGCCCTTACCTATCGCCCCGAGAACTTGCAGCCACAGCTGGAATGTGTCCCTCTGTTCGATGCCCCTCTTTGCGTTATCGTGCATAGCGACCATCCGCTTGCGCGGTTCCATGCGGTGCCGCTCGATGTTCTTCCCAATTACCCAGTGGTGACTTTTCCTCATGGCATACATACCCGTGAGGTGATTGACCAGATGTTCCAGAATAATGCGGTGAATCCGCTGCAGCCGAATATAGAGGTGAGCGATGCCGGACTGATATTGCGGATGGTGGAGACGGGGCATTGGTTTACCATACTGGCTGGCGGGGTGGTATCGATGCGGCAGACGCTGAGAACCATACCCATAGAGGGTCAGACAGAGAAGTTGCAGGGATGCCTCTTGAGAGTGCGTGGCGGCTATTTGTCGCAACGTCAGTCTGCATTCTTCAATTTGCTCAGGGGTAGGTTCTCTTTGGCTTAAACACTGCTTTGGCATGGTGTTTGCAAATAACAAAAAAGAAAAGCGACTCGGTCAAGTCGCTTTTCTCAAACTCAATAAACTACAATTTAAAAAATATTTGGACGAGTCTCACGACTGACCATAGAAATATATGCAATAACCGTGCCACGAATATTGTATATATGTTAATATATATTAATTTATTAGTTTTGCTTTGAACAAGCAATCAGGAAATGGCGCCCCAATCCACGTTGGGCGTCCTGTTTTTCAGTTGGCGTTTCAATATTACGTTTTTTTCCAGACTGAGCTGGGGGTCCTCTTTCAGAATCTCCTTGGCCATGTCACGCGCATATTGCAGAATTTGTCCGTCGGTGGCCAGATTGGCAATTTTCAGTTGTAGTGGAGTCCCGCTTTGCTGGGTACCTTCAAGGTCTCCTGGTCCTCTCATTTTCAAGTCCTCTTCCGAAATCTGGAATCCGTCGGTGGTGCTGGTCATTATCTGCATCCGTTTGCGGCTGTCGCTGCTGAGCTTGCCAGAGGTGATGAGAATACAGTACGACTGGTCGCCCCCTCGGCCCACCCGCCCGCGTAGCTGGTGCAACTGTGACAGACCAAATCTTTCGGCACTCTCAATCACCATCACGGTGGCGTTGGGCACATTCACACCCACCTCTATTACGGTGGTTGCCACCAGAATTTGAGAATCCCCGCGGGCGAAACGCTGCATCTCCTTTTCCTTCTCGGCGGCAGGCAGTTGTCCGTGTACCATACTCAGGTGGTATTCGGGCTCTGCAAACACTTGCTTCAGCACCCCGAACCCTTTTTCCAGATTTTCAAAATCCAGTTTCTCCGACTCCTTTATGAGCGGATAGACGATGTAGGCTTGTCGGCCCAGTGCGATTTGCCGTTTTATGAAATCGTAGACGCCCACCCTCTTGTTGTCGATGCGGTGCAGTGTCTGTATGGGGTGACGGCCAGGGGGCAGCTGGTCAATCACCGATACATCGAGGTCGCCGTATAGTGTCATGGCCAAGGTTCGGGGTATGGGGGTGGCGGTCATCACCAGAATGTGGGGAGGCTGAGAGTTTTTTTGCCAAAGCTGGGCGCGCTGGGCCACACCGAACCGATGCTGCTCGTCAATGATGGCCAGACCCAGATTGAAGAATTTTACCTTCTCCTCAATCAGCGCATGAGTGCCTATCACAATCTGAGCCTCTCCGCTTTGCAGTTCGGCGTGCAGTATTCGGCGGTCGGCAGTTTTGGTGCTGCCGGTCAGCAGTCGCACGTTCACTCCGAGAGGTTGCAGCATCTGGCTGATATTTTCAAAATGCTGTTCTGCCAGAATTTCGGTAGGAGCCATCAGACAAGCCTGAAACCCGTTGTCGAGGGCTATCAGCATACACATCACGGCTACCAGCGTCTTGCCGCTGCCCACATCGCCTTGCAGCAGTCGGTTCATCTGCCTGCCTGTGCGAGTGTCCTCCCTTATCTCTTTTATCACACGCTTTTGTGCGTCAGTCAGTTCAAAAGGAATGTACCTCTTATAAAAGGTGTTGAAATAATTGCCGATTTTGCCGAATACGAAGCCTTTGTATTTGTTGCTGCGTAGGTCGGTGTTGTGCAGCATTTCCAGCTGGATGTAGAAAAGTTCTTCAAATTTCAGTCTGAATTGTGCCTTGTTCAGCGAATCATTGTCCTTGGGGTAGTGTATAGTCCGTATGCAGCTGTCAAGACAAGTCAGGTTGTTTCGTTGTAGAATGTAGGCAGGCAATGTTTCTGGCAGTTGGTAGCTCTTCAGCTGAGTCTCGAAAATGCTGCCGATGATTTTTTGTACCCCCTTGTTGTTAAGGTAGGCAGCCTTCATCTTCTCGGTAGTGTTATACAGTCCTTGCAGCCCGCCAATGGCCTGTTTCTTTTCAGCCTCCTCTATCGGGTCCAGGTCGGGGTGGACAAAGTTTATTTTTCCGTTGAATACATTAGGTTTGCCGAACAGCACATATTCCTGGTTCGGCTTCAGTTTGTCCTTCATATATTTGACTCCCTTGAACCAGACCAGTTCCACACTGTCGGTGCCGTCGGAGAAGAGAGCCGACATCCGTTCACCGCGGCCTTTGCCTACCACGTTGACTGAACTGATGCGCCCGCGTATCTGAACATATGATACGGTGGAGTCAATATCATTGATTTTGTAGAACTTGCTGCGATCAATATACCGGTAAGGAAAGACGTAAAGCATATCCTCCACCGAAGTCACATTCAGTTCCGACTTCAGCAGTTCCGCCTTTTTGGGGCCGACTCCAGGTATGAATTTTATGTCCTTGCTGGCAAGTTCCGACATGCTGATTCTTTTAGTACTTTATTTTTGACTTTTGGCCAGCGCTTCGGCCACCATCAAATCGAAAGGAGTGGTTATTTTTATGTTTTCGCGGTTGCCTTGCGTCAGCTGTACGGTATATCCGGCTTTTTCCACCACACTGGCGTCATCGGTAAAAGAGGTGTCAAAATCTTGCAGATAGGCCTTTTTCAGCACTTCGCATCTGAACACCTGCGGTGTTTGAACCAGCTTGATGCTGCTACGGTCGATAGCTTTGCTGCCATTGGCCGAAGTCTGTCTGATGGAGTCCACGCTGTCAATAACGGGAATGGCGGCGGCGCAGCGTTCGGCGCCTTCGTAGGCTTGTCTCAGTGTGGTATCAGAGGCGAAGGGACGTACCCCGTCGTGAACAGCAACAAGGGAATCCTCGCTGTTGTCAATCAGTTCAAGGCCATTCTTGACCGAATTGAAACGGGTGGCACCGCCGTTGGCCACCGAATGGGCAATGCAAAATTGGTGCTGCTGGCAGAGGCTTTTCCAGTAATCCTGCTGTGATTGTGGCAATACCACAATCAGCTGGATGAGCGGGTCGAAGTGATGAAACGTCTCCAGTGTGCGCATCAGTATGGGCACTCCTCCTATTGGCAGAAACTGTTTGGGTAGGTCTGCATTCATCCGCAGGCCTTTACCGCCAGCTACTATTATGGCATATCTTTTCATTTGTTCCTCTCTTTCGTTCTCGTTGGCTGCAAAGATACTAAACATTTGTCGGTCAATGAAAACTTTGCGTTCCACTCAAAAAAAATTATTTCCTTGCAGGAGTCTGATTATAACGGCTGAAAGATGAAACTGGATAAAAATCTTGATTTATATCAATAATTTTTACAAAAAATATTTGGTAAAAAGAAAAAAGTATTGCACTTTTGTAGTGCAAACAAAACAGATAGATTTTTCATAGTTAAGGTTTAGGTTAAATGAGGTATAGGGACGTTGTGAAACGTTCCTATACTTTTTTTATGGAATTTTGAGGAATGAAATCTGATTCAGGAAGGGACAATGGACAACAAAAAAGGCTGCGCACTTTTGTACGCAGCCCTTTAGAAATATCAAAAAATTGGATTGTTAATCAGTACGTTTGTAAGATTACTTTTTGATGATTTTTTGGATAGAGGAGCCGACTTTCACGAAATACATTCCCTCAGCCAAATTAGAAAGATTCAACTCAACTTCAGAGGCGGCAGCTTCTGTTTTGCTGACCAGCACACCGCTGACAGTATAGATGCTAACAATGTCTCCAGCCTCTATGCCACTCAGAATGGCCTTGCCCGTTGTAGGATTAGGATTGATGCTGATAGCAGATGGAGTTTGATTGACAATCTCCTCGTTGCCGGTTTCACTGGTATGTTTCAATGACCAGCTATCGAAATCCATTTCGCCAGAGAATACAAAGAACAAGTTGTGAGTTCCCGACACACTGTAACAAAGTTTAGAAGAAACCGTCTGGTAAGTTCCGCCTGCAGGTACGTTGAGGTATCCTACTGTCTCTCCGTCTGGCTTGTCAAGCACAATCTTGATGGCAGCTCCGTTCTTGCTGGAAGCTGTTGCTGTGAATGTATTCAGATCACCCGATAAATTTACGTTGGACAGACCAATCCAGTCGCCAGCATTGATATTAGTGACCGCCATGTTGGTATTGTCGATGTACTTGGTCTCAATTCCGCTCTGCCAAGCAAAAGTCTCGGCTTGAACAAGATTCAGCTCATCAAAGTCCTTTATCTGTTTTACTCCAGTGTAAGTTCCCTTGGTGGTATTGATTTTGCCAGCTGACTCATCAACAGTGACATAGTCGATGTTTGAGCTTCGGTATCCACCCGATACCCCTTGCCGCTTTTGAAGCAACTGAGAGTGATAAGTCACATAATACTGGTCGTTAAACTTGAACACGGAGTGGTGGTTGTTGCCATAGCCTCCGTCGTGGAAACTTCCAGGATTAGGCAGTATAACACCTTGAGCGGTGAATGGGCCCATAGGGTTCGTTGCCGTCATGTATCTGATCTCTGCATTTGAATAAGGCTGTTGGCAATTCCAGTTGGTGCAATAGCTGTAAACGTAGTATTTGCCAATCTTGTTGATGCCAGCATCCTCAAACAGATAAGGAGGATTGATGGTGGCAGGGGTGCCGTCGATGCTGATGAAGTCTTTGCCCAATTTGACCACACGCGCAGTGCCAGGGTTGGATTCTTGTCCGCTAGGAACGCCGCCGCCAAAGTAGAGGTAACCAGTGCCGTCATCGTCAACCAATACCGCAGGGTCGAACAGCCAAGTCACATTGCTGCAGTTAGGAGTAGACCTTGTTATCAGTCCCTTGCCGTTCAATGGGTCGCTCCATGGTCCGTAAGGGGTGTCGCCGCTTACTACATAAATGCCGTTCCCGTTGTTGGCAAAGTAAAGGAAGAATTTATCCTTTCCGTTAATCTTGACATGGCAGGCAGTAGGCGCCCATGAATTGACAGCCTTGGAGATGCCTCCAGTACCGGCGACCTTCATTGGTCCATGGTCGGTCCAGTTTACGAGGTCGGATGAAGATATACAGTCAATCTCGGTGATTGTCCCATATTTGTTCTCTCCGATTTGTCCATTACTGTATTCAAGAATGTCATTAGTCATGTAGACGTAAACACGTCCATTGTAAACCATGGCACAAGGGTCCGCTCCATAGCGTTGGGTATAAAGCGGATTGTGGTCGGTCAGTGGCTTCAAAGCAGCACTTCCCAATTTCAGATTGGAGAACTGGGCGATAATCGTGTTGTTGGTGCAAGCACCCTTATCAATGTCGCCATTGTCTTGCTCTTGAGTGGAGCCATTATCTTCAGTGAATGCGATATTGTCGATGTTCACATACGATTTGTCAATGTCGATTCTCAAAACGTGATTGCCAGCAGTTATCGTGCCTGCCGTCCCTTTTACGGCTGTGTATGTTTTCCAGTCGTTGGTGTAAGGAACATTGACAGAAGCGACGCTGGTTCCATCAATGGAGATGCTGAAAGCAGCTCCATCTTCCATTCCGGTAGCAACATTGGCAGCAAAATTGTATTTGGCATCCTTGGCCACATTGATGGTGTATTCCATCCATTCGCCACTTTGAGTATAGCCTACACAATAACCCTTTCCGTCAGGCGTAGCCTCAATGTCGACACCATCTTCACGGTAAGTGCCACCTTCGTTTTTCTCGTCAGTGTCGTGGTAAGCCGTACCTTCGCCGCCAAAATCATAATTCTCGGCTTCCACAGTGCCAGGAATGGCAATTGCCAATCCTGAGTAAGGAGCACGTTTTTGCTTGACCACAACCGTAGCAGACGACGTTCCAGTATTTCCAGAAGCATCGTAGGCAATGGCCTTGAAAGAATGACTTACACCTTTCTCGTCGGTGACTTGGTAGGTGTAAGGAGAAGCTGTGACTGTGCCCAATTTGGTGTCACCATCATAAAATTCAACTTTGGAGATGGTCTTGTCGGCAGTAACGCTAGCTGTCAGCTTGATAGTGGCAGGAGCCTCGTAGCTCTCTTTGTCAGCAGCCAAGGTCACTTTGACTGAAGCAGAGGATGATGTTGAGAACGGACTCTTTGCATTCTTTGCAGCATCGGTCTGCATGTATTGTTTCAGCCAAGTGAAGGCAGGACGATCTTTACAGTCTTTTACAAGGCCAGAGTTTCCATTAGTTGTCCATGTCTTGCCATAAATCCAACCCCAAAGAGTGACGCCAGCTACATAGTCGGCCTCCCACATGATAGGGAATTGCTCTTTGTAACGGGTAGCCTGTACGTTATCATCATCCTTCCCTATATCATACTCCGTAATATAAATAGGAATCTGAATCTTGTTGTGAATATCTTCCAAGGCCGATTTGAATTGGCTTCCGCTCATGTCGTTCAGGTCGTGCGATTGGCAACCAGCCGCATCGATGGGCGCATTCAGGGCTTTCAGTCCATTAATCAGATTGATGAATTCAGTTTTTTGCCATTGAAAAGTGTTGTAATCGTTGTAAATCAGAATGGCATTGGGCCAGCGCTCACGTGCCATTTTGAAGGCTTCGGCAATCCAGCTATACGACTGAGTGTTGGGATAACCGTTGGTTTGTCCACCCAAAGCCTCAATGATTTTAGTGTCTTTATAAGGCGAATGGTAGTCACTTCCAGAGTAAATGGCCTCATTCACCACATCGATAATTTGGAGATCAGGATAGTGTTTCTTGACCTCGTCAAACCATTCAACAATGGCTTTTTTAGTGTCTGCCGCGCTCAGTCCCTCAATCCATGATGGATGTTGGCTACCCCAGAGCAGTGCATGAAATTTAAATATGATTCCATGTTCCTTGCAGTAGTTGTAGGTTCTGTCGGCATTTGTCCAGTCGAATTTACCCCACCCCTTGTGTACTGATCCCCATTTGCAGGCATTCTCACAGGTTACCTGATTCCAATAGTCTGTGTATTTCATGCTGCATCCCTGGGGGTCGCAATATTCTGCCCAGTTGTAGGATGTCGTGATGTTTCCCAAAAATTTATTGGGATTGTCTTTTGCCAATTGTGCGGTAACGTGTCCTGCGCAGCAAAAGGCAAGTAAAAGTAGTGTTAATAATTTGTTTTTCATGGGTCTTGAATTTTGTTTTTCATTCGCTACAAATTTATAGGGGTGGCTGAAAATGTAGTTAGGACAAAATTGTCAATTAATATAAATAATTCGTCATTTAGTGATTGTCTATTCTGATTATGACTGGACACATGAAGATTTTAAGCGGTAAGGACGCTGGTCTGTGATTTTTTTTGCAAACTTGACAGATGTATAACCGCATATTCTATTCTCTTTTATAATTTTGTGGATATATGAATGAACGAAATCGAATAGAACTGCTGGCACCTGAGATCGGAAGAGCGTCGTGTAGG
>OCVT010000230.1_pt1 | contig 21464 bp, 15 predicted proteins | sample 1539111 | NCBI WGS metagenome assembly OCVT01 (sample SAMEA3991482, study PRJEB22521) | metagenome | biome: anthropogenic terrestrial biome; feature: sewage plant; material: raw primary sludge | place: Sweden | collected 2012-09-26 | reverse complement strand
TGGCAAAGTAGCGAGTGTTTACGCCGTTAGAAATCACAAAAATCTGTATGTAATCGAATAATCCATGAAAAGATGTTTTGTGGTATCGTTGTATTTGGTTATAGGCTTGTTTCAGTTCAATGCCCCTTTTCTTCAATTCTATTTGAACCAAAGGGAGTCCGTTGATAAGGATGGTTACATCAAATCTGCTTTCCTTGCGGCCTTCAATCGTAATCTGGTTTGAGACTTGGAATTCATTCTGGCACCATTGGCTGCGATTGAGAAATTCAACCCATATATGTTTGCCGTCAGCTGTATCAAGAGGATATAGGTCTCGCAATTTCTTTGATTTCTCAAAACGGGTCCCCCCCTCGAGATAAATCAGGATTTTCTCGAACTCAGCATCAGTGAACTCGGTACGACCAAATTCGGCCAATTGCCGTTTGTTATGTATTTCAAGTTGCTTCTTGAAGTTGGTTTTTAAATTAACCTCTTCTTTGATTTGAACACGTTCATAGTTCATTCTTTTCAGAGTGGCAATCAGCCCCTCTTCAAGTGCAGCTTCACTCTGTGTTGGCATACGCAAGATATTATTAGCTATGCAAAAGTACTCAAAAAAATGGACTTGATGTCTGATTTTTCATGTCCATCATTGAATGTTTATGTAAAGGTACGCCGAAAAATGGGACAAATAGTGAAATGGGGGAATAGGTATATAAAAACAGTTCAGCCGCCCGGGCTTTCGTCTCCGGACGGCTGTTGACTTTATCATAGATAGGTATGATTCTTATATATTCAAATTTTCCATGTCCTCATTGAATGATGGTGTAAAGATACATGGAAAAATGGGACAAATAGTGACACTGGTGAAAAGACAGAAAAAAACATAAAAAAAGCGGCCTTGAAAGAATCAAGACCGCTTTTATTATCAAGTAATTGATTTGTCTTTATTTCTGCTGATTGGCCTCCTGAACTTTCTTGTTGGCGGCAGCATTCTTGCTGGCGGCAGCAGGGCTGACACCCAGCTTTTTCAGAACAAGCGGAGTGACATCGATGGCAGCGTCAGACTTGCCAATGATGGCCTGAGTGTCGAACACATACAGGAAACCATATTCCTTGACAACATCATCGATGGCCTTCTTGATTTTCTCACGTACAGGAGCCTGCAGGTCTTCCTGCTTCTTCTGCAGCAACTGCTGAGCGTTCTGTATGTAGTTCTTGATACGAGTGTCCAGCGTCTGGATTTCTTCCATACGGTTCTGCTTGATGGTCTCGTCCCATTTGCTCTGGCCCTCCTGATATTCGCTGGCCTTGCGGGTGTACTCGTCACGCATACGGTTGATTTCTGATTCGTATTCGCTGCTGGCTTTCTTCATTGTAGAGTCAATCTGGGCATATTCGGGAGTTGACAGAAACAATGTCTGGACATCCAAATGTCCTAATTTTACCTGGGCTGACTGTGCAAATCCAAATAATGGCATTGCCGACAGACACAATACGACTAACTTTTTAAGCATAGTGTTTTTATGAATTTTTAATGTTTATTTTCTCTTTGTGCAAAGATACGAAATCGGTATGATATTTGATTTTTTTAGGGAGTAAAATCATAATGTTTGAGTATCAATGCCGACGGCCAGAACAGAAAATCTTATTTGGCGTAACCCAATTTGGCCAGAATCTCGTCGCTGATGTCCGTTTTTGAAGAGTAGTACACGATGTTCTGAGCCGAAGCCTTGTCGAAAATCATGGCATAACCATCTTTCTCGGCAACATCCTTGATGGCGGCATACACCTCATCCTGGATAGGCTTCATCAGGCTCTCGCGCTTCTTGAACAAGTCGCCTTGAGGGCCGAAGTATTTACGTTTGAGGTCGTTGGCCTCTTTCTCCTTAGCCACAATCTCGTCTTCCTTTTTGGCTTGCATATCGTTAGAGTAGAAAACCTTTTCGGTCTGATAGTTCTTGTAGAGAACCTTTGCCTCGTCGTTCTTGCTTTCCACTTCCTTCTGCCATTTGTCCGACAGCTGCTTGATCTGCTCGTTGGCCGACTCATACATAGGCACATTCTTCAGAATGTAGCTCATATCCACTACCGCATATTTCTGCGCATTGGCCGCAAATGCACCCATCAGAGTGATGACGGCAATCATAAAAAACTTTTTCATGTTGTTATGTCTTTATTAATTTTCTTTGTTTTCTGATATTGCAAATATCGTGCAAAATCAATTAGAATTCCTGACCAATCACCAAGTGGAAGTTGCTATGATTGTCGCCACTGGTGACCGCCTCGTCAAATCCGTAGCCGTAATCCACACCAATCAGACCCAGCATAGGGAGGAATATGCGGACACCGCCACCGATAGAACGTTTGAGGTTGAATGGGTCGAAATCGCCGAACTCAGACCACGCATTACCGGCATCGGCAAAGGCAAGGACATAGATGGTGGAGGTGGGCTGCAGCATCAGAGGGTAGCGCAACTCTATTGACAGCTTGCTGTAAAGGTTGCCCGCCTGACGTCCGCTGATAGGGTCGAGTGGCGTCAACGAACCGTTGGCATATCCACGCAAGCCTACCGCAGTGGTAGCATAAGTGGAGCTGGAGCCCGTGGTGCCGTCGCCACCTACATAGTAGCGTTCAAATGGCGAACGGCGGTAGGAGTCGTAATAACCCAGGAATCCATATTCGGCACGCGTCATCAGCACCAGTTTGTCGTCGGGTGTGAGTGGCGTGAAGGCTTTCACCTTGAATTCTGTCTTGTAATATTCAACCCAGCGGTACAGTTCCTCCTGCATATAGTTGTAATCGTCTTCCGTCATGCTTTCTCCATTACGGTATTGGCGAACCAGCGCGTTCACCTTCTTGTTGTCGGTGAAGGCACTGTAAGGAGGAGTGGCACGCAGTGACAGTGAGAACATGGAGCCGCGGCGGGTGTAGTAAGGATTGTCGAGAGAGTTGCGTGACCAAGTTACGCCCAGGCTGAGGTTGTTGGCCGTACCTGTCTGCATATCAAAGTAGCTCCAGTTTTGCAGGTCGTAGTGGCGATAGGCCACCTCGCCATAGATGCTGAAGTAGTCGTCAGGCCAAGTCAGACGGGTGCCGATGCCCACGGCACCACCCACTGTGGTGATGTATTTGTCTGGGTCGGCATCATAGCTGTAATAGTTGGAGCCGTAAGACGAATAGTAATAGCTGTCGTTGTAATAGTAGCTGTTCACGCCCGTCTGTTTGGACCAGTAGAGGGTGGTGGAGAGGTTGGTAGGACGACGTCCGCCCAGCCAAGGCTCCACGAATGAGATGCTGGCCGAGTTGTAATAGTCGGCGTTGGTGGTGTAGGAGATGGAGAGCGTCTGTCCGTCGCCCTGTGGCAGTGGATGATAAGACTCCTTGTTAAAGATGTTCTGTATGGAGAAGTTGGTGAACTTGAAGCCGAGTGAACCGGTGACGCCCGTAGAGCCCCAGCCGAACGACAGTTCCACCTGGTCGTTGCGCTTCTGCTCCAGGTTGTAGATGATGTCCACTGTTCCATCCTCAGGATGCGGTACAGGGCGGATGTCCATTTTTTCAGGGTCGAACTGTCCGGTCTGGGCCAGCTCTCGTGCTGAACGCTGGAGGTCACTCTTGCTGAAGAGGGATCCTGGCTTGGTACGCAGTTCGCGTCGTATCACGTTCTCATATACGGCTGTATTGCCGTTGATTTCCACTTTGTTGATGACCGCCTGACGGCCTTCGTAGATGCGCATCTCCATATCGATGGAGTCTCCCTCTATTTTGGTCTCGACAGGTTCCACATTAAAGAAGAGGTAGCCATTGTCCATATACAGATTGCTGACCGCATCGTCGTCGGTATTGAGACGCTCGTTCAGCAACTTCTGGTTGTAGATGTCTCCCTTCTTGATGCCGAGCGCCGCATTGAGAATCTCGCTGCGGTAGATGGTGTTGCCTGTCCACGAGATGTTGCGGAAGTAGTATTTTTTACCCTCGCTCACGGTCAGGTAAATGTCCATTTTGTGGTCGCCATAAGGCACCACGCTGTCGCTGATGATTTCGGCATCGCGGTAGCCCTTCTCGTTATATTTGGCCAAAAGCAGGTCCTTGTCCTCCTTGTATTTATCGCGGATAAACTTCTTGGATTTGAAGATGTTCCATATTTTGGGCTCTTTGGTGCTCTTCATGGCCCACTTCAGTTTGAAGTTGGAAATGTTCTGATTGCCACTGAGGTGGATGCGGTGCACCTTAATCTTGTTTTTGCGGTCAATGTCGATATAAACAGTGACATAGTTGGGTGTGGTGGGGTCCTCTTTCAACTCGATGTTGACGGAAGCCTTCTCATATCCCTTTTCTGCCAGTTTATGCTTGATGATGGTCTTGGAGCGTTCCACCGCCCCTGGAGAAATCTGTCCGCCTTTGGCCAGTCCCAGACCGCTTTCAATGTCCTCTTTGTCTTTTTTCTTCATTCCTGTCACCACCACATCGGTGATGCGGGGGCGTGGAGTGAAGGCCAGTTGCAGCCATACCTTGTCGCCCTGAATCTTGGTGGCATAAATTTTAACATCGGCAAAAAGACCCTGTTTCCAGAACTTCTTGATAACGTTGGAGAAAGCCTCGCCCGGCATTTTCACTGTCTGTCCGACGCGGAGACCCGAGTAGGCAGAAAGCACCTCTTTATCGTAGACGCCGTTGCCGACTATATCGATGTCCTGAATGACATATTCGTTGGTGGATTGCGTGTATTTGATTTCCGGATTGACCAGAACGGCATCAGCAGAACTGTCCTTCTTGCTGCTGTCGGCTGCTGTCAGTGCGGAGTCGGCAGGGCTGGCGGCTGGACGGGCAGAAGAGTCGGCAGGTGAAGAAACGGGGATTGCCGTAGCGGCAGAATCGCCTTGCTGGCTCTTGGCCTTATCAAGGAGCATCCGCAACGAGTCGGCGGGGTCGGCAGGCGTCAGCGCTTTTTCCATTTCCGGGCTTATCCCACCTTCGGGCCTAACATCCTCTCGCTGGGCCAACGCCCCGCAAGCCAGCAGGCTTAACAATGCACCGCCTATCAGTTGCTTCTTATATATCATCATCTTATTAAGTATCTCGTAATCAAAAAAATCTGGAATCAGTGTAACTCAGGAAAGAGAATTCTTGGTCGGCTCAATCTGCTCGCTGGTCTTTCCGAACCGGCGTTCACGTCCTTGATAGTCGACGATGGCCTCAAACAGTTGTTCCTTTTTGAAGTCAGGCCAGCACACTTCCGTAAAGTAAAGTTCGGAGTAGGCCAGCTGCCACAGCAGAAAATTGCTGATTCGCAGTTCGCCGCTGGTGCGTATCAGCAGGTCGGGGTCTGGTATTCCATTGGTGCACAAATGAGCCTCCACCATCTGTTCGGAGATGTCGGCCGGGTTTGTTTTCCCATTGGCGGCTTCCGTGGCCAGTTCCTTTACCATATTCACAATCTCCCAGCGGGCGGAGTAGCTGATGGCCAACACCAATGTGGTGCCAGAGCAGTGAGCTGTTTCTGCAATGGCGGCCTGCATGTTGGAACGGGTGCGCTCCGACAGCCTCGCCTTGTCGCCGATGACAAGCAGTCTCACGTTGTTTTTCAGCATTTTTGGCAAATAGCCGTGAATGGTATCAACGAAGAGGTCCATCAGTGCATCCACCTCAGGCTGGGGTCTGTTCCAGTTTTCAGTGGAGAAGGCATATAGAGTAAGGTATTCGAGTCCTGCCTCGACGGCCCCCTCCAACACCGAATCGACGGAGTCGACCCCATGCTGGTGTCCGTAGATGCGCTCTTTTCCTTGCCGTTTGGCCCAGCGTCCGTTGCCGTCCATGATGATGGCCACGTGCTTGGGCATCCGGCTCTTGTCTATTTGGTCTTTATAGCTCATTATCAGTTATTTGCTTTGATGGGTTTAATATTTGCCACCACGGCATATTCCTCTGTGCTTGAACATATCGAAAGTGATGTAAGCGAAGGCGCAAGAGTACCAGTCATTGTTTTTGAAGCTGGAGCTGTTCATCTTGTAAGGGTCGTCGAGCGCCTCATTGCCCATGTCTCCCTCATCAAGGTCATCGCAGAACAGTTTGTGCATATCCCATTCCAGTCCGATGTTCATACGTCTGGTCACTTTCACCTTGTAGCCCAAGCCGAAGGCCAGTCCGCCTGCGATTTTGGTACCATTCCATTTGTTGAATATTCCGACGCTTGGACCGGCAACCACATAAGGGGTATGCCGCATCACCTCTTTATCCCACGAGTCGTAGCCGAATTTGAAAAAGTTGAGTTCAAACAGTGCTCCGATGTTCCAAAGGTTGCGCTCAAAAGAGACGCGTTTGTCTTCGGGAAAATAGTTGTCCTTGTCGTAGTTGGTATTGCCCGATACCTTGCCCAGGTCGACATCCACGCGGAAGAGGAAATGAGAATTCATTTTCAGACTGAGCATGGCACCTGCCATCGGGTTGACTTCGCCAAAGGGGGTGATGGTGTTGGCATCACCATTGTATGACATTACGCCACCCAGAAATCCAGCCTCGCCTATGTATTGGGCGCGGGCAGAAAACGTGAGCAACGATAAGATGGTCAGCAGTATGTAACGCTTACCTTTAGATGTATGGAACATTCTTTTTTCCTTTTTCGCATTTTGTCTAAAACAGAAAACGGCGTACTTTGGGTTATATTTTGCCAACTCTGCTAAAAACATTCTGCAAAATTAATTAATATCTTTGAAATTTCTTGTTTCTAATGTCGGAGTATAGACCTATTTAACATTTATTTGTCTGAAAAATAGCCGGTTTGAGTTCGATAAGTTTTTAAAAGTTGAATTTCAGTTGAGGGTCGAGTAGCGTAAAAGTCATGCGATGGTAGGGGCAGGGACCCAGTTGCTCAATGGCCGCACGATGGTCACGGGTGGGGTATCCCTTGTTCTTTTTCCAGTTGTAGGCAGGATATTCCTCGCCAATCTGGCACATATAGTCGTCACGGTAGGTTTTGGCCAGTACCGAGGCGGCCGCTATAGACAGGTAGGTGCCGTCGCCCTTCACCACACATTGATAGGGAATTTTACCGTAGGGCTTGAACCGGTTGCCGTCGATGATGAGGTGGTCGGGGCGTGTGGTCAGCTGGTCGAGCGCTCTGTGCATGGCCAGAATGGAGGCATTGAGAATGTTTATTTTATCAATTTCCTGAGCGGTCACCACACCAACTGCCCATGCTACCGCCTCTTGCTCAATGATGGGCCGTAGCAGGTACCGCTGTCGGGCGGTGAGTTGTTTGGAATCATTCAGCTCGGCACTGTGAAAATCGGGAGGCAGAATGACGGCGGCGGCATAGACGGGTCCCGCCAGACACCCCCTGCCCGCCTCGTCGCATCCCGCCTCGACGGCGCCCTCGGTCATGTAGGGCAGCAACATTTTGTGCTCTTTGTGGGGACGCATCATTGAGCCGATTGGGTGAAGATGTAATGAGTGAGGGCTTTGCCGACGGCGCCGAGCGTGCTGCGGCTGATGTGGCTCATATCGTCAGAAGCGGTGTGCCATTCTTTAGGGAAGCCACGACCGCTGCGGAAGTCGATGATGTCAAAGGTAGGAATGCCGGCATCCAGATTCACGAAATAGTGGTCGTCGATAATGCTCCCGCCTTGGTTCTGAGAGAAAAAATCTCCCAGACCGATAGATGCGGCATCGTTCCAGAAGGCTTGAGCCTGTGGACCTGCATATTGCAGGGAGGCAGCATCAATGCTGAATTCAGGATCATCGCCTCCCACCATGTCGAGCAGAATGCCCATGTATGGTTTATTGTCGGCACGGTAGCCCATGTTCTTGCACCAATATTGAGTGCCGAGACACCAAGTGCGTTCATCGTCCGCCATTTTTGCATTGTCGGGGGCTCCGTAGTCTTCCGCATCCACCAGAATGAGGTCAATCCCCACTCCTGGGTCTTCCTTTTGCAGAAGCCGTCCCAACTCCATCAACACAGCTACGCCGCTGGCGGCATCGTTGGCGCCCATCACAGGTTTGTGGCGATTGGCAGGCAGCGGGTCGTTGTCGGCCATGGGCCGGCAGTCCCAATGCGCAAAAAGGGCGATACGGCGGTTGTTGTCAGGATAATAGCTGGCAATGATGTTGGTTGATTGCAGCCGGGTGCCGTCGTAGGCGATAAGTGTAGTCTCCTGGCGATTCACTTTGGCCCCCATCCTTTCCAGCTCGCCGCAGATGTATTTGAGGCATTTGCCGTGGGCCTTGCTGTTGGGCACTCTGGCGCCGAAGCTGCATTGCTGCTGGGTATAGTGGTAGGCGCTGTCGGCATTGAAGGTGGGAACCTTGCGTGTTTGTCCCGTTCTTGCGGTATCGGTCAGGCTGTCGGCTGTCGGCTGACTGGCATTGCTCTTGCCCGAGCAGCCAGCCAGCATCATGAGCGCAATGGACGCAATGATGGCAATTCTTCCTTTCATATATTTATGTGTTCTCAATGTGGTAAACATCATCAGTGTCTGGAATCAGTCAGATGCGCGTAGGTATCTGATGTCCACAAAATTACTATATTATTTGTTAAATGTGTGACATTCAAATATAAAAAGTGTTGCAGAAAAGTTGCGTCAAATCCCCGATAACCAGTAGAAATGGCAAAAAAAATCTCTTTTGAAATTTCCCTTCCGATTTTTTTGAATATTTATCACATTTGACCTACCTTTGCGTACTAAGGTTCTTAATAGTCAATCCCCATTAATAAGGATATTTCACCTCCTTGAATATTATTAGGAACCGGCATACGTATAACGAAGACTAAATAAATATTATTAATAACAAATTTAAATCTTATGTGGTTGTTAAATTCTTCAATAGGAAAGAAACTGATAATGAGTATATCAGGTGTCTTTCTTGTTCTTTTCATGACATTTCACGCATGCATGAACTTTGTGGCCGTCATCAATCTTGGCGCCTACGATGCTGTATGTAAGTTTTTGGGTGCCAACTGGTACGCTGTTGTCGGTTCAGCAGTGTTGGCAGGTGGATTCCTGATCCACATCATCTTTGCTACCTGGCTGACACTGACCAACCAGAAGGCGAGAGGCAACGAGGCTTATGCAGTGAATGGCATGCCAAAGAATGTAGAGTGGGCCTCAAAGAACATGTACGTGTTGGGATTCATCATCCTTATGGGTATTGTTCTTCACTTGACCATGTTCTGGGCTAAGATGCAGTTGTCAGAATTGGCAAATCTGGAAATCGCAACAGATGGCAAGGTCATTGACCCTGCTGCCGGCTCGGAATTTCTGATTGCCTACTTCAAGAATCCAATCTTCTGCATTCTCTACCTGCTTTGGTTCGCAGCCATCTGGTTCCACATGACACACGGAATCTGGAGTGCATTCCAGACGCTGGGATGGAACAACAACACATGGATTTGCCGTTGGAAGACCATCTCTTACATTGTGGCTACCATCCTTATGCTGATGTTTGCTTTCACAGTTGTCTTTTTCTATGTAGGCAACTGTATCGGTCTGTTCGCCTAAGTTGAGGCAGAATAATCCGTAAGCTTTTATTTAATTTATTGAAAAACAAATAATTATGGCTACTATAGATTCTAAAATTCCAGAAGGCCCAGTTGCTGAAAAGTGGACCAATTATAAAGCTCACCAGAGACTGGTGAACCCAAAAAACAAGTTGAAACTTGATGTCATCGTTGTTGGTACCGGTTTGGCAGGAGCATCAGCTGCTGCCTCATTGGGCGAGATGGGCTTCAATGTGCTCAACTTCTGTATTCAGGATTCTCCTCGTCGTGCACATTCCATTGCCGCACAGGGAGGTATCAATGCTGCCAAGAATTATCAGAATGATGGTGACTCTGTTTACCGTCTGTTCTACGATACAGTAAAAGGAGGAGACTACCGTGCGCGTGAGGCCAACGTATATCGTCTGGCTGAGGTTTCAGCCAACATCATTGACCAGTGCGTTGCCCAGGGCGTTCCATTCGCCCGTGAATATGGAGGTCTGTTGGCCAACCGTTCATTTGGTGGTGTGCAGGTTTCACGTACCTTCTATGCCAAAGGTCAGACTGGCCAGCAGCTGTTGCTGGGTGCCTACTCTGCATTGAGCCGTCAGGTTCACGAGGGCAAGGTCAAGCTCTTCACCCGTTATGAGATGCAGGATGTAGTGATGGTGGACGGCCGTGCCCGTGGTATCATCGCCAAGAATCTGGTGACTGGCAAGATGGAGCGGTTCTCTGCCAACGCAGTCGTATTGGCTACCGGTGGTTATGGCAACACTTACTTCTTGTCGACCAACGCCATGGCTTGCAACTGTTCTGCTGCCATTGCCGCTTACCGCAAGGGTGCCTATTTTGCCAACCCTGCATTCGTGCAGATTCATCCTACTTGTATTCCAGTACATGGCGACAAGCAGTCCAAGTTGACTTTGATGTCGGAGTCATTGCGTAATGATGGCCGTATCTGGGTGCCAAAGGATATTGAGGATGCCAAGAAGTTGCAGGCAGGAACCCTTCAGGGCAAGGACATTCCTGAGGAGAAGCGTGACTACTATCTGGAGCGCCGTTATCCAGCCTTCGGTAACCTGGTGCCACGTGACGTGGCATCACGTGCAGCCAAAGAGCGTTGCGACAAGGGCTTCGGTGTCAACAATACCGGCAAGGCCGTGTTCCTTGATTTCAGCGAGGCCATACAGCGTCTGGGCAAGGATGTGGTAGCTCAGCGTTACGGCAACTTGTTTGATATGTATGAGGAGATTACCAATGTCAACCCTTATGAGAATCCAATGATGATTTATCCTGCTATCCATTACACCATGGGTGGCCTTTGGGTAGACTATGAGTTGCAGACCAATCTGAAAGGTCTGTTCGCCATTGGTGAGTGCAACTTCTCAGACCACGGTGCCAACCGTCTGGGTGCATCAGCCTTGATGCAGGGTCTGGCCGATGGATACTTCGTATTGCCATACACCATTCAGAACTATCTGGCCGACCAGTCTATCTGGCCAGCTATCAAGACTGACCGTCCTGAGTTTGATGAGGTAGAGAAATCAGTCAATGCCAAGATTGACCACCTGATGGGCATCCATGGCAAGAAGTCAGTTGACTCTATCCACAAGGAACTCGGAAAGGTAATGTGGGAGTATGTCGGCATGGGCCGTACCAAGGAAGGTCTGTTGACCGGCTTGAAGAAGATAGAGGAAATCCGCAATGAGTTTGAAACTGATTTGTTTATTCCTGGCTCAAAAGATGGCCTGAATGTCGAGCTTGACAAGGCTATCCGTCTGAACGACTTCATCACCATGGGCAAACTGATAGCCTATGATGCACTGAACCGTGAGGAGTCGTGTGGTGGCCACTTCCGTGAGGAGCACCAGACCGAAGAGGGCGAGGCTAAGCGTGATGATGAGAACTTCTTCTATGTGGCTTGCTGGGAATACCAGGGCGACGACAAGAAGGAACCTGTACTGAGCAAGGAGCCACTTGTTTATGAGGCTATCAAGGTTCAGACACGTAACTACAAGAACTAATCAGGTTTAAGACAAGCTTGTTGAACTTTAAAAAAATCAGAAACAATGGATAAAAATATAAGTTTCACATTGAGAATTTGGCGTCAGAATGGTCCCAAGGAAAAGGGCCACTTCGACGAGTTTCAAATGAAGGACATCCCTGGCGACACTTCGTTCCTGGAGATGCTTGACATACTGAACGAGCAGTTGGTTGAACAGGGCAAAGAGCCTGTTGTGTTTGACCATGACTGCCGCGAGGGTATCTGTGGTATGTGCTCTCTCTACATCAATGGCCATCCTCACGGACCAGCCACTGGCGCTACCACTTGCCAGATATATATGCGCCGCTTCAAGGATGGTGACACCATCACCGTTGAGCCTTGGCGTTCAGCCGCTTTCCCTGTCATCAAGGATTGTATGGTAGACCGTGGAGCCTTCGACAAAATCATGCAGGCTGGCGGCTATATCAGCGTCCGTACGGGTTCTGCTCCTGATGCCAACAACATTCCTATTCCAAAGCAGAATGCTGATTTGGCCATGGATGCTGCCAGCTGTATAGGCTGTGGCTGCTGTGTGGCTGCCTGCAAGAATGGCTCAGCCATGCTGTTCGTTTCGGCCAAGGTGTCTCAGCTTGCGTTGTTGCCTCAGGGCCGCGTTGAGGCTGCCCGCCGTGCCAAGGCAATGGTTGCCAAGATGGATGAACTCGGTTTCGGAGCCTGCACCAATACAGGTGCCTGCGCTGCTGAGTGCCCTAAGAGTGTTTCTATCAGCAATATCGCCCGTCTGAACCGTGAGTTCATCAAGGCCAAGCTGAAGGACTAAGCAATCAGACAAGATTTGAATATTCATCGGGGGAGTGGAACCATGTTCCGCTCCCCCGATTTGTTGTGGCAGGTGGTGAAGGATTGAATGGAGGCAAAATGTTTTCTTTCTTCTTTTGTCCGTCTGTTTGCTTTTCACATCGGATTCCATTATATTTATATTCTTAAAATGCAGGGTTTCTGTTCTGCCGCATATTGGCGAAAAGAACAGCACTGCCCAAAAAGTATAAAATGAAGAATTATATTCTTTCCCTATTGCTGCTGACAATGGCCATGAGTGCCACTGCACAGATTTCCGGAAATGGATCTGGAATCTCAGTCAATCCTGTGACACCCCCAGTCACAGGTGCCACCGCACATCTTACTGACCCCTCGTCATACAACATATCGCGCGGTCTGGATGAAATCAGCAAAGGCCACTATGACAAGGCTGTATCCTATATAAACAAGGAACTGGAAGATGATGATGAGAACGGACAGGCTTATTTGCTGCTGTCGGACATCTATTATCAGCAGGGACAGTATGGCGATGCGTTGCAGAATGCCAGCAACGCCTTGCTGTATCTGCCACATAAGCAGAAGTCCAATATTGCCACAGCTTATTATGTGCGGGCCAATGTGTATATGGATTTGAAAGATACACTGCAGGCCATCAACGAATTGACAGCAGCTATCAAGTCAGACCCCAGTCAGGAAAAATTCTATGTCAAACGGGGCTTCTTTTATAATATGATGGGAAAGGACGACAAGTCGCTGGCCGATTTCAAGCATCTGATAAAATCGAAAGATACCACCATTGCCTCAATGGGATATATGGGATTGGGCACCCGCAGCATCAATATGAAGGAATACGGCGATGCCGCCACCTATTACGATAAGGCGCTGGAACTGTCGTCCGACCCGGATGTGTTTTCGAGGGTCCACATCGGCAAGGCCATCAGCTATGCCGCCCTTCACCAGATTGCCAATGCCGCAGATGAGTATATCACGGTGCTCCGACAGCAGCCCGACAGAGAGAATGTCCCTTCGTATCTGGCACAGTTGGCCGATTCCGATTTTGTGGCGGTGGAGGCGCGCGTCAGGCATCAGGAGTCGGTAACTATCAATAAATCGTATTGGCACAATATGCTGGGTATGCTTTATGAACAGACTTACAGATATAGGCAGGCGGCCAGCTGTTACCGGCAGACCTTTGCCGTCAATCATGACTCCGTTACGGCGTTGCGCTTGGCACACTGCTACAGTGATGCGGGTATGCCCGACTCGTCTTTGGCCTATCTTGACTCTGTAAAGTCAAAGGATGACGCCCTCTTCAAATGTGAAAAGATATATATGCTGGGCTATGCCGGGCGGTATGCCGAGGCTTCCGATACACTCACCTCCTTGCTTCGAATTGCTCCCGACCAATCGGCCAGTTATGAGCTGCGTGGATTCTTCAGTATGATGCAGCGCAACTATGTAAAGGCAATGAAAGATGCGGATATGGCTGTATCTCTGGCCGACCGTTCGCCTTCGGCGCTTATGTTCCGGGCCCATCTGCATCTGATTATGGGCGACACCTCAGCCGCGCTGCCCGATTTCAAGCGGGCTCAACCAGTACTTACTGACAAGATGGATGGTCCGCTTGCACTCTATTTTCTGGGTGACAAGCCTGCAGCATTGTCGCAAATGGAATCTTTGTTGAGGTCCCCGTCCATCAAACCCGATGATATCTACTCAGCCGTCTGCTTCTATTCGTTAATCAACGATACAAGCAAGGCTGTCGACTGCCTGAGCCGCGCTTTGCAGATGGGCTATCGGAAGTTTATACAGATTGATAACGACCCCGAACTGGACAAGTTGAGAAAGATGCCGTCCTTTAATCAAATCATCAAAGAGTATCGCAACAAATAACAGTCTTGCCTTTTGACATTTATAGGGTGGCTTAGTTTGTTTTATCCGTTATTTCCTCTAATTTTACAGAGTGGAAAAAGTCAAAATTGAATTTATGAAGAAAATTTTTGCGCTGATTGCGCTTTTCTCAGCTTTATGCTGTATGCCGGCTGTCGCCTCTGACGACTATTCCGACTCCTATAACTTCACCCGTGGTATGGAAGAAGCCCAAAATGGCAACTACTCTGACGCCCTCTCCTATATGCAGAAGGAGGTGGCCGACCATCCTAAAAACGCGTATGCCTATGTGATAATAGCTACTATTGACAATGCGGCATCCGATTATGCCAATGCCTTGCAGGCTGCCAATCTGGCGCTGAAGAATGTTCACAAGAAAGAGAAAAAAATGGTGGCAGCTTGTTATAATGTGCGGGCCTCTGTGTATATGGCGCTGTCGGATACTGACAAAGCACTGTCGGACTATGATATGGCCATCAAGGCGGAGCCAGAGGACCTGGACTACTATCAGTCGAGGGCCGACATCTACTTCTACCGCAACCAGTTTGATAAGGCAGAGGCCGACTTCCGCCAGATGCTGAAAGTGGATGAGAGCAGCTCGTATGCCTATGTGGGATTGGGCCGTAACGAGAAACAGCAGGAACATTATGACAAGTCACTGCCGTATTATGACAAGGCCATCAAATTGTCGCCCAGCTACAGTGCCGGCTATTCATTCAGGGCAGAATCCTATTTCCGTTTGCACCGCTATTCCGAAGCTGCCGAGGATATCATTTCGGCTCTTGATATAGACCAGGACGACAAGGCGTTTATGCTGATGTGCGAGATGGCCGACTCGAGCCAAGTGGTGATGGAGGCCAAACTGAAGAGCCAGTGCATCAAGAATCCGGGTGAGCGCTATTGGCCATTCTGCCTGGGGGCTTATTACCGCCATATTGATGATTACGAGAATGCAGTGGAATACTATAAGAGAAGCTACGACCTTCAGGCTGATACGGCAGTCGCCCTGTATCTGGCAAAGTCACTCCACGGCAATGGAGACCTGGCCGACGCATTGTCGTGGATAGACAAGACGAAGGACCAGCGGATTGACGATGAACCGCTGATGGAGGAAAAAATGGATATACTGCATGACATGGGACGTGACCAGGAGGCCCTGCAAATAGTTGATTCGCTGGTTCGCAAAAACCCGTCGGAGTCCGATTATTACTATAAGCGGGCTAATTTCAAACTGTTCACGAAAAATGTGCGGGGTGCGGTATCAGATATGGATACCTGCATCACTTTGACACCCGATGTCTCCTACTATTATTTTACAAGGGGGCGGTTCTACAAGATTTTGGGCAATACCAGTGCTGCCAAATATGATTTCCAGCAGTCTATCAATATGGACACTATCGATGCGGGACGGCTTATCTCCATGTATGCCTATGCCATGATGGGCAATGAGGACAGTGCCAAGGCCTGTATAGAAAAATTGTTGAAAAACAGTGCTGAAACAAATGATGCTTTGTCGGAGACTTACTATAATGTGGCCTGCATCTATTCTTTGCTGGTTGACAATAAAAGGGCTTTTGATTATCTGAAAAAGGCTCAAGAAAAGGGATTTAGCAATTTGTACAGGGCTGAATGTGACCCCGATTTGCTCTATTTGCGCACCAGTCCGGAATATAAGGCGATGTTTGCAGATTTCCGTAAAAAGAAGGCTGCGGCAGCTGCTGGCAGCACCTCCACCTTCGTCAGCAAAACGGGTGAGGTGCCATTTGTCCGTGAGAGTGGCATTTGCAAGGTGAAGTGCCAAATCAATGGTTTGCCACTTCAGTTCTTCTTTGACACGGGTGCCAGCAGTGTATCCATCTCTTCGCTTGAGGCTACCTTTATGCTTAAAAACGGGTATCTGACGCAGAATGATGTGGTAGGTACCCAGAACTATATGAATGCCAACGGCGAAGTGGAGTCGGGCACGGTGGTCAATCTGAAATCAGTGGAATTTGGCGGCTTCACGCTGCACAACATTCAGGCTTCGGTGGCCGACAACCAGGCGGCACCTCTTCTGCTGGGGCAGACTGTGCTGCAACGGCTGGGAAAGATTGAAATTGACAACCTGAAAAACGTGATACGGATTACCTACAAAGAAAAAAGTCAAGAGAAATGAAATTCTGTTTCCTTTCTTCTTTTTAATTCTCTCTGTCCTCCTGATTTTTGGGGAAGGAATGGCACATTTTTCGTCGTACAGGATGTCATGTGACAGGTTCTGGTTCAATGTCAATTAAATTGTTATGTTGATTACTATATTGGAATATATTTTTTGGTCGATTTTATTAGTAGCGACTCTTTACTTATGGTTCCGACTTTTGCAGAAACGTTCCCGACTGAGCCCCTTGATAGCTTGGCCTCGGCTGAATATGAAACCGGGAGAATTGCAGCGTGACTTGGTACTGAAGGCTGTGACTGAGATGGGATGCAAGTATGAGGATCTGTCTGAAGATAAAGACGACAAATCCCGCTTCGTGTATGCCTTCGATTTTCAGGGAGGACATTTTGTCCTCTTTTTTCTGAGTGATTATTCGGTCACCAGTCTCCACTACTATGGGGCCTTTTTTACTACGCCTGACCATTACAACAAAATACTCAACATCTGCAATCAGGTTAACGAGTCGTGCAAATATGTGCCGACTGCGGTTTGCAGTTACGACAAGGATAGCGACCGGGTGGCGGTGCATATCAACTCACAGTTTGTGATGCACAATTCCAAAGATGCGGTGGAGGTATTCTCCAATGCCATCTTGCTACGCACATTTGCATTGCGTGACGACATAACGGCCCGATTTTCACAGTCTTCAGAAGAGGACGAAAATTCGGAGCAGGAAGCTGTGTTGACAGCACACCAGAAATTCTTGCTGTATGAGCAGGAACTGAACCATGACGATAATATACAGCCCCGCCGTTTTGCCGCTGGTAGCCGTCTTCTTTTGGGGTCTATGCTGCCCAATCTCTTTGATGTGGATGTGCAGCGTATCCGACGGATGGTGGTGACTACCGATGCCGAGAGCCATGTAGTGGACCGTCTTGATGAAATATTGTCGCTTGACTTGTCTTCGCTTTTGGTGGAGCCGCCTGCTGACAGTCATCCCCTGTCATTCCGCAATAGAAACGTGCACCTCTGCATTGATACCAATCCCAATGATAGCGATACCGAATTGCAATCTCTGATTTCCATATTCTTACGGGCCGAGAACGTTGTCGACAATACACTGTATGTCCGTGTCACGGCTTTTACCCCCACAACGGGACCCGATGTGGACGGCCGAACGACCGATGAGGATGGTATTTCACAGCATCTGATGATAGCTTTTGATGCAGAAACGCCCGAAAAGAAACTTGCGGAGTTTAAATTTGTCAAGAGTGAGACCATCGACAAGGAAGTGCGCGAGGAACCTCTTTCAGATGACGAGGCGCTGCTTTCCAGTGCTTTGCGCATAGGCGCTACCTATCCGGAATCGCTATACCGAGGAAACAAATATTATAGGCAGCGCCGCTTTTATGATGCTTTGTGCTATTATGCCGATTTTTATTGGGACAATCAGCAATCGTATAACGAGATGTCGAAGGAGGACCAGCAAATGATGCGGGATGTGGCTTTCCGCATCGGATATTGTTATGTCAGAGAACGGGATTATGAGCGGGCCTACTATTATCTGTCGCGAATCGCTGGCAGGGGCAATATAGACTACGATATGGAGTTCGTCAATTGTCTGTCCAATTCAAGGGACTGTCAAGCTATTGATTGCATCAATTCCATCATAAAGAGGCTGGACGAGATGCGCCAAAATAATGACGGGGCTGAGAGCCCTGCCATTACATCGTATCGGCACTTTCTGTATCGGCGTCATGCGTTTTGCCTCCTCGACCGTGGCAATCTGGACAAGGCGGAGGCCGAATTTAAAAAGCTGCTGGATATTCCCGACAGCAATGCCTATGCCCTGAAGGAACTGGCCTATATACAGAAACAAAAGAAAACAGACCAGCAGACTGAATAAAGGTCAAGTGTGAGGTCTGCTCTGAAAATTATATATGCAAAATGAACGCACAACAATACGAGGGATTCAATCTCCAATTCATAACACATCACAACGACCGGTATGACTATCTACAATCGGCCCAGCAGGCATTGCAGGGCGGTTGCAAGTGGATACAGCTGCGCATGAAGGGGGCTCCGGTTGATGAGGTGGAGGAGATAGCCTTACAGTTGATGCCGCTTTGCCGTGAGCAGGGCGCCGTTTTTATTCTTGACGACCATGTGGGTCTTTGCAAAAAAATAGGGGCAGATGGGGTTCATCTGGGCAAGAAGGATATGCTGCCAGCCGAGGCCCGCCTGCAGTTGGGCACAGGATTCATCATAGGCGGCACCTGCAACACTTTTGAAGATGTGATGCAGGTGAAGGATTCGGTCGATTATATCGGTTGTGGACCGTTCCGTTTCACCACCACCAAGCAAGGCTTGGCACCTGTGCTTGGACTGGACGGCTATCGCAACATAGTGTGGCAATGCCGCAGCAATGGCATCAATCTGCCCATGGTGGCGATAGGTGGCATCACCCGTCAGGATATTCCCGATGTGCTCAATGCCGGCCCCAATGGGGTGGCGGTGTCGGGGGCCATACTCAATGCGCCCGACCCAGTGGAAGAAACCCGCCAGATGCTGGAGATTATCAATGCCAACCCTTTCCGTACCCTGCTCGATTCATTGCCAGATTGCGGTTTGTAAACAGAAATATAGCTGACGCCACAAAACACAACAAAAGGCTGTGCCAATATATTTGGCGCAGCCTTTTTTGATATTCCTTATGAAAAAACGCTATTTTGTCGAGGTCGGAACGATTGTTACAAACAATCCGTTAGGCGTTGCATTCAGTGTGCCCATATTCTTGAAGAAGTTATCCTGCTCCACACCGTCTTTCCATAACTTGAGGTTATTGATGGACTGCCCCGTACCTGGCACCTCATATCCTGTGGCGTAGACATTGCCATTGCGTACCATTATGGAAGTGGCTTTTGCCTCGTAGCTGCCAGCCGTAAGACCGATGGCAGAGACATCGGAACAATTTCCGCTGGCGTCTATGGTACTCTTCCAATAGCAGGCTTTTTTGCCATCATTTCCGCATGTGTACAGTATGCCGCCATAAGCGTAGACTCCATATACCAGGTTGCCATAGGCAGTGGCTAATTTGGTAGCTTTTCGGTCGGTCCATTGCTGGTTGATGTATCCGCTACGGTTATATTCGGTGCCACCGATGCAAATTATCGGTTTCCCATCCTTGATGTGTGCATAGTCCAAACAAATGGCGCGTCCTTCGCAGGCATCTTGAGAATCACTGGTGGGCTCAATCTGGTAGCGTACCATTTCTCCTTCTGAGTTGCTGAGCCAATATCGCAAATATTCCAAGGCTGTTGTCCTGTTCTCGTAGAACCCAGTCACATACACATTGCCACTTTTGTCTACTGTTATTGACTCGGCCAGAGAACCATCCAGTTCTTTTACCTTGTCTCCTATCCAGCAGCGGGCCTCATTTCCATTTTCTGTTGCCTCATATCCGCAGGCGTATACAACGCCATTTCTCACATAGATGGAACTGACTGAATTACCCTCAGGCAGGAAATTCTCTTCCCCGTTTTTCCAATAAACGGCAGATGTGCCATCTGACCCTCCCACGTAAACATTGGTGTCTTCCACAAAGATGGAGTTGGCATAGGCATCGTTGGAAGATGTCTGTGGCAGCAATTTCAGTCCATTGTGATAATAGGCTGCATAGGAACGGGAGTGTCCGCTGCTGTAGATGCTGTCGAACGAGAGTGCCACATATATTTCGTGAGTGCCCGTTATGGAATCTACGGATAGATTGCTGGTGCCGCCGCTTTGTTCGTCCTTATCTTCTTTTTTGCATGCCGACAGCGTCAGTGCTGCAATGGCTGTGAACAGCAAAATGTACCTGCCGCCAAAGCGCAGCATGGTGTATTTCAAATTCCTCATCTATTTTCTGTTTTATTTGTTCTATTTGTACCCATGAGGGAGGGACTGTCCCCCAAATAAAAAAATAATAACTCTACTATGTAAAGTTATTATTTTAGATGAAAGATTGAAAGTTTTTTTGTCAAAAATATCACATCATTTTACCAACCCATGGCAGGGCGGATGATGGCCTCCTGCACATAATACCATCCGGCGCCTGCCAGATAGCCCGACAAAGCCACGAGAGAGAACTTCTTGAGGTACCAGATGAAATTGATTTTCTCGAGTCCCATTACCACCACACCGGCAGCCGAGCCAATGATGAGCAGACTTCCGCCAACTCCCGCGCAATAGGCCAGGAACATCCAGAATACGCCATCCTGAACGTAAGGTAGCAGGGTTGGGTCGGCCATCGCTTGTGAGGCTGTGTTCAGCGGGAACATTCCCATGGCTCCTGCCACCAATGGTACATTGTCGACAATTGACGACAGCACCCCGATGACAATATTGATAATGTATGGATTGCCCACTTCATCGCGCATCAGCTGTGCAAAGTCGCCCAATATGCCGGCGCACTGAAGGGCGGATACGGCCATGAGAATACCAAGGAAGAAGAGAATGGTGGAGAAGTCGATACGGCCCAGCACTTTGCTGATACGCGCTTTTGATGACTCCGGCACCTCCTTTTTGCGGTGGTAAAGAATCTCGGTGTAAACCCACAGAAAACCCAGACCCAGCAAGATGCCGATAAATGGTGGCAAATGGGTGATGGACTTGAAAATAGGCACAAACAAGAGCACTCCCGTTCCGAAAATCAGAATGTGCAGACGCTCCTTTTCTGTTATTATCTGCGATGGCAGCAGACCTTCTTTTTTGTTTTCACCGTCGGGGAGAGTTCCTCCTTCGATATGCTCTGGCAGTGTGCCATGCAACATACGGCTGGCAAACAGAATAGGCAACAGCATTGACAGAATGGACGGAATAATCAGATTTGGCACCAGTCCGCTTGTGGTGACGTTGCCACGTACCCAAAGCATGATGGTGGTGACATCGCCGATAGGAGAAAATGCGCCGCCGCTGTTGGCTGCAATGATGATGACACCTCCGTAAATCCACCGTTCGTGCTGGTCGCTGACCAGTTTGCGCAGCAACATTATCATCACAATGGAAGTGGTGAGATTGTCGAGAATGGCCGACATGATGAAGGATAGGATAGCGATAATCCAAAGCAATTTCCGCTTGTTGCGGGTGGAGATGCGGTTGGTGATGATGTCGAATCCTCC
>OCVT010000229.1_pt1 | contig 21468 bp, 17 predicted proteins | sample 1539111 | NCBI WGS metagenome assembly OCVT01 (sample SAMEA3991482, study PRJEB22521) | metagenome | biome: anthropogenic terrestrial biome; feature: sewage plant; material: raw primary sludge | place: Sweden | collected 2012-09-26 | reverse complement strand
AGCTGCTAGCGCTTAAGTTTCAACAAATTCAGGGTTTTAAGCCTTGAAATTGTTTGGCGACCTCAAATCTGAAGTGCAACACCTTGCAGAATTGAAGCATCCATGAACAAAAAAACATACGAGCAGATTCAAGAGACAGAGTGAATCGCCCAGGGTTTTGTAGACAGTCAAGAGCCTCCTATTTCCTGTCCAATAGGAGCCAGTATGAGCAGTCAACGTTACCCCGAAGAATTCAAGACCGAGGCGGTCAAACAAATCCTTGACCACGGCCACAGCGTGGCCGATGTCTCCAACCGCCTGGGCGTAAGCACCCACAGCCTGTACAAATGGGTGCGTGAACGCCAAATGCCGCTGGCAGCACGCACCCAACAACTGAGCCAAAGCGATGAACTGCGCCGCCTGAAGGCCGAGCTCAAACGGGTCACCGAGGAGCGTGACATCCTAAAAAAAGCGGCGGCGTACTTCGCGCGGCAGTCCCGCTGAAGTACGCATTCATCGCTCAGCACCAAGCGCTGTACAGCGTGCGACGCATGTGCCGTGTTTTGCGGCTGCACCCCAGCGGGTACTACGCCTGGAAGGCGCAACCGCAAAGTGCCCGTGCCCAGGACGACCGCAGGTTACTGGGCTTGCTCAAGCACGCCTGGCTGGAAAGCGGTGGGGTGTACGGTTACCGCAAACTCACCCTGGACATGCGTGACCTGGGCGAGCGGTGCAGCAAACACCGGGTGGCCAAACTGCTCAAGCAAGAAGGCTTGCAGGCCCAGCGGGGTTACCGCAAGCGTTCGGGCTCCCGAGGCGGTCAGCCTGCCGTGGTCGCACCCAATGTGCTGGAGCAGCAGTTCTCGGTGGAAATGCCCAACCAGGCGTGGGTGACGGACATCACCTACATCCGCACTCACGAAGGCTGGCTGTACCTGTCGGTGGTTATTGACCTGTTCTCGCGTCAGGTGGTGGGTTGGTCCATGGGCAACCGCATCGACACCCAGTTGGCTTTGGATGCCTTGCTGATGGCCGTCTGGCGGCGCAGGCCCAGCAAAACGGTGCTGGTTCATTCCGACCAGGGCTGCCAATTCACTAGCCATGAATGGCAGGACTTCCTCAAGAGCCACAAACTGCAGCCCAGCATGAGCCGACGGGGCAACTGCCATGACAACGCTGTCGCAGAGAGTTTCTTCCAGTTGCTCAAACGTGAGCGCATCCGCCGTAAAACCTATGCCACCCGGCAAGCTGCCCGCAGCGATGTCTTCAACTACATCGAAATGTTCTATAACCCCAGACGTCGTCATTCCAGTGCTGACGGCCTGCCGCCTGCCGAGTTTGAGCGGCGTCACTTCCTGAGGCTCCAAGGCGTCTAGGAAATCCTGGGCGATTCAGGGTTTGTCACCCCACTGTCACCCGGTGGGGTGACAAACACAAACAAACGAGAACAAACCAGAACAAGAGAAATTCGGTTAAATCGTTGAATTTCTTAGTGAATTTTGGCCCGCCTGACAGGGCTCGAACCTGTTACCTATTGCTTAGAAGGCAATTGCTCTATCCGGATGAGCTACAGGCGGATGATTTAAAAAATAAACCCTGGTACTTGCGCAAAGTAGCAGGGTTTATTGGTTGTTTTGGTGCCGGAGACATGAATCGAACACGCGACCTTCTCATTACGAATGAGCTGCTCTACCAACTGAGCTACACCGGCGAAAGACCGTAATTATAACGAGTTTTTATCTGCTTCCAGGTGGTACTGGGTGACGCGCTCGACTTCGTTTTTGGAGCCGAGAACGACGCTGACACGCTGGTGCAGCTGGGTGGGCTGCACTTCCATGATGCGTTGGCGGCCATCGGTGGCCAGGCCGCCAGCTTGTTCCACCAGCCAGGCCATGGGGTTGGCCTCGTACATCAGGCGCAGCTTGCCCGGTTTGTTCGGTTCGCGCTTGTCCCAGGGGTACATGAAGATGCCGCCCCGGCACAGGATGCGGTGCACGTCGGCCACCATGGCGGCGACCCAGCGCATGTTGAAGTCCTTGCCGCGTGGGCCATCTTTGCCGGCCAGCACTTCATCGATATAGCGCTTCACGGGGGCATCCCAGTGGCGCATGTTGGACATGTTGATGGCAAATTCTTTGGTGTCTTCGGGGATGCGTACGTTCTCTTGCGTGAGGATGAACGAGCCTTGCTCGCGGTCCAGGGTGAACATCGAGACACCGTCGCCTACCGTCAGCACCAGGGTGGTTTGCGGGCCGTAGATGCAATAACCAGCCGCCACTTGCTTGGTGCCCGGCTGGAAGAAGTCGCTGTCGTGTACGCCAGGGTGGCCTTCGGGTTTTTTTAGCACGCTGAAGATGGTGCCAATGGACATGTTGATGTCGATGTTGCTGGAGCCGTCCAGCGGGTCAAACATCAGCAGGTATTCGCCCTGGGGGTAGCGGTTGGGCACGACGTAGATGCCTTCCATCTCTTCGCTGGCCATGGCCGCCAAGTGGCCGCCCCATTCGTTGGCTTCAATCAGGGTTTCGTTGGCGATGATGTCCAGCTTTTTCTGCACTTCGCCTTGTACGTTTTCGCTGCCGGCGGTGCCCATGACTTCGCCCAGCTCGCCTTTGTTCACGGCAAAGCTGATGCGCTTGCAGGCGCGGGCAACCACTTCTAGCAGCAGGCGCAGTTGCGGGGGGATGCGGCCATCGACCCGTTGTTTTTCCACCAGGTAACGGGTAAAGCTATCGCGGCGTGGCATGAAAACTCCTTAAAAAGAAGCGTCTACCGCTTGTTTGGCAAGGGATTGACGCTTTTTATTGATAAATTCGTTACTGAATAAGCGGTAGAAGCTATGTTTTTTAGAATGTTGCTTCACTCACCCAAGGCCCGTGCCACGACTTCGCGCACGTCGTTGGACAGGTCGGCTTTGGCGGCGACGCGGGCAATGGCTTCGCGGGCGGCTTCCCGGTAGGGTGGGGCGAGCTTTTGCCAGCGGTCCAGGGCGCGGGCCAGGCGGGCGGCCATTTGGGGGTTGATGGCGTCCAGCGCCAGCACGTGGTCGGCCCAGAAGATGTAGCCGGCCGCATCCAGGCGGTGAAAGCCCCCAGGGTTGGCATTGCAGTAGGTAAAGACCAGGCTGCGGGCGCGGTTGGGGTTTTTCAGCACAAAGTCTGGGTGCTTGAGCAGGGCTTTGACGGCGGGCAGTACGCTGCCTTGCACATCGGGGGCGGCCGCTTGCAGGGCAAACCATTTGTCCAGCACCAGGGGCTCGTGGCGCAGCTGGCGGTAAAAATAATCCAGCGCGTTGCTCGCCAGGGGGCTGGCGCTTTGGACCAGGGCTTGCAGGGCGTTGGCCTTGTCGGTCATGTTGCCCGCGTCTTTGACGCGCTGGTAGGCTTTGCCGGCCCACACACCGTCGCCCTGGGCGGCCAGGCACAGCATATTCAGCGCCAATCCGGCCAGGGCGCGGCGGCCTGCGGCGATGGGTTCGGGCTGGTAAGCGCCGGTGTGGGCGTGGGCCTCGTAGGCGGCTTGCCACTGCGGTTGCAGGGCCAGGGCCAGTTGCCGGCGCATGGCTTCGCGCACGCTGTGGATGCGCTGGGGATCGACGCTGTCCAGCTGCTCGGCGATGTAGCTTTCAGAGGGCAGGGTCAGCACCAGCTCTTTGAAGGCGGCATCCAGTTGCGGGTGCTCTAGCACCAGACGCAGAGCATCCACCACGCTCTGCGGCAGGAGATTGGCATGGTTTTGCTCTTTTTCTGTTGCTGTTTCAGCGGTAGCAGCTATGGCATTGGTAGCGATGCGCAAGCTCAGGCGCTGTGCGGCTTCCCAGCGGTTGAAGGCATCGCTGTCGTGGGCCAGCAGGGTGAGCAGTTCGGCCTCGGTGAATGGGTAGTCCAGCAGGACGGGGGCGCTCAGGCTGCGCAGCAGCGAGGGGGTGGGCTGGCTGGTGATGCCGGTGAAGGTCCACGCTTGCTCTTCTTGGTGCAGCACCAAGGTGTGCTCTGTGCCGACGTTGTGGCCCTGCAGCTGCAAGGGCAGTGCCTTGCCTTGGTCATCGAGCAGCCCCAGGGTGACGGGGATGACGAAGGGCTGTTTTGCGCTGGCGCTTTGGCCGGGGGTGGCCGGGCAGCTTTGGCGCAGGGTGAGGGTGTAGGTTTGTGCCTGTGCATCGAACACGCCGCTGGCATGCACGGTGGGGGTGCCAGCTTGGCTGTACCAGCGCTTGAAAGCATCCAGGTGTTGGGCCAGGGGGCTGGCGGGGTTGGCATCGGCCATGGCCTGAACAAAGTCGTCGCAGGTCACCGCTTGGCCATCAAAGCGCTCGAAATACAGCTTCATGCCTTGGGCAAAACCGTCTTTGCCGACCAGGTTGTGCTGCATGCGCACCACTTCGGCACCTTTTTCGTAGATGGTGACGGTGTAGAAGTTGTTGATTTCGACGTAGCTGTCCGGGCGCACGGGGTGGGCCATGGGGCCAGCGTCTTCGGCAAACTGCACGGTGCGCAGCACGCGCACGTCTTCGATGCGCTTGACGGCGCGCGCTGAGGCGCTGCCGGCCATGTCCATCGAGAATTCTTGGTCGCGGAACACGGTCAGCCCCTCTTTGAGCGAGAGCTGGAACCAGTCGCGGCAGGTGATGCGGTTGCCCGTCCAGTTGTGGAAGTATTCGTGCCCGACCACGCTTTCGATGTTGGCAAAGTCAGCGTCGGTGGCGGTGGCTTGGTTGGCCAGCACGTACTTGGTGTTGAAGATGTTCAGGCCCTTGTTTTCCATCGCGCCCATGTTGAAGTCGCTGGTGGCGACGATCATGAAGCGCTCCAGGTCCAGCGGCAGGCCAAAGCGGGCTTCGTCCCAGGCGATGGCGTGCATGAGCGAGCGCATGGCGTGCTCGGTCTTTTCCAGGTCGCCGGGGCGCACCCAGACTTGCAGCAGGTGCTCTTTGCCGGTGCGGCTGGTGATTTTTTGCTCGCGCGCGACCAGTTTGCCCGCCACCAGGGCGAACAAATAGCTGGGCTTTTTGTGCGGGTCGTGCCAGCGGGCAAAGTGGCGGCCATCGTCCAAATCGCCGCTTTCCACCAGGTTGCCGTTGGACAGCAGCACCGGGTAGTGCGCTTTGTCGGCCCGCAGCAACACGCTGTAGCTGGCCATCACGTCGGGGCGATCCAGGAAGTAGGTGATGCGCCGAAAGCCTTGGGCTTCGCACTGGGTGAAAAAGGTCTCTTGGCTGACGTACAGACCCGATAGCTGGGTGTTTTTCAGCGGGGCGCAGGTGGTGAAGATTTCCAGCGCGAATGGTTCCGGCCCTTCAGGCAGGTTTTCCAGCACGAGCTGGCCGCCGTCCAGTTTGAAGCTGGTGCCGCTGCCATTGACCAGCACACGCGCCAGGTTCAAGTCTTCGCCATCCAGGCGCAGGGGCTGGGCGGGCACCTCTGGATTGCGGCGCACCTGCATTTTGTTCAGGACGCGGGTTTTGGCCGGGTCCAGGTCGAAGGCCAGCTCCACCGTCTCGATCCAGAAGGCCGGGGCGGTGTAGTCCAGGCGCTGCACCACGGTGGGGGTTTGCTCTGTTTTCATGGTTGTTCGTTTAAACGCCTTGCTTGAGCGCGGCTTCAATAAATACATCCAGGTCGCCGTCCAGCACTTTTTGCGTGGCCGAGACTTCGACGTTGGTGCGCAAGTCCTTGATGCGGCTGTTGTCCAGCACATAGCTGCGGATTTGGTGGCCCCAGCCTACATCGGTTTTGCTGTCTTCCAGCTTTTGCTGCTCTTCTTGGCGTTTGCGCATTTCAAAGTCGTACAAGCGCGAGCGCAGGCGCTGCCACGCTACATCGCGGTTGCTGTGCTGGCTGCGGCCATCTTGGCACTGCACGACGATGCCGGTGGGGATGTGCGTCAGGCGCACGGCCGAGTCGGTTTTGTTGATGTGCTGGCCGCCCGCGCCCGAGGCGCGGTAGGTGTCGGTGCGCACGTCAGCGGGGTTGATGTGGATTTCGATGGAGTCATCAATCTCCGGGTAAACGAACAGCGAGGCAAACGAGGTGTGCCGCCCGCCCGAGCTGTCAAAGGGCGATTTGCGCACCAAGCGGTGCACGCCGGTTTCGGTGCGCAGCAGGCCGTAGGCGTATTCGCCCTCAATGTGAATGGTCGCGCCCTTGATGCCGGCCACATCGCCGGGGGTTTCGTCATCAACGGTGGCTTTGAAGCCTTTGCGCTCAGCGTACTTCAGGTACTGGCGCAGCAAGATGCTGGCCCAGTCGCAGGCCTCGGTGCCGCCCGCGCCGGCCTGGATGTCGATGTAGCAGTTCAGCGGATCGGCCTCGTGGCTGAACATGCGGCGAAACTCCAGCTCTTCAATCAGGGGCTGGAGTTTGGCGGTTTCCGCTTCGATGGTCAGCAGCCCGGCCTCGTCGCCTTCTTCGCGGCTCATTTCGAACAGTTCGCTGTTGTCCGCCAGCTCGGTGGTGAGCTTTTCCAGGGTCAGAACCACGGTATCGAGCGATTTTTTTTCTTTGCCCAGCTCTTGGGCTTTTTTCGGGTCGTTCCAGATGCTGGGGTCTTCTAGCGAGGCATTGACGGTGCGCAGGCGTTCAAACTTGGCATCGTAGTCAAAGATACCTCCGTAAGTCCTGGGTGCGTTCACTCAGGTCTTCAAGGGTGTTGCCAATTTGGTTGATGCGTTCTGCTTCCATGATCGTGTCCTGTTTTTAATAAAGAAAACAAGGGCTGCCCCATCGCATGTTGGCAGCCCTTGTGAATTGAAAATTGCGGGGCTGATTTTCGCATGTGCCGCCCCTTTCTACCAATTGCTTTAAAAATAATAGCTGTTTGCGCTTACCCGGTAAGGGTTTTAACGTTTTTCTATACCAGGTTTGAGTGTGCAGCTTTTGGCTTACAGCTCTTCCACCCGCCGCGCTGGGTAGCTGTCCCAGCTTTGGCAGCCGGGGCAATGCCAAAAATGCTGGCGCGCCTCAAAGCCGCAGGCCGCGCAGCGGTAGCGCATCAGGGGGCGGCTGGCATGCTCCAACGCTTGCAGCACTGTGGGCGGTATGGCGTGCTCCCCTTGCGTGGCCAGCCATTGGTGGGCAATCGCCAAAGAGGGTTCTTGCTCCAGGTGGCGCAGCAGCCAGCCTTGACTGCAGGTGCCGTCTTGCTGCTGGCAGCGCTGCCCGGCCTGGCCTTGGGGGTCTGCCTGCAATTGCACCAAGGCCAGCACCAGGTCCAGCGATGGGGTTTGGGCATAACGCTGGCGCAGCAGGGCAATGGCTGGCGCTTCTTGGCCACTGGCTTGGGCAATGTCTTGCAGCAGTGGCAGGGCCAGGGGCAGGGCCTGCGGGGCTTGCTCGGCCAGGGCGAGCAGACTGTTCCACGCGGCATCGGTGGCCCCTTGGTGGTGCTGCAAGCGGGCCAAATCCAGCCAGGGGCGCGGTGCCGTGGGGGCCGTCTGGGTGGCCTGGGTGAGCAAGGCCAGGGCAGGTTCGAGTTCGCCTTGGTTGGCCAAGGCGGCGGCCTGCTCGCATTCATAGTGCGAGAGGCGCTGGCTAAAGTCGCCTTGGCCACTGGCTTGCAGTTTGCGCACGATGGCGGCGGCCTGGGGCCAGTCGCGGGCGCGCTCATAAATGCTCAGCAGCGCTAAACGGGCATCGGTTTCGTAAGCGGTCGCTTCCAGGCGGTGCAGTGCTTCTTCGGCGCGGTCTAAGAGTCCGGCTTTCAAATAGTCTTGCGCCAAGCCGTTTTGGGCACGCTGGCGATCGGCATCGCTTAAATCAGCACGGTGCAGCAAGTGCTCATGCACGCGCACGGCCCGCAGGTATTCGCCCCGGCGGCGAAACAAATTGCCCAGGGCAAAGTGCAGCTCGGCCGTGTCCGGGTCGTTTTGCATGGCCTCAATAAAGGCATCAATGGCCTGGTCTTGCTGCTCGTTGAGCAGGTAGTTCAGCCCTTTGAAGTAGGCCTTGGGGGCGCGTTGGCTTTCCAGGCGCATTTGGCGCCAATCCATGCGCGAGGCCAGCCAGCCCAGCACAAAGGCCAAGGGCAGGCCCAGCAAAATCCAGCTTAAATCAAAGTTCATGGAGTGTGGTCGGGTGGGCGGCAGCGGCAGAGGATTCTGCCGGGGCAGGGGCGGGCGAGGCTGCGGCATGGGCCTGTTGGCGGGCTTGCCACCAGCGCGGCAGCATGACCAAGATGCCAGTAAGCAGCCCCAGGCAAAACGCCGCCAAGACGATCAGCACCAGTGGCCCGCTCCAATACTGGCCAAAGAACCAGTGCACGGTGGTGCTGTGCTGGTTATTCAGTGCAAATGCAAACAAGGTAAAAAAAATGGCTGCCTTGAGCAGCCATACGAGGTATTTCATCGCAAGCCCTTCCGAAGAAGGTTGCATTCTAGGCGGTGGGCGCAAAGTCAACGGCTTCACGCAAGGCCTTGCCCGGTTTGAAGTGGGGCAGACGCTTGGCGGGTACCAGCACCGATTCGCCGCTGCGCGGATTGCGGCCCGTGCGCTCCGGGCGGTGGTGGATGGAGAAGCTGCCAAACCCACGAATTTCGATGCGCTGGCCCTGCACCAAGGCATCGACGATGGCATCTTGCAAGGCTTTGACAGCTTGCTCGGCATCGCGTTGCATTAAAAATGGAAGCAGAGCAGCGAGTTCTTCAACAAGGTCAGAGCGGGTCATGGCGGAAAACAATCAATGTCAAACAGCGGGGAAGGTGCTTTGCGTGCAAGCGCCTTCCCCTTAATAGCCAACGGGCGCTGATGGCAGCGCCCGTTGTGAGAAGGCAAAACTAAAAACTTCAGTTTGCCTTGTGCGTGGTTGGATTACTTGTCAGCGTCCAGCTTGGCACGCAGCAGTGCGCCCAGGCTGGTGGTGCCGGCGTTCTCTTTCGAGGATTGGGCCGACAGGCTGGCCATGGCTTCTTGCTGCTCGACGTGGTCTTTTTGCTTGATCGACAACTGGATGTTGCGGGTCTTGCGGTCCACGTTGGTCACCACGGCGGTTACTTCGTCGCCTTCTTTCAGGACGCTGCGGGCATCTTCCACGCGGTCTTGCGAGATTTCAGAAACGCGCAGGTAGCCCAGGATGTCTTCGCCCAGTTCGATTTCAGCGCCCTTGGCATCCACGGTCTTGACCTTGCCGGTCACGATCGAGCCTTTGTCATTCACCGTCACAAAGGTGGTGAAGGGGTCTTGGTCGAGCTGCTTGATGCCCAGGCTGATGCGCTCGCGCTCCACATCCACGGCCAGCACGATGGCTTCGACTTCTTGGCCTTTTTTGTAGTTGCGCACAGCGGCTTCGCCGGTTTCGTTCCACGACAGGTCAGACAGGTGCACCAGACCGTCGATGCCAGCGGCCAAGCCCACGAACACGCCAAAGTCGGTGATCGACTTGATCGGGCCCTTGACGCGGTCGCCGCGCTTGGTGTTCTGGGCAAATTCTTGCCAAGGGTTGGCGCGGCACTGCTTCATGCCCAGGCTGATGCGGCGCTTGTCTTCGTCGATCTCCAGGACCATGACTTCGACTTCGTCGCCCAGGGACACCAGCTTGTTGGGGGCCACGTTTTTGTTGGTCCAGTCCATTTCGGAAACGTGCACCAAGCCTTCGATGCCGGGTTCCAGTTCCACGAAGGCACCGTAGTCAGCGATATTGGTGACTTTGCCGAACAGGCGGGTGCTGGCCGGGTAGCGGCGGCCTACGCCCATCCAGGGGTCGTCGCCCATTTGCTTCAGGCCCAGCGAGACGCGGTTTTTGTCGGTATCGAACTTGAGGATCTTGGCCATGATTTCCTGGCCAGCGGTCACCACTTCAGAGGGGTGACGCACGCGGCGCCAGGCCATGTCGGTGATGTGCAGCAGGCCGTCGATGCCGCCCAGGTCCACAAATGCGCCGTATTCGGTGATGTTTTTCACCACACCTTGCACGATGGCGCCTTCTTTCAGGTTTTCCATCAGCTTGGCGCGCTCTTCGCCCATCGAGGCTTCCACCACAGCGCGGCGGCTCAGCACCACGTTGTTGCGCTTGCGGTCCAGCTTGATGACCTTGAATTCGAGGGTTTTGTTTTCGTAGGGGGTCAGGTCTTTGACCGGACGGGTGTCGATCAGCGAGCCGGGCAGGAAAGCGCGGATGCCATTGACCAACACGGTCAGGCCACCCTTGACGCGGCCGCTGGTGGTGCCGGTGACGAATTCGCCAGATTCCAGCGCTTGCTCCAGCGACAGCCACGAGGCCAGACGCTTGGCGGTATCGCGCGACAGCACGGTGTCGCCGTAGCCGTTTTCGATGACACCAACGGCCACCGAGACGAAGTCACCCACTTGGACTTCGATTTCGCCCTGGTCGTTTTTGAACTCTTCAATTGGCACATAGGCTTCGGATTTGAGGCCAGCGTCCACGATCACAAAGTTTTGATCGACGGCAACCACTTCGGCAGTGATTACTTCGCCAGGACGCATTTCGGTGCGTTGCAGGGATTCTTCAAACAGGGCGGCAAAAGATTCGGACATGTGTTTCCTTGGTCGCAAGGGCAGGTTTCCGGCAGCACTATTGCTGCACGTTTTTAAGGCTGCCCGCGATCGGGGTGCAGAAAAAAATCTGCGGGTTAAAAGTGAAAAACCGCAACGGGTTGGCCGCTGTGTGACAGCGTTGGCCAACCCCGTGCGGGCGTGGTCTTGAGCAGCAGCGCTGGGCGTTATGGGCGCTGGGCGGCTGCAAAAGGCTGGCGTTGCTCCCACCAGGCCAGCACCTGCTGCACGGCTTGTTCAATCGTGCGTTCGGCGTGGTTGTCCCAGTGCAAAGCATCCTCGGCGGGCTTCAAGGGCGCTGCGCTGCGCTGCATATCGCGGGCATCGCGCGCCTGAAGGTCTGCCAAAAGGTCGGCAATATTAGCAGAAAGACCTTTATCTATCAACTGTTTAAAGCGCCTTTCTGCACGGCATTGAGCGCTGGCGCTCAAGTACACCTTCAGCGCTGCATCGGGGAAGATGACCGTGCCCATGTCGCGCCCGTCGGCCACCAGGCCAGGCAAGCGGCGAAAATCGCGCTGCAATTGTAGTAGCGCTTGGCGCACAGCAGGAAAGGCTGAAACGCGTGAAGCATTCATACCAGCGGCTTCGGTGCGAATGGCCAGGCTGATGTCTTCAGCCCCGAGGAGCACGCGCTGGTCCGGGGTAAAAACGATGTGCAGTGTGGCGACCAGGTCGGCAATTTGCTGGGCGTGCGCCGCTTCCAAAGGAATGCCAGCCCGGGTGGCGGCCAAGCCGGCAATGCGGTAGAGCGCCCCAGAGTCGAGCAAGGCAAACCCCAGACGCTGGGCCACCAAACTGGCCACCGTGCCTTTGCCCGAGGCGGTGGGGCCATCAATGCAAATGACTGGGGCCGGGGCGCTGGGCTGCACCAGGGTGAACAGGGCCTCAAAATAATCGGGGAAGGTTTTGGCCACGCATTGGGGGTCTTCAATGCGCACGGGCAGGCCCGCCGGATTAAAGGCCGCCAGCGAAAAGCACATGGCCACGCGGTGGTCGTCGTAGGTGTGGATGCTGGCGGCTTGCCAGTCTTGCACCGATGCCGGGGGGGTGATGCGGATGAAGTCGGCCCCTTCTTCCACCGTGGCGCCCAATTTGCGCAGTTCGCAGGCCATGGCGGCGATGCGGTCGGTCTCTTTGACACGCCAGCTGGCGATGTTGCGCAAGGTGGTGGTGCCATTGGCGTACAAGGCCATGGCGGCCAGGGTCATGGCCGCGTCGGGGATGTGGTTGCAATCGAGATCAATCGCTTTGAGTGGCCACGCGCCCCGCTGCACTTGCAGCCAATTGGGGCCGCCGGTGACCACCGCGCCCATGGCTTGGGCGGCTTCAGCGAAGCGGATGTCGCCCTGGATCGAGTCCAGCCCAACGCCTTCGATTTTGATGCTTTTTTGGCCATTATCGCCCGTGGCTATTGCGCCTAGTGCTATGAAATAGCTGGCCGAGGAGGCATCCGCCTCAACATGAATGGCACCGGGCGATTGGTAGCGGCTGCCCGCTGGGATGACAAAGCGCTGCCAGCCGTGGTTTTCCACGCGGATGCCAAAACGCGCCAGCAATTCCAGGGTGATGTGGATGTAGGGCTTGGAGATGAGTTCGCCCTCGACATCAATGGTGATGGCCTGTTCTTGTGCCAGCAGGGGCAGTGCCATGAGCAGCGAGGTCAAAAACTGGCTGGAAACATCGCCGCGCACGCGGATGGGCGCAGCCAAATGGGCGGCAAAGTCGGGGTGGCCGATTTTCAGCGGCGGGTAGCCTGGGGTGCCCAGGTAGTCAATCTGGCAGCCCAATTGGCGCAGGGCATCGACCAGATCGCCAATCGGGCGCTCGTACATGCGCGCGATGCCCGTCATTTCAAACTGACCGCCCAGCACCGCCAAGGCAGCCGTCAAGGGGCGCATGGCGGTGCCGGCGTTGCCTAAAAACAGCGTGGCTGCGGCATCGGCCGGCAACGCACCGCCCAGTCCGGTGATGTGCAATGGCTGGCCCGGTGTGACTTGACCGGGGGTGATGGTGCAGCCCAGGGTGTGCAGGGCTTGGAGCATGACCCGCGTGTCGTCCGAGTCGAGCAGGTCGTGCAGCACGGTGGTGCCGTGGCTGAGTGCGGCCAGCAAAAGGACGCGGTTGGAGATGCTTTTGGAGCCGGGCAGCTGCACGCAGCCGTGGGCGCTGGCCAGGTGGGGCAGGTCAAGAAATGCGGTGGTAAACATGCCGTTAGTCTTTTTTCGGGGCCGCAAAGCATTGGCTGCGGGCGGCGCTGGCGTGCTCGATCATGCTTTCGAGGGCGGCGGTGTCGTTGGCTTGCAAGGCGGCTTCAAAAGCCTGCAAGGCGTGGCGGTAGTGCTGCAGCTGGCTGAGCACTTCTTCCTGGTTGGCGTGCAGAATGTCGCGCCACACTTTGGCATCGGCAGCGGCAATGCGGGTGAAATCTTTGAACCCGGGGCCGGCCAGCTGCAGGTAATCCTCGCCATGCAGTTGCCCGGTGATGCTGTGCATCATGGCAAAGGCCAACAGGTGGGGCAGGTGGCTGACGGCGGCAAAGGCCGCATCGTGCGCCTGCGGGCTCATGGTGCTGACCTCGCAGCCCAGGGCCAGCCACAGCAGCTGGGCTTTGTGCAGTTGGGCGGTCAAGGTGCGCTCAGTGGGCGTGATGACCACTTTGGCCCCCCGGTACAGATTGGCATCGGCGTGCTCAACCCCGGCCAACTCCTTGCCGGTAATGGGGTGGGCGGGGATAAAGCTGCCCAAGCGGGACCCCAGGGCGCTGCGCGCGGCGCTGACGACATCGGCTTTGGTGGAGCCGACATCCATGACCAGCATTTGCGGGGTGATCAAGTGCTTGATGGATTTGAGGGTGCGCTCGGTGGCAGCAACGGGGACTGCCAGCAAAACGATGTCGGCCCCGGCCACGGCCAGCAGGGCCGAGGGCGCTTCAACATCGATCACGCCCATTTTGCGGGCGCGTTCGGTGGTGGAGGGCGATTTGCTGTAGCCGACCACGCGCTTGACCAAGCCGGCTTGTTTCAAGGCCAGCGCAAACGAGCCGCCCATCAAGCCGCAGCCAATCAGCCCCAGTTGTTCAAACATTGGTGTCTTCCTTTGCGCATTGCGCCGTTCAGGCCGCCACCGGGTAGGTGCCCAGTTGTTTGTAGAAGGCGCTCAGGTGCTGCAGCTCTTGCAGTGCTTGGGCGACATGGGGGTGGGCAGGGTGGCCTTCGATGTCGATGTAAAAGTAATACTCCCACTGGCCGGTGCGCGCCGGGCGCGATTCAAAACGCGTCATCGAAACGCCGTGCTTTTTCAGTGGCACCAATAAATCATGGACGGCACCGGGGCGGTTGGGCACCGAGATGATCAGGCTGGTGCAGTCTTTGGCCGACGGCGCAGGCGTGGGCAGGGTGTGCGGCAGGCAAATGATGGCAAAGCGCGTGCGGTTGTAAGCCTGGTCTTGGATGGCGTGGCTGACGATGTGCAGGCCAAACTGCTGCGCTGCCCGCTCACCGGCAATGGCGGCCCAGCCAGGGTGCAAGGCGGCCAGGCGGGCCCCTTCGGCATTGCTCTCGACCGGGCGGCGCTCGGCATCGGGCAGGTGCTTGGACAGCCAGGCTTGGCATTGCGCCAGCGCTTGGGGGTGGGCGACGACGACCTCGATGTCTTGCAGGCTGTTGGTCGAGCGCATCAGGTTGTGGCGCACCAGCAGGCTGACCTCGCCCACGATGTGGCAAGGGGTGTGCAGCAGCATATCGAGCGAGCGGGTGACCACGCCCTCGGTGGAGTTTTCAATGCCCACCACGCCGTACTGGGCACTGCCGGCGGCGGTGGCATGAAACACCTCTTCAAAGCTGTTGCAGTACATGAAGTTGGCCGCGCCGCCAAAGTATTCGATGGCCGCCTGCTCGCAAAAAGTGCCCTCCGGCCCGAGCACCGCCACGCGCTGGGGCGACTCCAGGGCCAGGCAGGCGGACATGATCTCGCGCCAGATGGCGGCCACATGCGTGCCTTTGAGCGGCCCGGGGTTGGCGGTTTTGATCTTCTCAATCACCTGGGCCACGCGGTCGGGGCGAAAGAAGGTGGAGCCTTCGCGCTTCTTCACCTCGCCCACCTGCTCGGCCACACGGGCACGCTGGTTGAGCAGGTGCAGCAGCTGGTGATCGAGGCTGTCAATTTGGTCGCGCAACTGGGCCAATTCGGGGCTGGCTTGGGGGGTGATGCTCATGGTGTCTCTTTTGTTATAGCTGTTAGCGCTGATAAATAGGCGTTTTATGGGCTGATTGACTGTGAAAGCAGCTATTTATCAGCGCAAATAGCTTCTGTAATGAAGGTTTTAAGCGCTGGTGCGCTCGAACTCTTGCATAAAGGCAATCAGCGCCTGCACGCCTGCCATGGGCATGGCGTTGTAGAGGCTGGCGCGCATGCCGCCCACCGATTTGTGGCCTTTGAGCTGCAGCAGCCCGGCGGCCTTGGCACCGGCCAGAAAGGCTTCGTTGCGGCTGGCATCGCGCAGCTGGAAGGGGATGTTCATGCGCGAGCGCCAGGCCGGGTCGATGGCATTGACGTACAGCTGCGAGCCGTCCACATAGTCATAAAAGCGCTGGGCCTTGGCGATGTTGCGCTGCTCCATGGCGGCGATGCCGGTCAGCTCGCCCTCGCGCTGGCGCTTGAGCCACTGAAAGGTCAGACCCGCCATGTAGATGCCCCAGGTTGGCGGGGTGTTGAACATGGAGTGGTTGTCGGCCACGGTTTTAAAGTCAAACGCGCTGGGCGTAATCGGCAGGGCGTGGCCCAGCAGGTCTTCGCGCACGACCACGATGGTCAGCCCTGCGGGGCCGATGTTTTTCTGCGCCCCGCCAAAGGCCAGGCCAACGCGGCTCCAATCCACCGGGCGCGAGGCGACGTGCGAGGAAAAATCAATCACCAGCGGCGCATCGCAGCCCAGGGCACGCAGGTCGGGCAGTTCGTGAAATTCCACGCCGTCAATGGTTTCATTGCTGCAAATGTGAACGTAGGCCGGGTTGCTGGACAGCTGCCAGTCCTTTGGGGCCACGGGGCGGGTAAAGCCGCTGTCCTTGCCGCTGGCGGCCAAGTGTGGCTGCGCGTATTTGGCCGCCTCTTTGAAGGATTTTTGGCTCCAGCTGCCGGTCACGACAAAGTCCACCACGCCAGCGCGCGAGAGGTTCATGGGCACGATGGCGTTTTCGGCAATGCCGCCGCCTTGCATGAACAAGATTTTGAAGTGGGCCGGAATGGCCAGCAGTTCGCGCACATCGGCTTCAGCGGTTTCGTAGATGCTGATGAACTCTTTGCCCCGGTGGCTCATCTCCATCACACCCATGCCGCAGCCATGCCAATCGAGCATTTCTGCAGCCGCTTGCTGCAAGACTTCTTCAGGGATGGCGGCGGGGCCAGCAGAAAAGTTAAAGGGGCGGTTCATTTTTATCAGATCAAAAGTGGTTAAAACCTAGGTGGTGCAAGCGCAAAGTGCTCTTATTTATTCTTCAGCCGTAGTCTCGGGGCTGCCTGCCGCACTGTTGCTTTGGGTGGTGTCAGCATCTGCCTGGGCATCGCTGCCTGCATCGCTTTCAACATCGTTTTCGGCATCGTTCACGGCATCATTTTCCGCAATGCGCTGCAAGCCGGAGAGCTTGGCCCCTGCGTCCAAATTCATCAGCGTCACGCCCTGGGTGGCGCGGCCCATTTCACGGATTTCGGCCACGCGGGTGCGCACCAGCACGCCGGTGTCGGTAATCAGCATGATTTCATCCTCGGGGGCGACCAAGGTGGCGGCGACCACTTTGCCGTTGCGCTCAGACTGCTGGATGGCAATCATCCCCTTGGTGCCCCGGCCGTGGCGTGTGTATTCGCGGATGTGGGTGCGCTTGCCGTAGCCGTTTTCGGTGGCGGTCAGCACGCTTTGGGCGTTGCTGTCGGGCGCGGTAGCGTCGAGGGTGTCTGGCGTGGCCGGCACTTCTTCGCTGGCATCGGCCACCAGCAGGGCGATGACGCTTTGGCCTTCGTCAATATTCATGCCGCGCACGCCCCGGGCATTGCGGCCCATGGGGCGCACATCGTTTTCGTCAAAGCGCACGGCCTTGCCACCGTCGCTGAACAGCATCACATCGTGCTTGCCGTCGGTCAGCGCCGCGCCAATCAGGTAGTCGCCTTCGTCCAGGCCGACGGCGATGATGCCCACCTTGCGCGGGTTGGAAAATTCGGACAGCGCCGTTTTCTTCACCGTGCCCATGCTGGTGGCCATGAAGATGTAGTGGTCTTCCGGGAAGTTGCGCATCTCGCCGGTCAGCGGCAGCACCACGTTGATTTTTTCGCCTTCCTGCAGCGGGAACATGTTCACGATGGGCCGCCCGCGCGAGTTGCGCGAACCGGCGGGCACTTCCCACACCTTGAGCCAGTACAGCCGCCCCCGGTTGGAGAAGCACAAAATCCAGTCGTGCGTGTTGGCGATAAAGAGCTGGTCAATCCAGTCGTCCTCTTTGGTCGCCGTGGCCTGCTTGCCGCGCCCGCCGCGCTTTTGTGCGCGGTATTCGCTCAACGGCTGGCTCTTGATGTAGCCGGTGTGGCTAAGGGTGACCACCATGTCGGTGGGCGTGATCAGGTCTTCGGTCGAGAGGTCTTGCGCACTGTGCTCAATGGTGGAGCGGCGCGCGCCCAGCTTGGTCTGGCCAAACTCGGTTTTCAGCGCAGTCAGCTCATCGCCGATGATGGTGGAGACGCGGGCAGGCTTGGCCAAGATGTCCAGCAAGTCTTCAATGACCGCCATGATGTCTTTGTATTCGGCGACGATTTTGTCCTGCTCCAGGCCGGTCAGGCGCTGCAGGCGCATTTGCAAAATCTCTTGCGCTTGGGTGTCGGACAGGCGGTACAGACCATCGCCTTGCATGCCCAATTCTGCTTCCAAGCCTTCCGGGCGGTAATCGTCAGCATTGACCACGCCGCCATCCGTGTTGGTGCGGGTCAGCATCTCGCGCACCAGCTGGCTGTCCCAACGCCGGTTCATCAGCTCGGCTTTGGCCACAGGGGGCGTGGGGGCATTGCGAATGATGGCGATGAAGTCGTCAATATTGGCCAGCGCCACCGCCAAGCCTTCCAGCACATGGCCACGCTCGCGGGCTTTGCGCAGCTCAAACACGGTGCGGCGGGTGACCACTTCGCGGCGATGCTGCAGGAAAACGGAGATCAAGTCCTTCAAATTGCACAGGCGTGGCTGGCCGTCGATCAGGGCCACCATGTTCATGCCGAAGGTGTCTTGCAGCTGCGTTTGTTTGTACAGATTGTTCAGCACCACTTCGGGCACTTCGCCGCGCTTGAGCTCAATCACCAGGCGCATACCGGATTTGTCCGATTCGTCCTGGATGTGGCTGATGCCTTCGAGCTTTTTCTCGTGCACCAGCTCGGCCATGCGCTCTTGCAGCGTTTTTTTATTCACCTGGTAGGGCAGCTCATCGACGATGATGGCCTGGCGCTGGCCCCGGTCAATGTCCTCGAAGTGCACCTTGGCCCGCATCACCACGCGGCCACGGCCGGTGCGGTAGCCGTCCTTGACACCCTGAATACCGTAAATGATCCCGGCGGTAGGGAAGTCTGGGGCGGGAATGATTTCCATCAGCTCGTCAATCGATGCCTCTGGCGTGTGCAGCAGGTGCAGGCAAGCATCGACCACTTCATTCAAGTTGTGCGGCGGAATGTTGGTGGCCATCCCCACCGCAATACCCGAGCTGCCATTGACCAGCAGGCTGGGCAAGCGGGCGGGCAACACCAGGGGCTCGTTTTCGCTGCCGTCGTAGTTGGGGCCAAAGTCCACGGTCTGTTTGTCGATGTCGGCCAGCATTTCGTGGGCAATTTTCGACAGGCGAATTTCCGTGTAGCGCATCGCCGCCGCGTTATCACCATCGACCGAGCCAAAGTTGCCCTGGCCATCGACCAGCATGTGGCGCAGCGAAAAATCCTGCGCCATGCGCACGATGGTGTCGTACACCGCTATGTCGCCGTGAGGGTGGTATTTACCAATCACGTCACCGACGATACGTGCCGACTTTTTGTACGGGCGATTCCAATCGTTGTTCAGCTCGTGCATGGCAAACAGCACCCGCCGATGCACCGGTTTTAAGCCGTCGCGTGCATCGGGCAGGGCCCGCCCCACAATCACACTCATGGCGTAGTCGAGGTAGCTGCGGCGCATCTCCTCTTCAAGGCTGATCGGTAGGGTTTCTTTGGCAAACTGGGTCATGGACGGCTTCTAGTTATGCTGAGGCAGCGAAACAGTTAATTCTAGAGGGAATAGACTGTTGCTGGAGGGCCACACATTTTTAAGAATGTTTAAGCGCTGGGCATTTACCGCCAGCTGGCATCTGTATTTTTAGGCATCGTGTGGCACAATTCCAAACAGCGCTCGCTAGTGGTGGTCATTGGCGACGTTTACGAATTTCGCGAATAGCGGCTTTATCCCAAAGAGGAGAATCATGAAGAAACTCAACAAAGTGGCGATTTTGTTTGCTGGTGCAGCCCTGGCTACGGCCGCTGGCGCTCAGTCCATCGATAACTGGAAAAACGGCACCAACGAACTGGTCTGGAAAAACGGCACCAATGAATTGTGCTGGCGTGATGCCAACTGGACACCTGCTACAGCCGCTCCTGGCTGCGATGGTGCACTGCAAGTTGCCGCTGCCCCAGCAGCAGCTGCACCTGCTGCTGCCGCTGCGCCTGTCGCTGCTGCTTCCAAAGTGACTTTTGCTGCTGATGCGTTCTTTGACTTTGACAAGGCTGTTCTCAAGCCCGCAGGCAAAGCCAAGCTGGACGAAGTGGCCAACAAAATTGGTGGCATCAACCTGGAAGTGATCATTGCTGTGGGTCACACTGACTCGGTCGGCTCGGATGCTTACAACCAAAAACTGTCTGTGCGTCGCGCTGAAGCTGTGAAAGCCTACTTGGTGAACAAGGGCGTTGATAAAGCACGCGTGTACACCGAAGGCAAAGGCGAATCCCAGCCTGTGGCCGACAACAAGACCAAAGAAGGTCGTGCAAAAAATCGCCGCGTAGAAATCGAAGTGGTTGGCACTGCCAAGTAATAACCCCTATGATTCGCTAAAAAAGCCCCGGTAACGGGGCTTTTTTTTATCATCTTTAAGCTGTTTTTTTAGTCCTGCCATGACTGCACCTATAAATGTCGATCCCGCTGAATTAGAGAAATTTTCTGCCTTAGCCCATCACTGGTGGGATCCAGAAAGTGAATTTAAACCACTGCACCAAATGAATCCTTTGCGCTTAGGATGGATTGATCAAATTGCTGGGCTGAAGGATAAAAAAATAGTGGATATTGGCTGCGGCGGCGGTATTTTGGCCGATGCCATGGCACGTAGCGGTGCAGCAGAAGTGCTGGGCGTTGATCTGGCCAAAAAATCCTTGCAAGTAGCACAATTGCATGCACTAGAAGCAGGTACCCCGCACATTACGTATCGCGAGATTTCTGCAGAGGCTTTGGCTGCCGAGCAACCTGCCGCTTTTGATGTTGTGACCTGCATGGAAATGTTGGAGCACGTACCTGATCCAGCATCCGTGGTTCATGCTTGCGCCAATTTGGTCAAGCCGGGGGGCTGGGTATTTTTCTCGACATTAAATAGAAATTTGAAATCATTTGGCTTAGCCATTGTGGCCGCAGAATATATTTTAAAAATGCTTCCTACAGGCACCCATGAATATCAGAAATTTTTACGACCTAGCGAACTGACGCGATTTTGTCGAGAGGCTGGTTTGGATGTTAAAGCCAGCTCTGGCTTGCAGTACAACCCTTTGACAGGTCGTTATTGGTTAAGCCAAGACTGCAGCGTTAATTATTTATTGGCAGCACAGCGCCCCGTCGTATGAGTCGTTGGAAAAATATTCAAGCCGTCCTGTTCGATTTGGACGGTACTTTGCTCGATAGTGCCCCAGACTTGGCCGCAGCAGCAAATGCGTTGCGCATTCAACGACAGCTGCCCCCACTTCCCTTGGCTCACTACCGGCCCTTTGTAGGCACCGGGGCACGTGGCATGCTTCGCTTAGCCTTGGGTATCCAGGAAACCGATCCTGAGTTTTGTGATTTAAAGGAAGCATTTTTTCAAGCGTATGAAGCTTGCATGGGCGCACATTCCAGAATTTTTCCTGGGGTGCCAGAAGTGTTGCAAGGCATCGATAAAAACTGCCAATCTTGGGGAATTGTCACCAACAAGATAGAACGGTTTACCAAGCCTATCGTGCAAGCAGATGAATTGCTGTCTAAAAACCAAGTTCTAGTGTGTGGCGATACCACGGCTTTTAGCAAGCCACACCCAGCCCCATTGTTGGCGGCGGCCAGCACTTTGCGAGTTGATCCTGGCGCTTGCATTTATGTAGGTGATGATGAGCGCGACATCCAAGCGGCAAAAGCGGCTGGAATGAGGGCCATCGCTGCAAGCTATGGTTATTTGGGCGATGCGCATGATGTCCGTTGCTGGCAGCCTGATGCGATCATTGATTCACCTCAAGGGCTACTCAATTTACTGGATTTCCATTAGAATGGCCGTCTAAGGGGCTGCCCTGGTTTCGACGTGGGTTCGGGATCGGTACGGTGCATGTCGAGCTTGAGTGACGCTCGTAAATCTCCATTCACAAAAGTAACTGCAAACGACGAACGTTTCGCACTCGCCGCTTAAATCCGGTGAGCCTTGCAACAGCACGCTGATGGGCTGGGCAAGGGGGTAGCAATACCTCCAGGCTGCAAGGGAATTCACATCAGCTGGCTTGGTACCGGGCACCTTGGTATTGAGCAAGATTTAAGGGTGCTGGCTTTGCCTGCAGCGTGTGTCTGCGCGGCTTGCAAGGTAAGACTCAAATCAGAACACTAAACATGTAGATCTGGCCGACGAAGGCTTGCGGACGCGGGTTCAATTCCCGCCAGCTCCACCATAATGTGAAATCCCAACCCTTATCGGTTGGGATTTTTTTTGCCCGTTTC
>OCVT010000227.1_pt1 | contig 21519 bp, 17 predicted proteins | sample 1539111 | NCBI WGS metagenome assembly OCVT01 (sample SAMEA3991482, study PRJEB22521) | metagenome | biome: anthropogenic terrestrial biome; feature: sewage plant; material: raw primary sludge | place: Sweden | collected 2012-09-26 | reverse complement strand
ACAAAAGAAGAATTGGAGCAGCACATACAAGAGCTGCAAAAAGAGGTTGACAAACTACACCACCAAATAAAAAGACAAAAGTATGGATTGGTTTGGCTGGACGTACCCGAAAAATTTGAGGAAGACAGCAATAACAAGATACCAATATTAACCGAGGTAAAAGACAAGGCCATAAAAAACGAAGATGGGAAACCCACCCACGTCTTGATAGAAGGAGATAATTATCATGCCCTCACTTGCCTAAACTATACACATCGCGGCAAAGTAGACGTCATTTATATAGACCCACCCTACAACACTGGGAACGATGGATTTACTTATCGGGATTCGAGATATATGGATACCTATCCCGACGGGAAACCCGTACCAAAAGACGACCCTGCAAGACATAGTACATGGTTGTCTTTTATGAGTAAACGACTGAAATTGGCAAAAAATCTACTTTCCGATAATGGAGTGATTTTTATTTCTATAGATGACAATGAAATAGCCAATTTAAAACTACTTTGTGATGATATTTTCGGAAATGAAAAATTCATTGGACAATGGAATTGGTTCAAATCAGCTACACCTCCAGCTCTATCTAATAAAATAAAAAGAAACGTAGAATACATACTAGCATATGAAAAAACAAAAAACAATTTAAAGTTCCATGGCATACAAAAAACAAGTAAAAGTGACGATCCGATTACGAAACCTAAAAATCCATATAAAACACTTTTATTTCCTGCAAATACAATACATGTAAAAACAGAAAATCAAATCATAAGTAAAGGGACCTATGGAACAGAAAAATTTCCAAATGAACTTCTATGTAACATGATTATAGAAAATGGAAAAAACAAAAACGATGTTATGTTTAGAAATAGATTTATTTGGAAACAAGAAAAATTAAATGAAGAAATCGAAAGAGGAACCACCATAAATTGTTCAAAATCAATAGTTTTATCATATAAGAAATCAGAATATGCGCCAGAAGTTCCGCCTAATTTGATAGACAAATCAGTAGAAGTAGAAACCACAGAAAACGCAGGTAAAGAATTAGAGTCCATAATAGGAATCGATAAATTTGATTATCCTAAACCAACATCTTTAATTTCATATTTGGAATCTTTCAACGGCAATAAAGATTCACTTATTCTCGACTTTTTTGCAGGCAGCGGCACCACCCTACACGCCACCATAAAACTGAACGAAGAAGACGGAGGACACAGACAGTGCATATTAGTGCAACAAAAAGAAGGAGGAAACAACATCTGCGAAAATGTAACATACGAACGCAACCGAAAAGTGATGATGGGCTACACCAACACAAAGGGAGAGAAGGTGGAAGGACTAGGTAACAGTCTGAAATACTACAAAACAGATTTTGTAGGCAAACACACTCCTGCCAATGCCACCGACGAGGACAGAGTCTTGCTTTGTCAAAAAGCGGGTTACCTGTTGGCCTTGGCAGAAAACACATTGGAAGAAATGGAAAAGAACAGTTACTTCCAGCTATTCAGCAACGGGCAACACAAACTCACGGCCATCTACTTCAGCGAGGACTATTCGAAAATAGAACAGATGAAGGCTGATATAGCAAATCGAGAACACAAAAAAACAAACATCTATATGCTGAGTTGGGGTAACGCCTCAGAATTTCAGGGCAGTTTTGACGAGCTGAAAAAAGAGACTGAAATAAAAATAGATGTCAAACCCATTCCCCAACCGATTCTCGACATCTACAAATCCATTTACAAATAAAAAAGATTTCATATATGACTCCCTATAAATTTCAGCAAACAGCAATAGAAAAACTGACAGAATCATTCAAAAAATTATGGCGTAATCATTCTGACCGTACTAAAACCATTGTATTCAAATCACCGACAGGCAGTGGAAAAACCTACATGACCGCTAGTCTTGTAAACGCCCTCAACCAACAACCGGATTGGGATGAAGACAAAGCCTTCGTATGGATAACATTCAGCGATGACTTGGCCATGCAAAGCCGAGACAAATTTTTTCAATACTTCAGCCCAAATCTGTCAAACCAACTGCTAACCGTAGCGGACATTGACCGTCAGGGAATATTGAAGAAAAACGACGTTCTGTTTCTGAATTGGCAAAAATTGGTATCAGAAAAAGCAAGCAACCGCAATCTGCGCCGCCCCGAAGATTCCGACAAGGAAAAAGAACAAGGATTCTACTTCGAAGACATGATAGAGAACACCCACAAAGAAGGGAGAGCAATAGTACTGATAATAGACGAAAGTCACAAAAACGTGACCAGCAGTGCTCGTCGTGATGTGATAGACCCTCTGAAATGCCAAATCATACTCAAAGTGTCAGCCACTCCCGAAAACATTCCTTCCGCCAGCGATGTCTTAAACAATTTAGCAGGATACGTTGAAGTGAATAGGGAAGACGTAGTGAACGAAGGTCTGATAAAAGCCAGAATAGAATGTCAGACTGAAGAAGAGATAAAAAGCGACAGCGAAAAAGACCTTGACACTCTATTGATAGACCTTGCCATGAAAAAGAGAGAGGAGCTGGCCCTGCAATTAAAAGACGAAGGGGTAAACGTCAATCCGCTAGTTCTGATACAACTACCTGATGACAAAAAGATACAAAAGGAGATAGCGGGACTGAAAAGCAAAGAGGAAATCGTATGCGACCATCTACACCAAATGAGAGTAACCGACGAAAAAATAGCTCGCTGGTTTGACAGCCGGAAAGAAAATATGGAAAGGATAGCTGAAAATGACAACGAAGTGGAATACATGCTGTTTAAACAAGCGGCAGGGACTGGATGGGACTGTCCGAGAGCTCAAATACTGGTAATGTACAGAGACATTGCATCCCCCACATTCCATACCCAAACCATAGGACGCATACTGCGTGTACCAGCGACACGGACTGAAGACCGAAGAAACGTGCTGAAAACGGGATACCTCTACACCAACTACCAACGGAACGAGGTTAGTATGCCCGAACCAAGCGAGGAGAACCAACCCAAAGTATACACAGCCGAAATGACCAACACCCATAAAAAAGAACTGGCCATCACCGAAATCGTGCAAAGGGTAGAAAAAGTTATAGGAGACGAAACAAAAGAACAAAAAGAGGCAATAAAAAAAGTGACAGCCTGCACCTCGTCCGCCTTGGAAAAAATAGAGCAACAGGAAATAGTAAAACAGTTGGCCAGCAATGTATCTATCTCTGAATTAAAAAAGAAGATAGCCTACAAAGATATATTCGATTTCGAGCAGAAGATAAAGGAAGCAGAGGCTCAGCACCAACGAATGAAAGAAGATGGCAAACTGCAGGACGAAATAATAGAAGAATCACAAAGGTCTATTCAGAAAGGAAAAGAATCCTTGCAAATAGAAATCAAAAAACAGATAGAAGAAATAGGACAAAAAACGGATGCCAAAACAGCGACCAAAATTGCAGATAGTATCAGAAACGGCATAAATGCCCTGACAACAGATAGTACGAACTCTGTATTCATTATTGACGAAAATCTCACCACCGAATTTCTGAGTCGGGCCGACTACGGAGACCTGCAACCCGCCGATGAATTTCAAAAAGAATTCATCAAAACTTTGGACCGATACTTCAAGATTCCAGAAAGTGAATGTAGCTACAGTGAACGGCACAATCGTATAAAAGGGGAAATAGATTTAGACTCAGACCTTACCAATCCCTTAGTGGTGAACGCCATATTGGATGACCTGGATGAGGTGGGTGAAGAATTAAGAAGAAAGGATAATGGGAAAGACACCGACTACAGAATATCGACAAATGACGTAGAAAAGATATTCACGGCCTACTGCCCCCAAATATTGGCAGAGCAAACTGAGGAAAAAGCGAAAGTAGGAAATGTGGCTCGGTCATGGAGCACACTGAAGACAAGCCTCCGTCTCTGGATGTCCACCACATTAGGCCAAAGTTCAGATACCTGCTATCGCATCTTTATCAATGATGTGAGAAAAGAAGGGAACAGTATTTTCAGAAAATGTATCACACAGGCTCTCATCAACTTCTACCCAATAAGAAAAGAGTATATTGCCAAAAAAGAGTTACAGCAGACACTGCCATTCGCCATTCACACCACTTATGGATTCACCCAAGGAGCCGAAATGATACCCGGACTGAAAAGAAGCCTAATCAACCCATTTTACATAGAAAAGAAGATAGACAACGAAATCCGGTTTATCCACTTTATTGATGAATGTGAACATGTGGCATGGTGGTACAAAAACGGAGACAAAGGCAAGGATCATTTGGCCCTGAGATATGAGAATAGCACAAATGACGACGTTTGTCTGTTTTATCCCGACTGGATTATAAAATTCGATAACGGAACTATCGGAATATACGACACTAAAGCAGGAATAACAGCTAATTCTCCGGAAACGAAAGACAAGGCTGAGGCATTGCAAAAATGGTTAGAAAAACTGAACAAGACAAGCAAGAGCCATTATGCAGGAGGAATAATTGTGAACGCTGATGGAAAATGGATGCTGAACAGTAACACTAACTACACCTACAATTCTAAAGATTTGAAAGAATGGACTCCATTTGAATAAAACTTCTTTATTTCATTTCCTCCACTAAACAGGGGACGAGCCTATCATATAAGCCCGTCCCCTGCGGCATTTATTCCCCTTTCACTTAAAACGGAAGATCCATTTCAAATAAATCAGACCACTGCCCTTTTGTATCTTTTTGCGAATCTTCCTCTTTCTGACTATTCAGATAATCTTTCAAGAGACTCTTCTTCGTCTTATTTCGCACATTAAGCAGACTTTTAGTTTGCGACAAATGAGGTTTCATCATCAGTTCAATACGTTTTACTGCATCTATAACAAAACCAAGACTGACGTTGCAGGAAAAAAATCCTTTGGAATCGGCCAAACAGGAAAGAGGAACCAAGCTGGAAGTATCAAGATGCAAATGATGAAAAAGAACATGAAGAACCAAAGCCTCTTCTTGTTCAGCAAAGTTTCCTCCTTGATAATCTTCCCATTCATAAAAATCTTTGATACGTGACTCTAACAAATAATAATCAGGCAGATGCAAACAGAAAAAATGAGCCAGCTGAGGGATAAGAAACTGAAACTGCTCAAATTCAGACTTCCGTCTATCCACAGAAATTTCAAAGAGTGTATTGAACAGCAAAGCATCATCAGAGACTTTAACATTCCGGCTCTTTATCTCCCTGTTTTCATCACTCCTATCCAACTCGATGCAATGCACCTTCAGGTTTTTATAGATATTTTCGAGCCACTCCGGCTGAATTGTCTGAATCTCATTCATCTTGCTCTCAAAATCGTGCAAGATTCGGGTTTTGTCTGCCTCATCGTTTCCATTCTCCAACACAGTATTGTCTATATCAAACAACAGTGTAAATGGCAAATTGCCAATCGATAAAGATATAATACCAGAAGCATTGTGTACAAGCCACCGATTATAATCCTGTTTCCATTTTTCAGCAGGAAGCAACATTCGGGCATCAGGGTTCTGCAAAGCCATCAAAGCCACATTATACACCGCAGTACCCGTATAACGGCTAAAGTAATTGACAAAGCGCTGCAGCAAATCGACAGACCTGTATTCGGGCACGAGGCAGGTCAATTCATCTATTTTAAAATGTTTTTCCATAATTAGTGAGTTATCATATTATATAGAATCAATAAAAGCGGCAAAATCCGCATCATTCCGGTATAAGTCACCCGTCTTGCACGTCACCTCTCCATTAAGTGTTGCCTGAATTTTAGAGACAGCAGAACTGATAACATCAATATTCACCTCCGGTAACAACCCATTTTCATCAATATAGGCATGGAGATACTCTGCACTGGGTGTTTTCAGACCGTAACGTTCCAGCACAATGGCAGCCACCGTCTCCGCCTCAAACTCACATTGCCGCTTCGTCAGATTATCACGGCATTGATCCTTGGCATAATCAAAAGTCAAATGCCGGCAAAAGAAGTGCCCTAATTCATGGCAAATGGAAGACAATTGGGCCGAATCATCGGCATTACGATTGATATGTATGACGAATCGGGAATCCCGACGGTCCCAACCATTGGGAACAGAAATATCAATAGGTTTGGATTCCACGCAGATATAGCCACCAGTACAAGAGCCGGCTCTGACATTAAAATCAAGAGCGATGCCATGAAAAGGAAGCGATAGGGCAACATTTTCCAGCAGAACATGCACCACCGCCTTATCTCCGCTGAAACTGAACGGATTGGCATAATGCTCTATCCTCTCCATATCATCGGCTGACGGCATAAACTCGCGGCTCCCCCCTTCATAGGCAGGTCGGTTCTCCATTTCTGGTATGGGTTCTGTGTCGCCCACCTCATAAAGGAACTCAACGGGACCAAAAGGGAAGAATGTGGCAATGGGACGGGCTCCCTTTTTAGGCTGCCGATGACATAAATTCCGCCACCGATAAGGCGACATGACAATATAGGCATTGGGCATCTGAAAGAGTACCAGATAAGCGTTCAAAACCGACATTTGCGAATTGCGGACTACAAGATTCATCATACGGCCAAAACACTGAGGGGAACGATAGTCAAGCACCTCGTCATAAAGGGATGAAACCTGAGAACGCAGACATTCCATTCCCGATAATTCTTTTTTTTCCATATATCAATAATTTTCTCAATAAAAGTAACGCTAATATACAGAAAAGCGGACAAAGATACAAACGTTCACAGCCTCACCGCAAATTTTTTGAGCCGTTGGTCTATCATGTGCTCGGGTATGATGTGGCGAATACACTCCACCACCACATTAAGCAGACGCTCACGCACATAATCCTGACGGACCACCAACGAAATTTCACGGCCAGGTATAGGATTGACAATCTTGCGTATTTTGGTCTGCTGACACTTGCGCAACAGATTGACGTGCAATTCCGGGATGACCGTATAACCGCCATTCTCATCCACAATCTTCACCAGCGTGTCAATGCTGCCCGCCTCATACACCGCCGAATAGCCCGATGGTGTATCACACAAATCCATCACTTGACTGCGCAGGCAGTGTCCCTCCTGCAACATCCAGAGATGGCTCGACGGCAGATGGTGATTTTCAATCATACGCTCGGCATAAAGCGGCTCCGACGGCGATATGTAAGCCACAAAGGTCTCGTTGTAAACAGGAATTTCGAGCAGGGATGAATGATACAACGGCGTGGCCAGCAGTGCCATATCCAGTTCGGCCCGCTCCAGCCGCTGCACTATGGTGGACGTCAACGCCTCCGACACCCGCAACTGCACGTTGGGATAATCCTGATGGGCACACTTGAACAGTTTGGGAAGGATATAGGGCGACACCGTGGGAATGATGCCCAGACGGATGACTCCGGACTCCTGCTCACACTCGCTGAGCACCATCTCGCGCAACTGAGAAGTATTGAACAATACCACTTTGGCCTGCGCTATTATCTGACGGCCTATCAACGTGGGAGAAACCGGATGTACGTTACGGTCAAATATCTGCACATTCAGTTCACTCTCCAATTTCTGAATCATAGAGCTGAGCGTGGACTGCGTGACGTTGCAGGCCTCAGCCGCCGCCACAAAATGGCGATATTTGTCCACTGCCACTATATACTCCATCTGTTGCAAAGTCATGTGAAAAAGATTAAGAATCCGTTATTATCGATTTTATCAATACAAAGATAGAGAAAATCAATTTGATAAATAGGACTGTACCACCTAATTTTACACCTGAAACAGAAAAAACAGATTTATGAAAATAGCATTACCAACCAGCGGAAACGCAGTGGATGACCACTTTGGCCACTGCGACCACTATACCATCTATACGGTGGAAGGAAACAAAATAACAGCAGCTGACACATTACCCTCGCCAGGAGGATGCGGCTGCAAATCGAACATAGCCTACACCATGCAGGAGATGGGCGTAACCGTGATGCTGGCAGGCAACATGGGCGATGGAGCCCTCAACAAGCTGAACGGATGCGGTATAAACGTGATTCGCGGATGCAGTGGCGAGGTGGAAGAGGTGGTGAAGGCATATCTGGCTGGGGAAATAAAAGACGCTGGCACAGGCTGCCACTGCCACGAGGGAGAAGGACACTCTTGCCAAAACAATCAATAGATTGCCTGAATCATAAATACGTAAATAAATTGCCGAAAGGGAATGCCGTCACTGGTGTTCCCTTTTTTATAGGGAAAAACGTCAGATAAGGTGGTGATGATAGAAACTAAAGCAAGGCCATCAGCATAATCTGCACCGAAATGACCCTCAGAAACATGGACAAAGGATAGACAGTGGCATAACTGACCGATGGGGCATCTGACGGTATGGTGTCGTTGGCATAGTTGAGGGCCATGGGGTTGGCCATACTGCCACTGAGAATGCCACAAATGGTGCCATAATCGAACTTGGTAAACCTCAAAAGCAAAAGGCCGACAAGAAGAACAGGCAACAGCGTCAGCGCAAAACCCGCCACAATCCACAACAGACCCTCAGGACGGACTATCGTCTCAAAGAAATGGGAACCGGCATCCAGACCCAGACAAGCCAGATAGAGCGAGAGTCCCAATTTGCGCAGCATCAGATTGGCACTGGGGGTGGTATAAGTGAGCAAGTGCATACGGGGTCCGAAAGCCCCCATAAGGATACCCACCACAATGGGACCTCCAGCTATGCCCATCTTGACGGGCAATGCCATACCCGGCAGTTCCAGCGGAATGGCGCCCAGCACCAAGCCAAGAATGATACCAAGAAAAATGGCCCCCAGATTGGGCTCATCCAGATTTTTGACAGCATTGCCCAGGTAGCGGGTCACATTGTTCAGATTGGCCACATGCCCCACCACCGTAAGTCGGTCGCCATAGTGAAGGCACAGGTCGTTGGTAGCCAACAGTTTCACACCGCCACGCGTCACCCTGCTGACATTGACCCCGTAGGTGGCCCTCAGATGCAGATGTCCCAGCAGACGACCATTGAAGTTGGGTCGGGACAGCACCACCTCGCGACTCTCCACATCAGGGTCGAGCGCGTTCCAGTCGATATTGCGGTTATTCCAGTCCTCAGGCTCCCGCTTGCCAAACAGAATTTCCACTGCCGCCATTTCCTGCTTGGTGGTGACAGCCAGCACCCTGTCGCCCATACGCAACACCGTAGTGGAATGAGGCACTATGACATCATTTCCCCTCCACATACGCGAAATGATGAACTTGATATGCGTCATTTGGGTAATTTGCGCCAGATTTTTGCCAGCGATGGCAGGATTGACCACATCGTAGGCCGCAATATAGGTGGCATTCTCATCAGCATGGGCAGTCACCACCACCCGTGCAGGTGCCACAAAGAGCTTGCGCATCAGCAGAATGGCCAGAATGACGCCCACCACCCCTAACGGATAGGTAACCGCACAGCCCAACGCCGCACCATTGCCATCCATTCCATACATTGACAACGTCTGCTGGGCGGCACCCAGTGCGGGAGTGTTGGTGGTGGCTCCACACAGCAACCCCATCATATCGGCAATGGAGATGGGCAGCAACTGGCACAGCAGCAATGCCAATAAAGAACCGGACGCAATGACACCCAGTCCCCACAGATTGAGCGAAAGACCCTCCCGCCGCATCGAACTGAAAAATCCGGGTCCCACCTGCAAACCCAGTGCATAAACGAACACGATAAGACCAAAATTCTCGGCAAAAAGCAGCATCTGATGGTCAACGGTAAAACCGAGATGACCAGCCAGAATACCTACGAAAAAGACGAAGGCGACCCCTAACGAGACACCGCACAACCTCAATTTGCCAAGCGCCAACCCTACGGCTCCTATTATAGACAACACCAGCGCACACTGCAAGGCGGTATGAGCGGTGAATAATTCGATAACAAAATTCATAAACAAACCTGATTTTCTTGTCGGGTACAAAGCTACAAAAAAGGGGGGGCCATATGAAATTTGAATCCTATAAAGTTCCAATTTTTATCTTTTTATCGAGAATCGCCCTATCTATATTTGACATAAAAGAATGTAAATTTGCGCAGTAATACAAATAGAGGACAAAATATGAACAAAAGTCGATTGATACAAGTGGCCAGTCTGCTTGCCTGCCTACTGATGATGGTAGCCGTTGCCATAACGCACGACCATAAGATACTGGGGTACAAAATAGGGAGGACCGACAAGGATACTGCTGCAAAGACACCCTTAATCCGAACACCTGAAAGGACGGCCGATGATGGCACTCTCATTATCAACACCAGTACTCTGGGCAAAGACATCAAGGGTTACGGAGGTACCGTACCTCTTGAAATCAGCATCAGAAATGGCAAAGTGGAGCGTATTACAGCATTGAAAAACGCCGAAACTCCCGAATTTTTCAAGCGGGCCTGCGATGGACTTCTGACGGCTTGGAACGGGCAAAAGGTGGAAGATGCGCTGAACATGGAAGTAGACGGGGTGACTGGAGCCACCTTTTCATCGAGAGCCATCATTGGCAACGTGAAAGCTGGATTGGCCTATGCCAAGAAAAGCCAGATACAAGCCCCAACGGCCGACGGATTCAGAATGACAGCGAAATTTGCATTGGGACTGATTGTGGTGCTGATGGCTGCCCTATTGCCGCTGAAGATTCACAACAAACGATACCACAACATACAGATGGTGCTGAATGTGGCGGTGCTGGGTCTGTGGTGTGGCTACTTCGTTTCCTACTCGCAGATGGTGGGTCATCTGGCCAATGGCATAGACTTGCTGCCCAACCTTGTGGTGGTGGTTATGCTGATAACCGCCTTTCTCTATCCTCTGTTTGGCAAAAAGCAATACTACTGCACCAACGTCTGTCCGTTCGGTTCGCTGCAACAGCTGGCAGGTCAATGGACCCGGCACAAGCTGCCCATGAGCAACCGCACCATTCAATATCTTGAATACGCACGGCAAGGACTTTGGGCACTACTGATGATTTGTCTATGGACGGGTCTGTTGACAGAATGGATGGACTATGAGTTGTTCACCGCCTTCATCTTCCAGTCGGCTGCCAATGCAGTGATGGTGCTGGCAGTAGCCTTTGTGCTGCTGTCGATTGTGGTGCCACGCCCCTACTGCCGTTTTGTATGCCCCACCGGCACGCTGATGAAAACCGCTGAAATGAGCAAATAAAGATTAAGAAATAAAAAGGATATGAAAACATCAAACTTACTGAACTTAGTGTTGGCCATTGCCATTGTGGCACTATGCTGCAAAATGGCCGTCGGAAAAAGTGAGGGAAACGCGAACGGAAATGCGCTGCAAGACTCCATACTGAGCAATATAATGACGCGGACTTCCATACGCGCCTACACCAAACAGTCCATAGAAAAAGACAAAGTGGAAAAACTGCTGCGGGCCGGCATGGCGGCTCCTTCGGCGGTCAACAAACAGCCATGGCACTTTGTAGTGGTCAACGACAGCAACACGCTGAAGGCGATGGCCGAATGCTGCCCCAACGCGGGCATGGCGGCATCGGCTCCTTTAGCCATTGTGGTATGCGGTGACCTGAACAAGGCCCTCGATGGCGATGCGCAGGAATATTGGGTACAAGATGCGTCTGCCTCTACCGAGAATATATTGCTGGCAGCCCATGCCATGGGACTGGGAGCCGTATGGACGGGCACCTACCCTATAAAGGACCGCTGCGCCAGCATCAGCAAGTTGCTGAAACTGCCTGCCAATCTGGTGCCACTGAATGCCATTGTGATAGGCTACCCTGCCGAAAACCCGATGCCTAAGGACAAATGGAACGTGGACAACATATCGTATAACTACTACGGAGGCAAGGCCAACAATGCAGCTCAACCTCAAAAAACGGCAACAACCGGAAAAGAACTGAAAGAGATAGATGTCAAGAAAGACTTTCACGAAAATGCTTTCAACTTCTTTATCGGGAAAGACGACAAGGGCATATTGCTGGCAGCGGGCGACAAGACAAAATCAAATGCCATGACCATTGGCTGGGGCGGTCTGGGAACGCTATGGGGACAGAACGATGCGGTAACAGTATATGTCGCGCAGAAACGCTATACCCGCCAATTTATGGACAAGGCAAAATACTTCACGCTGATGACTTTTGACAAAAGCCACCAAAACATTCTGGAATATATGGGCAGCCACAGCGGCAGAGATGGCGACAAGGCCAAAGCACTTGGTCTGCACACCCTATACACCGAACACGGGACTCCTTATTATGCCGAAGCCGACATGGTGATAGAATGTGAAATGATGTACGACAAACCTTTCGACCCTTCTGGATTTAAAGAGGTGCCTAAAAAACTATACGCCAACTTTCCTGCCGGCATACACAGCATGTACATAGGCCGGGTGGTAAAAGCATGGAAAAGATAAAGAAAGAATACCATTAATCAGACTAAAAAACATCGCAAGTCCTCAAACAATGAGGACTTGCGATGTCTTTTTTAAATCAAGAGCAACCGCCAGATTTGCGTTAATCACTTGCTTACACAATATGCCGCGCTTTCATTTCCAGATATTTATTGATGACATTGATGGTTAGTTTTTCGGGAGGGGTAAGCAACGCATAGATGCCATAGGCATTGAGCTGACGGACAATCATTTTCTTCTCGAACTGAAATTTCTCGGCTATGACGTGCTCAAAATACTCATGGTCGGAATACGGCTTTGTATGCACCATGGACTCTATTTCCCAATCTTTGAAGAACACCACCAGTACCACATGAGTGAGTGAAAGCTTGCGCAGATAAGGCAACTGACGCTCCATACTAACCTTGCTGTCGAAAGTGGTATAGATAATGAGCAGACTGCGCTTGTGCAGATGAAGTTTGCAGTAAGAATACAGACAGGAATAGTCGCTCTGGATGAAGCTGGAACTCTCCTGACAAAGGACATTCATGAAACGCAACATCTGCAACGGCGAACGCTCGGCTTGCACGTGGACATCAATATTCTTTTCAAAGGTGATGAGCCCCGCATTGTCGGAATGATGAATAGAGATGTAAGCCATGGCCAGCGCCGAATTGATGGAATAATCGAGCAAGGTCATGCCCTTGAAAGCGTGCTGCATGCCACGACCTTTGTCTATGACGCTGTAAATCTGCTGCGACTGCTCCTCACAATACACATTGCACATTATCTGGTGGCGGCGGGCAGTGGCCGTCCAGTTGATGGTACGGTAATCATCCCCCCGCACATATTCCTTTATCTCCTCAAACTCACGGCTCTGCCCAATGCGCCGCACCTGCTTTATTCCGAATGTATGTTCTCTGTTCTCTACTGAGAGAAACTGCATATTGCGGATAATGGAAAAAGAAGGAAGCACCTTGACCTGAAACTCGGCATCGAAACTGAACCGGCGTTCTGTAAGTCCCAGACGCGAATTGACATACACATGTAGGTTGTGAAAGACGAACAAACCACGATGGGTTGGCCTCAACCGATAGGTCAAAGTAACAGGCTCGTCGGGGAGCAAAGAAGCCGAAAGTCGGAAATTACGAATTTGAAAGAAAGACGGCAACTCATCAATGACACTGACTCGAACCTTGCGCCGATAGGCACTCCGCAGCACCAATTCCACCTCATTGTCATCGCCATTGGAGAACTGGCTGGCACACTGGCGGCGGCAATCAACATACGGACTGCCCCAATAGAGCGACAATAAATCGGCCAGAAACACCACCAGAAACGCTGCCAAAACGCAGGCTCCCGTAAAGATGAACGTGGACCAGAAATAGCCCAGCCCAAAAATGGAAAATATGATGCAGAAGCAAATAACGAATCTATGGGATAGAAACATAATATCAGACTATAAAAATCATTTAGGCACCTCCACCTTGCCTACGATGTTATTTATCACATTGTCAATGGTGTTGCCCTCCAGCTCGGCCTCAGCCGTAAGCGTGATGCGATGGCAAAGCACCGGTTTTGCCAGCATCTTGATGTCGTCGGGAATGACAAAATCACGGCCTTGAAGCAACGCATAAGCCTTGGAGGCATTGAGCAGGGCTATGGAGGCACGAGGCGAGGCCCCTATGTAGATGGCCGAATTGGTTCGTGTAGCCTGCACCATAGAGACGATATAGTTCAGCATCTTGTCATCAATAAACACCGACTGGGCCTTCTGTCTGAGTTCTTCCAGCTCCGACCTTGTGAGTATGGGCTTCACCTCCTCCAGCTTGGTAAAGTTGCGGTTGGTGTTGTGCTCCTTCATGATGTTCACCTCATCGGCGAACGAAGGATAACCGACAGAAATCTTAAAGAGGAATCGGTCCATCTGCGCCTCGGGCAAACGGTAAGTACCCTCCTGCTCAATAGGATTCTGGGTGGCCAGAATGGTATAGATAGAGCCCATGGGATAGCGGATGCCATCTACCGTGACCTGCCGTTCCTCCATCACCTCAAACAAGGCGGACTGCGTCTTGGCTGGAGCTCGGTTTATCTCGTCCACCAACACGATGTTGCCAAAGGCTGGCCCTTTGTGGAACTCGAACTGACTGTTGCTCTGGTTGAAGATATTGGTGCCCAGCACATCCGACGGCATGATATCTGATGTGAACTGAATACGCGAGAAGTCAGCATCCACCAATCGGGCAATGAGTCGGGACGTCAGCGTCTTGGCCACGCCCGGCACACCCTCAATCAGCACGTGGCCATCGGCCAGCACCGCAGTCAGTATCAAATCGGCCATCCGTTCCTGTCCCAATATGTATTGAGAGATAGTCTGCCGCATCGATTGAATCTTATCCACATAAAGATTCTGTGTAAAAACCTCACTGTTTTCCATTTATATCTATTCTAATTTATTTTTATTCAAGTTTTTTTCATCCCTGCTTTTTCCAGAGTCCCACAATACCATTCAGCACATCGTCTATCTGGTCAATCAGGGCAAAAGCCTCCTCTTTATCCAGCTCACGCTTCCCCCTCAGCACCCTATTCAAAATAATCAGCAGCGAACGCATCTTCTTGACCTCATAGCCCGATGCAGCCGACACAAAAGCGGCGTTTTCTTCCACTCTGTCGGCATCATCAAGATTGATATGGAGACGATTCTTTATGGTATCGTAAAAAAAGACACTCTTTTTCTGCAACAATCCACTGTAATTTTCCTCCCACTCATAAATCCTGCTGATTTGGCAGATAAAATCGAGCGTACGGTTGCCTGGCGCCTCCATTATTGGAATGATTCGCTGTCGCCGACGGGCCACAAAGAGAAGAAACAGCACAAAGAGGGCGGTTCCCAGCCAGAAGAACAGATTTTGAACCAGCGGCGAATCGGCATTCAAATTATCATGGTCTGACTTGCTTTGTTTGCTTTGCTTTTGCGGAGCCACCCCGCTATCATAAGAACCGATATTGGGTACCTTGGACGAATAGAGACGGACAATAGGAAACTTCCAGTCCACCCTTTTCAGAATATTGAAAATCAGTTCCGCATTGTTTCCATACGTCAATCCATAATTGGTAAACAGCAACGGAGTGGAACAGATCAGCACCGATCGGCCCGTGACACGGTCGACATACTGAATGGCAATCGGTTCGCCATCGATAGTGGCAAGCACCTGCTGCTGCATCCTGCCATTGGAATATGAGGATGGAAAATCCATACGAAAATCGCACGACTTGAAATGGCAGGCACAAAAAGCGGAAGGGAAAGAATAATCCTTACCCGACAGCTCATCGCGAATTTTTGATACCTTCGCCTTACCATCAGAATTGACCTGTGAACAATAGGCCTGAAAATCAAAAGACTGATGGTTGGTAGCGATACGTCCCCCAAAATTCTCAGACATCAGCACCGATGAATGTCCGTCCGATATAATTTGCGACATGGCCTGCTGCCGTATGCTGTCGCGCATAACGTGAATATCGATAAAAGCCCAGAGAAAATTGTTGCGGTTGTAAAACGGATTTTTTTCACCCGATACAAGGCTATCAGCAACAGTATAGACGCTACTGACATAGACATTTCTATTTTCTTCGGGTGAGAAAAGGTGTACAAATGCCTTATCAAAAAGTTTGCACTCAAAAGGCGACGTTCCATCAGAGACAGACGTTCCATCAGAGACAAAAGAGGGAGTCCAGTTCTGCGACTTTGAAGGCGAGCATGACGGACAAATGACAGCTGCCATAAACAGCCAGCCCAAAAGCAGCAAACAGGAATTTTCGGTCAGCTTTTTCATTATCTTTCAGCACTTATTTGTTTCAGTATATCCGCTTGACAGGCCAGCGCCTCATCCACCAGCGCCTGGTCGGGCACACACTTGCCATACCTCACATCCAGAAAAAGATAGGTGAGCCGGAACAAAGACGTCTTGGCAGCAGGAACCTGCAGCTCATAATAATACTCAGCAGGGGTCTTGGCCACATTCCAGACTATATAGTGACGACTGTCCAGCACATCGAGCGATGCCAGATAAATCAGTTTGACCGCCTTGCGAAAATCGCCGGCATCGAGGGCCAGTTGCAATTCCGTTTTCATTTTGTCATTGTGTATGGAATCTGCCGAGGTGTTATCCTCCTGAATGGCAGACTTCTTTTGGCGTTTTCGGGAATAAATGTTCCCCACAATGATTCCCACTACGGTCAGCAACGACAATATCACAATCAGAGAAAAAATGCCGAAAAATGAATTCATATCAAGCATCGACGGCAGGGAGAAGGAAGGTACCCACGACCAGTCAAACTCCTTTGTAGGCTTCATTTTGCCATAGGGCTCATAATCATAAGTATTTTTATAGTCCGCCACTTCTGACGTGCATATAGATGAATCGGCAGGCAATACGGCCCCAACAGGGACGACAGACGCAAGGCACAGCAAGCCAATCAGCAGACAGCGCACCAGGCATACCCTATGTTTACACAACAATAAACTCATACGTTTTTCTTTTTTCCATCTCTTCGCACCAAATAGGGCAAATAGACATAATAGAACAAGATGAAAAGCAGCGAAAGCAGGATAATCATCAACTTGACTGCATTAGGCCACTCCGCGTGACGGGTGACAAACCCTTCGAAAAAAGCGGCAATAAGGAACAGTGGCAATGTGGAGGACAAGATGCGGACACTGCGCAAGCCTGCTCGCTTGAACGACTCCAGACGCGAATAGGTGCCTGGAAATATCCAGCCATTGCCTAGTGCCAGCCCCGCCGCCCCGCCTATTATGATGGACGATATTTCGAGCGTTCCGTGTATCCAGATGGAGAGCATGGACTGCAAACCAACCCCATAATTGAAAAAAAGCTGTTGAAACTCACCCAGCATCAATCCATTGTAACACAAAAAATAACCTGGACCTATGATGGGGATGATTCCCGCTGCGTAGATGCGGAACACTACCCCGATATTATTCCAGAAAATGCTTAAAAACATGAGAGAAGAATTTCCGTCACTATAAATATCGGTAGGTTTGCCATTTTTTATATTATCCAATGTCTGTGACACATAACCGCTGCCCAGTATATCCATCACATATTTCATATCCTGGTGCGCCAGCACCACCCCGATAATGATGAAAGCCATAAACAGACTGAAAGAGACTAACAGCTCGTTGCGGGCTTCGGCCACATTGCGGGGAACCACCTCGGTGAAAAAAGTGACCAAAGACCAGAGATTCCTCTTGCGGGGAGTGTAGATACACTCCTGCACAGTGCGCACCATATTGTTAAGATACAGAGTGACACGCGCATAGGGAAACTGGCTTTGCGAATAGGCCAAGTCGGACGACAAGTCCAAATAGATGTCGGACAAACTGTCGGTGGAGAGATGGTTTATACTCTTGAGTTTGCGCTCATAGCCGTCCCATTTCTCCTTGTTCTGTTTAACGAAGACATTCTCCTTCATTACAAAATCAAAGGATAAAATTGATTGTTACGATTTTCCTATGCAAATATAACAAATTCAAGTATTTTTGCACAGAAATAAAACATTTATATCACATTCGGCTGTCATTGGCCGAGACATGAATATGAAAGACAGCAGCCAAAATAGGAAAGACAACAGCCTACTATATATTACCACTGGTCAATATGTGAAAATACGCTACAAGGCAGCTCCAATAGAAAGACGCATCATTGGGCTGGTCATAGACTTTTTTCTGCAAATTCTGACCACAATTGGAGTATTCTGTATAGGCTATATAATATATGATGGATTAGAATTGGATAGAAGTATAGACTCTAATACCGCGGAAGTGATAACGACACTAGTGCTGATGTCAATATGGATTATGAACATGGTCATAGAATATCTGACAAAAGGGCGGTCTCTGGGAAAATTGATAACACACACAATGGTAATAGGCGACAATTGTGCGCCCCCGACCCTGTTGCAATGCTTTTTGCGATGGCTGCTGCTGAATGTCGATGTCATGCTGGTAGGCGGCATCCTCATCAGCTATAAGTCGCAACGGCTGGGCGATATGGCGGCGGGCTGCCATGTGGTGATGCGCCCGTCCATCCGCGAGCAGCGGGTATCGATAGCTGATGATTATGCCTTTGTCAACAACGGCTACCAGGTGGTTTACCCCAACGTGCGACTGCTGACTCAACACGATGTGGAGGTGATTGGCAGAGCTCTATACGACAACCGATATTTCAGTCAGACCAGCATCATTGCCCAAAAAGTGGCGAAGAAAATGCAGGTGGACTGCGACGGCAATTACCAAAGATTTCTGATTCAGGTTAAAAACGATTTCAATTACCTGACCCAAATAGAGGAAATACAACCTTCAAAAAAATAAGAAACGGACATGACAATTCAATTCGACAAATATCTTGACGGATTACGCAACTATATCAACTTCAGTGGAAGAACCACCAGAAAAGATTTTTGGTGGTTCTTGGTTTACGACATTATATTCACCGCTGGTGTTATTGGTTTATTGGAACTTACTATTAAAAGGACAAGCATACCACATGGTATACCATGGATAATTGCCATCTCGTACGTAATTGCCATAATAACACCCACCTTAGCCATAATGGTGCGCCGGCTTCACGATGCCGGTTTCAGCGGATGGTGGATGTGCAGTTCGTTGGTTCTGGCCCTTTTAATTCTCTTTATCTCCCTTATCATAAATGAAGGTTATAATTTCTACCTGCTGTTCTCCCCCGTTCCCCCTCTGCTTTTTTGCGCTGTCCCAAGTCAGAAAGGAGAAAACAGATACGGAGAAAACGCAAGTGATATACTGGATGAACTGGATGACAAAGAAGAATTATAAATTGGAGCTGGCAATGAATGAGAAAAATTTAAAGTGCTATAATACGGGGGTTATTCCTTGAAACATGTTGACACCAATTCTCTCAGAAATGGCTCGTCGATGTTGACCAATCCCTTCGCAGTGATTGCCTCGGCCAAATCCGTGTTCTTGCGGATGATGAACTTGCGCTCGCGTCCGTCGATGGTGGCTATTAGATGATAGTTACCCTTGTACATCTGCTCGATATTGGCCTCAGAGATATCGCGCCCCTTGGAGTCGGTAAAAGAAAATGAGCTTGGAGCCTTCGAGAAATAGCCCCAATCGGTGAGATGTTTTGCGAGTGTAGCCTCCACGCGGCCAATCCATTCTTCTTTCACTCCGTTCTTTTGTGCAAACGGACGGAATGACTTGATGGCTGATGCTACATTTTCAATGATTGTCGATGCTTTGCGGACACCATTGTCAGAGGCAAACAGAAGGATGTCATTTTTTGTAATATCACGCAATTTGCCACGAATCATCAGACAACGACTCTCTTCTGGCAGATAACCGCCATAATTGAATATATAGGTAAGGTCGTATGCAGGAGAAAGACTCCAATTGCCATTCTGATTCATCATGAAGGAAAAATTCTTGTTGTGGTCATCGGTATTGTTGGCCAATACATTGAACACCATTCTTCGGAACACTTCTTCTATTTCCTTCTCTGTGAGCTGCAGCTTTCGGCATACCCATAGAAGTTTTTCGTAACTATCGGCTTCCGGGTATAAAGCAGCCAAAGTCTGTATGTGCATTTTCTTCCCCCCCTGTCTGTCGAAACGCTTTGTGAGGAAATGTCTTTTACCCTCTATATCCCATAACCACGAATCCGAAATATGGATGCCTGCTTTTAGGGCCATATCATAATATGTCATTTCCAACTCGGCCGAAGAACGGGAAAGGTCACCGAACTTCATGATGCAGTAATCATATCCTTCAAGTCCAGCAATCTGACCGGAACGAATCTCTCCTGTCTTGCGGTTGATGGCAATTACAGCCTTTGGCTGACGACCGCCAGCTGTGGTACCTACCGTAATCAGAGATTGCATGGTGATTGATTCCTTAGGGAGAATATGAACATCCTCACGCTGAGCATATATTTTTTGAGCCAAATCCACAAGTGAGAGTATGTCTATTTTGTCTGTTTTGAACTTTTGTTCAATATCTGGCTCATACTCCAACGCTCCCAGTCCACGTTTCCCGATGAAGGACAACTTTTCCAATGGGGTGATTTTGCTCTGTGGTATTTTATGCTCAGCGCACCAGAGATCAAAGAGTTGATTTCCCCATGCATCAGGAAGGGAGTCAGCAATAAACGGAGGCAACTTCTGATAAAGCTTAGCCGAATCACCATATACAGGAAACAACCTCATGTCTCCTATCGAGGGCGTGATGAGAGGAGCTATATCCCATGCCGCTTCATGAAGGTTGGGATTGAACGTGAAATAGGATAGGCGACGGCGATTGTCCCAAGCCAGACGACCAATTTCCTGCCCCCACAATATAACTTTAAGTGATGCTTTCATTGTTTCTTATGTCTAATACGTTGAGCTTTCTTTTCATCAGTGCGGTATAAGTAGGGTGATTCAGGCAACTCCGGAAGGAGTTCGTCCATACGTCCGACAAGTCCTATAGACTTTATTAATAAAAGAAATGACACCAGCGACATGTTATTGGTCATGCCGCTTTCAAACTTGGAGATGGTCTGAACGGTAAGCCCGGATTTCTCAGCCACATCCTTTTGTGTCATATTTGCTCTCATCCTATAGTCCTTAAAGCGCTCACCCAGCAGGTGAATCCACTCAGGAATGGAATACCCGTTTATATCATCCATGTCTGCTGTTTTTTATATTAAACCATAGAGTAAGTTATATTCAACATTCCGCTTTAACTTAAATTATATTTACATTTACGTCTACAAACGTATGCTTTATTTTTGGATTCACAAAAGAAAATCAAGAAAAACTTTCATTTTCAAGTGCTTTTCTTGTTCAGTACATTTAACTCTGGAAAAATTTTGAGAATTTATTAAAATGCGGATGAAAAACAGTCACCAATTTAGCAACAGATTAATCGATATTGCGACAGAACGAACTGTTATAGTCATTGATATCATAGTGCAATCACACACCTGATAAAGATTTTGTGGTTCTCCCGCTTTTTACTAAATTTAGGACAAGCCCAAAATAGACAACACCTCTCTTTTTCACAAAAACAAAACAAGAAGTCCCCCAAATTGAAAGCACATCAATTCGGGGGACTTCTTGTT